>Ga0208980_10001869_pt1 | contig 12775 bp, 8 predicted proteins | sample WetSurMetagenome_3_FD_187993 | JGI IMG/M metagenome (GOLD analysis project Ga0208980, IMG submission 187993) | Wetland microbial communities from Twitchell Island in the Sacramento Delta, sample from surface sediment Aug2011 Site A1 Bulk (version 2) | ecosystem: Environmental > Aquatic > Marine...
CGGGATTTGGCGGACATAACACTGCAATCGTTTTCAGAAAATTTGAGGGATAACATGCCCGATTTTTGCTATTGTGTTTATGTTTGAAACACTCAAAAAAATAAAGTTTATAATACCGTTTTTGAAAAGGGAGTCAAAGACTGAAGACTCCCTTTCTAAAGCAATCAGAAAGATTGACTTCGACGAATTCCAGAAAACCATCAAATATAAAATAATTGACAAAAATTATTTTATTAATGCACTGACGCACAGGTCTTTTCTCAAAGTCAAAAAAGAACCCCAAAAACTGAACCTTATTTCAAATGAACGGCTTGAATTTCTTGGTGATGCCGTGCTTGACCTGATTGTAGCGGAATTTCTTTACAAGAATTTCCCTCTAAATGAAGAAGGCGATCTTACAAAGTTCAGGTCTATTCTTGTAAATAAAAGGTTTCTTGCTGAACGTGCAAAGAATATCAAAATTCAGAATTATCTGCTCGCATCTCATACTGCCCTGAAATCCATTGACCAGGGTTATGATGCTATCCTTGCAGATGCATATGAAGCTCTTATAGGTGCAATTTTTCTTGATTCGGGATATGAAAATTCTAAAAAGTTTTTAAATCAGGAGATTTTTTCAAAACTTGATATCAAATGGCTCAATCAGTTCGATGAAAATTTCAAGAGTAAATTTCTCGAATATGCCCAGGCGCATACTGATTATATTCCCGAATACAAAGTAATAAAGGAGGAAGGTCCCGAACATCATAAACTTTTCACAGTTGAGGTTTACCTTGCAAGTCACTGCCTCGGTATTGGCAAAGGGAAATCAAAGAAACAGGCAGAACAGGAAGCGGCTAAAAATGCTTTGCAGAACCTTGACGCTGTTGAAAAGCTAGGAATTATCTCTAAAAGCAAATAACTTTCAGTATTGACTATTTTTCAAAACAAATTTATCTTTGTGTAAATAAAAAGGAGAATTTCCGAAGGATTTTTACGTTTTAATAATCAAAAATTTGATAGCATAAGAAACAAAAACCATTTATTTAAAGAAATTTTATTTAAAGATTAGCTTTTAATAAATGGTTTTTTGTTTAATTTTTTAATAAAATTAATAATGCAAAAAATAATAAGTTTAATAACGGTTTTCACAATAATCAGCTCCATCAGTATTTTTGCACAACAGGACCAAAAACATGGAAATAATTCGAATTATGACTACAAATTAATATCCGCATCTAATAATTCAGTGGAGATTGAATATATTCCTGAATATATTGACGAAACTGAATTCAAAAATGCCGTCCATAATTCCATTAACTACGGTAAACCGGATTTAGGTAGCAGAAACTTCCCGATAGTGACCCCTTCAGGCAGCAATAACCGAATTGAAATACTGGACATGCAATACAAAGATGTACCAAATATTACAGTTAAGCCAGTTCCTGTTCCCAAAAAAACCAATAATAAACTTGAGGTTGCGTTTGAATATAAAACAGATGACAAGATATACGGACTAAATTTTTTATTCCCCCGGAATACAGCCGAATTTGTACAGGACGGTATGTTCCGGGATAAACATGTTGGAATTGCAAAAATTAACGCCGTACAGTTTAACCCTCTTTCTAAAACCATAAGAAAAATTACTTATTTAAGATTCAGGGTTGTTTTCGGAGAAAACCCTTTATTTTCTCAGAAAAAATTATCTAATGCAGAACTCGATTTTATTAACGGACTTTTCATAAACTGGGAATCTTCAATTAAATGGACTTCAAAAGAGTATTACAATATTAATCCAAAATTCCAGAATAGCGTTCTGGCTTCAGGTGATATTTACAGGATTGAAATAAAAGAAAATGGATTCTATAAACTGGATAAGAATTATTTTGCACAGAATGGTATAAACGTTGCTAATATTGACCCTCGGACAATAAAGATTTACGGCAACGGAGGATCAGAACTTCCTTATATGAATTCAGTAATCGCTCCGGTTGACCCCGTTGAGAATTCAGTGTATTTTTTCGGTGAGCAGGACGGGAAATTTGACGATGGCGATTATTTGATTTTTTATGGGAGTTCGCCTAATCAGTGGTTTCTGGACTCGACCCAGTTTTATCACAAATTAAATAATTATTCAAACAGTAATTATTATTTTTTCACATTCGGAGGCGCTAACGGGAAGAGGATGACTATTGAACAGTCCTCAAATATTTCGAATGTTCCGGTTGCCCAGACTTTTAAAGACAAAATTTTTGATGAACCTGAAGTCAACAACCTCGGTTCAACAGGAGATATATGGGTCAGCCAGAGAGCAGGATACGGAGGAAGTTTCACATTCAGTAAAAATCTGACGGGGTATAACCAGGGTTCAGCAATCAATTTTAAAGCTGCATTGGGAAACGGTACTTTCCAGTATGATGCCCAATTTTATGCTTCAGATCCTAACTCGGGTTATTCAAATATATTTGTAGTCCCTCCTGTTAACGGTTCATTCTCCCATATTACAATTCAGAGTTTTACATTCGAATATATCCTTAACCCGGGACAATCAGGAATTAATCTTAAATTTCAGTTGCCCGAACAGTACAATCAACCTTCTGTATCAGGCTATTACGATTACCTTGAAATCTTTTACGACAGATCATTCAATTCCGCAAATAATAATATATTAAGATTCAATTCCGTTGATTCAGCGAATATTGTAGAATATCGGGCATCTCAGTTCACCGGTACCGATGTTAAAGTTTACAGAATTTCCGGTCTGGATAACATTGCCATCATAAATCCGATTTCATACAATAACGGAATTGTAAGATTTCAGGATAATAATACATTATTCCAGAACAAGGAATTTTATATTGTTGGCAGCAACGCATATAAACTGCCCGTATCATTTTCATCAAGGATTCCAAATCAGAACCTGAAAGGAGTTACAGACGGTTTTGATTTCATCATTATTACTCCTGCTGAATTTCGGGAAGCGGCAGACAGGTTGAAAACCTTAAGAGAATCTCCGGGCCCCGGTTCACCCGAATATCTGAAGACACTTGTTGTTGACATCAATCAGATTTATAACGAATTCGGAGGGGGTATCGCTGACCCCGTTTCGATGAGAAACTATCTGAAATATGCATTTAATAACTGGAATACAAGACCAGTATATGTGCTTTTCCTGGGGGATGGAAGTTATGATTATAAAAATATTTACGCTTTAAACATTAAGAACTTTATTCCGCCTATTGAAAGATCTGACCCTTACATGAATGAAATCACAAGTTATAACAGCGATGATTTCATATGCGATATAAATGAAAACTGGCCTACTCCGGAATATGTCCGAACAGACTTTGGATCCGGCAGATTTTGCGTGAACACGCTCAGCGAAGCAAACGCAACAGTGGATAAATTGTACGAATATGCGTCAATAAATAATTTCGGGATATGGAAGAAAAAGATAATGTATGTTGCTGATGACGGATGGACGACAGAAAACAACCAGGGTGAAGAGGGAGACCTTCATACACGCCAGTGTGAAAGCATAGCCGAAATACATACTACTAAGGATTTTGAAAAGGAAAAAATCTATATTGTAACATATCCGGCAGTTATAACACCGCAGGGGAGGCGTAAACCGGGAGCTAATGCGGACATTATTAAAGGATGGAACGAAGGAAGACTTCTGATAAACTATACGGGTCACGGAAGTGAGGATTTATGGGCGCATGAACATGTTTTTGTAAAAGATGAATCTATTCCACAGATGAAAAACAGGGGCAGATATCCCCTGGTAACCATTGCAAGTTGTGATCTTGCAAGATGGGATGACCCTTTCCTTATTTCTGCAGCTGAACAGCTTGTTTTTCTTGATAAAGCAGGTGCGATAGGTGTTATAGCAGCCACGAGACCTGTGTATGCAAACTTTAATGAGATATTCAACAACCTGCTATGGGATAACATAATGTTCTTTAAAGATACACTGAACCTTCCGATAAGAGTTGGTAAAGCTATGTATAATGTCAAGAATCAGCTTACGACTATTGGAGAAAATGATATGAAATTCTGTCTTGTCGGCGACCCTTCTTTAAGAATAAGCATTCCTCAGTATTTTACAAAAGTAGACAGTATTAACTCAACACCAGGATACGATACGGCAGAAATCAAGGCACTGCAGAAGATGCGTATATATGGAAGTATACAGAAACCAGATTCCACTCTCTGGAACGATTTCAATGGTGATATAGTTATTAAAGTGCTGGATGTTGATAAATATATAACTTACATAGATTTTAATAGGCCGTTTAACTTCAGGCTTGACGGAGGAATTATTTTTAAAGGATCAACAAAGGTCACAAACGGAAGATGGTCTCTGGAATTTATTGTCCCAAAAGATATTTCTTACTCGCCCGGAAGAGGAAAAATCCTTGCATATTTCAATAATTCTGTACATGAAGGTTCAGGTTACTCAGATAATTTCAGACTGAATGGTATTGACTCGTCTGCAGCAATAGATACTATTGGTCCGGAAATTTCATTATTCATGGACAGCAGAAATTTCAGGAGCGGTGATTTAATTAACCAGGATTCTAAAATAATAGCAGATTTCTTTGACGAAAACGGAATTAACCTTACGGGGGCGATTGGCCACAAAATTGAAGCAATAATAAACGGAAATGAAAATGAGAAAATTGACCTGACTTCTTATTATAATGCTACCTCAGGTTATAAATATGGAACAATATCTTATGATTACAAAAGCATACCGGACGGTCAGTACACTCTTAAATTAAGGGCATGGGATACATATAATAATCTTTCAGAAAGTGAAATTACTTTTAACGTGAAAAATAATGCGGCGTTATCAGTATTCAATGTGTTTAATTATCCGAACCCTATGAAAGACAATACAAATTTCACATTCCAGCACAATTCCAATGTATCGTTGAATGCTGAAATAAAGATATTCTCAGTTGCAGGAAGAGTTATAAAAACTATCAAACGAACTAATATCACCGAAAAATTTGTTTCAATAGATTGGGACGGTAAAGATTCCGATGGTGATTTTATCGCTAATGGCACTTATATATATAAATTGATTATAAAATCGGAAAGCGGTGAGTTCAGTAATATTCAGACAGGAAAATTAGCAAAATTAAAATAATAAAAACATAACGGAGGTTATAATGTTATTTAAACTCAGAACTAATGGTGTGATTTTCATTGCGATGCTGGTTGTTATAATGCTAAGTCACGATTGCTCCAAAGCACAAAACACAATTTCGACAGGCGTACCATTCCTGTTAATCGGTCCGAATTCGAGGAATGATGGTATAGGTGAGACTGGTACTGGTATCTCAGACGATGCTACGGCGATGCACTGGAACCCTGCAGGCCTTGCTTTTCAGACTGTTGGTACAGAAATAAACTTCACGCACTCACCATGGCTTCCGGGACTTGGTTTATCAGATTTATTCTATGATTACCTTGCTGCCAAAAAGTACATTAAATCACTGAATGGTACCGTAGGAGCGAGTTTAACCTATCTGAATATCGGCGAAGTTATTACAACAAATGAACTCGGACAGAGGACCTATCAGGACTATAAAGCATATGAATTTGCTTTTGCACTGGGATATGCCACAAAAGTGAGTAAACCACTCGGTGTAGGCGTTGTAACCAGGTTTATTTACAGCCGATTGTCACCTCAGGATGTACAGGTCGGTAACGAACAGGGTAAAGGTACTGCATTCGTAATGAGTTTTGACCTTGCAACACTATATAAACCCGTTTCCGGACCGAAGTTTTTCAAGGATAAGTTTTCCTTGGGATTGAATCTTTCAAACATGGGTCCGAAAATAACTTATGTTGATGCTGATCAGGCAGATCCCCTGCCTTTCCAGATGCGACTCGGTCTTGCTTATAATGTTTTCAGAAATGAAGGAAATGACATTACAATCGCGGCAGATTTTTCGAAACTTCTTGTTAACAGGACTGACGGCGTTGCCGACCCATTCTATGAAGCAATGTTCACTTCCTGGAAAGGCGGTATACCGGGAATCGCAAAATCCATTCAGTCATCGGTCGGTATTGAATACTGGTATGGAAGCCCTAAATTAATCGCACTAAGAGCAGGATATTTTTACGAAGATCCCTCTTATGGTAACAGGCAGTTCGTAACACTCGGAGCAGGCCTCAGGTATTCACTCTATGGATTTGATTTCAGTTATATAACAGGTACTGAAGACAATCACCCTCTTGCTAATACACTGAGATTCGGATTACTGGTTAATTTCTAAATTAATTTTCCTTTATAAAACTATATAAAAGGCATATATTTACATATGCCTTTTTTAAATATATATCCCTTTAGAATGAAAAAAACAGTTTTTATTTGCTTATTGACATTGTTTGCTGGTACATTATTTTCACAGGTGAACACCGGAAAGTATTCACTGTCACATACCCTGACTTCAAAAGTTGAAAATGCTTACAATCCCAGGAATTATGTTTTCTCTTCTGATACTTTTACTGTTGTTGCTGTTCTTGTTCAGTTTCAGGAAGATAATTCACCTTATTCAACAGGAAACGGGAAATTTGATTTGACAAATAAATATTATAATTCGTCTCTGCAGAGGGATACCGTGGTCGACTCACCACCCTATGACAGCGCATATTTTGCCGACCATCTTTTATTCCTTAAAAACTATTTTTATAAATCATCTAAAGGAAAATTAGTAATAAAATATGATTTGTATGGGAAAGTTCTGACTTTACCGCATGATATGCAGTATTATTCACCGCAGCAGAACGAGAATAACGCTAAGCTCGGACAACTCTTTACAGATTCATGGATTATAGCCGACAGCAGCATTAATTTTTCGGGATATAATCCCGAAAAAACTGCTTTTGTTCTTTTCCATGCAGGAGTAGGACGGGATATTGATCTGTCATCGGTTTACGGTTATGACCCGACTCCTTATGATATTCCTTCCGTTTATTTAGGGCTGAAATCCCTGAGAGAATTTTATGGAAATAATTATAATGGTTATCAGACAAGCGAAGGTTTGTTTATTAAAAATTCACTGATTATTCCTTCGACAGAACTCAGGGAAATTTCTTCTTTTGGTACGACATTCCTTCTTCAGCTCGGTATAAACGGTATTCTTACGGGAAGTTTCGGAAGTTATCTCGGTTTACCGGACCTGTTTAATACCGCAACCGGTAAAACTGCAATTGGAAGATTCGGACTAATGGACGGACAGTCAATTTTCAGTTTTAACGGGATTTTCCCTCCGGAACCATCCGCATGGGAAAAAATTTACCTCGGATGGATTGAACCGCTGACTGTTTCTTATGGCGATAATAGTTACAGGATTAAAACGTCTTCCTTACCTGATCCTGCTGATACAAGCATAATCAAAGTACTCATTAATTCTAAAGAATATTTTTTACTTGAAAACAGAAATCGTAATCCTTATAACCTTGGACAGAAAATTTACACGAGAAACAGAGCATTCAGAGATTCTGTGTTGTTCACAAAAGATGTACCCGGATTCGTATATTATGATATTTACCAGGTTAACGGAAATCTTTATGATGTTTCCTATTTGGACTGGAGTCTTCCGGGTTCTATAGATGATACTTCGAATTTCAGGGGCGGTATTCTTATATGGCACATAGACGAAAATATAATAGATGCAAATTTTTCCGCTAATACAATTAATAATAACATAGACCACAAAGGTATAGATCTTGAAGAAGCAAAAGGTTCGCAGGACATCGGCGTAACTTTCAGCACTCCTTTCGGTAATGTAACCGCTGATGGTTCGTTCATTGATTTCTGGTATAATGGTCAGCATTATGTTCCTGCGTCAATTTATAAAAACCAGTTTACTCCTACGTCTATTCCAAGTTCATTGAGTTATTCCCTGACAAATAACCAGATTAGCATCACAAATTTTGATACTATCTCAGCTGTAATGTCATTCAGAATTAAAATAGGCAGTGATGTGATGTCCCCTGTTCCGGGTTATCCGAAAAAACTCGGAGCATTCAGCAGCACGCAGTTCAACCAGGTCATACCGATTGATATAAACAATGATTCCAGAGATGAACTTTTCGCCAACGACGGAAAAGATCTTTATGCATTCAGGAACAACGGAACAGGTCTGGTTAACTCTTCAGGACTACTTTTAAATAATTACGGCTATTTCCCGGCAGTATACTGCTATGTTCCTTATCTGAATGATTTCAGACTGGCCGCTTTTAATAACGGTCAGACCTCTTCATCAATGGGTTTATATAAAATAAACCAGAACAATGTTTCTGATACAATTATTACGCCATTCAGTTACATGATATCAGCACCATCGGTTGTATTTGATTCATCCAGGCTTGTTGTCGGATTTACAAATGGATTCGTTTACGAGAAAAACCTGAATATTAACCAGGGGCAGTTTACGGATACAACAAAGCCCGGGCACGTTAACAGATTCACGAAGGAAAATAATCTATACAGGACTGCAAGAGGTCCAAATCTTAATATTATTTCCGGTAACTTTCGTGATAAGTCATCTTTTGATTCTCTTTTACAGACTGGTATTTCGGAAGTAAATATAAACGGTACGGAGATTAACAAATACGGTACAAGTTTTTCTAACATTGTAGCAGCGGATATTAACAAAGACGGCAAACAGGAAGTTATATTTACTTATAATAATTTCATATATGCCGTAAATTCAAACGGAATTCTGCTCGATAATTTCCCGCTGAAATCTAAATTTAATATAACATCAGGAATTTCAGTAGCTGATGTAAATGATGACGGAATATTTGACGTTATTTATGTTAATTCAAACGGAGACCTTAGTGCAGTAGGTATTAACGGAAAAAACGTTGACGGTTTCCCGTACATGATCGGACCGGGTACGGTATCGACTCCTGCAGTGTTTAATTACGCGGACACGCTTGCAATAGCTGTGCTTTCTGCTGACGGCTACCTGTATGCATTCAGAACAAATAAGGTTTACAAAGCCGAAAATGTTCTCTGGAAAAATTTCCTTAGAGACAAAAATCTTTCAAATAATAATTTCCGGAGTATTTCTGCAACTAATACTTACAGCGAAAAACTACCCAAAGATAAGGTTTATAACTGGCCTAATCCCGTTTATGATAACATCACTTATATACGATATTATATCAACGGTTCTAGTACCGGAGTCACCGTTAGAATAATGGATCTATCCGGTGAACTTGTAACTAAGCTGACAGGAACTGCGAATGCTAACTCTGAGAATGAAATTGCCTGGAATGTATCAAATGTGCAGAGCGGTATTTATTACGGTGTTATCGAAGCGAATATTGACGGTTCCACTGAAACAAAAATAATCAAAATAGCGGTAGTAAAATAATATCGGCGTTAAGTGGATATTATTCTTATAATTGTTATTTGTTTTTATTTACTGCTGCATATAATATATTATTCCGGCATCAGAAAGTCATTAGGATTATATCCTTTAATACATGAAAATCTTCCAACTGTTTCGGTCATAGTTGCGGCTAAAAATGAGGAAGCAAATATTCTATCCTGCATAGATTCCCTGAAGAAAATTAATTATCCCAAAGACAAACTCGAAATTATTCTCATTAACGATAATTCCGATGATACCACTCTTAAATTAATGTCTGAATCAGTACTGGATTCTGCAAACATCAAAATTCTGACTACCGGTGATTACGCTAAAGCTGAACTTACTGGCAAAACCCGGGCTCTGTCATATGGAATAGAGAATTCATCTGGTGATATTATAATGATGACTGATGCAGATTGCCGCGTTAAACCCGGATGGGTATTGTCAACAGTTCAGTATTTCGACGATGAGACAGGAATGGTAAATGGAATATCTGTGATAGAACCGGGGAACAATGTGTTTTACAAAATGCAGGCTCTGGACTGGCTTTATCTATTGGCGCTTGCATCATCAAGCACCGGAATTCATGCACCGCTGGCATGCATCGGTAATAACCAGTCATACACTCGCAGGGCATATGAATCAATAGGAGGATATGCCGGTCTTAACTTCTCTGTAACAGAAGATCTTGCTATGATGCGTGCAATAAAAAGAAAATCAGAATACCGGATAAAACTGCCTGTCAATCCTGATTGTGTAATAATGACAAAACCGTGTACATCTCTAAGAGAACTTTCCAGTCAGAAGAGGCGCTGGTTCAGGGGCGGACTCGGGATTAACTTGCTTGGATATCTTACGGGTTTCTGCCTGTATATTGTAAATATTGTCCTGCTTACAGGATATCTGTATATATCGCTGAATGTTTACGCATTATTTGTTGCGCTTAAAATTTTTTCCGAACTGATAATTATATATCCTGTATATAAGAAACTCGGTTTGTCACGACAGTTGATTTATAATCCGCTTTTTCAGATTTATTTTGCTGTTTACGGTGTATTGCTGCCGTTATCATTCATCTCGGGTAAAAGCATTAAATGGAAAGGTGTTAAATATTAGAATTTAAAAACGGGTATATGAATTTGCATTCTTACGTTTAGGTTAGAGTAGTCGCCCGCAAAATCATAAGACGTTATTATATCAAAAATGTACAATGTAAACCCGAGTCCGCCTGAAAATATTATCTTGCTGTCGCTCTTCAAAACTCCTTCAAGCTCCCTGTCCGGATCAGCGGTCCTTTTAATGCTATAATATTTTATTTCACCGACAAGGAACGGGGAAGTAAAATTTGACCTTAAATATTTATTAGCCAGAAAATAAACTCCGCCGCTGATACTCAGTATCTCAGTATCGAAATAATTCAGAAGGTTTTCAGTCATGTATGCATCGCTGCCTTTATGTTTCTGCGTATTTACGCCGGCGAACGGAATGAACGGGTAAATTGATAAAGATGCATATTCTATTCTGGCTCCAAAATTGATCGCAATTTTAGATTTATCGGCAAAAGTACCCATGGGAAAATTGAAACCGAAATCTGGGGCTAAAAATATACCGGAACTTTTAGGAATATGGAAACCCGTCGGTGCGGTTTTAAGTGTATCCTGTTCGTCCTGCGCAAATACGGATGTGCAAATAGATACGAGTATAAGTACAGGTAATATCTTCAGAAAACATTTCATAATCAGACTAATATTCTTAATATATCCTCTTTCCTTTTTTTATTTATCGGCACTAAAATTCCGGCAAGAATCTTTGACCCGTTGATATAATATTCAAGAAATTCAGGATAATTTCCATACAATAAACCGATATGTTTCAGAATTGTTTCCCTGTCTCCCCTTTCCACCGGACCTGTAAGTGAATTGCGTGCTCCCTTTTTCTTAAGATTCTTCAGAGTGTTTTCCGTCAGCACCGAAAGAGAATTCACGAGTATCTCCTTTTTAATGCCAAGCGATTTTGAAATCATTTCAATTATGCCGTAATTTGCGCTAAGAAAGTTCGAAGCAATTACACAGCTCAAATGATAATCAGTCTTTTTTTCTGCCTTAATTCTCACCGCTTTTGATTTTAAATCAGTTATTAGTTGATTCAGTACTTTAAGTGATTCGACGCCTCCTTCTATGCCGAAATAAATGTTACTCAAATAACGTTTATTCTTATACGATACGGATTCAACTGTCTGAATTGGATGAATTGATGCTGTATATTTTTTGTTAAAGTATTTCTTATCAAATACGAATGACGAATGAATTCCACTAGTATGCGCAAAAACCACAGTTTTATTTGTCTTTTTGTTTTTTACGATTTCATTTACAGTGCCGGTGAGGCTGTCATCATTAACGGAAATAATCACAATATCAGTGTTATTGAAAAAGTTTTCATCAATTTTGCTGAAAACATTGATGCACTTAACAGCCCCACTGAGTTTTCGGGCCTTTAGGATATTCCTGTCTGCGATGGCTGATATTTTATATCCATTAGCATTCAATTCAACTGCAAATGCCGAGCCGACTTTCCCGGATCCTATAATTGCAACTCTCTTCATTTATCCATTATTATTGTTACTGGACCTTTATTTACCAGTTCGATATCCATCATAGCAGCGAAGATCCCTGTTTTTATCCGGTCATTAACATAATAATCTCTCATCAGTTTTACGGTATGTCCAAAAAGTTCATTTGCATGAACGGGTTCCATCGCATCACTGAAACTTGGTCTGTTGCCGCTTTTATCCGTATTTGCGCAGATAGTAAACTGTGATATGACAAGTATTCCGCCGCCAATATTCTTAACGCTCAGATTCATTAATCCGTTTTCGTCCTCGAATATTCTCAGGTCAATAATTTTCTTCGCCATTTTCTCTGCGTTTACGATCTTATCAGTTTTGGAAACGCCTAATAATACAAGCAGACCGTTACCGATTGTTTGATGAACTTTCCCGTCAATCCTGACCGAAGCCGAGCTTACTCTTTGAATGACTGCTTTCATTTTAACAGTTTTAATACCCGGAAATTACCTTCCAGATCCTTTGTGAACTCAAATTCTGAAATTGATTTCTCAATAAGCAATTTTTCTATATCCTGCTTCTGATTATATGCAATTTCAAGAAAAATATCCACAGGAAATTCAGTATAAACATCCATGAATTTATGATAGAATGTATACCCGTCTCCGTTATCAGTCAGCGAATAAACCGGTTCGAATTCCTTTACTTCCGCATCAAGTTCTTTATACTCGTTAAGGGATATATAAGGCGGATTAGAAATAATAAATTCGAATTCCTTTCCATATTTATTATTAAAAGTACTCAAACTGAATTCTTTAAGAAAATC
>Ga0208980_10001870_pt1 | contig 12774 bp, 11 predicted proteins | sample WetSurMetagenome_3_FD_187993 | JGI IMG/M metagenome (GOLD analysis project Ga0208980, IMG submission 187993) | Wetland microbial communities from Twitchell Island in the Sacramento Delta, sample from surface sediment Aug2011 Site A1 Bulk (version 2) | ecosystem: Environmental > Aquatic > Marine...
CAAGGGCGAGGCGAGTTTCGGAAAACTGGTGGCGGACCTCCACACCGTAACCAAAAAATCCTTCAAGAGGAAAATACTGGCTGCTCTGGAAGACATCCCGAGAACTGGGATTGGGGAAAAGACGGGAAGCGGTCGTGAAACTTCCACTGAGTGCAACAGAAAAGTATCGCTCCTGCGCCCACGCTGAAGACGCAATCGTCGACACACCCAAGACGAACAGAGCTGCCAAGGAAACTCTACTCATCATTGCCCACCTCACATCAGAGCTTATCTGAAGAAGTCGTCCCTGTTATCTTCTATGTCAGCATTCTCCTTGAGTTTTGCAATCCAATCAGCCAGGAAACGGTTTTTCTTTTCCTGAAGCAACTGATTCCTCAAGCCATCGCGTTCGGCTGCATACGCAGCGGAATCAAATTGGCTTTGTGAGAGAAGCTGAATAAGATACGCGCCGCGGAAACCGGACACCGGCGGAGAGATCTGTCCGACTGAGAGACCGGAAACAGCACCGACAAAATTGAGGTCGCGACCAATCCCGGGCACACCTGCAGAAAGCGTGAACTGGCCCGATCGCTGGGCGTGTATTGCAGGGTTGAGCTGCGTGACTTTTGTGAGACTGTCGGTCGGAGATAGTTTTGTCCTAAGAGCAGCAGCAACTTCCTCGGCCTTCGCGAGCTTCTTCTTTCGCAGCACCAGGGGCTTGATGGATTCCTTTACCTCGTCGAATGGTCTCACTCCGGCATTCTTGATTTCGGCAACCGAAAATACAGCATAACCGTTCGGGACGCCAAAGGGTTCACTCACGGTGCCAACCTTGTTCTTGAAAGCCCACCTTGTCACTGATTCGTTGACACCGAGTCCGGGAACGATGCCGCCCTTCTCCTGCACCTGCGATTCCTTCACTTCAAGACCCGTAGATTGTGCCTCTTTGGTAAACTCTGATGCTCGCGCGTTGTAGGCAAAGTCCCGTGACCGCTCGAAGATATCGTTCTTCGTTTGAGAGCCGGTCGTAATGGGCAGGAAAATCTTGGAGACTCTCACTTCTCTGTTATCCTTGCCTGTCAGCTTGATGATGTGTATGCCAAATTGTGTGCGGATCGGACCGGCGATCTCGCCAATTCTCATCTTGAAAGCTGTATTCTCGAACTCTTTTACCATCCTTCCTTTGGTAAACCATCCGAGGTCGCCACCACGTGCCGCAGAGCCGGGATCCTTTGAGTACTTCTTCGCAAGCGCCGAGAAGTCCTTCCCGGTTCTTGCTCCTGCCGCAACCTCCCGGGCCGTGGCCTTAACGGCATTCGTATCCTTCTCTCCTTCGAACGAGAAAAGAATATGGCTGGCTCTGAGATAGTCGTTGTCAGACTTCCGTTGATCGAGGACCTTCATCAACTGATAGCCGTCGTTCTCAAGCCGCGGACCCAGCACGTCTCCAATCCTTCCTGCAAAAACGAGGCTGTCTGTACCCGGATTCAACTCACCATGCCGGAACCACGCACCACTATCGGTCTTGTCGGTATATGTTGCAGTGAGCTGGACAAAATCCATCCCGCTCCGGGCTTTTGATGCTGCATCTTCAATCTCCGTTCGTCGACCGTTCGAATCTGCTGCCGATGGCATCTCTCTGAACTGCACGTACTTGAGCTTCCGGCTAGCCTCCACCTTATACTGATCCAGGTTCTCTTCATAGTACGCTTTCAGATCCTCATCACTGACTTGCACCTCATCATCTTTCACCAATTGGTTTGCGTCAAAGAGCGCATACAAAACATCGTACTGCTGCCGCTGATCGGCAAACCGGGCACGAACATCCCCTTCACTCACTCTAACGGAAGCCAGAGCCAAACTCTGCAATTTCTCCGATAGCCGTTGCCGCTTGAGTTCCGGTTCAACCTGAGCAAGAATATCCTTGTTGCGAGGATCCATAATCGCCTGATCGTATGCCTGGCGGTTGAAACGGCCGAGGGAATCCATGAAATTCCGTGTAAGCATTTGAGGTGGGTTCTCGCCCCGCGCCCAATCACGCAACTCGTCATCCGTCACCGTTATACCCAGACGTTTTATTTCCTCGTCAACGAGATGTTGGGTGATGATAGTCTGCCAGACCTGTTCCCGGACCTGCTTGAGTTGATTTTCATCGGGCTCATTCCCGGTTTGGGATTTTTGATTATCGGAGAAGACCTTGAGGAGGTCCGAGAACTCTTTGTAGGTAACTTTCTTTCCATTCACTTTTCCAACGACATCTGAACCTCTCCCGCGGAGCCCCATATAGTCCATTCCCCATTCGAAGACGATGGTGATGAGGAATGCAATTAGAAGCCCGAAGAGTACGTATGGCATGCTATCACGCATGCGAGTCATGATCGGCATAGCGGGAAACGACCTCCAAACAGGTAAGAAGAAATACTATAGAAACACGTTCAATATAACTTAAACCCCCAGGAAATGCAACGCTTTTTTGATTGACTATTGGTCGGGATTGGTTTATATTTGTGAGCTTAAATTACGAAGAGTGCTCCCTTCCAAGTTATTTCCCGTACGCTTGATCCCGGAGGTTTGTAGTGCGAAAGAACCGAGGTAAAATCTTTCTTATTGTTGCAACCGTCCTGTTGTCGCTGTACTTCCTGTACCCGACATGGAAGGACCATCAGCTTCATAATCAACTATTGTCTCTTCGAGGCATTGATAGTGTCCAATTCCTTGAGACCAAAGACAGCGAGATACGAGATGCCCGGACCAAACGCATCAAGCTTGGTCTTGACCTGCAAGGTGGAATGCGTGTCGTCCTTGAAACAAATGTCCTCAAATTGGTTGAGGATCTCGCGAAGAATAAGGACGACGCATATGCTGACATCATCCGTCAAGTGCGGGAGGAGTCCAAAAAGTCTGAGGAATCTCCCGTTCTTCTGCTGCGGAAGAAGTTTGAAGAACGCCAGATTCGCATGAGTAGGTACTATGGCAGCTTACGTGACGAAAACGAGAAGATTTACACTTTCCTGGAAGACGAGGCGAAGAAGGCCATAGACCGCGGGATTGAGATCGTTCGAAACCGTGTTGATCAATACGGGGTGTCTGAACCTTCAATCCAAAAACTCGGCGGAACCAGAATCATCGTCGAGCTTCCGGGTGTCACAAAGGAATCTGAAGTTCGCCAACTCTTGCAGGGCACCGCGCTGCTTGAGTTCAAGCTGCTGAAGGACCCCGAGGTATCATACAGGGTACTTGAATCGATCGACAAGGCACTTGCATCTACGGGCGGGGTCGCTGACTCTTCCGATACTACTGCGAAGAAGGACACTACAAAGATCTCGACCCCCGAAGGAGAGAAGACTGCCGAGGAGCTTGCCAGGGAGCACCCATTGTTCACACTGATGGGTGCCAACAAACAGTCAGGCGAAGCGGCTGTCCCCGAGGATTTCAAGGATAAGGTGCGCCGGCTATTGGACCGAGAAGATATCAAGGCTCTCATTCCCACGGACATGCAGTTCGCCTGGAGTGCAAAGACGCACCTCTCGCAAGATGGTCGAAAATTCTACAACCTCTACCCGGTGAAGACCACTCCGGAACTCACAGGAGGAGTGATAGTCAATGCCAAGGGAACTGTCGATCCCAATACGAGTATGCCCATCGTGACAATGGAGATGAACAGCGAAGGATCGCGGGATTGGGCACGGATCACAGGTGCCAACATCAACAAGCGCATCGCCATCGTGCTCGACAATGCGGTGTTCTCCGCGCCCGTGGTCCGCAACAAGATCATCGGAGGACATTCTCAGATCGAGGGAATGGAAAATCAGGACGAAGCGCGACTGCTTGAAATTGTTCTTAAAGCTGGTGCATTGCCTGCCCCGGTTGAGATCGTAGAACAACGGTCGGTGGGTGCTTCACTCGGTGAAGATTCAATCCGCAGCGGCATCTACTCTTCGGTTCTGGCAACCGTACTGACGATCTTATTCATGGTTGTGTATTACCGAACAGGGGGGGCCATCGCCGACATAGCGGTGGTCTTTTGCCTTCTCTTTGTGCTCGCCGTTCTAGCTGCTTTCCAGGGAACGCTTACGCTTCCGGGCACAGCCGGCATCATTCTTACGTTGGCTGTGGCAGTTGATGCAAACGTCCTGATTTATGAGCGCATCCGCGAAGAACAGGCAACCGGAAAGACTATGCGCGCCGCGATCGACGCTGGGTATTCAAAGGCATTTACTGCCATCTTTGACTCCAACCTGACGACATTCATTACAGGTGTGATCCTGTACCAATTCGGAACGGGACCCGTTCAAGGATTTGCGCTCACACTGATGATTGGCATCGCCGCCAGCATGTTCAGTTCCATCTTTATCACGAGGGTGATATTTGAAATGCTAACCGAAAAGTATGGTGCCGTGAGTTTCGGCTAGGGAAACTCTGCGCCGCAAGAGCAATTGATCGATTGACTTACTGGAGAACGAGTACATGAGGCTGTTTAAGAAAACAAATATTGATTTCATGGGGAAGCGGAAAATCTGGTACTCCATTTCCTTAACGTTGCTTGTGATTGGAATGATCTCCCTTGTCATCAAGGGACCTGACTTCGGAATTGATTTCCTCGGCGGAACAGAATTAATCGTTGCTTTCAGCCAGGACGTGCAAATATCCGATGTCCGCACAGCAATGGACAAAATCGGGATGAAAGCTGAGATCAAGACGTTCGGCTCAACAAAAGATATCCTGATTCGGACGGTAGAACAGGGAGAGGGTGGCACCGTAGCGGATAAGATTCGCGGCACACTGAAGGCGTCCTTCCCCGATAATCCGTTCAGTGTCCTCAAGGAGGACAAGATCGGGCCCAAGGTGGGTGCAGAACTGCGCCGGGATGCCATCTATGCGGTCATTGCATCTCTTATAGCCATCGGGCTATATGTGGCGTTCAGGTTCAAGTTTATCTACGGCGTTGGTGCGGTTGTAGCACTTTTCCACGACGTGCTGATTACTCTCGGCATGGTTTCGATCTTCGATGGAATGCTAAACCTTGAAATCACCCAAAACATGATCGCGGCGTTCTTGACACTTGTCGGTCTCTCCATCAACGACACCGTGGTCATATTCGATCGTATGCGTGAGAACCAAAAAATCTTCCGGGGCATGAGCCTCAACGATGTCATGAACAAGAGCCTGAATGAGACTCTGAGCCGCACGATTATTACATCGGGCACCATCTTCATTGTGCTTGTCGTGTTGCTGGTATTTGGAGGAGAGGTCAACCGCGGGTTTTCATTTGCGCTCACTATCGGCATTATTACGGGAACCTATTCTTCAATCTACATAGCGAGCGCGGTCGTGCTTGAATGGGCGCTCCGCACTCAGCGACAAGCAAAGCTGATCGACTAAGGGAACTGGCGAACGGGGTCTCTATGAAGTTCAAAGTTGCACACCAGGGAACGGTAACAGTCATCAGTCTGCAAGGGAACGTGATGGGAGGTCCTGACGCGACCACTCTCAACTCTCAGCTCCATGAGTTGATGTTGGAAGGGAAGAAGCGGGTCGTGCTCGATCTCGCCGAAGTCGAATTCATGAATAGCTCCGGTCTTGGCATGCTGATCGGTGGCGCATCGACACTGAAGAATGCCGGCGGGACGTTGAAGCTCGCGCTCGCGTCGGAGAAGATTCTCGCCCTCATCAAGATTACGAAACTGTCGCCTCTCTTCGAGCACTTCGATTCTGTGAAAGCAGCCGTTGACAGTTTCAAGAAATAGATTGCTTCTCACACATGATTCTCCGACCTTTCATCGTGAAAGCTCGGAGATTTTTTTTGCCTGTGTGTTCCCCTTTCATGATCAACGCTCACATGACGGTTCCCATCTCTCCTCTGCCCGGAATGCGTACAGCCGCCTGGCAGACTCCATAGACTTTGGCAAGGAAATAGAACGCGCATGGCTGTTCGGGTAATTGTTGGTGCCCAGTGGGGCGATGAAGGGAAAGGAAAGATTGTGGACATGCTTTCAGAGCATGTCGATATCGTCGCGCGGTACCAGGGGGGCGCCAATGCGGGACACACCGTATGTATTGGCAAAGCAGAATATGTACTGCATCTCATCCCTTCGGGCATCTTTCACCCACACATTACGTGCGTGATTGGCAACGGCGTTGTCATTGATCCAACCGCTCTGATGGAAGAGATTGGCAAACTTGAGGCTGCGGGGGTCAACATCAAGGGGAGGCTGCTCATCAGTCACAACGCCCATCTCATTATGCCATATCACAAGTTGCTCGATACAATCCGCGAACAGGGCGGAGCAAAGATCGGAACAACCGGACGTGGCATCGGGCCGGCGTATATAGACAAGTTCATGCGAAGTGGAATTAAGATCGTCGACCTTCTTGACCGGGACGTTTTTGCACAGAAGCTCAAGGCCAACATCGAGGAGAAGAACCAGATCCTCACAAAGGTATATGGCGAGACGAAGATAGATGTCGATGCACTGATCAACGAGTACCAGGAATTCGACAAGAGGATTGACGAATACATCACCGACACCGCTCTCTATCTCAACCAGGCGCTCAAACAAGGAAAGCAGATCATTGCGGAAGGCGCCCAGGGTGCACTGCTGGATGTTGACCATGGCACATACCCCTTCGTGACTTCCTCCAATCCGACCTCGGGTGGTGCGTGTACAGGTCTCGGCATCCCCCCAACAGCGGTGAACTCGATCGTTGGCATCGTGAAAGCGTACTGTACGAGAGTGGGCAATGGACCGTTCCCTACAGAACTCACCAATGCGACAGGCGAACGTCTTCGTTCCGTCGGCCATGAATTCGGAGCAACAACCGGCCGTCCCCGCCGCTGTGGCTGGTTTGATGCTGTTGCAATGCGCTACTCAGCAATGGTCAACGGAATCGAAAAGATCGCCATCACCAAACTTGACGTGCTTGACGAGTTCGACGAAATCAGCGTGTGCATCGGGTACGAGTACGGCGGCAAGCGACTCAAGACATTTCCCACGGACGTCAAATCGTTGTCACACATTACTCCGGTCTATGAGTCATTCGGCGGCTGGAAATGCAGCCTTGCTGGAGTGACGTCGTATGGTGACCTGCCTTTGAATGCACGACGCTACATTGAAGCACTGGCGCACCTGAGCGGCACTTCGCTGTGGATTGTCTCAGTGGGCCCACGGCGCGACCAAACAATCATCATTGAATGACCTCATTTCCTCCTCATGAAGGTGTCACGAACAAATACCTTCAAGATCTTCCTACTTGTTGCAGCCTTCGGATTTGTTGCCGCAATGCTGTTCTACTCGCAGAAGATCATTACGCGCCTTCTCGACAAAGAACGTGAAGTTGTTGATCTCTACGCGAAGGCGTTCGAGTACGTATCCAAGTCCTCTTCGGGAGGAGACCTGACCTTCGTTCTTGACAAGGTCATCAAGACGATTGATTTCCCCGTCATCCTCACCGATACGCAGAACAACCCGATCTATACCACAAACCTTGAGATAGACTCATCGTTGAGTGCCGGCGACAGTCTCACATTCCTCCGTGAGACGCTTGCCGAAATGGACGAAGTGAACAAGCCCATCCCCATCGCCGTCAACGATACTCTCATACTGAACTACGTACACTACGGTGAATCCGATCTCATCAAAAAGCTTCGCTGGCTTCCGTACATCGAGATTTCCATAGCGGCAATATTTATGTTCGTGGCCTATATCGGCTTCAGCTACTTCAAGAGAAGCGAGCAGAGCAATATCTGGGTGGGGATGGCGAAGGAAACAGCGCACCAACTCGGGACACCGCTCTCCAGCATCATGGGCTGGCTGGAAATTATGAGGTCGGATGCCGCCAACACTCCAAAGCTGAGGCAAACGCTGAGCGAAATCGAGAACGATGTGGACAGGCTGAACAAGGTGACGGCTCGGTTCTCGAAAATCGGCTCACGTCCGGACCTCAAGGAGGAGAATATCACAATGGTAATCCAGGGCGTTATGCAGTACATTTCCCGGCGTATTCCGAAATCGGGGAAGACCATCGATCTCGCTCTCGAATCGCCTGCCGATCTCCATGCGATGATCAACAGGGAACTGTTCGAGTGGGTTATCGAGAACCTGATGAAGAATGCACTCGATGCCATGGAGGGTCCCACGGGCAAGATCACCTTTGCGATTTCGCAAAGCGGGCATCGGACAACCATTGATGTCACCGACACAGGGAAGGGAATCGACCAAAAACTCCACAAAGAAGTATTCCGCCCCGGGTACAGCACAAAGAAACGTGGTTGGGGATTGGGCTTAAGTCTTTCGAAGAGGATTATTGAGGACTACCACAAGGGAAGGCTGTTCGTGAAGCAGAGCGCTCCGGGAAAGGGGACGACGTTCAGGATAAAGCTGGTAAGATGAGCGGGTTTGCGGCGTCTAGAGGATTGCGTGCGCCCGTGGATCATACAATTCACTTCTCCATGTTCATTCCCAACGTACTTAGCACTTTCCTCGCCTTGTCCTGTCCCATCTCAAACGTCTCACCAAGCTTTGGCTGCACGAACTCGGTGTCCTGCACGGGAAGCTCCTCGTCAGGAGCGATAATCACTGGCGTGATGATGTGCTTGTCCCCATCCTTGAATGAGAACTTTGACTCTTCTCGCTTGAAGATCTCCGCGAGTTGAGTCCTGGTCCCTTGATCGTGAGCGGCACTGAGCGCGGCGGTTTTTATTTTCTCCCATGCTTCCAGATCGTTGTTCACATCCTTCACGGTCTCGATGTCCCGCAAGAAGTATAGGTTGGGAAGTAACTCAAGCGCCGTCCGCATTAGCATTGAGAATACGTTCGGAAACCTCGATTTGATACTCTGTTCGGTTTTGGTGGGATAGCTGGGATACGTATTAACAACAAACAGCTCCTTCACGTCGCCGGCATGGAATATCGCCTTTAGCGGTGTCTTGTTCGAGATACCACCATCAGCATAGTACTGGGGGATGTCTCTCAGATGCGATGGAATCTCCGGATCGGCAACGACTGTCCTTACCGGCGGATACGCTACGGTCGTGATCGTTGAAGCCATGATGTACTCTCTGGCTTTCCCTTCGTCTGGCTCTCCCGTAATGGATCTATGATATGCCTCCCCCGTGCTGAGGGAGCAAAGCGAAACAAAGAATTCGTCCACAATCTTGCGAGCACGAACCAGATCCATGTTCAGATAGCCCTCCACGTACCGCTTGTACAGGGGAGTGTTATCAAACAAGGAATCGACCCCCTCCACGGCTGGCCACCGGTCCATCCGGGTAGTGGCAAACTTCAGCATAAGGCCGAAGATTTCCCACCCGCGAATTTTGTAGATGTCGTCATTCGTGATGTTCTTCCAGTGTGATTCAATTTCCGCACGTGCCGCTGCAAGTGTCGGTGCTTGTGCAACAGCCAGCCCGTTTAATGCTCCCACAGATGTCCCCGACAGAATGTTGATACGCCGGTTTGTCCGTTCAAAAAAAGAGAGCACTTCGATCAGCGCCCCGGCCTGGAATGCGCCACGTGCGCCCCCACCGGAGAGCACAAGCGCCAACTTACCCACAGTAATTCCTCAGAGAAGGTGTAGAGAGTTCGATTTGCTGGAGAAGAACAATCGACGCAGGACTAAAGATAGAAAAGTTTGGGAGAGTTACAAGAAATGTCCTTCGCTTATCCCTTCGCGAGAATTCTCCTCGCACTGGCAAAGACCCTGTCGAACATTGGCTCCGTAAGTTTTCCTGTAAACGTATTCTGTTGGCTGGGGTGGTATGAGGCAATGAATGTGAATGGACCGAGCGAGTTGGTGGCGCAATGCGCAAACGCTGGTCTCCTTGCAAACTCGATCTTTCCAGCTTCTTTGTACCCATTCAAGGCAGCTTCAAAGCCAATTCTCCCCAGCCCGACAATCACCCTGACATTCCGTAGCAGTTCAATTTCACGAAGGAGGAACGGTCTGCAGTTTGCCACTTCTTTAGGCAAAGGCTTGTTCTTCGGCGGTGCGCAGCGACATGTTGCAGTAACATAGCAGTCCGTGAGTCTTAGTCCGTCTGTGCGATGGGTTGAAGTCGCCTGGTTTGCAAACCCAGCCCTGAAGAGAGCGCGATAAAGCCAGTTGCCACTCTCATCGCCAGTGAACATCCTCCCTGTCCTGTTGCCACCATGCGCAGCTGGAGCAAGTCCCACCAGAAGCAGTCGAGCGTTCGGGTCACCAAACCCTGGAATAGGCTTCCCCCAGTACTTCTGATCGGCAAAACGCTTCACTTTCTCGCGTGCAACCTTCTCCCGCCATCGAACAAGGCGAGGACAAAGACGACACGAAACAATCTCTCGTTGTATAACTTGGAGTTGAGTCATGTTCCCGTCACGAGTCCCGTTGTCTGAACCAGAGGATTCACTGCAATTACAGTTGAGTCAGATTCTTCGGTCGGAACACTCCCCCAGAATGACGAGTTAGAACCTTGTCCCTAACACATGCGGCAACATCGATCGCCATGTGGGCCAATCATGAGGTATGTCGTGTCCCCAGAGATCAACGTGATGGGGAATTCCCTTCGCTGAAAGGATCCGCCCCAACTGAATGGACCGCTCAGGGGCCTCGTAGTCCCCTTGTCCAGAGAGAATGTAGATGTGCTGCTTGGACCGGAGCTTGCCGAGAAGATACTCATCGGTCAGGTTCGGCAGGTAGTCAGCTGGACTATTGAAGTAGCAGTTGTCATCATAATAGCCATCGCTGTACGCCTTGATGTCGTACGATCCGCTCATCGCAATAGTCCCTTCAAAAATATCAGGGCGGCGGAAGAACGTGTTGGCCGCATGCAGCGCGCCGAGACTTGCACCCGTGGTGATGATCGGAGTATCCTGGCTGCAGTGGCTCCTGATGAACGGAACAACCTCCTGCACGATATACTCGTTGTACTGTTGGTGTCGGACTGCACGATATGGAGGTGGGACGTGCTGATTCAGCCAGCTTTCGCTGTTGATGCTGTTGATAGAAAATGCTTTGAGCTTGCCTCCATCAATGAACGGCCGAATGGCGTCAATAAGAGAGAATCGCTCATACTCCAGAAAGTCAGCAGCGGCGGTCGGGAACATCAACAGCGCCAAGCCATAGTGCCCGTACACTGCAATCTCCATTTGCTTGTTCAGATTGGGGCTATGCCAGGCGTGGATCTCGCGGTTCACAAAGAACTCCTGTTTCGTAGTGAATAAAGAGAGCGTACTAGTTGAAGTAGAACCTGCCCGTTACCAACGTGGAGGTGTTGAGATTGATATCCGTGCTCTCCTTTGGCTGGTTCCGTTTGAAGGAGACGGTCACGCCGAGCGCCTGCTTGATGCCAATCGTGAATCTCTCGTTGAAGAAGTACTCCGCTCCAAAAATCCCGCTTCCGATAACACTGTTCTTGGGGTCGGGGACAGTAACGTAGAACCCTCCCGACTTCGCGGACTCAAAGATTCCCTCGGCACCCACATAGAACGAGACCGGATCCTGAGTGAGATGGAAGAGAACCCCCAGTCCTCCCCGAAGAGTTATGCCAGTGACCTTGGTCGAACCTGTTGGTGGCGAACCGCCGGGGACATATACTTCCAATCCCACAATCATCTCCATCGCCAGCTGGTTGTTGAAGAAGTACTTCAGCAGCATGTTCGGAGAACCTGTAATGCCGTCGATCCCTACGCCAATCTTACCTGAATGGAGGTACACAGGCTTTGAGCGCAAAGAATCTTGAGTATGTGCTTGCTGAATGACCAGTGTCGCGACAAACAGCACAACGTGGAGTTTTCGCATTACCTTTCCCTTCCAAACATGTCACACTAGAAACTGCTTCAGCAAACCGGGACCACTGGTCCCACGATCAATAGCACCGATGCTGCCCGACATCAACATTCGGGCAGCATCGTGGAGACGACGTCTCAAACATCAGCCAACTCGTCCTTCCACTTACGGCTGAATTGGTGGTGCCGGCGGCGGCTGGACGTTCATCATCGGAGTCTTCGGCTTGTACACATTGAACCCGATCAACCCACCGAGCAAGCCAAATAGTGGATCAATCACCAGACTCCAGATGAAGGACATTACAGCGGAGAATCCAGCAAGATTGGCCGACTCTCCCATTTTCTCTTCAACCTGATCCAGAACGTCCGGAGGAAGATTCAAGTTGCGCAAGATATTGAGAACGATTCCACCACTCACATCTCCCATCGCAAGGAGCATCAGGATGTGCAGGATTGTCCCAAAGACGGCGCCGAAGAGGCCGGCAAGCGCACCAAGCTGGAGACAATCGCTGCTGGTGAGAGGCGGCATGGCGGCCGTCATCTCGTTCTTGTAGAACATGACGCTCAGGAATCCGCCGAGCAAAATGCCAGCACAGCAGAAACAGTTGACAATACTGATCACGGGAAGTCCCGAGATGGCGCCCATGATGAGACCGCCATACAGAGCCGGCAGAACCTTGTTGGGTTTTTCAGGCATGAATTGATCCTTTCTTAACGTCGGAAGATGTAAGGAATCGAGAGGCCGCCACAAGTTCTTGTACAGCCTCTTGAGCAGCAGGGATAATGTAGAACGGCACGACAATGCCAAAGAGTGAGCCGGTAATCAGTCTGGTCGCATCAGTCGATGCATGGATTCCAAATTCATCCAGCACGACATCAAGGACCATCAGGAGCACAGAAGCCATGAGCAAGGCCCGCTTGTCAGAAATTGACTGGCCCCGCTTGCCGATCGGCAGGTAGAAGATCGTGCCAAAGAGAAAGCCTACGTAGATCGCCGAACATCTCATGCACCCTGCGAGTTGCGCTCCAAGGA
>Ga0208980_10001871_pt1 | contig 12772 bp, 12 predicted proteins | sample WetSurMetagenome_3_FD_187993 | JGI IMG/M metagenome (GOLD analysis project Ga0208980, IMG submission 187993) | Wetland microbial communities from Twitchell Island in the Sacramento Delta, sample from surface sediment Aug2011 Site A1 Bulk (version 2) | ecosystem: Environmental > Aquatic > Marine...
AAAAAACCCTCCAAATGACAAATCTTTAATATTAAGAGCAGAAGTTCCATAAGTTACGCTGCCGTTTTCAACATTAAATTCAATCTGAATTCCCGGATTTGCAATTCGGGTGGCGGATCCTTTTACGACGCCCTTAATGTTCAGAGTTCCCGATGGATTATAGGCAGTTATCCTTTCCCTGAATTTATCAGGAAAATAGTCCTTAATACGGGATATTTCAATATTTTCGCCGGTAAGAAGCAAATCAAGAAAATCATCGGAAGAAATAAATCCTGACAATCCGAACAGATAATTATCCAGCATAAGGGTGCTCTTTTTAAAGAGATAGCCTTTGTCGGAACTATAAAGGTTAATATCAATATCTGCGGAAATGCTTCTCGATAAGCTGAAATTATATAGTTTGAAAAGATCTATTCGCGATATTCCCAGTGCAGAAAAATCAATATCATTATCCGTTATCCTGCTCTTCATCCGGCCATTATCGATAAATCCTCTGATCAGCAGGCAGGTTGCCAGATTGTGATAAGTTAATTTTAATCCGGAAACATTAATTCTATCCAGATTAAGCATAAATCCTGTGGCAGAAGTATCGGTCTCATTTTCAACATATATGTCGTAATTGACAGCTCCGGCGCTGTCGGTGTATAAATTCAGCCTTCCGTTTTTAACACCAATTCTGTCAATATCATATATTCCTTTAATAACGTCAGTTAAGCTGAATTCAATAGTCACAGATTCAGCCGACAGGAGTGTGTCAGTATTGATGCCAGAGAAATTTTTTTTATTTAAACCCTGAGATGATTGTACGAAAATATTTTTCAGATCAAGCGACGCATTGGGGAACTTCCTGAGATAAGAAAGCCGGACAGATTCAAATTCGTATTTGGTTGAAATATCTTTGTTAAGGGACCTGAGAATAATACCGGCTATTGTATCCTGCATCAAAAGCGAACCCGTAAACAACATGCCCAGGACCACAATGACAACAACAGCAAGTATCTTAAGTATCCCGTAAAAAACTTTCATGACCCGTTGCGGCTTATTTATAATGGCCGGATAACGGTGGACAAAGTTAGTTTATTTGAATTAAAACATATTTAATATCTCAGCAGGAAGGAAAGATTATCTTCAGTACCAAGTTCTGTGGCTGCTGTGCCTTTTCTAAATACTCTGGCTTTTCTTGGTCCGATAAGTCGCATTTTTCTGTTTTCTATTTCCAGCATTGTCCCCTCGCGAAGCCCTACAACATAAACTTCGGGGTTAATCTCAATGAACTCTTCAATACGCTGCTCCCTTGTTTCTCCTGCATGGCCTGCAGGATGGGCATCGAGGTAATGTGGATTTATCTGGAAGGGGATCAGATTAAATGAACCGAATGAGTCAGGTTCTGCAACAGGCATATCATTGGTCGTCATTATTGTGGGGCATGCAACATTTGATCCTGCGCTCCAGCCTATATACGGCATTCCGCCAAGCACTCTTTTTTTAACTATTTCGATCAACCTTTTCTCCCGTATCATTTTAAGCAATTTCCAGGTATTGCCTCCTCCGACAGCCAGAGCTTCTGCCTCCCTTACTGCTTTTGCGGGATCTGAAAAATGATGTATTGACGCTATCTTATGGCCTATCTCATCAAATTTTTCAGCAACCTTTTTTTCATAATCATTGTATGAAAAGGTAACCGCTGCGTATGGGATAAAAAGAACTTTTACAGGATTTTCACCAAGAAAATCTCTGATGTTGTTCTTCGGGTAATCAAGATAGGGTTCTCCGGGATTAGTGGAATTACTGATAAGCAATAGTCTCATATAGTAAATATTACAGGTTAAAACTACCTAATTTTGCCAATCTCCCTGATGTTATGGTTCTCAGGGACATTCCTGACGGAGATGATATAAAATGAGTTTTCCATTATATTGAAAAGCAACACTTTTCCGCTCAGCACTTTTCCTATGCCGGTAATGATCTTGATCGCCTCATTGGCCATATATGTGCCGGTAATACCGGGAAGAACTCCAAAAATGCCAACTTCGGCCGGTTCAGGATTCCTTGAATTCTCTTGCGGGTTCATAGGATTATAGCATCTGTATGTCGGACCTCCCATATAGTTGAAAACAGAAACCTGTCCTTCGAACTTATATATTGCCCCGTGGACCATCGGCTTTTTAAGTATTACACATGAATCATTGATTATGTAGCGTGTTTCCAGGTTATCTGTAGCATCAATTATCACATCAAAATCCATGAATACCGAAAGCACATTTAAAGTATCTATTCTCAGGTTAAAGATCTGCAGGCTGACAAGAGAATTGAGATGTTCAAGCCGTTCCCTGGCAATGACTGATTTAAGCTTTCCCACATCAGTGGAACCATAAAGTATCTGCCTCTGAAGGTTCTCCTCGTTTACCATATCAAATTCAGCCAATCCAATCCTGCCCACGCCGGCGGCAGCAAGGTATTGGAGCACGGGACATCCGAGACCACCGGCGCCCACTACCAATACGGATGCCTTTTTAAGCTTCTCCTGGCCTTCAATCCCGATCTCCGGGATCATGATCTGTTTCCTGTATCTTCTTGATTCGCGCTGAGTCAAAGTATTATCAGGCATCGGACACAATAGGTTTTATATCATCACAAATATACAAAACATGCAGAGACGGCTGTATAAAAGTAGTAGAGACGCCTGATTTGGACGTCTCTACAAAATAACATAATAAAACAAAAAACAACAGGGGATTTTTATCAGTCGATAGAAAATGCAATTCCTATTTCGAATGGGAACAGATCGACATTACCAATACCTTCAGCAATTCCTGGTCCTTTATTTGCTTTGAAAAGAGGAGTAAAATAATAAGTTGCATAAATATTGAAATTCTCATAGCCAATCCTGGCAGTAGCCCCATAACGAAAGAGATTAAGGTTGAAATCGTCATCTGACTTGATCTTGTCGTCGTTATCAAACCGCATCACAGAATAAGACCCTAATTTCAGAGCCCCTACAGGTCCGGCAGAAATGTTAAGGCGTTGATGATCAGTAGGGATCTGAACTTCAAACAGAAGAGGAATCTTAAGGTAGAAGGTGCTGAATTTAGATTTATTTAGTGTCTGATCAGGGTAATAAATATCCCGTTCAAGTTCTATAATATTTCCGTCGGCATTTTTTATGATATTATTGTCCCCGGCAAATATGTAATTGTTCCATCCGATTCCCAGTCCGGTGACAAATCCCACATGTCTTGAAAGGCCAATGCTTAACTGACCGAAATTAAGATTGACATTTCTTGATTTTGCTGAATGAAGAGACATATAGTTTATCTCAGTGGGAATGGTAAGGTCATAATTGTCAGTAACATAATTATTAAGACCTATTTCAATACCGCCCCAGTGTCCCTTGAAATGGCTTCTTTTCTTTGCAGGAGAATCCTGCTTTTCATCCTCATCACAGGTCAGCCCTTCCGTTCCATCAACCTGTTTCAGGGCTTTATTTTCAGCGGAAACAACCCGACTGAATCCCGGAAATATAACCGCCCCAAGCATAATTATTAATAAAATTCTTTTCATGACTAAAATTTTTATCGTTTCTAATGCCGGGACGCATATGCCATGATAAAAGTTACTTTTACTCATCAGTTTTTTTAACCGGAGCATTAAACGAGAGTAATGTTGAACCGAAATAGACTGATTTTAATTCTCCTTTCTCATCCACGTTCTCTTTTAAAACCATTTCCCAGTCAAGCAGCCTGTTTATTCCGTCAACCCCGGCTTTTGCTATTTCGTATGGTTTGATAGGACCGTCAGAGTATTTATCCTCTCCAAGAATTTTTTCACGGAAAACACCCGCAATAAATTTTCTGACAGGTCCGCGGTCATCATAAGTGACAACCGGAATAAATTCAGTGTTCGAAGCAATAAGTGATAACTGAGGTGCTATAAGATCCAGACCTGATATAACAGGTGTTGAGGCAATAAAAAAAGAGTGTGGATTCGTTGTTCCGGCTTCCGGAACCTTTTCAGGTTCAGAAACCATTTCAGGCTTATTGATGATCGCAGAGGTTCGATTAGCACCTTTCTGTGCACTTAGAAGTGGCTCAGGCCGGCCCATGATCGGATTATTCTGAGCAATTAAAAATGTTATTGTCGGACTCTCCTGAATAATCGATGAAACCTGATTATTTCTGTCTGATACCAGCCCGGGGACAAAAAGATAACTCAGTATTAATATTGCTATTGCAGCAGCAGCACTTAGCCCTGCTATTGCAATTCTGAAGACTTTTTGTCCTGCAGTGAACTTTTTAAGAGATTTCTTGTGTCTGAATCCGTCGGATGGAGGAATAAGCTTTATTTTCTGTATAGAATTAAAAAGAGACAAGTTGCTGCTATTTTGTCTTAGATTCTCTTCAAGTTCAGCAAGCTGTCCGGCAGAAAGATCTTTTTCAAGAAAGGCGACCGAAAGATACTCAACCTGTGAGTCTGAAAGATCAGCCACACTCTTCCTGAGGTCATCTTTTCGTTTAAAGAAAAAGTCCTGAGGTGTAAGCCTGGCATCAAATGAATCGCTATTGGGATCGTCGGGTTTCATTGTCAGATAACGGTTTCAATTTTGCCTATATAATTTCTCAGAGCCATTCTTCCACGGTATATATTAATTTTTACCTGTGCTTCACTCAATCCGGTTATATCGCCTATTTCCTTATAGCTGTAGCCCTCGTAATCGCGCAGCAATACAGCAGTTTTTTGCTGTTCAGGAAGTCGCTCAAGGGCTGCATGCAGTATTTCGTTCAGTCCGGTATAGTGTGAATCGGTTAACAGTCCGGTTTCATCTGATTCTTCCAGCCTGGTCATTCTTTTCTCTTTCCTGATTATATCGATCATAGCGTGATAAGCAGTAGAGAAAAGCCATGATTTTGATACTGAGAAATCAATTTCAGCAACATGCCTCCACAGTTTCTCAAAACTGTCCTGCACAATGTCTCCGGCCCTGTCTTCATCGCGCAGATCAGCGCGAATGAACCGGAAAACGGCATCAGCATATTCATCAACTGCCCTGTTGTATTCTTTTACTGTCATAAACCGGTTTACAATGCAAAGACGGATAAGAGGGGAAAATGTTACAGAAAAAAAGTAAGAACAATAGAACATTCGAAATCAGAACTAAGAAATTCTTAATTCGCTGTTCATTTGTTCTATTGTTCTTAGTTCAAAAACGAGGGGTTATTTTTTAGGTTGATAGACCCTTACCCAATCTATCTCCATGGCTGTCATGCTATTAACTGGTTTGTCGAGGCCGCCGGAAAGGAGGATATACATTGGTTCATTTGGGACGCCGTTTGTCTGTGAAAAGATTTCAGTGTCGTTTATTTTCCAGACAAGCCTGTCGGCTGTCCACTCAAGAGTGAAAATATAGAAATCATTAGCATATTTCCCACCAATAGATCCTTTAACCCTCTTTTCAGGAGCAGCGAAATAATCAGAGACCACTTTGCCATTTGCAGTTCGGCAAACATCAATATGAGGAGTGATCTTATCAGACAGCATCCAGAAAGCCGATTTTGTTGCAGGATTTCCAAGTTTGATCTTGGCACTGAAGGTTCCATATTTCTGCCTGAAGCTTTTACCGGTGTTTACAATCCCTGAAGTATATGCAAATTCCTTTGTCATGAAGCCGTCGGCACTCCAGACTTTACCTTCTTTCTTCTGTGGTTTTGTAATGATCTTCAGGAGGCTGTTGCGGACCTCAAAATTTTCCTTTTCAGTATAAGCCTGAAGGTCTTTGCCCACGGTATAATTGTCCTTAAGAAGCTTGTCTCCCCAGTAGTAGTTTGTAAGCCATATTTTTGTATCGAGGTTATCTCCCTCAAATTCATCGCAGAATGTAAGCTCTCTTGATTTCAGGATATCAAATTTGTTTGAATCCCTGACCTTGAAATACCATAGAATATCTTCATTCCTGCTAAGCTTGTTGTACTCCTCAAGGCTCTTGAACATATCGGATTTTTCGAATCTTTTCTTATCGAGAAGATATGCTTTCTTTTCCTTGAATTCATTTGATGCAACATAATCCTTAAGCTCATTATATCGTGCAAGCTTTGAGGATCCGTCAATATTCTGGAAGTTGGCATATTCCTTTGACTTCCTGAATTTGAAAAAGTCCTGTATTTCGGAACTTGATTTAAGACGGGTGAATTCCTGGAGCTTTTTATCATCATCAGAGCCCTTGAATTCTTTTGTTTTCATTTTTTCACGGAACTCAAGGGATGACACCATTTTTTCAAGAGATTCATAGCCGGATATCTTTTCAGAGCCGTCAAGTTCCTTGAATTTCTTTAAAGTGGATCCCGCGATTGTCTTGAAGTAGAGAACAATATCTTTAGCTTTCTGCAGGGAAAGAAACTCTTTCTCCTTTGCATACTCTTCGGAGCCCTTAAAGCTGAGCGACTCTATTTCTTTCTTTTTCGAAAGAAAATCGGGAGATGTTACCAGCTCTTTCAGCTCGTTGAATTTTTTCAGGGTTTCGGATCCTGAAAAGGCATTAAGCTTTTCAAATTCGGTAATCAGGGCCTTTTCTGCCTGCTCAATTTTAGCAGTTGAGGGGATCAATCCAAGTAGAAGCTTGAGACTTGCCATTGCATAAATGTTTTAAGTACAACTGATAAAGATAGAAAATCTTTTCTGAAAATATGAAAACGCGATTTAATAATTTCATTTTTAGGGATTCCTCTGATGGAACACTGACGAAAAAGAAATAAATTTAGAACGATTAAAAAACGGAATATCATGAAAAAAATTGCCGGCATTTTCCTTATCTCCATTCTTCTGTTTTCCTGTTCAGTTAAACCCCCTGCTGCAACAACGTTTGCAGAAAGCCAGGATCTTCTGCTTTTGCCGGTTCTCTGGTTTCAGAAATCAGCAGAGATGAAAGCCTTGTATTATCAGGGCTACAATGTCGCCGAAAGATCACTTGCTGAAATACTTAAAAACCGGAGCGGGAACAAACCGGCTGCAGTGGTGATGGACATTGATGAAACAGTTCTTGATAATAGTCCTTCTGAGGTTTATCTGATTGAGCACAATGTGCCGTATTCGGATGAAGTGTGGAAAAAATGGGTGAGCAGGACTTCAGCGCAAGCATGTCCGGGAGCTCTGGATTTTGTGAAATTTACAGAATCACAAGGAGTCGAGGTTTTTTATGTGACGAACCGCCAGCTTCCCGATGAGCTTCAGCCTACTCTTGTAAACATGAAAAATGCAGGATTCCCATATGCTGACACCACTCATCTTGTACTAAAAAGCGACATAAGCTCGAAAGAGATAAGAAGGAAAACACTTTCTGAGAAATATGATATTGTCATGCTGATCGGAGATAATCTTGCCGATTTTAATGTGGTTTTTGACAAAAGAGGCGAAGATCTTGGATCTGGAGCGGTGTATCAGAACAGGGAAAAATTCGGAACTGAATTTATTGTACTTCCAAATCCGATGTATGGTCCATGGATAAATGCAGCGGTAAAAAACCAGCCTGGAGAAACTGCCAGGGAGAAGATTTTGAATGCATTGGAAGGTTTCTGAAAATAAAATTTGTTTTTTCAAAAAACCTGTTTTAATTTTGACCGAGCGTTCAATCAAAAACAACATGTCACCACGAACCCCGCAGCAATTCAGGGAGATAAGGGAAGAGAAGATGGCTCTTATAATGGATGTTGCACTGGAACATTTCTCGAATGTGGGATTCCATGCAACAACAATAAGCCATATTGCAAGACATGCAGGGATTTCCAAAGGGCTCATGTATAACTATTTTAAAAGCAAGGAAGAACTCCTTGCATCCATTTTAAACAGATCCCTCACAGATATCTATTCTGATTTTGATTCTGACCGCGATGGCCACCTTTCAGGCGACGAGCTTGAAGAATTCATCAGAAAAGTATTTGACATTTTGCGTAAACAAAGGAGTTTCTGGAAACTGTTGTACCGAATAATTCTTCAGCCGGGAGTTTACGAAGATCTTTTTGATAATAAACAGAGTTCAGTAAATATTTCAGGCACCCCTCTTAAAGAATTCTCTCAAAACATGATGGCAATGATGGTTGATTTCTTTAACATGAAGAAAAAAATCTCCGGGGACGATTATGATCCTGAAACTGAGATGTTTATGTTCTTAAATACAGTCAAAGGATTCGCCCTGACCTATGTTCTTGCAGAGGAGTATTACCCTCAGGACTACTTCGATAAAATGATAGATGCTTTAATAAAAAAGTACAAATGAAAATTATTTTAATAAATATTCTCCTGTCGGTTCAGACATTACTGATGTCCCTGATCTTTATTCCTGTTACTGCACAGCAACCCTCTGCAACTGAAATTGTCAGAAAAACTGATGAGAAATTCAAGGGAGAACAGAGCGGATACAGCGTGATGACAATGACCATCGTAAGGCCATCCTGGCAAAGAACAGTCGAATTCAAATCCTGGACGAAAGAAGACGATTATGCCCTGACATTGATTACGGCTCCTTCACGCGAGAAAGGGCAGACCTTCCTTAAGTGCAAAACAGAAATGTGGAGCTGGAATCCTGCGATCAACAGGCTGATTAAATTACCCCCCTCAATGATGTCGCAGGGCTGGATGGGATCGGACTATACCAATGACGATATCCTGAGAGAATCATCCGTTGTAAACGACTATAATCATTCCATTGAAGGCTCTGAAACCGTCGACGGTCAAAACTGTTGGAAGATAAAATTACTGGCCAGGGAAGATGCCGATGTTCTCTGGGGACAACAAATATGGTGGATAGATAAAAAAGAATATATCGCACTGAAAGCGGAACTCTATGATGAAGATGGATTCCTGGTAAGATCTGAAAAGGCTTCTGAGCTTAAGATCATGGATGGCCGTCTCATCCCCACGCTGCTTGAACTTATACCTGCTGAAAATGAGGGATATAAAACTATTATACGGATTGTTGAAATGAAATTCAATACAAAGATTGAAGAAAGCTTCTTCTCCCAGCAGAATATGAAAACAATCAGATAAAAAATGAAAGACTATCAGCTGGCATGGAAGAACCTCTGGCGCAATAAAAGGAGAACCCTTATTACTGCAGCATCCGTGTTTTTTGCGGTCTTTTTTGCCCTTGTCATGCGTTCATTCCAGCTGGGTGCATATGACAGGATGTTCAAGAACGTAATTGAATCATACAGCGGGTATCTGCAGCTTCAGCACATCGATTATTTTGATGACCCGAATCTTGACAACAGCTTTACAATAGATCAGGCACTTTTTGATCAGATAAAAAAGGACCAGAACGTAACTGATATTGTACCCAGACTTGAATCTTTTGCCCTTGCAGCCGCAGGCAGTCACACACAAGGAGTTATTGTTCTTGGAATTGATCCCGAAGGTGAAGATAAAGTCATGAATATCAGCAAAAAGCTGGTCAAATACAAAATAACGCCGGAAGCTGTTGAAAAAATAAAGAATGAATCAGTACCTGATCGAACAAAAAAACTTCTGGATCTTTTCATAAATGAAGCCTATTCAAGCGAAACCAGGCTTATGATTGATTTTGGAATTGGAGAAACAGACAGCGCAGCCATTCTTCCTGCGATCCGGAAATGGGCTTCTTTCAGAAATAATTTCCTGACAGGAAAAAGCACAAATGATATTGTAATCGGCGCAGGTCTCTCTGAATATCTTAAAGCAAATGTTGGTGATACAATAGTCCTTTTAGGTCAGGGGTATCATGGAACAACAGCAGCAGGGAAGTACCTGGTCAGGGGTATAATTAAGCTGTCAACACCGGATATTGACAACATAATTGTCTATCTCCCGATTGAATCTGCCAGGGAGCTATATGCTGCACCAGGGATGGCCACTTCGGCGGTTATAAGTCTTAAAAGCAACGATGATGACGATATATTGCATACGGGGAACCGCCTGAAAAATATAGTCAGAGATCCAATGACAATAAAAGCATGGCAGGAACTTAATGCGTTAATGGTCAATCAGATGGAAGCAGACAACAGAAGCGGTATGATAATGATAGCTGTACTTTATATGGTAATCGCCTTCGGTGTCTTCGGAACAGTATTGATGATGATGGCTGAGAGAAGAAGGGAGTTCGGAATGCTCGTTTCGATCGGGATGAAGAAGAAAAGACTGGCAAAAGTCATATCTGTTGAGATGCTTTTTATCGGTTTTCTCGGTGTTGCTGCTGGTGTAGCTGCATCACTGCCATTTGTTTTTTACGGACATTATCATCCTTTGAGGTTTACCGGTGAATTCGCCAGGATGTACGAGGATTATGGATTTGAGCCGGTTATGCCTACAATGCTTCCCGATTCATTTTACCTGTGGCAGATAGTGGTTGTACTGATAATTCTTGTGATCGCAATTATTTTCAGTACAAGAAAAATCTTCAGGATGAATGTCATAAACGCAATGAGAGCTTAAACAAAAAGAAATGATTACATCTATAGCCTGGAAAAACATCTGGCGGAATAAAACGAGAAGCCTGATAGTTATTACTGCAGTAACTATTGGCGTTTTTGCGGGGATTTTCTCAATGGCGGCAATAAACAGTTCAGTTGTCCAAAGAATTGATGCTGCCGTTAATGAAGAGCTTTCCCATATTCAGGTTAACAGTAAGGATTTCCGGAGAAGTTCCGATATTCAGAATGTCATAAGCAATTATCCTGGAGTTGTCTCTGCTCTTGAATCCACTGCCGGGGTGACACAAGTAACCGGAAGGATTATAATCAGGGGGATTGCTTCGACAGCTGCGAAAAGCTCAGGTGTTGAGATTAATGGGATTGATGTTGAGAAGGAAAGGGAGATGTTTACATTGTTTAGAAAACTTATACCCGGAACAGGTAGTTTCTTTGAGACCGATAGTAAATTTAATACAGTATTTATTGGAGAAAAGCTTGCAAAGGAGCTTAATATTATCAGGTACATTATAACCCCCGAAGCAATATCCTCGCTCAGGGAAGAAGGTCTGCCTGAAGATTTTATAAAAAAAGTTGAAACACTCCGGGGCGAGAGATTTACATCAGATAAGAAATTTGAGAAGGCATGCGAAAAGATTCTGGAGCCTGATGAGATTCAGAAATACAGATGGAAGATAAAAGAGGCAGCCTGGTCATACAGGGAAGGTTCAAAAATCATCCTTACTTTTCTTGATATAGACAACAACCAGACCGGCGCTGCATTCAGGGTAAGCGGCATATTCAGAACCAATAATGATATGTTCGAATCGCTTTCCCTGTTTGTTCCCATTGATGAGCTGAGACAGCTCACAGGAATGGAAGAAGGCACCTTTCACAGGGTTATAGCCAGGCTTGAAAACGATGACATTACAAATGACATAACGCCTGCAATAAGAGAAAAACTGCCGGATTATGAGGTGCTTAACTGGAAGGAAATTCAGCCCGATCTTGCAATGATCACTGATTTCATTAATCAGATCTATGCTGTTTTTATGGTACTGATACTTGCAGCCCTGGCCTTCGGGATCGTGAATACTATGCTTATGGCAGTACTCGAGAGAACCAGGGAACTGGGCATGCTGATGGCAATAGGGATGAACCGCAGAAAAATATTCATTATGATAATGCTGGAATCAATTTTCCTGTCAATTACAGGCGGTTTTGCAGGCATGGCCGTGAGTGAAGCAGTGATAGCAATCACGGGCAAAACAGGCATTAACCTGATGAAATATTCAGAAGGGATGGAGGCAATGGGTTATTCCGCACATCTGTTCCCCACTATAGATGCACAATTCTTTTTTACAACGACAATTCTTATCATACTTACAGGAATTGTTTCCGCAATATACCCGGCACGCAAAGCATTAAAGCTTAATCCGGTTGAAGCACTGAGAGGAGAATAAAAATATCGAAAAAACAGAGTTATGGCAGTAGTAGAAATCAATAATGTTTTCAAGTCCTATCATGATACAGAAGTTGAGGTGAAGGCAATCAACGGAGTGACACTGAGTTTTGAGAAAGGTGATTTTGCGGTGATTGTAGGTCCTTCGGGTTCCGGAAAAACAACATTACTTAACCTTGTCGGAGGACTGGATCAACCAACCGGGGGAGAAATCCTGATTGCAGGCCATCGTCTTTCAGAACTCAAACCTTCGGAACTCATTGACTTCAGGATGGATCATGTCGGATTTGTATTTCAGTCGTATAATCTGATACCTGTGCTGACTGCTTCCGAAAATGTAGGATTCATTATGAACCTTCAGAAATGGCCGAAAGAAAAACGGATGGAACGGACAAACGAGCTTCTCACTTCCGTCGGACTGGCTGACAGGCATCGAAGCCGGCCGTCACAATTGTCAGGAGGACAGCAGCAAAGAGTAGCTGTTGCACGCGCCCTGGCAACACATCCGGAATTTATACTTGCAGATGAACCCACTGCTAATCTCGATTCAAAATCTGCAGAATCGCTACTCGATATAATGGAAAAACTTAACCATGAAGAAGGGATGACATTTATTTTTTCAACTCATGATGTAAGAGTCATGAAAAGAGCCCACCGGGTCATAACGCTCGAAGATGGCAAAGTTGTTTCGGATGATGTAAGGGAATAATACGGGCGGACCAAGATGAGAAAACAGCTTGTAATAATAGTTTTTCTTGCTTCTCTTGCCGGTTCTCTTTTTTCACAGGAAAAACAGAAGGCTGTCGAGCTTAATGGTTACCTGACAACAATAGAGAGTGCAATGTTTGATACATTGTCCAATACAGTATTCTTTGAGAATATC
>Ga0208980_10001872_pt1 | contig 12771 bp, 5 predicted proteins | sample WetSurMetagenome_3_FD_187993 | JGI IMG/M metagenome (GOLD analysis project Ga0208980, IMG submission 187993) | Wetland microbial communities from Twitchell Island in the Sacramento Delta, sample from surface sediment Aug2011 Site A1 Bulk (version 2) | ecosystem: Environmental > Aquatic > Marine...
TTCCATTCTGATTGACCTTCACCCAATACCCTTTGCCCGGTTGAAGAGTATCAACAGCCACATAGGATCCATTGTAGCCAAAGTAACTTGATCCAACTATGCCAGCCGGGATCTGAAGAATCGAGCCAGTGAAGACAGGATTGGAGATTGATCCCACAATATTCCATCCAATACGAACTGCAACACTGTCTTGCAGTCGTGGCATTCCTCCGATGCTGACGTTTTGCGCTGACGGAAACTTGAGCCAGTAACCCTCACCGTTCCTCAATGTGTCACGCACAACATAGCCCGATGTCTGGTCGTAGACGAAAGCAGAAGAATTGGCTGTTGGATACAGGACGGTCTTTCTTGAATCACTGACTGTCAAAGGCAGCGAGACCACATTCCAACCTTCATTCACATTCACACGCACCACCTCTCCAGAGTGCATTGGTCTGAACGTGCTGTTTATTGTGTGGTCACTGGCAATATCTGCAAACTGATATATCGGCGCAGGCGCAAGAGCAACGCTATCGACATAAAGACTGTCGGTCTCATATCCGGAGTCTGGAGCAATCGTGAATGTCTGGCTCGACCCGAATACTACGAAGATTGTTCCTGGTGGTGAAATCGTTCCGTGTGGGCCAGCCGTAGCTGTAAGGGCAAATTGATTGATAGCAAAAACCGATCGGATGGTATGGCTCGCAGTAACATTGGTGAATGTGTAGCTCGTTGTCGAATCCGTCTTGATGCCATCGACAATCAGGCTATCGACATGATACCCGGTGTTCGATGTTGCAGTGAATCTCCGATTCGTATTGTAATTCACTGTCACCGTTCCAGACGGTGAGAGAAAACCGTTACTGCCGGAAGATGCTGTAATCGTGAACTGATTGACCGCAAAGACAACACGGATTGTATGATTGCTGGTGACGCTCACAAACGTGTAGCTTGAAGTGGAGCCCACTCTTGCGCCGTCCACGATCACGCTATCAATGTGATAGCCTGTGTTCGGTGTAATCGTGAAGAGTTGATTCGCACCACTCGTAACGGTCACCACTCCACCCGGATTGATCGAGCCGCCGGAGCCAGCAGTTGCAGTTACCGAAAACGTCTGCTGAGTTGTACCGGCCAGCCACGCCGATGCATTGGTAAAGAGTCTCCCATGATTTCCGCTTGCGTCCGTCCAGCCGGGAAATATGTTATCGTTAGGGTCGCCTGTTCCATCATCACACGGCGAACTGTCACCAATGCTCACCACTTTACCACTGCCAAATCTTGCAAACGCACACATGACGTTGGCATTCGTATGTGGAACGGCGGTCCAGATTGAACCAGCAACAGTGGCATTGTTAGCAACGTTTACCGTGATTGTTGCACCGTTGTTGTAGATCAGTTGAGAGACTGTCCCGGCGGGACCGTGTATCAATGAGTCTGCAGGTGTCGTGTCAATCTCAGTTGAGTTTGGAGAAACGTTGTCATAGTTGAATGTGATGCCGAATGGGTTCGCTTGCACACTGTTGGTTTGCATCAGATCATTCCAAATATGCGGGGAGTCCTGGCCATCGTTGTTGCGGTCAGATGCGTTATGATCTGACACCATGAACAATCCCCCGCCATTTTGGACAAAGGTCAGTATCGCAGTCTTCTCGGCGACGGTAAACAGTATATTTGGCTCGCAGACGACAAAGACTTTGTAGTTGGAGAGATCCTGGGCGTTGGAGCCATCCCCGTATGTAATCCTCCCATCATACGGAAGTGTCTCAACACCGTATCCCAATTTTGCCAACGCAACTGCCCACGAAGACAGAGCGCCCGTCCAATATGTTTCCGGGGTTGATGCAGTGATGCCCGATGCTGGAGGTGTCGGCATCCGTTGCGGATTAGACTCACTGCCAAGGCCGGCTTGCATCTGGTGAGTGCTACTATTGACTCCAAGATTCCACACATCGGTATCGATGATCCAATCAGCATTCGCCGCCATTTCAGCCTTGGTAGCATCAAAAAGGAATTTCTTTGTCTGGGCAACTCCAGTGTCCAGCGCAAGGATAATACCAATCAAGAACACACACATCGACATCCGTTGAAAAAGGAACCGCCTCAACTCACCAATCAAAGGTTCAATCCTTCTAAAATATATGGGTTCAACTCACAATCAAACTGCAATTCGTCGATGATTTCCCGATTACGCTTCCACGCTATATCTCGAAACAAAGTCAGAAAAATACGGGAGAAATGCTACGGCAGGAATCGCCAGTAGGAAGTACTACAGAAGCCCCAAAATATTCTGAGGAAACAACTTGCTGGCTACTATTGTACTATGTCTTGGAAATTTCCGGTGATCCTGGTGATCTTCGCCGACGTTTGTCGTGGTGCCTCTCCCGGCTGAGCCTCTTTGTATGGCTTAAATTGACGAGGCTCAATTTTGATCAGATGATAACTCAGTGGCAAAGCTGCAAATGCATAGGTTCGTCGACTTCTATTTGCCAAGCGCATTCTCGTCGGGCGACCATCGCTGCTGCCACACAGGGTATGTCTTCAACACTTCGACAGGTTCGTAACTGTACCAGGAATACCCCGTGCGGCGCTCCCTTTCCACTTCAGCAAGGGAATAGACCGGCTTCTTGTCGCGGTTGCAGAAGAGAGGAACATTCGTCTCCAATTCATACATCCGCGCCCAGATGACAGGCGCATTGGGATCATGGACAACCTTCCGATCGAAATCCACATTGCGACGATACTTGTTGTGAGCAACCGGAGCTTTGAAGTCCTCCACTCGAATCCCGCTGATCCCCGATTGGACAAGCCAGCGAATTGCACCGTTCACGGACGTGACGACTTGACTTGTCGGGTTGTTGATGCTCATCAGGAGCCGGACAATCTCTGCACTTTCCCTTCCCGACACCGATGCCGGCTCAAAATTGCGCGCACTCTGTGGCCGGAGATCGGCGTTGTCATGCTGCTGACACCATGCGGTACGCTTCCCGTCCTTCACGATCTGACAACTCAGAATGCAATCGACTCCCTTCTGATATGCGCGTTGAACGCGGGCATATCTCGCTGTGTCGACAAATGAGAAGTATGATTTATGCTGCACGATGTCCTGAAGGAGGATCACAATGCCGGTCATCGCCCCATCGTTGAAGGTGATGTATTTCCGGTAGCCGCTCGTATCAGGATAGAATTGTGGCCAGCCACCATTGGGATACTGTGCAGCAAGAATGAAGTCGATCCCCTTCAACGCTGCAGTACTATACCGCCGGTCTTTCATCCCCAAGTATGCTTTTGCAAGATACAGAACCTGTGCATGTGTGGATCCGTTGTCGAACGTCGTATTGATGTCGTTCCGCACGCTGTCGATCGACCGCTTCTGTTCCGGTGTCAGGATGGCGAGCATGTCGTAGTTCTTCGGCCAGCCGCCGTTGGATTTCTGATAGAGAAGGATGTTATCGGCAATCTGCTTGATGTCCACATCCTTGTACCGCGGTTGATTCGGTAGAGGCTGAATGACCTTCTCCTCATCTTCAATATCATACCAATGATGCGATCCATCCTGAAATCCGGCAACATCGATCATCTCTTGTGCATGGGCGACCTGCGTGCATGCTCCGCTCGCCAGCAGCAGCCAGACCATAAGCCCCGGTACGCTTTGCTCAAGCTGTCGAAACTCTACTGTCCTCATTCTCCTGACCTCTTCTTCTCATATTTCTTGATGACGAGGTACTTCAATTCTGCATCTCCCACATTTCGGATCCCGTGTTCGGAATGGGGGGGACAGTAAAAGCTGGCGTACGGTCCTGCAACCTTTGTCTTCCCATCAAGATAAAACTCTGCCTTTCCTTCCAGCACGAAGAAGAATTCATCTTCCTGATGGCGATGGGGCGGATGCGTTGCCTGGTGCGGGGCGACCACGCTCATCTTCAACGTTCGCCCATCAATAAACTCCCTGCTGACAAACCAGTACTGGTAGCCGACTTTGGTCGACTCAACATGAGCGGGGGAGAACTCATTGACACAGTCATCGATGCTGAACGCCCTGCTGGCGCTCGCAGCAGAGTCCGGAATGACTACCTGAGAGTACGACTGGAAAGTGAAGAAACTATTAAGGAGCAGGAACCGGATAAGCCCAGTGTGAACGTTCATAGTAGATTGCCCTATTAAGAAGAGTTGTGGCTGGATTCCACACATTAGAAAGTACGAAAGAAGCCTCGAGAAGACAAGTCAACGATTTCTTCCCACCACCCGGTTCAACAACTCCGTGGGCAAATTGAGAGGCTCCATTGAAGATTCCTGCCTTGACATGCACGTCGTCGACGCTTCCAACACGCAGCCCCATCGTGCCGAGCGAGCTGTATTTCCAGTCGAGCACCAGTCTGCCGCCGCAAAACATGCATCGGTGCAATTCGAATCATCTTCAGTATGCATAAGAATTAGTGGAGCGAGAAGCAAAAGAACGGAGACGCAGGAAAGCCTCGTCCTCTTTGAAACAAAAAGCCCCAACCGATGTTTGGTCAGGGCTTGGATGGTGGTTGATGAACGACCTACTTCAAAAGGAGGAGTTTCCTACTCGCAACAAACTCACCTGTCTGTATCCGGTAGAAATAAACACCCGACGCAAGTCCATCACCACGAAACACAACGTCATGACTGCCAGCTTGCTGTTGTTCGTTCACAAGTTGCGCTATCTGTTGACCAAGAGTATTGAGGACTGTGAGCGTGACGAATGATGTATGTGGCAGACCGTAGCTGATTATTGTTGATGGATTAAAGGGGTTGGGGTAGTTCTGCAAGAGCGAAAATGCGGCTGGGATCTCTTCCTCTTTCACACTTGTAAGGAAATTAACACGAACACCATCGCAATAGTGTACGGTACCGTCCAGATCAATCTGTTTCAATCGGTAGTACCATGCGCCCGAAGTCGCTGTTGAATCGATGTAGCCGTAATGCTGCGGCTCGTTGGTTGTGCCGTGACCCGGAAGGAAGCTGTTGGGAATTGTTTGATAGTGTTGCTGCGATGTATCAGACTTCTGAATTTCAAAACCGTAGTTATTGATTTCCGTCAACGTAGTCCAGTCCAGACGAACTGTCGAGTGACTGATGGCTGTTGCAGTGAAATTCGCCAACTGAATCGGCAGTGGTAGAGGACTCGGCTCAAAAGGCATGAAATCCACACCGTCACTGACAGCGGCCCCTTGTCCAGCAGGATTCGAGGGATGCGTCGGTCCTGTTGGGTGGCCCCAATAGTTGTTCGTTGCATCAACCAGGTAGCTTTGCCCAAGATCAAGATTCTGTATTGCAAAGGAACTACTACTGTAGTTATTGAAATTGCTGTAGTGTATCGTAACGTCAATCCCAGAATAAGTCCCGGTTGTTATGAGAGCAGCAGAGAAATCACAATGCGAAAACGTGCCGGTGGCATTATCTCCCGAAAAGTCTACTGGACAATCTGTGAATGTCACACCATCGCCAACCAGACCACCATATACAGTTATGGAACCCAGAACCGTCGCACCACTTGCTATGGTCAATGTCGCACCCGAATTGATGGTAAGGCTCGTCAACGCACAAGGTATCGCATAGTTGGGTAGCGTCCAGTTGGCTGTCACACTCCCCCAAACAGAGATCGCCATGTTCGTATTGTTTGTAAGTACCGGCGTTGCACCATCATTGAGGTAAATCGCCGAGGAACCAGTCAACGTCGACTGTGTGATTGATCCGCCGCTTATTCCGCCGTAACTCAGACCGCAGAAGTTTATTGGACAATCTGTGAATGTCACATTATCTGCAACCAGACCACCATATACAGTTATCGAACCCAGAACCGTCGCACCACTTGCTATGGTCAATGTCGCACCCGAATTGATGGTGAAGTCTGTAAACGCACACGGTATCCCATAGTTGGGTAGCGTCCAGTTGGCTGTCACACTCCCCCAAACAGAGATCGCCATGTTCGTATTACTTGTAAGTACCGGGGCTACACCATCATTGAGGTAAATCGTCGAGCCAGTCAACGTTGACTGTGTGATTGATCCGCCGCTTATTCCGCCGTAACTCAGACCGCAAAAGTATATCGAACAGTTAACAAACGAAGCTGAGTTTGCGTTAAGTGTTCCATAAACATCTATCTCAATATCCGATAGAGTTTGAAGACTGAGATTTAGAGTATCTCCATAATTGACTGTAATTTGACTCGTAGCTTGCTGTGTGAAAATTACTGCAAGCATGAGAATGAGGATACCGAACCGTGCTTTCATTGTGAAATTCCTATGAGTGTTTGTATCAATACTACTTGAATGTTCGGCTCACAACGACACTGGACCCATACCGCAGGAGATACAACTGTTCTTCAGCCAGGCCTTCGCTCATTTGTAGGTTGCAGTGGAGTCTAGCGTACTCCTTCCCATTCCAATAGCAACAAGGTTCTCCAAATACTGCTCATCTCATGTGGATGGGCGGACTGTTCTTGTGCCGGCAAACAGAAAACCTCCTCATCTGAACATCCAGACTCAAGAGGCTTATGAGAAGTAACGAACTTAAGTGAACGTAGCCTTTTTCAGGGCTGAAGTCAACAGGATGTTACCACGAGTTTATCTACGAATGGGTCTTCCATTCGCGATTGCGTCTGACCTGCCCCCAGATTATGTGCCAATGCTAAGTTAGTGAATTCCTTCAGAGTACTTGCCCCCATTGTGGATCAGGTTTTGGGGGGGCAGGTCAAAACAAAAAACCCTAACCATTTCTGGTCAGGGCTTTGCGTTGCACATCAGCATCTCTGTCACTTCACTAGCAACAATCTTTTCACGCTCGTAAAGCTACCAGCATCGAGTCGGTAAAAGTACACGCCGCTGGCTAATTGATCGCCACGAAACATTACATCGTGATATCCAGCTTGCTGTTGCTCGTTCACAAGCTGAGCAACTTGTTGGCCGAGTGTGCTGTAGACTGTCAGCGTGACGAATGCTGTTTTGGGGAGACCGTAGCGAATTGTTGTTGAAGGATTGAACGGATTAGGGTAGTTCTGCCTAAGCGCAAACTCACTTGGGACCTGGTTTTCTAGAACTGAAGTGAGGACAGTTACCGTTATTGGCTCTGTGAAATGCACGGTGGCATCAAGGTCTGTTTGCTTCAGTCTATAGGACCACTGGTTGGCTGCGACCATGGAGTCGATGAATAAATATGAGTGCGGCTCATTCGTTGTGCCGTGACCCGGAATAAAACTGTTTGGCAAAGTTTCGAAATCAATCTGGTCCAGAGATTTTCGCTGCACTTCAAATCCATAGTTGTTCGTTTCACTGACTGTTCTCCAATCAAGATGCACCTCACCGCCTCCAACATACTGTGCTGTGAATGAAGCAAGCTGAATAGGAAGAGCGGAACTCAGATCATTCATGAAACATCCTCGTCCATGTGTTGCTGCCATGAGCCGCTTTGGTCCGTCTTTGTATTTCAAATCATATATCGTAACAGTCGGAAGCCCGGTATTGTAGGATGCCCAGGTTCCTCCATCGTTTGTCGATTGATAAACGCCGAGATCCGTCCCGACAAACAACCAGCGGGGCGTCTGCGGAACAACAACAATTGCGTTTGTTGGAATGTTCGGAAGAGTACTGGTGATACTGAACCACGAGGTCCCTGCGTTTGTCGTCTTGTAAACATGCTGGCCGGCGGTGAACCCTGTGAACGTTGCGTAACAAACGTTGTCATTGGTCGGGTCCACAGCGAGATCACTCACATATGGATACCCTGTTGTCGTCGTCCAGCTTGTCCCATTATCAGTTGTTGCAAGAATTCGACCGTTATCGGTCCCGACATAAATCTTGCTTGTGTTCGTCCAACTAATACCAATGGCAGAAACTCCGCTTGATGCACCAACGGTTGCTGCAGATGCAATTTGTGTCCAACTCGCCGAGGTCGCTGTGCGCGCGGTTGTGGTTTTCCAAACTTGAGAGACACCATATACAAGCGTTTGAGGATCTCCCGGTGCCATCTCAAACGGATTGTAGAACAATCCACCTGACGCGCCGCTCGGACGAATCTCGGTATAGCTCACACCGGAGTTGCTCGATCGCTGACAGGAACCATTCACATACTGACCATAGTTGTAAGCCGTTAGCACAGGATCAACCACTGTATAACCGCCATCGCCTGTGGTTCTCTGATTCCATGTTGTGCCGCCATCTGTTGAGGTTTGCTTGTTGTTGTCCTGGCACCCACCATAGAGCAAATTGGTGTTTGTTGGATCGTAATCTGCGCTCTGGTATTGCAGTGTCGACATTGTCGCGTTCAAGTCAGTCCACGATGTGCCATCATTTGTCGACTTATACACGCCCCCATCCGAGCCGCAATAGAACACCGAGCCGCTGTAACCGAGAAAATGAATATCCGCATGGGACATTGACGATGAAGATGTTGTCGACCAGCTTGTCATCTGGACCAATCCAGTGCCACCTGTTGTTGATTTGTAGACATCGAGTCCGCCGACAAGAACGGTATTTGGGTCGGTTGGCTTCACACATACGGAATTATCATACCAACCCTGACCTCCCAAGTAGTTTGGGGTCGTTGCTTGAGCTGTCCATGTTGCGCCACCATCGGTCGTTCGATACAAACCAAGGAGACCGGCCGTTGATACAGCAGCAATACTTGCATATAACGTATTATGATCGCTCGGTGCCATTGCGAGAAGTATTCGCCCGACATCGGAGGATGGCAAGCCACCTCCGAGCGTTGTCCATGAGGTACCGCCGTTCGTTGTCTTCTTCACAACACCATAGAAAGCTACCACTCCATCTATCGATGTGTAGAGAATCTGTGAATCTGTTGGGTCAGCAATCACGCAATGCGCATATGCACCACTGGAGGTCGAAGCCCACGTTGCGCCTGCATTCGTTGATTTGTACACGCCTGATGAACCTGAAAGATAGACGAGAGATGAGCTCGTCGGATGAACGACGATCTGTGAGACATAGGAGCCAATCGTTCCCGAGGTAGCTACCTTCGTCCAGCTCGATCCAGCGTTCGTTGTCTTGTACACACCATCACCATAATAACTGTCGAGCGAAAAATTCAATTCACCGGTTCCGAAGTACAGGGTGTTCGGGGTTATTGGATCGATTGCGACCGCTCCACTCATCAGCGAAGTAAGCCCATCTGTTAGCACAGCCCAGTTCGTGCCCCCGTTTGTTGTTTTCCAAACGCCGCCGCCGGCTGCCGCACAATAGAATGTATTAGGATCGGTCGGATGAAACGCCATCGAATTAGTCCGGCCTGCGATGTAATTCGCACCCGTGCGGCTGTAAAACATGCCGCCGGGATTGAGAGAGGTCCATGCTGAGAGCACTTGAGAAGGGGAAGAGGGGTGTGATTGTTCAACCCGTTGTTTTTCTTGCACGGCCCTTTCATAAGCATCTGGTGCGAGATACTGTCCCGGTCCGCCGGCATGCTTCGTGTAGAGGTAGCGGTATCGCTCAATGATCTCTTCGCCCGATTCCTCCCCTTCACCCCCGCGCACAAGTCCTCCGCCCCACTGCGCGTACACGGTACCTGAAAACAAAACCGCGGCCACCAGTGAAAGGCCCCACAAAGATATATGCAATGGTTTCATCGTGAAACTCCCTCAAAATGGTTCCAAATGGCGCTTATTCTACGCCGCTGTTTGCTTGGCATGGACCAACTTGCTTGTCGCTCTATCTCTTATCGCAAGAGAATCAGCTTCTTCATTTGCGTGAAGTCTCCTGCTTGCAGTCGGTACCAGTACACTCCACTCGCCATACCGGTTGCGTTCCACTCGAAGCGATACCGTCCGGCCGCCTTCGTTTCGTTCAGGAGTGTTGCCACTTCCTGACCAAGCACGTCGTACACCTTCAAGATGACCTGCGTCGGCGTTGGCACGTCGTAGCGCAGCGTCGTGGTTGGATTGAACGGATTAGGATAGTTCTGGTACAATGCAAACGTCTTCGGGAGTAAATTCTCGTCCACACCAGTAACCACATCGACCATCACTTCCGGTCCAAAATGGGTCGTGCCGTCGAGATCGATCTGCTTCAACCTGTACCACCACTGACCGGTAGTTGTCACGGTCGTGTCCGTGAATGAATAGGTATGCGGCTCAATCGTCGTACCATGACCAGATATGAAGGAGTGTGGCACAGTTTGAAACTCTGTCTCGCCATTTCGTTTTCGTTGAATCTCGAAGCCATAGTTGTTCGTCTCACTCAATGTTGTCCAATCCAACCTCACCTGTCTACCTGTGAGTGGAGTAGCAGTGAACAAAGATAGCTGGATCGGCAACGCTGTGTCAAACTGGTAGAACTCATTCGATTCTATGTTGCCGTTCCCGTTTCCGGCGGGCACTTGTGCAAGGAGTAGTCCGCCATCATTTGTTTGATACTTGCCCACGGCGATATACACCGTCCCCGGACTACCGCCGGTGAGCAGTTCGAGGTCAATCACTCCCTCCACGATAGGGCTGCCGGCTGTGGCCACGCTGATATTGGTCAACGGTGATGCCGAAGCATCATACCAACTTGCAGAATTGTTGGAACTTTCATTTCCAAGGAACGCCGACCATCCTGCGACCTGCCCTGTTTTGAGCCATGGCGCACTCTGCAAGGAACCCGGTGCAATGGCCACAAAGATGAACATGTCCGCTGCCTGTGACTGTGCGGAGTTTGTTGCCACGTAGAGCTGACCTCCCTTTATTCTGCCGTATAGGTTTATACCACCATTTGATGTGAGCAACACAGCAGATGTGTCAAGCTGACCATCCATGATGAAATGACCAATCGGTTTGGGTGGTGGGAGATTGTCAATCTCACTGAAGATATCCGGTGTCATTTCGGGTTCAAGGTCAAACGGGGAGGTACTTGTGGTTGGTCCATTTGCAAAGTCAGGACTATGGCGGAAATTGTAAATCAAACTTGACCAATCCACAAAACCATTCAGCGCCTGTCCCGGCGTAGCAGCTCCACTCAGACGATTGATATCAACGTTGACAGCAACACTGGTGGAATCCCCATTGCCAGTCCAATCGACCGCCGTCGCTGGCTTCAACCTTGCCCAGTGGATGTTCCCCACAGAATCTCTAAAAGGGACGCTGATGACGGGATATTCCCCAACGAAATGTGCCCCCAGTCCGTTTTGCTCATTCAGAGCCGATTCGTTCAACGGCGGAAGTGGCAAGACCGCCCTAGAATAACTCAATCTCCATGAGTTGGCCCACTGAAACGGCATTTGCCATGTGTAGTTCATGATGCTGATATAGTTGGGCTTGAAATTGAGACCGTCTCCACCTCCGTGTTGAAGACCCAGAGTGTGGCCGAACTCGTGCATGAATGTCCCTGCTTTTTGGTCGGCGGTGCCACCATCGACAGGCCAGCCTCCAAGAGTTACCATGAAGTCGTTACAACCCTGCAAAAAGCCATTCTCGGCTTCACCCGACGACTTGTTTGCTGCATATTGGTCTGCAAAGACGCAGTATCGATAGACGAGTCTCTTAGCTTGAAGGATGAACCTCTTGTTGGGTGAGTTCCTCTGGGCTAACGTGCCGAAAAAGGTATCCTTAACAGCCTGAAAGAAGGTCCACTCATTACCTCCCAACCATGTCTGCCGGAATACATTCAGATCATCGCGAACTATGTGGAGCTTAACTCCAGCAGTACCATCCGGGTTGTTCACCAAGACCTTTGGCGCCACTGCAAATGTATCAACGACACGTTGCAGGGTTGCAGCCGTCGGAGCCATCCCGGTCATCGCATCGACTTCCACAAAGAGATCTTTGTGAAGTGTTCTTGCGCCCAAGCTGTAGAGATCTAGGTCAATAAGGCTATCGCTGTTCACGTCGATGCCCCACCCCTGCGTTTCCCAGGAGTCCATGATACCATCTGCGTCACTATCGCTCAGGCAGAGTGCCTGGGAGAATTCGGAAGTGTGACCAGCTGCGCTGTCAGTAGCAGTGGCAGTGATGTAATGGGTAAGCGGCACCGCGAGCGGCAAAACTACATTGATGGGCGCATTACCACCAGCGTTTGTCGTGAGCGTTGTTGAACCTATGTACGTTTCCCCTTCTCCAAAATGAGATGAATCATACTTTGCGTTCGAGAAAAAATCGATGTAGAATTTTGAGGTTGCAAGACTGTTGAACCTCCCGTGAATAGTGGTGTTTCCACCTGCAACCGTTGCCGAATCCAGGAGTGGGAAGTTCTGGAGATTGTTCGCCCCAACGTCGGGGTCAAGAGAATCGTTGCGAGCTAACCCTCGCGGCGCCAAGTCAATTCCGAGCCCTTTGTAGTTGGAGAAGATAGAGTTCATTCTGATCAAATTGCCGGTACCGCTTGAATCGTAAACGCCCGCGCCACGATTGTAGGCGATGGTATTGCCCGCACTCGTACTTGATCCCCCAATAGTATCTTGCGAAGAACTGATCATCACACCATACGAACCGTTGCCGAGGGCACCAGTACTCAATGCATCAGTCCCGATTGCGTTCCCCACAATTTTGTTCCCTGTTGCCCCGGCGTTGCGAATCTCAACGCCAACTGAAGTGTTTCCGGAGATGACGTTCATTTCTCCTAGCGTCGTTCCACCGATAGTATTCTTTGGTGCGTTGTCGATAAGGATTCCCTTGAGATTTGGCACTGCCGATGTGCCGCTGGAATTGGTGCCAACGTAGTTCCCAAGAACTTTGTTCCCTGTCGCAGTGGTTCCAGTAAAATAGATCCCCGAAGAATCATTGCCCGAGATTCTGTTGCCCGAAAGAGGCGATGTTCCCCCGATCAAGTTGTTGGATGCACT
>Ga0208980_10001873_pt1 | contig 12763 bp, 11 predicted proteins | sample WetSurMetagenome_3_FD_187993 | JGI IMG/M metagenome (GOLD analysis project Ga0208980, IMG submission 187993) | Wetland microbial communities from Twitchell Island in the Sacramento Delta, sample from surface sediment Aug2011 Site A1 Bulk (version 2) | ecosystem: Environmental > Aquatic > Marine...
CGGATCTCTGCGTCGATCTCGTCGATCAGTTCCCCGTCCAATTCCTCGATCTGCTCATCGGGGAAATCCCCGGGCAACACGAGTTCCACTCCGACGGTCGCCCCGCAGGCGCTTCCGATGTCTTTGAGGAGAATGTCCTGCAGGGCCTCCGGGGAGGCGACGGGGGTCTGGCTGAAGGAGTTCAGATAGAGCTTGAAGGACTTGGACTCGATGAGGTTCGGCGATTCGACGGGCACGGCAAATGTGGCCATGGCCACCCTCGGCTTGCCCTTTGGGTCGAGCCACGACAATTCGTAAGCTGTCCAGACGTCGGCGCCCGTGAAGGGCAGGGCGCCCTCGATCCCGATCTCCCTGCGGTGCGGGGCCCTCGGCACAGGACAGAGCAGTCCTGGGTCGTATTGGTCTTTGTAGGGGATGATTTTCATGTCAGGGTATCGGGTTCAGAGCGCAGGATGCTCCCTTTTTTATTCTTTGCCACTCCTGCCACTGTGCCACTCTTGTCACTGTCCTTGCCGGCGTATCAGCTTATCCGTTTCAAAGCCGAGGCCGCGTGCGATTTCGACGAGCTTGGCGTACTGAGACTCGTCGATCACCGGCGTTCTCGCCATGATCCAGAGATTTTCCCGGTCCGGCGTTCCGACGATCACCGTCCGGTAGTCCTCGTCGAGATAGAGAATCCAGTAGTTTCCCTGGGGCTGAGAGGGGATGAAGACCGCAAACCAGTTGTCGAAACGGACCTCGAGCCTGGCGTTCGTCTTGGCGTCCACCACCCGGGCCCTGCCGCGGATGGAGTCTTTTCCGCCCCCGGTGTCGCACTCGTTGAGGACGGATACTTCGCCCGTCTCGAGAAGCCCGTAGGTGGCCTGCGAGCGCAGGCAGTTTCTCTGGAACCAAAGGGGCATCCGCGCGATCTCGTACCAGGTCCCCCCATAGCGGGCAAGCTCCACGCGGGCAACCGTCGGCGGGACCTTTGCAGGGTCAAACGCCCCCGGCCCCGCACACGCGCAAAGGCAGATACTGACAACAACCGCAAACAGTATCGACGCACTATTTCTCATCGCTCGCCGGGCTCCTCTCTTTTTTTGTCTTCACTCTGTCACTGTTTTTTCCTTCTTCCGCTTAACACTTAACACTGTCTTGCCTTGGTCACTTTCTTTCCAGGATCTTCAGGAGGTCCTCCTCGTTGGATTTCTCCGGGTACTCCGCGATCCTGCCCAACTCGACGCCATCGCGCAGCACGATCGTCGTGGGGACCCTCTGGATGCTGAACTTCTCCGACATCCCGAGGCCCTCCTTTTTCCCTCGATCGACGCCGTAGAGGGCGAGCTTGAGATTCTTGTTGTCTGCCGCATCGAGGACCCTCAGGATCTTCGGGACCTCGCTGACGGAGTCCTTGCACCAGGTGCCGAAGAAGATCAGGATGTCGAAGGAACCCCGGATGCCGGCGATCTTTTCGACGACGTCCTTCCGGGGGGTGTAATCCCGGTAGTTGTTCCAGAAGACCGGATAGTCCCGAAAGAGGCTTCCCTGCGCTAGCTTTCCCACGAATATCCTCTCGGGCCCGGCTGCGGGCATTGAAGCGAGCGGGCGGGGCTCCCCCTGGGGCGGGTAGTCGCCCTTCGCCAGGGCGTCGCGCAGGGCAGCGGCATTCGTCTTTGTGTCATCGAAGGCGATTGCAACGACGTGTTTCTCCATATCCGTCGACACGTCCTGGACGCCCTCCACTTTTGTCAGGATCCCACGGATCCTCTCCGCCGTGTCCGGTCACTGGCATCCCGGGACGGTGAACTCCAGGAACTTCTGTGCCGCCGCGGCCATGGGTGCAGCGGCAACCATCAACGCCATGGCCAGCAGGATCACTTTCACACGGGCGTTCCACCCCCTCATTGGTCTACCTCTTTTCTTCATCGTGCCGACGATGGGATCAATTCCTTTTCGCTGAGGGCCTTCAATTGCAGGCCGACAAATTTGGAGATCTGTCCTCCGCTTGGGGAGGGATTGACGGCATTGACGGTGGATCGCCAGACGATCCCCGCGGTCTTCGCATCGTAGAGCCTCGACTCCAGCGTCGCCACCTGGCTTCGCTTGCTTATCGAAGGTTCGGGGCCGAACCATTGCATGCTCATCATCGAATCCGTGCCGGTGGCGGTTGCCGTGGTAGAAGGGGTGTCCGCTTGGTAGGATTGAATCTCGGTCCCCACCCCCAGGACCCGCACGATGAGGTAAGCCTCGATTCCCATTCCCTGGCTCACCTTCGCCAGCTCCTCCCGCGTTACCTTGTCGGGGTCGGGGATGCATTCATGGCAGGCGGCCGCCTCGACGCCCCGCGATTGGAGCTGTTTGGCGAATTCGTCCTCGAGTGACTGCCTCATGTCGTCCTGCTTCGTCATGGCGACGACCATGATCTTCTTGTAGGCCGGTCCTGTGTAGGTCGAGTTCCTCCAATTGTTCGTCAGCTGCATGGAGGAGGCACAGGACAGTGTCATCAGTGCCGCCGCAAAAAGCAGGATTCCCGATATTGCGATTCTCGTCTTGCCCATAACGATCTCCTTTTCGTTTTTCATCCCGCCCTTCCGGGCAACACGTTTTTCCGCTCTTCCTTCTCTTCCTCGCTTCGGTCTTATTTACTCCAGGTATCCTTTTTCGGGCATCAGGCCGTAACGCCGCAGGCTCTCGCCCGTGGCCGAGATGATGCCGGCAGGGATGCGGATGCCTCCGTGGAGCATGGGGCCCTCCCGGTCCGCGGCCTTCGGCCCGAAAGCCATGAAGTGCTCGATGGCCTTGTTGGCGTTGGTGAAGGCATTGCCGCAGGGGATTTCCCCGACGAGGCCGAAGACTTCCCCCACGGCCCCGGAGAGAGCCGTGGAGATCCGCACCGACTCGGCGAGGCGGCCCTCCCGGATCCCGTCGACAACGTTCAGGAGCCCGGCCGGGAAGCTGTTGGCCGTGCTCAGCAGAAAGCCGTCGTAGGACCCGCCGGCCGCCCGCAGCCACTTTGCATAGTCCCCTTCGGCGCCGCGCACGAGGAACACTCCGCGAGCGTCGACACCGGACAGGGCGATGCGGTCAGCACCGCTCGAATCCTTGAAGAGGATGAGATTCGGGTATTTGGCGACAAGCCTCGCGAAGGTTTCCGGCGCCGCCTCGTTTCCCGTGACCTGGGGAAGCTGGTAGAGAGCCACGGGGAGCCCCTTGTCCAGCACGATTTCGAGGGCCGCGCCGATCGTCGCCTGGTCGAGGTCTTTGCCTGCGGGCGGGCAGACGGTGAAACCGCTCACGCCGGACGCAATCAGGGCTGCAAGGGGATCGGTCTTGCCGGTCAGCCTGCGCAGGATGTCGAGAAACCTCTCGATGCTGCCCGTCACGTCCACCGTATTTTTCCGAAGGGCCCCCAGCAGAAGCGAACCCCCCTTTTTTCGCGCCATGTCGACGGCAAACCGGACAACCGTGTCCGTCTCGGCGTCGTCGAGGTCCCATCCGTCGCCCGTGGAGCCGGGGACGAGATAGCCTTTTACGCAGGGCATCATCCACGCCAGGTGGGCCTCCATCCGGCCCAGGTCGATCCGGCGGCCGGCGTCGAAGTGCGTGAGCGAGGGGCACCACAGCGGCGGGATCCCCCGGGGGAAGAGAAGCTCCTGCAGGTTTTTTCTTTTCGAGGAAACGGTGCTCATGTTAATCTTTCCTTTACGTGAATGAAATTACGGACAGGATACCCTAAAGCGGCGATTACGGCAATGGCGGATCGATGGGCGGAACCGCCCGGGGTCGGCCGGATCCTGACGCAATGGCGCAATGAGATCAAGAAGGAGGAAGCACAATGAAAAAAACGGTTTTTACGCTCAGTTTATTCCTTTTGCTGATTGTCCCTGCGGTTCACGCGGCCGACATGACGGATCTGCTGAAGGCCCTGCCGTCAATCCCCGCCGGCAAATCCGCGCAGGATGCCGGCACCGTCGCCTCGGGTCTGAAAGAGGCCCTGTCTGTCGGCACAAAGAACGCCGTCAATGCGCTGTCGAAAACGAACGGCTACTTCGGAAACGAGGCCGTCAAGATCCTCCTGCCGGAGAACGTCCGCCGTGTGGGCGACGCCCTGCGGATGGCGGGCTACCAGAAGGAGGTGGACGCCTTTGTCCTCAGCATGAACCGCGCAGCGGAGAAGGCCGCGCCGAAGGCAGCCGACATCTTTGCCGGCGCGATCCAGTCCATGTCCATCGACGATGCGCAGAAGATCCTGGGCGGCGGCAACACGGCAGCCACGGAGTACTTCAAGTCGAAGACCTCAACGCAGCTCTTCGACGCCTTCAAGCCCGACATCTCGCAGAGCATGAACGAGGTCGGAGTGACGAAGGCCTACAAGGCCATGACGGACCGCTACACGACGATGATGCCCTTCGCGAAGATGGATTCCTTTGATCTCGACAAGTACGTGACGGACAAGTCCCTTGACGGCCTGTTTACCATGGTGGGGCAGGAAGAGACGAAAATCCGCACCAACCCCGCCGCGAGGACGACGGAGCTCCTGAAAAAGGTCTTCACGAAATAAACGCATATGAGATGGGTGAAAAAAGAGGGCAGAGCCCCGCAGGGCCTGCCCTCTTTTTTTGTGTTTGTCCCTGAACTACTTCGACTGCAGCACGCGGCCGATCGTCATGATCTCCGCTTCCTTCGTTCCCTCATAGAGCTCGAGGATCTTGGCGTCGCGGTAGTACTTCTGGACAACGTACTCGTCCATGTAGCCGTAGCCCCCGTGGAGCTCGACGGCGTAGTTGGCGCAGAAAACGGCCGTCTGGCCGCCCAGGAACTTGGCCATGGCCGAGAGGGTGTAGTCGGGCTTGCCGATGTCGAAGGTCCAGGCTGCCCGGTAGGTCAGAGTTCGCAGGGCCTCGATGTGGATCGCCATCTCGGCGAGCTTCTTCTGGGTGAGCTGATAGGATCCGAGGGGCGCGCCGAAGGCCGTGCGCTCCTTGCAGTACTTCACGCTTGCATCGAGGCAGGCCACCGAGAGGCCCAGGGCCTGTGCGGCGATCATGGAGCGCGTCGTGTCGAAGAAGTGCATGAGCTGGTAGAAGCCGCGGCCTTCCTTGCCCAGCAGGTTTGCCTGGGGGACCCGGACGTCTTCAAAGGAGATCTCGGCGGTGTCGCTCGAGCGGATGCCCATCTTGCCCTTGAGCTTGTTGCGGGTGATGCCCTTGGATTTGGCATCCACGATGATCATGCTGAAGCTGTTGTGCTTCTTCTCTTCGGGCTTGGTGATGGCCTGCACGACCATGAAGTCGCAGACGGTGCCGTTGGTGATGAACATCTTGTTGCCGTTGATGACGAAGTCGCTGCCGTCGCGGACGCCACGCGTCTTGTAACCCGCTACGTCGGTTCCCGCGTTGGGTTCCGTGTAGGCGCCGGCGGCGACCCAGTCGCCCTTGCAGACGGGGGGCAGGTACTTCTGTTTCTGCTCCTCCGTGCCGTTCTGGAAGATGGCCTCGCAGCCGAAGGGGGCGGCGATCACGTTGAGGCCGATCCCCATGTCCACCCGCGAGAGCTCCTCGGTGATGATGGCGTTGCCCAGGAATCCCGCTCCGGAGCCGCCGTACTGCTCGGGGATCCAGGCCCCCACGAGGCCGTTTTCGGCGGCCTTCTTGCGGATCTCGGGGGTGTACTTTTCGTGCTCGTCGCATTCCCGGATGTGGGGCGTGAATTCCGCCACGGCAAACTTGTAGGTCATCTCCCTCAACATCTTGAGTTCTTCTGACAGTTCAAAATTCATCTCTCTCCTCCTTTCGTGAGAATGTATCGTCTGTTTTCCAAGTATAGGGTTGCCAGTCCCGATCGGTTCAAGGCGGCTCCCGGGTTCTATGCGAAGAAGATGGACTCCTGCGCCTCGAGGGCCGTCGAATCGCCTGTCTTCAGCACCTCGCCCAGGGCGCCGATCTCCGGCAGGATGTTTCTCGTGAAGAAACGGGCCGATGCGACCTTGCCTTGGTAGAAGGCGTAATCGAAGTGGTCCTTGCCCAGCTCGTCCATCTTCTTTTTCGCGATGAGGGCCATCTCCAGCAGCAGCTTGGCGCCCCAGAGCTTTCCCGTGGCGTGCAGGACCCGTGTGGCGTAGAGCTGGGGCATGCCCGGGACGGTGAGGTAACCCTGCAGGGTTTTCAGGATTCCCATGTATTTGCCGAGCGTCCCCAGGAGGATCTCGAATTCCTTCTCGAAACCCGCGGCGTCTTTATTTGCCTCGGCGAATTCCTGGATGTGTCTCACCCAGGCCAGGAAAACCTCGCCCTTCTTCATGGTCATCTTCCGGCCGATCAGGTCCAGGGACTGGATGTAGTTGGTTCCCTCCCAGATCGGGTAGATCCTCGCGTCGCGGTAGAGCTCGGCGGCGGGGTATTCCTCGGAAAAGCCATAACCGCCATAGCACTGCAGGGCCTCGGAGATGCACTGCAGGGCCGCATCGGAGCACCAGGCCTTCACGATGGGCGTGTTGATCTCGAGAAAGACCCGGGCCTGTTTGTGCAGCTCCGGATCGGTGCTGTGGTTCTCGATGTCCACCCACCAGAAGGTCTGGAGCGCCATGGCGCGGAAGGCCTCGACGTGGGCCTTCTGGAACAGGAGCATTCGCTTGACGTCCTCGTGCTTGATGATCGCGCAGCGGCCCGATTTGGGATTGGCCGTGGGCCGGCCCTGGATCCGCTCGCTGCAGTACTGGACGGCGCTGTGGTAGGCCGAGGCCGCCAGAGCGCACCCGGAGAGCCCTGACATGAGCCTCTCCTCGTTCATCATCTTGAACATCTGGGCCATTCCCTGGGCCATGCCGTCTTCGCCGGGGGGGCTGCCCAGGAGAAAGCCCCTGCACTTGCCTTCATCGCCGTAGCTGATCACGCAGGTGGAGGAGCCCCTGAGCCCGAGCTTGTGCTCGATGCCGGCGCAGGTGATGTCGTTCCAGGCCCCGGGTTTGCCGTTTTCGTCGGGCAGGTACTTCGGCACGACAAAGAGCGAAAGGCCCCGCGTGCCGGGGGCGGCCCCCTCGATCCGGGCGAGTGTGAGGTGCACGATGTTTTCCGTGATGTCCTGCTCGCCGCCGCTGATGAAGCACTTGGTTCCCTTGATGAGGTAGGCGCCCGGTTCGCCCGTCGGGACGGCCTTCGTCGTGGAGTCGCCCACGTCGGAGCCCGCCTGGGGCTCCGTGAGGTCCATGGTGCCCGACCACTGGCCGCTGTAGAGCATGGGCAGGTAGGCTCGCTTGAGCTCGTCGCTCCCGAAATCCCGGATCAGGCCCGCACAGCCCGAGTTGGCGAGCCAGTAGGTCTGAAGTCCCGGGTTGGCGGCGATGAAATACTCGTAGAGCGCCCACAGCACGGTGACGGGGAGGGCCGACGAATCCTCGGGGTTCACGTTGTTTGCGCCGAACCCGTTGTTGACGATGAAGAAGTAGGCGTCCTTGGTGGAGGGGGGCGTGAGCACCTTGCCGTTTTCGAAGCGGCACCCGATGTGATCGGAGTCGGCGCAGGAGGGGGCCACGGCGTCGCGGGCCCCTTTCCAGGCGTTCTCCAGAATGAAGTCCAGGTCCTCCACGGAGTAGCCGCCCTTGAAGCGCTCCGTCTCGAAGACCTTCTTCAAGTCCAGCCACTCTTTGAGGATGAATTTGTGGTCCCTTGTCGAATGCGAAAATTTTGCAGGCATAGAACGTTCTCGACTTTCCTTTTGTTGGATTGCCCCTGTCCCTCCCGCTCGGCGGAAGGGACAGGGGCCCTTGACCTTCTCGTTATTTGCTCATGTAGAAATTCTTTTGAAGCAACTTGCGCAGCTCGCCCCGCAGGTCGGGGTGGGCGATGGCGATGAGGGCCTCGGCCCGCTCGCGGCGGCTCTTGTAGCGCAGGTGCGCGATGCCGTACTCCGTGATCACGTAGTTGGCGTAGGTCCTGGGGACCGTGATGGGCGTTCCCCCCGGAAGCTCCGGCACGATGGACGAGACCAGCGTCCCGTCCTTGAGCTTCCTCGCGGCGGTCATGACGGTGACCCCCTTGCCGCCCGGCGAGTAGAAGGCACCCGTCATGAAGTCGAGCTGCCCGCCCGAGCCGCTCACCATGCGGTGGCCGAGCCCCTCGGAGGCGATCTGCCCCGAGAAGTCGACCATCAGGGCCATGTTGATGGCCACGACGTTGGGGTGCTGGGCGATGAAGGCAGGGTTGTTCGTGTAGGAGGCCGGGTAGAACTCGCAGGCCGGGTTGTGGTCCACGTAGTCGTACATGGCCTGGTCGCCCACGCAGAAGGTGGCCACGGTGACGCCCTTGTGGAAGGGCTTGCGCTCGTTGGTCACGATGCCCTTGGCCACGAGGTTCTGCAGACCGATGGGGAAGAGCTCCGTGAGGACGCCGAGGTCATGCTTCCCGTCGAGGCCGGCCACGACGGCCTCAGGGATGCCGCCGATGCCCATCTGGATCGTGTCGCCGTTGTTGATGAGCTCCAGGACATGCTCGCCGACCTTTTTTTCCACCTCCCCCGGCGTGGGGCGCGGTGGGGCGGGGATCTTCGAGGAGTTCTCCACGAACCAGTCGAACTCCGAGACGTGGATCCAGTTGTTGCCGTAAATGGTGGGCATCTGGTCGTTGATCTCGGCAACGGCCACGCGCAGCTTGCCGGACTGGCGTCCCCTCCGGATCGCCTCGAGGTGGTAGAAATTGGTGAGGCCGAGATTGACGTAGCCCTGGGAGTTCGGCGGGGTCGTCATGCAGATGAACACGTCGGACCACATGGCGTACTTGTCGCCCCCGTCGGAGCTCATCAGCGGCCGGAAATCCGAGAGCTTCGCCTCGTTGATCTTCCTGGAGAGCATCATGCCGAAACAGGGGTTGTAGTTGATGCGCCCGTCGAGTTTGGACATGAACTCGACGTCATAGAGCTTCGAGGGCCGCACCGGCACGGAGTCGCAGATCTGGACCCCCTTGAGCTCCTCCCCCCGTGCCAGGATGGCTTCGAACATGGGCGGTGAACAGGCCCCGATGGCAAGCCCGATCCCGACGAAATCGCCCGATTTCACCTGCTTGGCGACATCGGCAAACGACACGCAACGGCTCTTGTAGTATTCCTGCCAATTGTTGTTGTTCATCCTTTCCCTCCTTGCATTGGATGAGTTCTCGATCACCAGCGGATCCCGGCCGGGCCCTCGCCGCCTCCCCCTTGAAGGCGGCGGAGCCCTGCCTGTGGTCCGGCTGTCCGTGCCCGTTCCCGTTGACGGGTCGGGCGTTACCGCTTGTTGCTGTTGCGCCAGATGCCCTGCGCCTCTGCCGCCTTGATGAGTTCCTCCCGCGTGTCGGGGTGGGCGATGTTGATGAGCCCCTCGGCCCGCTGCCAGGTGTTCTTTGCTTTCATGTTCACCTTGCCGAACTCGGTGACGACGATGTGGTTGATCGTCCTCGATACGGTGACGATCCCTCCCGGCGGCAGGAAGGGGACAATCCGCGAGCGGATTTTGCCTTCCTTGTCCTTGTAGCTCGAGGGCAGACACACGAAGGATTTTCCGCCCTTGGACTCATAGCCCGCAAGCACGAAGTCGAGCTGTCCGCCCGTCCCCGTGATCTGGCGGAAGCCCGAGGACTCGGAGCAGACCTGGCCGTAGAGGTCCACCTCGATGGCATTGTTGATGGTGACCAGGTTGTCGTTCAACGCGGCGATGGCGGGCTTGTTCGTGTAGCTCACCGGGTAGGTGGCGCACCAGGGGTTGTCGTTGAGGAAATCGTAGAGGAGCTGCGTCCCCAGGGCGAAGGTGTAGACGAGTTTGCCCGGGTCGATCTGCTTCTTGGCGCCCGTGAGCTTGCCCGCGTTGAACATGTGCACGTAGGCATCGACGAGCATCTCCGTGTGGCACCCGAGGTCCTTGAGGTCCGACTCGGCGATCATCATGCCCACGGCGTTGGGCATGCCGCCGATCCCCAGCTGGATGCAGCAGCCGTCCCTCATTTCCTCGACGATGTACCAGGCGACCTTCTTGTCTATCTCAGAGATGGGCGGCGCCGGGATCTGGGTGAGGGGCGGGTTTTCGCCCTCGACGATGTAGTCGACCTGGCTGACGTGGATGGCCTCCTCGTAGCCGCCGAGGCAGCGCGGCTGGTTCTTGTTCACTTCCACGATGACGATCTTGGCCCGGTCGCAGAGGGCCTTGGAGTGGGAGCACTGGGGTCCGAAGTTGAAGAAACCGTTTTTGTCCATGGGGTTGACCTGGCACATGAAGACATCCAGGTCATCGATCTCCTCCCGGACGTACCGGGGGACCTCGCAGTATTTGACGGGGGTGTAGTAGACGGGAACGCCCTTGTCGGCGAACTTCCGGTCGGCCCCCGAAAAATGCCAGCTCACCCAGGTGAAGACCTCGCCCTTGGGGTCGGCCAGGACCACCTCCGGCGCATAGGCCGTGACGCAGCTGCGGACCTTGACGTCCTTGAGCTCGCCCTTGCGCGCAGCCAGGGCCTTGTCGCAGGCCCGGACCATGCCCAGGAAAGATCCGTATTCCACCCAGTCGCCGGATTTGACGACTCGGGCTGCCTGTTCCGCGGAAACGAGTTTCTTCTTGTACTGATCCATCAGACTCATAGACGTCCTCCCTTTTTTAATGACTCGTTGTGCATCTCCCGGCCCCGAGAGGCCGGAAGATGCGCCAGTCTGCCGTTGTTGTCCTGCCGGGAATCCCCGCCCTTCGGGCCGAGGGGACCGTCAGATCATCTCCAGGGCCGTGGCCATGGACACGCCGCCGCCGCCGCAGAGGGTGGCGAGTCCCAGCGTCTTGCCCCGCTTCTTCATCGCGTGAATGAGCGTCACCATGATCCGGCAGCCCGTCGCCCCCACCGGGTGGCCCAGGCCGCAGCCGGAGCCGTTGACGTTGGTGATCTCCCGGTTGATGCCGAGTTCCTTCTCGCAGCCGATGTACTGGCCGGCGAAGGCCTCGTTGAGCTCGATGAGCTGAAAATCGGCGAGCTTGTAACCCGAGCGCGCCATGAGAGAGCGCACCGCCGGCGCGGGGCTCAACCCCATCACCGAGGGATGGCAGCCGCCGTAGCCGACCGCCTTGATTTTTGCGATGGGCTTCAGGCCGAGCTCTTTGGCTTTCTCGGCCGACATGATGATCATCGCGGCCGCACCGTCATTGATACCCGAGGCGTTGCCGGCCGTGACCTTGCCCACCTTGGGGATGAAGGCCGCGGGCAGGGCCGCGAGCTTGTCCATGGTGAGCCCGGGGATGAAGTGCTCGTCCTTGTCGTAAAAGACGGGGGGCTTGCCCTTCTTCTGGGGGATCTCAATGGGGACGATCTCCTCCTTGAAGTCGCCGTCCTTCGTGGCGCGCTCGGCGTTGTTGTGGCTCCTCAGGGCCACCACGTCCATCTCCTCGCGGCTGATGTTGTAGATCTGGGCGATGAGCTCCGTCGTGTGTCCCATGATGTAGGGTTTTCCCCGGAACATCTCCACGATGGGGCCGTCCTTGGCGGGGCCTTTTTCGAGGCCAGGCTGGAGGCGAGAGCCGCAGTAGAGGGCCTCGATCATCGAGTCCTCGAAGACCTGGTTCTGCAGGCGGCAACCCCATCGTGCGGCCGGCACCGCGTAGGGAACGCCCGACATGTGCTCCACGCCGCCGGCGAGCACCACGTCGACGAGCCCCGCCTGGATCATGGCCATGCCGGAGATGACGGCCTCCATGCCGGAGATGCAGACGCGATTGATGGTCACCGCCGTCGAGGTCTCGGGGATGCCTGCGTCAAGGGCCGCCACCCGGGCCACGTTGAGCGCGTTGTAAGGCTCCAGGCAGGAGCCGAAACGCACGTCGTTGATGAGGGCGGGAGCGATGCCCGCCCGCTTCACGGCTTCCTTCATCGCCGCGCTGGCGATCTTGTATGCATGGATGTCTTTCAGTGAGCCGCCGAAGGACCCTATGGCCGTCCGGCAGGCCGATACGATGACTACGTCTTTCATGGTTTCTCCCTCCAAGTGCAGGCGCGAGGATCGAGGCGCGAGGATCGAGGTTTTTACTGTCCTCGGTCCTCGTTCCTCGGACCTCGAACCTTTATTTTTTCGTGTAATCAAACACGCCCTTGCCGGATTTGCGGCCGAAGCGACCCGCGCGGACGAGCTTTACCAGCAGGGGTGCTGCGCGGTACTTGTCGCCCAGCTCCCGGTGCAGGTTCTCCTGTACGTGCAGCAGCGTGTCGAGCCCGACGAGGTCCGAAAGGGCCAGCGGGCCGATCGGGTGGTTGCAGCCCAGCACCATCCCCTTGTCGATGTCCTCGGCCGAGGCCACCCCCTCGCCCAGCACGAAGAAGGCCTCGTTGAGCATGGGGCACAGGATCCGGTTGACCGCAAAGGCCGGCGCCTCATTGACGACGATCGTCTCCTTGCCGAGGGACTTCCCCCACTCCAGGGCGATCTTGAGCGTTGCCTCGGAGGTCTCGTAGCCCTTGATGACCTCGAGGAGCTTCATCACAGGCACGGGGTTGAAGAAGTGGGTGCCGATGAACTTGTCGGGACGCTTCGTGACGGCGGCCATGGCCGTGATGCTGACCCCCGAGGTGTTGCTGAAGAAGAGGCACTCGGGCTTCACGATCGTCTCGAGCTCCTGGAAGACCTTCTTCTTGATGTCCAGCAGCTCGATGATGACCTCGACGACCACGTCGGCGTCGGCGGCCGCTTCCTTCATGTCCAGCGTGGGTTTGATCCGGCCGAGCAGGGCGTCCATGTCGGCCTGGGTGCGCTTGCCCTTCTCCACCTCGCGGGCGAGGTTCTTCTT
>Ga0208980_10001874_pt1 | contig 12754 bp, 10 predicted proteins | sample WetSurMetagenome_3_FD_187993 | JGI IMG/M metagenome (GOLD analysis project Ga0208980, IMG submission 187993) | Wetland microbial communities from Twitchell Island in the Sacramento Delta, sample from surface sediment Aug2011 Site A1 Bulk (version 2) | ecosystem: Environmental > Aquatic > Marine...
GCTTCGGGCACTACTTTGCATCGCACCCGGAAAACCAGCGCCGGATTTCCCATCTCGAGGCGCTGATCGGGCAGAAAGGCTATGAGACGGGGGAGAAAAAACCCGTTCTACTCGAAGGTCGCTCCCCGGGTGGCCGGGCCGACCAGCGCCGGTAGCGCTCGAGCAGGGTCCCCTTTTTCAAGAATTGTCAAGAATGGGGACGCCCCTGTTTTTATGTGTTTTATCTCTCAACCAGTTCAAGGCTATTGGCGGCAGTGATTGCCTCGCCCTGATCCACACCATGATTTTCACCCAACTCATTCAGCAAGGCGGAGATGGCGTACCCAGCCCTCTCGATGACCTTGATGTGTAATCGGCGTTGTGAAAGCGGGCAAAGCGATTCACCAGATGTCCACACCCGGCCGATCACTTAAATACTGCTCCTCCTGCCGTCAGCGACTGCGCTGGATTCTGGGGTTGAGTTCTTCGCGCAGCCAGTCGGCGAACAGATTGAGCCCCAGAACGAAAAGGACCAGGGTTGCACCCGGAAAGACGATCAGCCACCAGTTCCCGACATAGATGTAGTTCTTGCCGCTTGCGATCATCATCCCGAGCGAGGGTTTTGTGATGGGGACCCCCACGCCCAGAAAACTCAGGGTCGCCTCCAGCATGATAATGGCGGCCAGGTCCACGGCCATTATGACAAAGATGGGCGGCAGCGCGTTGGGCAGAAGATGGATGAGCAGAAGGTGAAAGTCGGTGGCGCCGGTGGCTTTGGCGGCCGTGATGTACGCCTCCTCTTTCACTTCCAGGACACTCGCCCGCATGGTCCGGGCATAGCGAACCCAGTCGGCGATGCAGATGGCCAGGATGACGATCCCCATGCCGCTTTGCTTGAAAAGGCCTAGAAACAGAATGGCCAGCAGGGTGGTGGAGAACGCAAATACGGTGTCGGCCGTGCGCATGGTGACGGCATCCAGGATGCCGCCGTAGTAGCCGGCTAGCAAACCGATGATCACCCCGAAGGCGCCGGCCAGCAGCATGACGCTGAATCCCACGGTCAGCGATGTGCGCAGGCCGTAGATGATGGTGCTGAGGATGTCTCGGCCCTGCTCGTCGGTTCCCAGCAGGAATTCGGGGTCACCGCCTTCCTCCCAGGCCGGCGGTTTGAGCGAGTCGCCGAGTTCCACTGTTTCCAGGTCGTACGGGTCGTGGGGGGCGATGAGCGGCGCCAGCACGGCCGCGGCGGTGAACACGATCATGATGACCGCCCCGAGCATGGCCGCGGGGTCGCGGAATAAATCATAGAGGAAACGGTTTTTGCGCTGGGGCATGGGGCGTCGCTTATCCGTATCGGATCTTGGGGTTCAGGAGCGCATAGAGCAGGTCGACGATGATGTTGATGGTCAGAATGAACACCGCTACCAGGGAAATATAAGTGACGATGACCGGCTGGTCGGATTCGTAAAGGGAGGTGAGCAGCAGGTTGCCCAGCCCCGGCCACTGGAAGATGGTCTCGGTCACCAGCGAGAAGGCGATGAGGTCGCCGAATTGCAGCCCGGCCACGGTGACTACCGGGATCAGCACGTTGCGCAGCGCATGCTTGAACACCACCCGGGCCGGTGACAGCCCTTTGGCCCAGGCGGTCTTTATGTACTCGGTGGTGAGCACCTCGCGCATGCCCGAGCGGGTAAGCCGCAACAGTACGGCCAGCTGGTACATGCCGAGGGTGAAGGCCGGTAGGATGAGGTGCTCCAAGCCGTCCAGGCTGAGGAAATTGGTGCTCCACCAATTTCCCAGCTTGACCGTTTCTCCGCGGCCGAAGGGCGGCAGGATTCCCAGCTGGACGGCAAATACCATGATCAGGACGATGCCGATCAGGAAGGTGGGGATCGAGATTCCGCCGAGTGAGCCGGCCATGACTGCCCGGCTCAGCCAGGCCCGGGGGGCGGCGGACACCAGGACACCCAGCCCCACGCCGACCGTGAACGCAAAGACCATGGCCGAGGCGGCCAGCTCCGCCGAAGCCGGGATCCGCTCCACAACCAGGCCCAGCGCCGGCAGCCGTGAATCGTAGGAGATGCCGAAGTTGCCGTGCAGCGCGTTGGCCAGGAAGCGCCAGTACTGGACATAGGGCGGCTGATCCAGGCCGAAGATCTTGCGGATCTCATCGCGCTCAGCCGCTGTGGCATACTGCCCGGCCATTGAAATGACCGGGTCTCCCATGTAGCGAAAAATGATGAAGCACACAAACGAGACCGCCAGAAGGACGATGACTCCCTGGATGAGGCGGCGTGTCAGGTACGTGAGCATGGGCCGGGCAACCGAGTCAGGCGTTGCAGGGGAAACCCGCCGCAGCGGGTTTCCCCTGTGGGTTTACTTTTTCGACATGTCCTTGAAAACGAACCACTGGTCGGGCCGCGGGGTGAACTGCAGGCCGTTTTTCTTGGCCACCGCGTAGAGGTCCATCTGGTAGTGCAGCGGGATCACGCGGACGCGCTCCATGGCCATCTTGTTGGCCTCCTGGAGGGTCTTGACGTACTGGGTCTTGTCGACGATCTGGTTGGTCTTCTCGAGCACCTGGTCGATGTCCTGGTCCGAGGAGCGCGAGTCGTTCCAGTCGCCGAAGCCCGCGTTCTTGTCGATCGTGTGCAGGTGGCGGAAGAAGGTGCGGGCACCGGAATAGGTCCCGTCGAACCAGCCCATCATGTAAAAGTCATGCTTGTTCTCCATCACCTCGGTGAAGTAGATGGACTTGGGCTTGATGTCCAGATTCACTTTTATGTTGACCTTGGCCAGGTATTTGGCCACCGCCTCGCAGATCTGCTTGTCCATCACATAGCGGTCGTTCGGACCCGCCAGCGTGATCTCGAAGCCTTTCTCCAAGCCGGCTTCCTTCAACAGCTTCTTGGCCTCCTGCAGGTTATAAGCAAGCCGCTTGATGTCGGGGTTGTAGCCCACGGTGGCCGGGTCGACCATCTGGGATGCGGCCGTCGCCTGCCCGCGCATCAGTTTCTGGATGATCTCGTCCTCGTTGATGGCCATGTACATGGCCTTGCGCACGCGCGGGTCGGCGGTGGGGGTGCCCGGCCGGTTGGTCACGACCAGGAAGATGGCCCGGCGGGCGGGCCGGCGCATGACATCGAGGTTTTTGTTTTCCTTGACCTTGTCGATCAGCTCCACCGGGACACCGTTGATCAGCTCGGCCTGGCCCGAGGCCAGGGCGGCAAACCGGGTGGACGGCTCGATGATGAACTTCATCTCCACATTCTTGATCGGCGGCGCGCCTTCCCAGTAGTCGGGGTTGGCTTCCAGCTTCATGTGAGATCCTTTGACGTACTCGGTCAGCTTGTAAGCGCCGGTGCCGATGGGGGCAACGCCGATATCGCCTTCGGAGCGCGACTCGGAGGACTCTTTGTCCATGATGAAGACCTGGTGCATGTTGTCGATGAACCAGGGGATCGGGTCCTTGGTCTTGACGATGACCGTGTAATCGTCCGGCGTTTCGATGGAGGCGATCGCTTTGCCGTCGTTGACGAACTGGGAGACCTCGGGGTTGGTCAGACGTTCGAACGTGTATTTTACGTCGGCGGCGGTGAAGGGGTTGCCGTTGTGGAACTTGACGCCCTTGCGCAGGTAGAACTTCCAGGTCAGCGGATCCGGGTGCTCGTACTTTTCAGCCAGGGCAGGCACGATTTTGCCGTCCAATTTCTGCCGCTGCATCAGGCCGTCGAAGATGTTGGTCATGGGGCCCAGCGTGGCATCGCCGTTTTCGCTGTGGGGGTTCATCGACCTCGGTGCCGACTCGACCGCGACGACCAGGGACGGCGCAGCGAACGCCGGCTGGACGGCGATGAAACCGCCGCTCAACGCCAGGATCAAACCGATGCAACTGATCACACTCTTGATGCGCATAGCCACCTTCCTTTTGTTGGAGTTAACGGGACCTACGCCTGCACCTGCATCTGATGTGCCGGATGCGAAACGCTATATTAATACGCCTGCAAACACAACAGGCTTGCACATCCACGGATTTTTTGCCGGGCAGCCATCGGCATGGCCGCGCCGGCCGACCCGGAGTCACAGCGCCAGGCAGGCTGCAAAATGACCCGGGGTCACCTCCTTCATCGCCGGCTCGATGCGGTTGCATTCATCCATGCGGATGGGGCAGCGGGGATGAAAGCGGCAGCCCGATGGCGGCTGAATGGGGCTGGGCACATCGCCTGCCAGGACGGACATTTCGTATTTGGCGCTGATATCAAACGTCGGTACGGCCGAAAGCAGGGCCTGGGTGTACGGGTGCCGGGGATCGGTGTAAATGTCCCGGTAGGGGGCTGTTTCGGCGATTTGACCCAGATACATCACGGCCACATGATCGCAGATGTACTCGACGACCGCCAAGTCGTGCGAGATGATGATATAGGAAAGCGCAAACTCCTTCTGCAGGTCGATGAGCAGGTTGATGATCTGGGCCTGGATCGAGACATCGAGGGCCGATACCGGTTCGTCGCTGACAATGAGCTTGGGGCTGAGCGCGAGCGCCCGGGCGATGCCGATGCGTTGCCGTTGTCCCCCGGAAAACTCGTGGGGATAGCGGCTGGCCTGCTCGGGAGTGAGGCCGACCTTTTCCAGAAGGTAGGCGACCCGCTCCGCCCTCTCCCGGGAGCTCCCCTGGCCGTGGATTTTCAAGGGGTCGCCGATGATGCGCTGGACGGTCATGCGGGGGTTCAGGGAGGAATAAGGGTCCTGAAAGATGATCTGCATCTCCCGGCGGAAATGGCGCAACTCCGCTCTGTTCAAAGAGCTCAAGTCCTGACCCTGAAAAATAACCTGGCCCGAGGTGAACGGGATCAGTCTCAGAATGGCCAGGCCCGTCGTGGTCTTGCCGCAGCCGGATTCACCGACCAGACCCAGGGTCTCACCCGCAGCCAGGGTGAAGGAGGCATTGTCAACGGCGTGAACATAGTGGCGCTGCCGGGCAAGCAGGCCCCTGCGCACCGGAAAGTGCACCGTCAGATCCTTAACCTCCAGCAATGGTGCCACGTTTCACCTCAATGGCCGGCAAAGAGCCAGCAACGGACGTGGTGCCCATCGCCCACATCGAAAAGCGGCGGGGCTTCCTGGGAGCAGATCGGCATGGCCTCCGAGCAGCGCGGGTTGAAGCTGCAGCCGGGCGGCAGGTCGAAGATGCTGGGCACGATTCCCTTGATCTCCTGCAGCCGGGTACGCCCCAAGCGGGAGCGCTCCCCCAGCTTCGGGATGGATTTCAGCAGCCCGCGAGTGTACGGGTGCGCCGGAGACTCGAAGAAGACAGCGGTTCGGCCTGCTTCGACGATCTTGCCGGCGTACATGACGATGATGCGCTGGGAGATTCGCGCGATGACGCCCAGATCGTGTGTGATCATCATGATGGCGGCACCGAACTCCTCTTTCAGGCGCATCATCAGGTCCAGGATCTGGGCCTGGATGGTCACGTCGAGCGCGGTGGTCGGCTCGTCGGCGATGAGGATTTCGGGGTTGCAGGCGAGCGCCATGGCGATCATGGCCCGCTGGCGCATGCCACCGGAGAGTTGGTGGGGGTATTCCCTGGCGCGTTTTTCCGGGGCTGGCATCCGGACTCTTTTGAGCATCTCCACAGCGCGGACCCAGCTCTCGCTGCCGCTTGCCCCCCGGTGGGTCTGGAACATCTCGGCAATCTGGGATCCCACGGTGAAGACCGGGTTCAGGGAGGTCATCGGTTCCTGAAAGATCATCGAGATGCGGCCGCCCCGAACCTTGCGCATTTGCTTCGGAGAGAGTTTGAGCAGATCGAGCTCACCCAGGCGGAGCTCTTCGGCGGAGATGCGGCCCGGCGGGTCCTTGATCAACCGCATGATCGAGAGCGCCGTGACACTCTTGCCGCAGCCGGACTCTCCCACCAGCCCCAGGGTTTCGCCCTGATACAGATCGAGCGAGACGTCATCAACCGCCTTGGCCACGGCGTCATAAGAGCGGAACTGGGTCTTGAGCCCTTTCACGAGCAATGCTGGCTGTGGCTGGTGCATCCGCTATGTTTCCCCCCAAGGTGGGGATCCATCAGATATGGGGTACCAACTCGGCCAGGTCGGCCATGACGTTGAAGACCTGAAAAGCGTCCAAAACATCCCGGGCCTCGTACCGCAGGGTCGTACCATCCAGGAATTCAGCGCCCGGCAGGCGCAGGCAGCGGTCAATGGCCGAGGCCGTGGTGAATCTCACCTCAAGGACGGTCGGTCGGCCGATGGACAGCATGGCTCCCCGTTCGGTCGATGATAGGGCCTGTTTGGCGGATTGGTGGATCAGGGCTTGCGCTTGCTTGGGGTGCAGGCACAACGCGGAGTAGGCACCCAGCCCCTTTTTTACGGGGACGGCAAGGATGTGGGGTAACAGCGCCCGGGCCTCGGCGCACGCCGCCTCGTCGCCGCTGATCAAAACGACCGGCACATTGAAATGACCGGCCAGGGCGGCGTTGAACCCGATCTCGCCCACTTGGCGGCCGTTGAGCCTGATTTCAGCCACTCGCCGGCGGTAGCTGTGGGCGATCACGGCCTGGGCCGTCCCGGCCGCGGCGTGGTAGCCTATGAAAAAAGCGGCATCGAAACCCAGATCCACACCCTCCATCATTCCCAGCCGCCGGGGAGTGCCTAAAATCAACCTGGCCCGCTCGTCGACTTCATCGCTGATCAGATTGAGGCCGATGCTGTGGGCGTCGGTGACAACAACCTCCGTGGCCCCGCCGTCAAATGCGCCCCGGATGGCCGAATTGACTTCGGCGGTCATCAGCTTTCGGGCGTGGGCATAATCCGCGGTGTCGCGGCTGGACTGCTCGCCCCGCACCACCCCGCCAATCCCTTCTATGTCAGCCGAAATAAAAATTTTCATTTTCCCCCGAACACGAATTGTACCCGCGCGTGCCGTCAGCGGATCGGTTACAGGTAGTTAAAAGAAACAACAGCGAAATTGCAGATTCATGTCAATTCCAACCGGGCTCCTCGACCTCAGGGCCGGTCAGCGGGCGCCAGAAATGAGTTCAAGTAGGCATAGTCGGGTGTCAGCTCGCCCCGGTAAACGATCACGGCGCGCTTGAGTTCCGGCGGCAGCGCGAGCTCGGCAAAGCGCTTCGACAAATCGGCCATGGCTAGGTGCGGCAGAAACTGTTTCAGAACGCGGCTGAAGTCGATGGAGGATTCGCGGGGGATTTCAGACGGCAGGATTTCCACGGCCATCATGACCGGGCCGTCGCCCTCGAAGCCGTCTTTCGCCGTGCCCGTCCCGGGCTCGTAGACGTAAACCGGGTTTCCCGGCTCGGTGGGCTTGACGGTGCATTCGAGCGAGCCGTTGACGTCGCAGCTGATATCGCCGATGACCTTGAGCTTGGGGCTGCGGCCGGGCGCCCAAAGGGTGCGGCACTCGGGCAGGGTGAGCAACCGCGGGTAGCGCTCATCCCAGTAGATGCAGTTGACCAGGACGGAGAGATCATTCAGGTAACGGCCGAAAACGCCCCGATAGCCGCCGGCACCCCTGCGATAGTAATCATCCAGATCAAAACCCTTGCCCGCTTCCAGCGGTTCAACCAGGTCCGCCTCTTTGAACACGACCTTGTAGATCACCCGGGCATCCCGGGCGCGGTCGTGCGCAACGGTTTTCAGCTCGGCGGGTGTGATCGTCCGGACCGGCAGGAGGTCCAGGATCTCCTGGGCGCCCTGGGACACGTTGCCGTACCCGGTGAAGCCCACCACCAAGGGGTGAATCGCCGCGGGGACTCCGTCGGCAGCGATGCGCGCGGCGACCCTTCCCAGATCCTCCCGTGCGCCCGACAGGTCGGCATAGGCCCGGGCCTGTTTCAGGCGGCTGAAGGCCGACGGGATGCCTTCGACTTCCAGGCGCTTGCCGAGCGACCAGAGCGTGTTGACCATGCCGGCCAGCCCGGCGTGGCGGCCGAAGAAAATCAGGCGGCGGTTTTTCTCGTCCACGATGCGCTCGTAGTCCACCAGTGTGGCCTTCAGCTCCATCAGGCGCTGCAGCATGGGCATGTTGGCCGGCTGGCCCTTGATGACGTGGGAAAAAAAGAGATACACCTTGCCGGCCTCCAGTTTGGCCGGAGGGATCTCCTTGATGCCGATGATGATTTTACAATCGCCCAGGTCAGGCTGGACAGGCACACCGGCCCGAGCGAATTCATCGTCCCCAAAGGCCCGATGGGGGCTGGTTTGCACCGCGGCATCGATGCCGGCATCTCTGAGAGCTATCAGGTCGGCGGGCACCAGCGGCACCCGGCGCTCCCACCGGCTTTTGTCTTCGTTTCTGACTCCAACTTTCATGGATTTCCTCTCCTAAGAATGAGTCTCGAGTGGTTCTGCCAGACAGCCCTGGAGCGGCGCCAGTCCCCGGGTGGGCAGCGACTGCACGGCCTGGATTATCTCTTTTTGGCGTGCCGGCGACAGCAGCCCCTTGGTCACATGCTGGAATTTGTGCACCAGCATCCCCCAGTCCATAGGGTTGACCGGGTCGCCCAGCGGGTGGCGGCAGTAGGCTTCAAGGCTCTCCCGATGGGTCCGGAGGACCACCCGTGCGGCGGTAAACTCCGGGAACATCCGGTCCAGCCCCGCATCCACGTGCAGGGATATCCGGCCGGCCAGCGCGACGAGGTCCGGCCGGTGCAGCAGGCTCGTCCGCATCGGCAGGAGCCCGTCTTTGCCTTCCACTGCCACCGCCGCCATGCAGAAGGGCAGGCTGTATTGGGCGGACTCGAGATTGTCCGGGTCCGGGTGGTTGTTCAGACGCAGCGCCCTTGCAAACGTGTGCACCTCGATCGCGCTGATATCGGCAGCACGGAGGCTGTGACGCTCCATCAGATCGCAAAGCCCGTCCAGGGCGCAGTGAATCCAACGGCAGCACGCATAGGGTTTGAAATAAACACCGTCCACGGCGACGTTTTCTCCAAGCCCCACCAGGATTTTTTCCGCATCGTAATACCCGCGATGGTCCAGGATGTCCAGCGGGCCGGTGAAGCCGCCGGCCGCAAACTCCGCCGCCCATAGGCCCGTCAGCGTCGCCCAGGGGATGCCCTCCTTGGCGTGGTTGCCCATGACGTGGCTGTAGCCCGCCGCGGAAAGCCCCGGAGACAGCACGCCCGCCACCGCCATGGACTCCGCGGTCTGCCTCACGGTGAGACGGCGCAGCCGGCTTGCGGCAGCCGCCACCCCGTATGCGCACCAGCGCCCGGTCGCGAGCGTGTCCAGCGCTGAGAAATCCCGGGCTGCGGATATGCGCACACCCACCTCGTAGCCGGCCACCAGGGCCGCGAGGACCTCACTCCATCCGGCCTGCACCTCCTGGGCCACCGCCAGCACGGCCGGTATGACACCAGCTCCAGGGTGCCCACCGGCCGCGCGGTGGCCGTCGTCCAAATCCAGTGCACTGGCCGCCGCGCTGTTGGTGAAGGCCGCGAAGACCGCCTGGCGCCGGCCGCCGCCGAACCAGGTATCCGCAGAGCCCGCGGCGCCCAGCCGTGCCGCGCCGGCCCGCGCAATCATGGCCGCCTCCGACTGCGCTCCGGCCGCAGCGGCCCCGACCAGATCCAGCACACAGCGCTGCACCGTCGCCACGGTTGCCGCCGGGATATCTTCCACCCGCAGGCGCTGGGTATACTCTGCGAGTATTTCAGTGGTGTACTTCCCGGGCTTCTCCACTCGACCCCCTGACCCCTTGACTCCGTGAACCCTTGTCATTCCACCCGGCGATTGATTATCATGCCGCGCTTCTCCAACTCTCGCACCACTTCCAGCGCCGGCACGTCGCGGACCGGGGTGAGCACGCCCGCCTTGCGGATCTTGCCGGCCAGAATCAGCTGGGCGGCGATGCTGCTGGTGAATCCGACCGTGCGGTTCATGGCGAAAAGGCCGGTGGCGAGATCCCGGTAGTCGATCAGTTCATAGGCGACCCGCAGCGGTCTGCTGTTTTTTAATCCCCAGGCCTCCACGCGAATGATGACCATGTCCCGCTCGCTATCCTGGAACTGGAGCCTGGGCGTGAGATGCTCCAGGACAAACCGGCGCGGCGAGATCTCGGTAGTTCCAATCCGGGTCTCGTCCAGGAAGCCCAATTCGGCCATCACATCCCAGAACTGGTTGTGGCCCGGCCAGCGCATGGCGAAGCGGCCCATCTCCCTGAGTTCAGGGCCCAGGCCGAAGACATCGATGTAGCGAATGGCGTCCCCGTTGTAGTAGGCATCCATGGCGCCGACGCCTGGGACGTCGAGGGTGTGGCCGTTCTCCTTGCGGAAGATCTGGCCGCCGGGAATCGCCACCTCTTTGCCGTCCCGCAGGAAACGGGCCGGGCGCATGTAAGCCTTGAGAACGCCCTCGAAGGTCCAGGTGATTTTGTAATGGATGGGGTTGTCGGCGGCGCAGGCCGGCTCCGGCAGGCCGGCTCCATAAGAACGCATGCCATGCACCACGTCCAGCTCATCGACGGCAAGCCGGCCCAAGATCAGGTCGATCCCGGGGTCCATGCCCATTTCGGGCAGAAGGGTGACTCCTTTTGCCTGCGCCAGCCCGTCGAGCTCCGGCAGCGACCCGGCGTAGCTGGAGCTGACAAACGGCACGCCGGCAGCGATCGCGGCCCGGGCGATAGCCGGCTGAAAATCCGGCGGCAGCATGCAGATCACCACGTGAGGATTGGCCTCCCGCACCAGTTGCTCCAGAAGTTCCGGCTGCGCCGCATTCAACGGCACGACGCGCACTTTCCGGTAGCCCTTCTGCGCGGTGTAAGCCCGGGCCTTGTCGGCCGCGATATCCGCGGCCACGATCTGTGTCACGGCCGGGCTTTGTTCGAGGTCATGCACGACGGCTTTGCCTTGCAGGCCGAGGCCGAGAACGAGAGCTTTCATTGAGAGATGCTCCTTCTGAATTTAGCTTGGGATATTTCTGAGCCGCGGGTCCAGCGCATCCCGCAGGCCGTCGCCCAGAAGGTTGATTGAGAGAATGGTCAGCATGATGGCCAGCCCCGGCAGCGTTACGAGCCACCAGGCATCGGTGATGTACACCCGGCCCTCGGCCAGCATCCGGCCCCAGGTGGGCATGGGTGGGGGCACCCCCATGCCGAGGAACGACAGGCCGCTTTCCCAGATGATGATGTTGGCGACCCGTACGGTGCCGAGCACCAGGATGGGGGAGAGCACGTTGGGGAAAACGTGCCGCAGCAGGATCACCCGGTTGCGGGTACCAACGCTGCGCGCCGCCAGCACGAACTCTTTTTTCTTGATGCTGAGCACGCTGCCGCGGATGGTGCGGGCGTAGGTAACCCAGTCCGAAAGGCCCAGCACGAGGATGAGATTGAAAATGGAGTTGCCCAGGACAGCGATGATGGAGATGGTGAGCAGCATGAAGGGATACGCCATGAAGACGTCGGCGACACGCATGATCACGTTGTCCGCCCGGCCGCCGTAGTAACCCGCGACAAGGCCCAGGGCGATGCCCGCCCCGCAGGCGACGAGCACGGAGGCGAAACCCACCATCAGGCTGACTCGGCTGCCGTAGAGGATTCGCACGAGCACATCCCGGCCGAGGTTGTCGGTGCCCAGCGGGTAGGCGAGGCTGCCCCCCTCCTGCCAGAACGGCGGCGTCAACCGGGCGAGCAGATCTTGGGCCAGGGGGTCCTTCGTGTAGAAAAGCTGGAAGCAAAGGCTCGTACCGATGATGAGCGCGAACAGAATCCCCCCGGCGACAGCACCGGGGGACCGGGCGAGCGCCCGCAGGGTTTCTCCCCACAGCCTGAGCGAGGCCCGCAGGTGCCGGAATCTTTCCGAGGAAGCGGCGGCCGGCTGGGTCATTTCTGCTCCAGGTAGCTGATCTGGGGATCGAGGTAGAGATAGATCAGATCCACCAGCAGATTGACGACCACGAAAATCACCGATAGCACCAGCACCGTCGCCTGCACGAGCGGGTAATCCCGGCTGAAGATGGCCTGCACCACCAGGCGGCCCACGCCCGGCCAGGCGAACACCGTTTCGATGATGACGGTGCCGCCGATGAGAAACCCGAACTGCATGCCCGCCACGGTCACGAGCGGGATCAGGGCGTTCTTGAGGGCATGCTTGCCAATAACGATCTTTTCCCGCAGTCCCTTGGCCCGGGCGGTGCGCACGTAGTCCTGGCCCAGGACCTCCAGCATCACCGAGCGGGTGAGGCGCGCGAACATGGCCATCAGGCTCAGGCCCAGGGCCAGGGACGGCATGACAAGATGTGCGAGTGTGCCGCGGCCCGAGGTGGGCAGCCACCCCAGGGTCACGGAAAAAAGCAGGATCAGCATGATCCCGAGCCAGAAGTGGGGCATGGAGAGCCCGAAGAGTGCCCCCAGCATCGAGGCCATGTCCCAGAGCGATCCGCGCTTGACCGCCGAAATAACCCCCAGGGGGATGGCGACGGCGAGCGCGATCAGCATGGCGGCGCCGGCGAGTTCGAGGCTTGCCGGCAGCCGCTCCATGATCAGGTGGATCGCGGGCACGCGATGATAAAGAGACACCCCGAGATCGCCCGTCACCGCGCGGCTGGCAAAGTGCCAATACTGAACATAGAGCGGGTCGTTGAACCCCAGCTGCTGCCGCAAGGTCTCGACTTCCGCCATGGAGGCATCGCCCGGCAGCATGAGCATCACCGGGTCCCCCGACAGGTGGATGAAGAAGAAGCTGATGATCGAGATGCCCACGACCACGTAAACCGTGTGCCAGAGCCTTTTGAGGAGATAACGACCCATG
>Ga0208980_10001875_pt1 | contig 12753 bp, 6 predicted proteins | sample WetSurMetagenome_3_FD_187993 | JGI IMG/M metagenome (GOLD analysis project Ga0208980, IMG submission 187993) | Wetland microbial communities from Twitchell Island in the Sacramento Delta, sample from surface sediment Aug2011 Site A1 Bulk (version 2) | ecosystem: Environmental > Aquatic > Marine...
ATCGCAGATGTGCCAAGCATCACCGCGCCTTTACCTATTACAATGTCTTTATTGACCGAACAGCGGCCCCAGAGGATGACCTCATCTTCCAGACGGGTGACGCCGGCGATGGCGCAGTGGGCCCCGATCAGGCAATGCTTGCCGATGTATGTGTCATGACCGACCTGCACGTGGTTGTCGAATTTGGTGCCTTCATCGATGATGGTATCTCCTGATACGCCTTTATCGATAGAGCATAGTGCCCCGATCTCCACGCGATCTTTGATAACCACCCTTCCGCAGGATTCCAGCTTTCTGTAACCGGCGGGTTTCTTCTGGAAATAATAGGCGTCAGCGCCAATCACCGTGTTGCTGTGGATGATGACTTCGTCACCGATGACCGAATGGTCGTAAATGCTGACATTGGCATGTATGATGCAGTTTTTCCCGATCCTGACATGGTTCCCGATGAATGCTCCCGGCTGGATCACAGTCCCTTCTCCGATCTCTGCGGTAGGGCTTATGGAGTTAGTGCAGACTTCAAATGGCCTGAACTGCTTTGCGAGCCATACATAATCCCGGAATGGATCATCGGAGATGATCAGGGCTTTCCCTTCCGGCCTGGGTACTTCCTTGTTGATGAGAATGGTAGTCGCCTTTGAATTCAGGGCCTTGTCGTAATACTTTGGATGGTCCACAAACGTCAGGTTGCCGGGCTCCACCATGTGGATTTCGTTGATGCCGGTGACCTGGAAGTTCGGGTCACCATCGAACCGGGCATTCAGCATGCCGGCGATTTCCTGGAGGGTATAAGGGCGGGGAAATAACATATTAAAAATTAAACATTAAACACTAAGCATTAAACACTCAAAGTTTCAGTCTTTCGCCCTTTCTGCGTAACGGTATGTGCGGGTATCTACCTTGATACGCTCCCCGGCATTGATGAATAGGGGCACCCGGACAGTAGCGCCTGTTTCTACCGTAGCATCCTTCAGGGTATTGGTGGCAGTATTGCCTTTTTCACCGGGCTCCGTATAAGTCACTTCGAGGGTGACCGTAGTCGGCATTTCGCACTGCAGCGGGGTTTCAGTTTCGGCATGAAAGATCAGGTCAACCGTCTGGCCTTCCTTCAACAGGTCGGCTGCATCGATCATTTTCTTCTCGATAAAGATCTGGTCGAAGGTCTCAGCGTTCATGAAATAATAGGAGTCACCATCGTTATACAGATACTGATGGGGCCTTCTTTCGATCCTGACAGTATTGATCTTGACGCCGGCAGTGAAAGTATTTTCAAGGACTCTGCCATCGCGCAGGTTCTTCAGCTTGGTACGGACAAAAGCGCCGCCCTTGCCTGGTTTCACATGCTGAAACTCGACGATCGACCAGAGGTCATTATTGAATTCGATGCATAATCCGTTCCTGAAATCCGCGGTAGTAGGCATATTTACAAGGTTTTAATAAGGTTTTTGAAATTTTTTGCAAAATTAATGATTTTTTCGGAATGACAACCTGAGTTCTGAGTTTAGGAATCCGGAATCCGGAATCCGGAACTATTTCAACTTCTGCTCATAAACCCATATTGCATCCAGACGAATCATCGCTTCGAGCGGTAAACCCTTGTTTTCCGCCTTAGCCCTGACCTGTTCCAGCCACTTTTCATCGTTGCGAATAATCCCGCTGATCCGGCTTATCTCATCTTCAAAGTACATTTGACGAGCCATGAGCCACAATAGTTCTGCTTCATCAAAACGATACCAGGCAGCCAGACTGGAAACGGAATCCATCAGAGCAGGATCAGTTTTTATACTGGCCATCTTCGACAAGATTCCCTGGTTCAATTCAAAATAGGCCGGGTATTTTTCTTTAAAGATATACAACACATCCTTTTCCAGCATTTCCTCCTCAGTCAGGCCCTGTGTTTTTGCCTTTTCCCGGATGCTTGCCAGCCAGTCGGGATTGCCAGTGATGGCCTGTCGGTAATAATCCATCCCATAGCGGATCATGAAAGCTGCGGTGTCATCCATATTATAGATGTACCTGGCATCCCGGATAAGCGCTTCCTCGAAGGTGATGTTGTTCTTCTTTCCCTTTTCAATCACTTCCGCAAACCATGGGCCATGCGTCATGATGCGGTTGATATTGTCGTACACGGGATCAACCAGCCATTCCGGTGTATACAGCTTGTAAAGTTTGTCGATAAAACTCCAGTCGAATTTGTGAACAAATCGTTCCGTGATCATCAGAAAGATCACATCCTGTTTCTCCACTTCTTTTTTAAGGTCCAGATCTTCGGTCATGACCGGTTTGTAATAGTTATCAGGATAGACCAGGGCGTTGAAGTACCAGAAAGCTTCATTGGCAAAGAGATACTTCGGGATGCGCGTATTGAATATATTCCAGTAATAGCTGTCGGCTACGACAAGCACCATGGGCTTATCGGACTGGCTGACCGTATCGAACGTCAAAACAGGATAGGCCAGCTCCTCACCCCCTGGCTGGAAAAGCAAATTCATGGTCTTAGCGACATCATCATCCGTATCCCTTGGTCTCCTGGAGGTTTCCACCTTATCTGTCCTGACCTCAGCCAGATTGATCCCCCTTCGTTTTTCTATGAAACTGATCATGGAATCTGCGGCATATTTCATCCCATAAACGCTCCAGTGCGTCCCATATTTCGGAAAAAGAGGGTAGTCGCTGACCGGTTTCAATTGCATAAAATAAGCCTGCCAGTCGATAAAATCCAGCTGCAGGTCACTGGCCTTCTGAACGTACAATTCATAGGTGGAAGGGCCGTTCTTTATTTTGGAATATTTCGAAGGAATGTATTCGGGATAGAACGAAGCTTTACCCGGCTCAAAGACGATCACCAGGTCGATGCCTTTTTCCCGCTTCAGGTAATCCTGGACATATTTAGCCCGGTTCAGTTTCTTTGTGATAAAGGATTCCCCGGGATTGTCGATGGCCAGCCACGAGCGGAGGTAATCGTATTCATAGAGCTGCCTGTTCTTGCCGACGGTAGCACCTTCTGCGTTGGCCCTGCGGAAAAAGCTGTAATCAATCTGATTTTGCAGGCGTACCAGGAAATTCCGGAAACCGGCATGGTCTTTCAGGTACTTCTCCGTTTCAGACTGGTATTCTCCCGATTCCCATTTCTGTTTGGAGAAATCGGGTTTTTCAGCCAGGACGAAGGCCCCGTTGAGGGGTTTTTCCCTGAAGAGATGCCATCTCATCTGGATAGCCGGGAGTGACATCAGCAGGATGATCAGCACAAGGGGGATATATTGCACAGCCTTTTTCATCCTAGAACCTGAAATAAATAAACGGGTTAAAACCACTCGATATCACTGCGGCCAGGCACAAGATGAAGAAAATCACAGAAAACAAAATTTTCCATGCCCCCACGCCTCCACGCCCCCATGCTTCCCCTTGTCTCTTTGTCCCCTTTTCTCCTTTCCCCAGTACCTTCTCCTGCCATTCCTCATTCCCCTTTAATATCGCCATGAAGGAGAACACCATGGCTATCCCTATAATGATCCAGAAACGCTGGTCGAATTCTACTGGTTGTCCCTCCCTGGCGAAACTGAACATTGATCTCAGGTACTTTAGTGCGTGCCTCAGGTTTTCAGCCCTGAAAAGCACCCAGCCGATCAAGGTGACGAAGAAAGTGAACAGGATGCTTGGTACTTTGCCGATCTTTTGAAGGATTTTCAGAAGGAACAGCCGGTCGGCAATGAGGAAGGCCCCCTGGAAAGCGCCCCAGGCGACGAAATTCCAGGCTGCCCCGTGCCAAAGTCCCGACAGTAGGAAGACCAGCCAGAGGTTAAAGTACATCCTGGCAACGCTGACCCGGTTTCCACCCAGCGGTATATAGAGATATTCCTTCATAAAGCGGCCCAGGGTCATATGCCACCGACGCCAGAATTCGGTTATGCTTTGCGAGATATATGGATTGTTGAAGTTTTCAGGGAAGTTGAACCCGATCATAAGCGCTAACCCGATCGCCATATCGGAATAACCGGAGAAATCGAAATAGATCTGGAATGCATAGGCCAGTACCCCCAGCCACGCAGTTCCTGAGGAAAGATCAACTGTATCCATTGCGAAAATCTTATCCGCCTCATGGCCTAAGACATTGGCTATCAGTACTTTTTTGGATATACCGATCACGAACCGGAAAAATCCCATCAGGTGATTTTCCAGTGTTTCGTTGTACTTGCGGTCTTCAATCTGGTCGGCCACCAGGTTGAAACGGACGATGGGCCCGGCGATCAGGTGCGGGAACATCAGGATATACATCGCGTAATCAGTGAGGCGATGCAGCGGTTTGTGCACGTTCCTGTATACATCCACAGAATAAGTGATCTTCTGGAACGTAAAGAACGATATCCCGATCGGAAGGGCTATGGCGGTCCAGGCCACCTGGTGCATCCCCAGGCTGTTGAGCAGGCTGTTGAAATTTTCGATAAAGAAATTGGCGTATTTGAAATAAGCCAGCAGGCCAATGTTCATGGCCAGGGAAATGCCAATGAGCCATCTTTTCCGCTTTCTTCCGGCTATGGCAATATTTTTTACCAGGTAATAATCGGCCAGGATTGATCCCAGGACGATGAAGATGAATTTCGGAGCGCCCCAGGCATAGAAGAAAATACTGGCGGCAAGCAGCCACAGGTTCCTCAGCTTCTGCGGAAGCAGGTAATAACCGATCAGGAATACCGGCAGGAAATAAATGAGGAATAAAGCGCTGCTGAAAACCATGCGGCGAATTTAAAAGATTTTCCTGCAGGATGCATCCGGCAGCTTCTTATTTACGGATATACTTCCTGATCCTGAAGGGAAGTTCCGGGAAAAGGGAAGAATGATGCTCCAGAATGAGCCATTTCCCGTTCTCTTTTTTAAATACGAAAGAAAACCTTGCAGGAAGCCGGATGTTATTTTCGCCCGCTTTCCAGCTGAAGATATAAGTGCCGGAATGAAAGATGAAATCATCATATTCCCTGACAATGTTTTCTGTATACTCACAATTCAGTTCCTCCCTTTTGAGGAAACTTATGAAATATTCATGGATTGGATGGAATCCATGACGGATGACAGGCGACAGGGTTCCCCAGAGCAGGCCGTCGGAATGATAAAGTTCCATGACATTTTCCGGGATGCGTGTCCGGATGGCTTCGGCCCATTTTCGGGAAGGTTCAGGGATCTGGGAAGACATTTGCTTTTGGTTTGAAAGAGTAAGCAAAGTTAGGAAAATGGATTTGAATTTACAGTTTGCAATTTACGGTTTAGATCTAAGTGATTTAATCCCCTATCATTTGACTATGATCAATTTAGATAAACCAGACTCACTCTCTGCCATTACTTTGATAAAGTAAATCCCTTCAGGAAGAGGATTGCCGCCATTATCTTTTCCATCCCAACTAATTATATGTTTTTTGGTAGAAGGCATCTCATAAAGGGTCCTTATGGATTGCCCCCGAACATCAGAAATGGTCAAGGTGGCTTTTGAAGGGTGATCGAGGCTGACGTCGATGGTGGCAGGGCCACCGGATGGATTCGGATAAATATTGATCATGACATGATCTTCCCTGGCTGAATTTTCCTGTGCGCCCAGGAACTGGTCAACAGTCATCGAAACGGGCACGATGATTTCATGGTTGAAATTGTCCTGCAGCAGCATCCAGGCATAATAGGTGCCATCTTCCATGCCTGTCGCATCCACTGTGATAACGAGGGAATCCGAATCATGCCCGGAAAGGAAACCAGCCGTATCGCTTGCAGTCATCCAGGGAGTGACCGGGCCCAGATTGCGCAAAGGGATATCCCCGCTGACCGTGTGCGGCGGCCCGCCATAAACTTCTCCCATCACTTCATAATGCAGGCTGACATCCTCCAGGATTTCAGTGTGGGTGTATAAGGTCACATCGCAGGCTGCGGTTTCCCCCATGTGAACCACGCCCCAGTTGTTGGCGTCCTGACCGAACCAGTGGGCTGTAGCGCCATTCCCCAGTTCGCCCTGGAAGACCATGTCGCCGCCTGAACCACCTACAAAATTAGTAGCTACCGTGGTTTCCAGGCCATAGGGAAAGGTAATGTAGACCTGTTTGATCCATTCGTTGTCGCTTCCGGCATTATAGGTCCGGTAATTCCAGGTATAAACATCATTGGTATGGAATTTTTCACCGCTGCAAAGGAGGTATGAACCTTCGATATTCCGGCTGCCATTCCCGTAACTGGGCGGGGAAGGCTGGATCCCGGCCGGATCGGCAGTGAAAAGCAGGCTGCCGTCAGCATCATTGAAAAGATGAATGGCTTCCTGTGCGGTCTCCCCTGGCCTCAGGAGGAATTCCAGGGCATTTGTGCTTGTCATCATCTCAGGAGAAGCCGGCAGAGAGGAAGGGAATATGATATTGTCCACCCATGCAGCATCCATCTGGAAATTGACACTGTGATCTTTATGGTAAACCCATTCGAACCGGTGGAACCCGGCTGTAACTGAGAAATGTTCATAGGTCCACCCGGTTTTTCCATCCCAGCGGCCCTGCTCGGAACCATCAATCTTGAATGCCAGGTAGTCAAAATTATTATTGGCAGAAGTATCATCTTCACAGATCACCCTTTTATAGAAGCTTATTTCTCCCGGAGCTAATACACTCATATCCAGTATCATAACTGATTCTTCGCTGTGTGTGATCACCCCTGATTTGGCACTGAAATAGCCTTCCTGCGGGGAATAGGTATCTATCTTCCAATCCCTTACGCCATCACCGCCCCAGCCAAACAACGTGAAATCACCTGATTCGAAATCTTCTCTATAGAGCCCGACGACCAGGCTAAAACTGTCAACGGCTGAATAGTTGTTTGCCCCCATCAGATCCACCGTGAAATCAATCTGGTGTCCGGGCAAGCAGTCCTCATCAATGGCAAGGTTATAGGTAAGGCCGGCCAGGCCATTGGATTCGAGCAGCGGAATATTTCCAAAGTTCTGATAGATCGTTACATAAGGATCTGCGGTAGATATCACTGCGTACAGGCTTTCAACCTCCACACCTCCTGAATTTAAGAACGTGACGGAAATGTCAGTGGAATCCCCCGGATCAAGGCGCTCGTTCTCATCTTCTACCTCAACGCTATAAGTGCTGACAATCGGTGCATAGGCGTAATGGAAGAGGTTGCTCAACCAGGTATCCGAACCGGAAATGATCTCTGATTCAATGGTGATAAGGTGGTAATCCGGAATGTCATCAGCCACCTCAAAGGTGAAAGCGTTAAAGAACCGGTCGACATCGCCGGGGATGAGGTCTCCAATCGTTTCAGTACTGTCTGTTAAGGTGATGTAAGGATCATTAATATGGATAACCATAATGGCATCATGTACCGTATCTTCCTCGATGTTGACCAGCTTGACGCTCAGGTCCACCGTTTCTCCGTAAGCGATGACTTCGTCATCCCCGGCAGTCACGGAATCCTGCACGATGATCCCGCTTGAAGAGAGGATGAAATCTTTTTGAGTATAAATGAAATTATTGTCGGTGGCTTTCACTTTCATCAGGATGCCTGAATATGGCTGTTGAGGGGTGCCGTGCAGCAGTCCGCTTTCCTCCATGACTAATTCCGGGGGATAATCGTAGCGGTCCAGAAGGAACATTGTATTGGCATTGACTGTCGGTTTGTTTGAAATAGCCGTCGTTTGATAATTGTGGTTATCGCCCTCTGAAATACCGGAAAGCCAGAGATATTGGCTGCATCCGGTCATCGTGCCGTAGTAGAATCTGATATCACCGTTCGGGAACAGCTTAACAGCAAAGTTGAACTGTTGCGACGGATCTTCTGACAGGATCGTTTTCCAGCGGAAAGTGGCCGAATTGGCATCGCCTTCGTACCAGATCCCGCAGCCCTGGCTGTAGCTGAGTTCCTGGTGCTGGTTCATGAACGGGGATATGTTGCGGGTAATAGTGAACAGCGTTTTATCGTCTATGAAATAGGGATAAGGGAAAAGCTGCTCGTCAAACATCAGGTAGCCGTCGACGTGAAGGGTTACGCTGCTGAAGGAACTATCATAGAACGGAAACGTAAAGCCGAGCGCCTGGGTGACATACCCGCTGGTACTATTGGTCGGAGTAAGCTGGACGGCATTGGTTGACGGAAATGTAACAGTCTGAGCCGTCTCAGCATATGTTTTATCCAGCTGCCACCAGTAGGGCTGCGTGCCTCCACTTGCATTCATCTGGTAGCTGTAGGGCTGGCCGGAGGGTGCAGCAGGCAGGGTTTCGTCCATGATCTGCACCCGGTTGAAGTTGAAGCTGCGCGTGATGGAAAGTGTCGTTGTATCATTATTGACCAGTGAGACATGGTTCTCCGGGCATACTATCTCAACGCCCCCGGCTGTATGATCATAGATTGAAAAATGCACCACTTCGCCGGGATACTGGTTATCGGGATCCACCTCGACCACCTGTAGAAAGATCTTCACGTTTTGATTGAGGTTGATATCGCTTAAAAATGGTGACAGGTCAAGGCCGAATTCGATCGTCTTATCTGCTTCCGTTGTTCCGCCGGTCATGTAAAAGTCTCCGCCCTGGTAGTCGAACATGTGGTAACCCACGATCTTCTCCGGAAGAGTGGCATTGGCATTATTGGCAATGCCGGTCAGCACCTTGAGCTTGCTGCGATTGATGTGTTTCAGCTGGATCCTTGCAGTCAGCTTAGGGTCGCAGCTTTCTTTAACATCCAGGATGAAGACAGAATGGTTCCAGATGCCGCCCTGTCCGAGGTTATCGGCCACTGTTTTGTACATCATGTAAGCATAACCCTGGTTGCCCCAGTTAGGCACCCCGCCATAACTCTGCACCATCTTGAACCCTCCGATCTCCCAATCCTTCATGTCCACCACATTATCGCCGTTGATATCGATATCGTTAGTATACTGACCGTCGCTGTTGTAATCCCAGCGGATGGAGTCATTGTATCCGACGATGGTCATAGTGTGGTTCGGGCTGCCGCCGAAGCTGGTGAGCACGTATTTCCCTGCTTCCGGTGTCCCGGCAGGCAGCGTCTGGGTAGCCGACATATGCTGACCGTAAAATGTAGCCACGCCTCCAACGGATGAGCCTTCGAGGTGGTCGTAAAGCCAGCTTTTGAAAATCAGCAGCCCTTCCGGTGTTCCCACCAGCAGCTGGTACATTTCCGTGATGCGGTTGTGCATTCCATTATACCATTGCGTATAGCCCGACATCCAGCGCGTGGGGCCGCCATACGAAAGCGTCCCGCCGTAATCCGCAACATTGGGCATGCCGTATTCCTTAAGGATCTGGATGCTTTCAAGGGCACTCACCCCATACCAGCCGTTGCCGCCGTTGGCAAAGTTCCAGGAGAAATGAGTGGGATACTGGTTTTGCGGCACATTGGCCGGCACATTGCGTTCACGGGCCATCTCATAGGTGAAATTATAGGCGATGCTGGAAGCCTGGCCACAGCAGTACTGGTCCTGCTGGAACACCGGCCGCATGTATGGTTGCGTGGAGTTGTCCACTGAGGCTGGAAGGTCCCGGTGGGCATAATCCGGCGGGACCTTCAGCTCCGGCAGTGCCATTAGCTGCAGTTGTTCCAGCTCAGTCAGGGGCCGCAACGGGTAGCATTGCTGGTTGTCAAGCTCCTGCGAGAATGCAGTGAACGATAATAAGATGCTGGTGGTCAATAAGAAGACTAGTCGGCGATTCATCATGGTTCAGATTTGGAGGGATAAAGATAGAAAAAAGAGATACGAATTAGAGAGATTAAGAGTTTCGATACTCGACATGCAATGAAATTTATGGTCATTTATTTGACTTCCGATTTTTTACGTCGTAAATTTGCGTTGCCACTATGCCAGGTTAATGGACATTCAGATCACTTTGATATAAATATTATCTGCTTAGAGATTTTTAGTGCTTAAGAGGTCTTATTTATTTATAAATCAGAGAGGTTTATGAACGAATTATTATAATGCCAAACCATTGCCATGCCTGGTGAATTCAATTTGAATATTATTTTAGAAGCAATTGAGAATGAGAAATGCATTCTTTTACTTGGTCCTGAGATCAATAACCTTGAAAACAAGATTTCTGTCGAAAAAGCCCTGAAAGATTATTTGATACTTAAGGGGATTGAGCTTAAATATTATCAGGACGAAAATCTGTATCTATTTAAAGATAAGAAGGGCCCCAAACTATCTCATGAGATTAAACAGTTTTATGAGAATATGCCAGTGCCATCGGTTTACGATAAAATTGCACAAATTCCTTTTCATATAGTGCTTTCGATCACACCTGATTTGTTTCTAAATAAGACATTCGATAAATATAACTTTGCCAAAAATTGCTCAGTTTATAGCAAGGATGAAAATCCTCGAGAGATCATAAAACCATCAAAAGAATTACCGCTTCTGTATTACCTGTTCGGTAGTTATGAGAAATTATCATCGCTCGTTTTAACCTATAATGATCTGTTCTGTTACATTGAAGCAATCCTTAGCAAGCACTCCCTGCCGCTTGAATTAATAAATTCAATGTTGGATGCTGAGAATTTCATCTTCCTGGGGTTCAGGTTTGATCACTGGTACGTGCAAATTTTAATGCGTCATTTGGATTCAAAAATCAATTTTGCTTATACGGATTTTAATATAGACCGCTATGCCCTCACAAAAACCGTCAAGCCCACAACCAAGGCATTTTTTATTAATGAGTTCGAAATGACATTCATTGATGAGGGCATAGAAAAATTCTTAGATCAATTGTATGAAGCCTTTGAAAAAAAAGGTGAGCTGAGATCCTCAAAAAGTAAAAATGTACTGATGGCGAGGCAGTTGAATGATTGTTTGCTCAATGGTGATCTGGATAAAGCATTCGAATGTCTGAGAAAATTTATTGATAAGGATATCCCAGGTAATGAAAAAGAGGAGATAGATAATCTGATCAGGATAAATTCTGGCAATTACGAAGATTTGAAACGCCGGCAGAACAGGCAGGTCATAAGTTTTGAGGAATACAACAGGGAGAGGAATAAAATTCAAGACGCATTGCAGGATTTGTTTAAAGACATTAAAAGTTTATTGAGCTTATAGAAAGGTGCTTTACTAAAATGAAAATCTTCAGGTATCCGGGTATAGATTTTTTCAAAAAAGAAGAGAAAGATATCTTCTTCGGCCGCACGAATGATATAGACAGGCTGTACAAGCAAATTCGCGTTGAACAACTATTAGTTTTATTCTCCAGATCGGGACTTGGGAAAAGCTCTTTGATCAATGCCGGAATAATTCCATTGATCACCGAGAAAAAAACACTAGAATATTTCCTGGTTAAATTCAAAGGTTATCAGGAAGAAACAGGAATTAAGCCGTTGGAGTATGTCAAGAAAAATTTATCGGATAATAATGACAGCAAGACCTTCCTGAATAAATTCAGCATCGGCCAACCTTCTTTATGGCACATGCTGAAGGATATACAATTGGGCAAAAAGAAAAAAGATTTCTTACTGATCTTAGACCAGTTTGAGAACATATTCACATTTCCTTCTGAAGATATTAATGACTTTAAACAGGATCTCGCTGAAATTCTCAATGGGAATATACCTGAAATATATCAACAGCAACTAGAGGAAGAATTTTCCGGAAAGGCCGGCCTGATAAGTGAGGCGGAGATCAACCAGTTATATGAGCCTTTCAATGTGAAGATCCTGATTGCAATCAGGTCTGATAAGATCAGTTTATTGAACAGTTTCAAAGATAAGCTACCACAGATTTTAAACAAGACTTATGAACTTTTGCCATTGAATGCCTCGCAGGCTGAAGATGCCATTGTCAAACCAGCCACTCTGGAGGACGAAAAATTTATTTCTCCCACATTTCAATTTACAAATAGCGCCTTGGAGAAAATCAAGCATTATTTGCTTAAAGAAGAAGGAGAGGGGATCGCATCTTTTCAGCTTCAGGTGATCTGCAGATATGTGGAAGATATGGTTATAAACACTGGTAAGAGGATTATAACCGACACAGACCTCGGAGAAGTTTCAGAAGTGTTTAAAAATCTTTATGATAACCTTATAAATTCGATCGCAGATGAGGGCGATAAAATTAAAGCCAGAAGATTGATTGAAGAGGGCCTAATCAGGGTGGATGAAAAAAGACGCGATTTTGTTTCCGAGGGAAGGCTCTATAAAGAGTATAATATTTCAAAAGACCTGCTTGAAATTTTATTAAAGAGCAGGTTAGTACGACCGGAACAGCATCCTTACGGCGGCTATATATACGAACTAAGCCATGACTCACTTGTTGATCCGATTCTGAAATCAAGAGAAAAGCGCATACAGAAAGAAACAGAGGAACAGGTTTATATACAAATTGAGGAAAAAAGGAAAAAAGAGGAAATCAAAAGACAACTGGAGCGGGAACAATTAAAACAGCAATGGAAAAATAGACTAGGCGTAATTTCAGGTGTTGGAGCTTTATTAGTTTTAGTATCACTCATTATTATCAGCATTTATTATAAAAAAAGTGTTGATTTGAGCAGAGTACTTTTAAGCAAAAATGACAGTATATCCGCACAAAAGGACAGTATAGCCGCACAAAAGGATAGTATAGCGGTACAAAAGGATAGTATAGCGGCACAAAAGGATAGCCTTGTATTGAAGAATAATAGTCTTTCAACTATAACAGATAGTCTTAGAAAACAGAATATTAACCTTTCAACTATAACAGATAGTCTTAAAAAACAGAATATTAACCTTTCAACTATAACAGATAGT
>Ga0208980_10001876_pt1 | contig 12753 bp, 13 predicted proteins | sample WetSurMetagenome_3_FD_187993 | JGI IMG/M metagenome (GOLD analysis project Ga0208980, IMG submission 187993) | Wetland microbial communities from Twitchell Island in the Sacramento Delta, sample from surface sediment Aug2011 Site A1 Bulk (version 2) | ecosystem: Environmental > Aquatic > Marine...
GCCGTGGGGGACCCCGAAGGTGCTCCACGGCTTTTTTGTTGAATCGGATAATGAGAAACAAAAGGCCATGCAAGGGAGCATGGCCTTTTTCATTTCAGGGGATTAAATCCACCTCAGTCCCCCTTTATAAAAGGGGGAAGCCAGGAAGGAAAAATTTCATGTTCAAACCGTCCTTTCAGGAATTCAAGGAACTTTCGAAACGCGGCAATCTCATCCCCGTCTACCGGGAGATCCTCGCCGACGAGGAGACGCCGGTAACGGCCCTTCTGAAGATTCGCAAGCGCCCCTACGCCTTCCTGCTGGAGAGCGTCGAGGGCGGTGAGAAGTGGGGCCGCTACACCTTCCTGGGTGCCGACCCGCTGGCCGTGGTCCGCGTGAAGTCCGAGGCGGTGGAGGTCCGCAGCAACGGCAACCTCATGCAACTGCCCCACGGGGGCGATCCCCTGGCGGTCCTGAAAGAGCTGCTCGCCCGATACCGGCCTGTCACCGTGGACGAGCTTCCGCGCTTCAGCGGCGGGGCCGTGGGCTTCTTCTCCTATGAAATGGTCCGTTACTTCGAAAAACGGCTGGCGAAGAGCCCCCAAGCGCAAGGCGGGATGGACGACGCCGTGTTCATGGTCACGGACACGCTGATCATCTTCGACAATGTACGCCACACGATCAAGGTGGTGGCCTCGGCCCGGTGCGACAAGGGGCAGAGTTGCCTCGAAGGGTCCTACGCCGAGGCGACGGCGAAGATCGACAGCATGATTGCACTGCTCCAGGAGCCCATCAAGCCCCTGCTCTTGAGAAACGGGGATTTCCGCAAGGACGTCGAGTTCGAGTCCAACATGACGCCCGAAGCGTTCAAGGAGATGGTCCGCCGGGCAAAAGACTACATCGGTGCGGGCGACATTATCCAGGCGGTCCTCTCGCAGCGCTTCTCTGCGGAAAACCCCCTCGACCCCGTGGATCTCTACCGGGCGCTTCGCTTCGTCAATCCCTCGCCCTACCTCTTCTTCCTGAAGCTGGAGGATGTCCATCTCATCGGCTCTTCGCCGGAGGTCATGGTCCGCGTCGAAGACGGTTTCGCGGAGCTGCGACCCATCGCGGGGACGAGAAGGCGGGGCAGGACGGAGCAGGAGGACCGCGCGCTGGCAGACGAGCTCCTCGAGGACCCCAAGGAGCGCGCCGAGCATGTCATGCTTGTGGATCTGGGAAGAAACGACCTGGGAAGGATCGCGGCGATCGGGAGCGTCCAGGTCAACCAGTACATGATCGTCGAGCGCTACTCCCACGTCATGCACCTTGTTTCGAACGTGAGGGCCCAGCTTGCCGAGGGGAAGGACTGCTTCGACGTGATGCGGGCCACCTTCCCGGCGGGGACGCTGACGGGGGCGCCCAAGGTCCGCGCCATGGAGATCATCGACGAGTTGGAACCGTCCCGGCGCGGCCCCTACGGGGGCGCCGTGGGATATCTCAGCTTTACGGGGAACATGGACTTCTGCATCACGATCCGGACGATGGTCCTCCAGGGCGGGAAGCTCTCGATCCAGGCCGGCGCCGGCATCGTGGCCGATTCCAATCCTGAGAAAGAGTACGAGGAGACACTCAACAAGGCCGCCGGCATGATGAAGGCGGTGCGGCTGGCAGCGAGGGGGTTTGAGCTGTCGGAAGATTAAATCCGGTGTCATCGCGAGGCGCGAAGCGCCGCGGCGATCTATACGCGAGATTGCTTCGCTTTGCTCGCAATGACGGCGAAGGAGAAAAGAAATGATACTCATGATCGACAACTACGATTCCTTTACCTACAACCTGGTCCAGTACCTGGGCCAGCTGGGATGCGACGTGGCTGTGCACCGCAACGACGAGATCACCCTCGAGGAGATCGAGGCCATGGCGCCCGAGGCGATCTTTCTGTCGCCGGGCCCCTGCACGCCGAAGGAGGCGGGGGTCACCGTCGAGGTGATCCGGCGGTTTCACGAACGGATCCCCATCATGGGCATCTGCCTGGGGCACCAGGCCATCGGCTACGCCTTCGGCGCCGAGGTCGTCCGCGCGGGCAGGCTCATGCACGGCAAGACCTCTCCCGTCTTCAACGACGGACGGACGATTTTCAAGGGCCTGCCCAACCCGCTCACGGCGGGGCGTTATCATTCGCTTCTTGTGCAGCGGGACACGCTCCCGACCTTCCTGGAGGTGAGCGCCGAGACGGAGGAAGGCGAGGTCATGGGGCTTCGCCACCGCCACTACCCCCTCGAAGGGGTCCAGTTCCACCCCGAGTCGGTCCTTACGCCGAACGGGAAACGAATCTTGAGAAACTTCCTGGAGATGGTCACCGGGAACGGGCAAGAGAAAGAGAAAGAGAAAGAGAAAGGAGAATAGCATCATGATCCGAGAAGCACTGGCGAAGGTCGTCCAGGGAATCGACCTCCAGGAAGCGGAAATGACGGAGACCATGACGGAGATCATGGAGGGGAAGGCCACGCCGGCCCAGATCGGGGCATTCATCACGGCCCTGCGCATGAAGGGGGAAACCATCGCCGAGGTCACCGGCGCCGCCCGGGTCATGCGCCTCAAGGCCACACGCATCGACGCCCGCTCGCCCGTCATCGTCGACACCTGCGGCACAGGGGGTGACGGCCGCAACACGTTCAACATCTCGACCACGGCGGCCTTCGTCGTGGCGGCTGCAGGGCTCACGGTGGCCAAGCACGGTAACCGCGCCGTCTCCAGCAGCTGCGGGAGCGCCGACGTGCTCGAGGCGATCGGCGTCAACATCGACGCACCGCCAGAGATCGTCGAGGAGTGCGTCCAGCAGGTGGGCATCGGCTTTCTCTTTGCGCCGAAGCTTCACGGGGCCATGAAGTACGCCATCGGGCCCCGCCGCGAGATCGGGCTGCGGACCATCTTCAACATGCTGGGGCCGCTCACCAACCCCGCTTCTGCGACGGCCCAACTCATCGGCGTTTACGACCCCAAGCTCACGGAGATGTTCGCCGGTGTGCTGAATAACCTGGGCACGAAGCGGGCCTTCATCGTCCACGGGGCCGACGGTCTCGACGAGGCCACCGTGACGGCAGAGACGAGGGTTTCGGAATTGAAGGAAGGCATCGTCAAGACCTACAACATCAACCCCGCCGATTACTTCGGAAAGACATACAGCGGCGAGGCGCTCCTCGGTGGTGATGCTTCAACAAATGCCGAGATCGCCAAGGCCGTTCTCTCCGGCGATGACGGGGCGCGGCGCAAGGTTGTCGTCCTGAATGCGGCCCTGGCCATTGTTGCCGGCGGGAAGGCACAGACGATCGCCGAAGGGATCAAGGTGGCCGAACAGTGCATCGACAGCGGCGCCGCGATCAAAAAACTCCAGGCCCTCATCGAGATGAGTAGAAGCTGACCGGAGAAGATGGCAGGTGACAGGTAGCAGGTGACAGGTAAAAGACCAAATAGACGAAATAGACCAAATAGACGAAACAAACGGAACAGACGAGACAGACCAGAATGATTCTCCAGAAGATCATAGAGAACAAAAAGGAAGAGATCGAGAGGCAGAAGAAGATCCTGCCTCTCGGGGAGCTGCGTCAGATGCTTGCCGACAGGCCCCCGACCCGCGATTTCGAAGGGGCGATCCGAAACCGGGATTGTGCCGTGATCGCCGAGGTCAAGCGCAGCTCGCCATCGAAGGGCAGAATTCGGGAAGATTTCGACCCCGTCGGGATTGCCGGCATCTATGAGGATAACGGCGCCTCTGCCATCTCCATATTGACGGAACGGAAGTTCTTCGAGGGCAGGGCCGCCTACATCCCTCAGATCGGAAGATCGGTGAAACTCCCGCTGCTGAGAAAAGACTTCATCATTGACCCCTACCAGATCAACGAAGCCCGGGTCCTGGGCGCAGATGCACTGCTTCTCATCGCGAGGATCCTCGAGGCCGGTGAGATGCGGGATTTCCTGGGGATTGCTTCGGAGCTGGGCCTTGCGGCCCTCGTGGAGGTCCACAACGAGGCCGACGTGGAAAAGGCCGTCTCCTCGGGGGCGAGGATTGTGGGGATCAACAACCGAGACCTTGCCACCTTCCGTACGGACCTCGACGTGAGTATCCGGCTTGCCCGTCGAATTCCGAAAGCCATCACAGTGGTGAGCGAAAGCGGGATCGACAGCCGCGGGGAGATCGAGAAGCTGATGGAAGCCGGCATCCATGCCTTTCTCGTCGGCGAGAGCCTGATGAGGGCGAAGGATATGGGGAAGAAACTCAGGGAACTGCTGGGGAAGGAATAGGCAACAGGCCACAGACCGGACAGACGGAATAGACGGGACAGACCAGAATGGTTCAGATCAAGATCTGCGGGATCACCAATATCGAGGACGGACTGGCGGCGGCCTCGGCGGGGGCCGATGCGCTGGGGTTCGTGTTCCACCCCCCAAGCCCACGCTATGTGACGCCCGGCCGGGCACGGGAAGTCATCGGGTCACTTCCGCCGGCCCTGTGCACGGTGGGGGTCTTCGTGAATCTGGCTGCAGCCGAGGTTTTGCAGATCGCAGAACTCTGCGGGCTCGACTTCATTCAGCTCCATGGCGGCGAGACGCAAGATTACTGCCGCCGGTTCCCCCGCGAGAGGCTGATCAAGGCCCTGTCCTTCCGGAGCGAAGAAGAGTTTGCCGCGATGGCCGATTACCCGGTGAGGGCCTTTCTCGTCGATGCTCACGACCCGGTCCGTTTCGGCGGCACGGGAAAGACCTGCGACTGGAACCTGGCGCGCAAAGCGGCGGCCCGCCACCCCCTTATCCTCGCCGGGGGGCTCGGTACGGAAAACATCCTTGCGGCCCTGGAAGCGGTACACCCCCTGGCCGTGGACATCTCGAGCCGCGTCGAGGCAGCGCCGGGCAAAAAAGATCATGAAAAGATCCGGTCGGTCATTGCTTCCGTTCAGCATTTTGGCCGTGCCGGGCAGGTCGATACGGACAATCGGATTTTCAAGAAAACGTAAGGAGACGAACACGTGAAGATGCCATCGCTGCCCGACAGGAAGGGGCATTTCGGGGTTTTTGGAGGCCGGTACGTGGCCGAGACGATCATGCCGGCGCTGTTGGAGCTGGATGCCGCCTACCGGGAGAGCCGGAAGGACAAGGCCTTTCGCGAGGAGTTCCACGACTATCTCCGGCAATATTCGGGGAGGGAAACGCCGCTGTACCTGGCGCGCAACCTCACGGAAAAACTCGGCGGGGCGAAAATATACCTGAAGCGCGAAGACCTCAACCACACGGGCTCCCACAAGATCAACAACACTCTCGGCCAGGCCCTGCTTGCCAGGAGGATGGGCAAGCGGCGCGTCATTGCCGAGACGGGGGCCGGCCAGCACGGGGTGGCCACGGCCACCGTGGCGGCGCTCTTCGGGATGGAGTGCCGCGTGTTCATGGGCGAGGAGGATATCCGCCGCCAGGCCCCCAATGTCCTGCGAATGAAGATCCTCGGCGCAGAGGTGGTCCCCGTCACCGCCGGGTCGGCCACCCTCAAGGACGCCATGAACGAGGCCATGCGCCACTGGGTGACTTACGTCCGCGACACCTTCTACATCATCGGATCCGTGGCGGGCCCCCACCCCTACCCGATGATGGTCCGGGATTTTCAGAGCGTCATCGGCCGCGAAACGAGGAGGCAGATCCTCAAACAAGAGGGACGCCTGCCGGACTGCATCATCGCCTGCGTGGGCGGCGGGAGCAACGCCATGGGGATCTTTTACCCCTTCCGCAACGACGCAAACGTGAAGCTGATCGGCGTCGAGGCGGCGGGTCTCGGGATTGCCACGGGGATGCACTCGGCCTCCATCTCGGCAGGGCGCATCGGCGTGCTTCACGGCAACAAGACCTACCTTTTACAGGATAACGCGGGCCAGATCCGCGAAGCGCACTCTGTGGCGGCGGGGCTCGACTACCCGGGGGTGGGGCCCGAGCACAGCTACTTCAAAAAGACAGGGCGCGCCGACTACGTCTCCGTCGAGGACCGTGAGGCCCTGGAGGCCTTTCGCACGCTTTGCACCACCGAGGGGATCATCCCCGCCATGGAGAGCGCCCACGCGATCGCTTACGCCATGAAGCTTGCGCCCACGCTGAAGAGCGACCGGATCATCGTCATCAACCTCTCGGGTCGGGGGGACAAGGACGCGGGGATCATCGAAGAAAACAAGAATTAAATCCCCCTTTCATCCCCCTTTACAAAAGGGGGAAAGAGGGGGATTTGTCATTTCAGGGAGATAAGGTTCATGAAGCGCATCGAAAAAAAATTTGCCGAACTGAAGAGGAAAGGCGAAAAGGCTCTCGTGGCCTACATCACGGCGGGCTACCCCGACCTCGAGACGACGCGGACACTGATCCCTGCCCTGGCGAAGGCCGGCGTGGACATCCTGGAGGTGGGCGTCCCCTTCTCGGACCCCACGGCCGACGGGCCCGTGATCCAGGCGGCATCCCAGGCGGCGCTGGAAAGCGGCACGACGCTGTCGCGGGTGCTCGATCTCATCAGTGAGCTGCGAGGCACCGTGGAGATCCCCCTGGTGCTCTTCAGCTACTACAACCCGATCTTCTCCATGGGAAGCGCACCCTTTGCAAAGCGGGCCGCCGCTGCCGGTGTCGACGGTGTCCTTGTGGTGGATCTCCCCGCCGAGGAGGCGGGGGAGCTGCGCCGGGACACCGATCCGGCGGGCATCGATTTCATCTCACTGGTGGCGCCCACTACGGGTGGCGACCGGGTCAGGAATGTCGTGAAGGCGTCCTCGGGCTTCATCTACTATATCTCCGTGACGGGGGTGACGGGCACACGGGGGCCCGAACTGGAGGAAGCGCGAAAGAACGTAGGGACGATCCGTGCGCTGACAAAGCTTCCCGTTGTCGTCGGTTTCGGCGTCTCCACGCCCGAGCAGGCCCGAGAGATCGGCAGTACGGCCGACGGCGTTGTTGTGGGGAGCGCCTTCGTGAAACTCATCGGAGAAAAAGCCGGCAGCACCGGCCTGGTCGGTGCCGTGGAGGTTTATGCCGCTTCCCTCAAGGCGGTCCTGCGTTGATGCCGGATGAAAATATTAAGTTGACGAAGGGAGTAGGCTGGCGTATAAACAGCCGAAATAACAAGGAAAGGGAGTGACCTCAAGGAACGGTGACTAGTGCTTTGCGGCTAGTGACTGACAGGAAATACAAGAGGATCGTTGCCGCGGCTGCGGCGATCCGAAGCGCCTTCCAGCCTGATTCAGGTTGAAGGCGTGTTGTAAAACTCCCTTATGCAAAACAAACATCAACTGAAACTGGATGTTCTCGTCGCGAGGGTTCTCTCCCCGGAGAGGATATTCATCCTCAGTTTCGCCGGAGTGATCCTGGCCGGCACAATCTTCCTTTATCTCCCATTTTCTTCCACCAAGGGGCTCTCCTTTGTCGATGCCCTCTTCACGGCCGCATCGGCCGTCTGCGTGACGGGGCTTGCCGTCATCGACATCGGGCAGGATCTCACATTCACAGGCCAGGTGATGACGATCATCCTCTTCCAGGTCGGGGGTCTGGGCATTATCACCTTCTCCGCCTTTCTCTTCGGCATGATGGGGCGAGGCATCTCCTTCAAGGGCCGCGAGATCGTCCAGAGCACGCTTCTGCACACGCCCAGGCGGGACTTCTTCGTCATCCTGAAATCGGTGCTCATTGCGACCTTCATCATCGAATCCGTCGGGATCGTGATCCTCTTTCTGCGTTTTTCCCAGGACTTTCCCTTCGGGACGGCCTTCTTCCACGCCGTCTACAATGCCATATCGGCCTTCAACAACTGCGGGTACTCGCTCTTTTCGGACAACCTCGTCCGGTACCAGGGAGATATCGTCGTCAACCTTACGGTCATGGGCCTGATCGTCATGGGCGGCATCGGCTTTGTCGTGATCCACGAGGTCTTCTATCGGCTCAAGGGGAGCGAGAAGAAGCTTTCCCTTCACACGAAGCTCGTGCTGAGCGCAACGGGGATCCTGATCATCGGCGGAGCCCTTTGTTTTTACTTTTTCGAGCGCAATCACGTCATCCAGAATATGCCGTTGCAGACCCAGATACTGGCGTCGCTTTTCCAGTCCGTGACCCCGCGGACAGCCGGCTTCAACACCGTCGACATCGGCCAGCTCACCAACGCGACAGTCCTCATGATGATCGTCCTCATGTTCATCGGCGCCTCTCCCGGCTCCACGGGCGGCGGGATCAAGACGACGAGCGCCACCTTGCTGACGCTTTTGATCTGGAGTAAGTGGAAGGGAAGCGAAGAGGTCAACATCTGGAACCGGACGATCCCGAAGGACCTGATCACCCGGACCATTTCCATCATTTTCGCGGCAGCATTCGCCGTCTTCCTGATCACCTCGTTCCTTCTGCTGGCCGAAGCGGAAAACCTGCAGCCCCTGCAGAGCAGGCACTTCTTCGTGGAATACCTGTTCGAGACGACGTCCGCCTTCGGTACGGTAGGCCTCTCCATGGGGGTCACACCCAAGCTCAACGATCTGCAAAAGCTGGCCATCATCCTGATCATGTTCGCGGGAAGGGTAGGCCCCCTGACGCTGGCCTTCTCGCTTGCGCGCAGGAGCACAAAGAAAGGGATCACCTACGCGGAAGAAACCGTCATGGTCGGGTAAGGAGGCAAAACCATGAAGCAGCGAGTCGTTGTCATCGGTCTCGGCATCTTCGGTTTGAATCTCGTCAAGGAGCTCTGCGAGAGCGGCGTCGAGGTCATTGCCATTGACAAGTCCAAGGAGGCCATCCAGAAGGCCAGGGACTGTGCAACCAAGGCCATCGTCGCCGACGGAACCGATCAGGAAGTCATGAACGAGATCGGGCTCAGGGAGGACGACATCGTCGTCGTCTCCTTCGGGGAGGACCTTGCCGCGAGCACCTTGATCACGCTGCATCTCAAGCAGATGAAGGTGAAGAACATCATCGTGAAGGCCCCCAACGAGGAGCACAAGCTGATCCTGGAAAAGGTCGGCGCAACCGAGGTCATCATCCCCGAGAAGGAGATGGCCGACAAGATCGCCAAGAGCATCGTGTCGCCCAACGTCCTCGATTACATTCCGCTGGCCGACGGCTACATGATCTGCGAGATCGCGCCTCCTCCCGGCTTCATCGGAAAGTCCCTCGCGGAGATTCAGCTTCGCAGCAAGTACCACATCGACGTTATCGCCGTCCGCGACATGCTGACGGAGAAGATCAACATGGTCCCGGCGGCCAATTTTATCGTCAAGGACAGCGAAGTCCTCATCGTCGTGGGCAAGGAAACGGATATCGACAAAATAAAATAAGAGTCTATCCCGTCTATTCGGTCTTTTCCGTCTTTCCCGTCAAGAATTGGCAACGGATTTGCTTATGGTTTGTAGGCTGTGTCGAAAGCTAGGCCATCACAAAAATTGTTAGAGACCGGACGGACGGAACAGACTGGATAGACGGAACAGACCCGCATGGACTTCATCTTCAACTACATCGATTTCGTGATCCACTTCGACCGGCACCTGGGCGGGATTCTCCAGCAGTACGGGACCTACACCTACGCCATCCTGTTTCTGATCATCTTCTGCGAGACGGGCCTTGTCGTGACGCCCTTCCTTCCGGGAGATTCGCTCCTGTTCGTCGTGGGGACCTTTGCCGCCCGGGAAGACCTCGACCGCAACACCCTGCTCCTGCTCCTGCCCCTTGCGGCCATCGTCGGCGACAACGTGAACTACTGGGTGGGTCACTTCTTCGGCCCGAGGATGGCCGAAAAAAAGAAGAGTCGCTGGGTCCGGCAGGAGTATCTAGACCGGACAAGGCATTTTTACGAGAAATACGGCGGCAAGACGGTCTTTCTGGGAAAGTTTCTGCCGATTATCAGGACCTTTGCCCCCTTCGTGGCGGGTATCGGTAGCATGACCTACCCCCGCTTTCTCTTTTTCGACATCACGGGGGCCATCACGTGGGTCTTCGTCTTCGTGCTGGGGGGCTACTTCTTCGGGAACCTTCCCTTCGTGAAGAATAACTTTACCATGGTGATCCTCGCCATCATCGTCCTGTCCGTCCTGCCTAGCGTCGTCGAGCTGATTCGGGCGAGGCGGCAGGCAAAGCATCGGACCTGAAAGGAAGCGGACACATGGATCTCCTGACCGCAATCATCCTGGGCATCGTTGAGGGCGTCTCCGAGTTTTTGCCCATTTCATCCACCGGGCACATGATCCTGGCATCACACCTCATGGGACTCGAGCACACGGAGTTTCTCAAGAGCTTCGAGATCTCCATTCAGGTCGGAGCCATCCTGTCTGTCGTCGTTCTGTACTGGCGTCTTCTGTTGGTAAATTTCGAGGTCATCAAGCGGGTCATTGTGGCCTTCATCCCGACGGGTATCCTGGGATTGACCCTTTACAAGTATATCAAAGGCTATTTGCTGGGAGCCCCGAACGTCGTCCTTTGGTCTCTGCTGCTTGGCGGTGTCTTCCTGATCGTCTTTGAGCTCTGGCACCGGGAAAAGGACGATGACACGGGAGACATCACTCAGATTTCATACAAGAATGCCGTCATCATCGGGCTCTTTCAATCCATTGCCATGATCCCGGGGGTGTCCCGCTCGGCTGCCACGATAATTGGAGGGCTCGTCCTGGGGCTGAAGAGAAAAACCATCGTGGAGTTCTCATTTTTGCTCGCCGTACCGACCATGCTGGCCGCAACGGTTTACGATCTGATGAAATCGGCGCCGGAAATGACCCTTGCGCAGGTCGATTTCCTGATCGCCGGTTTTGTCACCTCCTTCTTCGTTGCCCTGCTGAGCATCAAGTTCCTGCTTCGCTTCATCCAGACGCATACCTTTATATCCTTCGGCATCTACCGGATCATCGTTGCCCTCTTTCTGTTCGCGTTTCTGAAGTAGCAGCATCTCCGCTGCTGCAGTAGGCATTTCCGCCAGCTTCCGTTTTCATTACTTTCCAGCAGCCTCACCAGCCGCTGCCACGGATCACTTGGGCTTGGCGGTGACGCGAAAGCGGCAGGCAGGATCGCCGAAGCCCATTCGTGCAATCACCTCCTGGCTCACGTCGTGATCGGGCAGGAGTGTTCCAAACCATGTCTGCCAGAGGTTCTCGCAGGTCAGGCAGGCCTGGACATCCTTTTCCAACCTCGCCCGTTTTGCCCCTTCCCAGGCGGCACACTTGTGCACCGTCACCGTGAGGGTGTCGCTCTCGATGGCGTAATCCCCGGCGAAGACGCCGCGATCGGCCCCGAACATCCGGAAATAGGCCTGCCAGACTTCGAGGGCATCCTGCAAGTTGTCGGCCTTTTTTTTCCCGAGGGCCTGCAAGGTGCTCCGCATCTCGATCCGCGCGAAGGCGTGACGGGTCCGGATGTTGATCTCGGCTGCCGTATCCCAGCCGAACTTGTCGTTCACCTTCAAGAACCACTGGCCGTCCCAGGCCAGCGCCAGTCCCGCCATGACCTGTGCCCGCGCCTCGGGAGGAATCTCGTAAGATTTTTCCCCGGACATCTTCCCTTCCCCTTTCGTACGCATATTTGCCGCGGGGATATTACGGGCGCGGGGCGGAAACGTCAATGGGAAAATCGGGTAAGGGTGACAGGTAACAGGTAACAGGTAACAGGTAACAGGTAACAGAACTATCCCATTGCAGACATTCCCCCTGTCACCTGACACCTGTAACCTGTCACCTAGAGAGGCGTTCTGCGGGGAGAAATGGAGATGGAAAGGGCTCGGGAGACCTTTGAGACGGCGTCAGATGGCCTTTCTGTAGGCGAGCTTCTGCTCCAGATACCGCGAGTAGCTCGTGAGCATGAAGCACAGGATGAAGTAGATGATGGCGATGAAGAGGAAGATCTGGGCCGGGTAGACCATCGTGCGGTTGTTGACCTGGGTGGCCACGTGGGTGAGCTCGGCGACACCGACGATGAAGGCAAGCGACGTGTCCTTGATGAGGGACACGAGCTGGTTCACGAAGGAGGGGATCATGTTCCGCACGGCCTGGGGCAGGACGATGAAGACCATCACCCGGTTCCGGGACAGTCCCGTCGAGAGCCCCGCCTCGGTCTGGCCCCGGGGGATGCCCTCGATGCCTGCCTGGACGATCTGGGACATGTAGGCCGAGGTGAAGATGGTGAGCGCCGCAATCACGGTCCAGCTCTCCGGGACGACCATCCCCATGAAGGCGGGTAGCAGGAAGTACATCCAGAAAATGACCATGAGCAGGGGGATCCCCCGGATGCAGTTCACGACGGCCAGGACCGGGTACGTGATGAAACGGTTATTGGAGACGCACAAAAGCCCCACGAAGATGCCGATGACGATCGAGAGGGCGCAGGAGACGACGGCAAGCCAGATCGTGAGCGCAAGCCCCCCGATGGGACCGCTCGGGTAGCGTCCCACCAGGAAGTGCGCCATGTTGTCCCAGATGACCTGGAATCCGAACCAGCCGTCCATAATTTATTTCATCCCCGTCGGAGACAGAACTTTCTTGTCGTACAGCATCACGAAACCCGTGATGACGAGCGACATGACCAGGTAAACGAGGGTTGCCGCCGTGAAGGCCTCGAATCCCCTGAAGGTGTAGCTTTCCACCTGCCTGGCCTGGTACGTGAGCTCCGCCACGCCGATCGTCATGGCGAGCGACGAGTTCTTGGTCAGATTCAGAAACTGGCTGATGAGCGGTGGGACGGTGAGCCGCACGGCCTGGGGCAGGATGATGTACATCATGGAGCGGATATAGGAAAACCCGGAGCTGCGGGCCGCCTCCATCTGCT
>Ga0208980_10001877_pt1 | contig 12752 bp, 10 predicted proteins | sample WetSurMetagenome_3_FD_187993 | JGI IMG/M metagenome (GOLD analysis project Ga0208980, IMG submission 187993) | Wetland microbial communities from Twitchell Island in the Sacramento Delta, sample from surface sediment Aug2011 Site A1 Bulk (version 2) | ecosystem: Environmental > Aquatic > Marine...
ATACTTCTGCCTTCCTTTTCTGTTTAGGTACATGCGCAGCCGTGGGGGGTTGATCGTCACGGTCGACCCTGACAGTCTTTGACCTTCACCAAAGATCATTATCAATCTTCCTCTGAACGAAAGAAGCACGACATAGGATTTGAAGTGCCGTTGCAGAGAATGGTTCATCGATTTACACAAAATTAACAACCTGCCAGAAGCTGCACTGACGATGAAAACGGGACAGGACCCTCCATGCGGACTGATGCAACCCGCAAGCGGTCGTTGGCGCACACAATAACCATTTGATCGCCGGACTTGTATCCTCTCCAGCCGCTTAGCGATTACTTGGCGGCCGAACACGCCTCCTGATTGCCATACTCGCAAGCCTTCTTGTAGTAGCTCTTCGCAAGCTTGTGATCAGGCTCAAAGCCTTGCACGACGATTAACCCTTCAGCAATCGTCCCCAGGAGAAAACAGGCATCGCCATGCTTACCATCGCAAGCTTTCTTGAGAGATGCGACGCCACTGACCACATCCTTTGCGGAGTCCGCTGATCCCATGAGCTGAGTCACTCCTAACTGGAAGCAAGCCGCAGAGATATTTCCGTCGCAAGCCTTACGCAAATATGTAAGACCTCGCTGTGCGTCTTTGTCTACGTTCTCTCCCTTGAGGTAAGCCACCCCCAACTCGTTACAGACGGCAAAGTCACCGCGTTCGCAAGTCTGTTGCTTAGATTCCAAGCTGTTAGTCTGTGTATTGCCGGATTGCGCACCCGGTGGCGTCTGCTGCGGCTGGCTTGGCGTGCACCCGGCGGTGACCAACAGAAAAGATATAACGCAAGCGAGAAGCACTCGGGCGATGCTTAAGAAATTTGATTCGTGCGTTTGCGGCCAATAAAGCGTGATGACGGCTAAGAATCTACGTTTCATGTCGACCTCCTTACTCGAAACTTAAGTCATTGCCATTACCTTCTCAAAATCCATTCCTTGGCATTGGAAATGTCTGTGACAGCGGCCACGGGTTTGCAGGTGATTCACTAATCTAGGATAGCAAAAACTGGCTGCGGTTTTACGAAGCGCTTTTCCTATCAGGGCGCCCTGGCCCCCGATCAAATGCATTCCGTTGACTCCGATGTCTGTACCTTGATTGCGGCCGCATTTTACACCGGGATCATGTCACTGGACATGGCCTTTTGGCGCACTTCCGCCTTATTGCAGAATAAATTTGGTTGCTTCTCTTCCTGATACCGCAGGGGAAGCAGGCGGCGATTTAGCAGATTGAAGTTAAAGCGACCACGATATTATGCTGATCGGCCCTCCGGGTTCCGGCAGGACGATGATTGCACGGCGCTCATCATCGGCAAAGACATCGTGAAATGAAACAGGCAGTCGTGAAACTACATGGTTGCGCAGGCCGTTGCGTGCCCCTGGAGCCTCGGGGCGGCCTGAAAAGGCCGCTCACGTCTCCTCCCCCCTGGTAGGTTTTACGGGTTGGGTTCGTTGGGCTCCATGATGAGTTCGTTGAAAAACACGAATCCCTCCTTGTTGGACTGGCATTCGAGGAAAACACCCTCTTGGGCATTGACCTTGAAGGTAAGGGGTTCGTACTTGTCCAATTCCTTCAGGGTAAAAACGGTATCCGTTTTGGAAACCGCTTTAGGTACCACGAAGATCATAAAGTCCGCCTTCGGGGGGGCGTGCTTGTTCAGGGACACTATAGAAAACATGTCCCCGTAGTACAAATAAGCTAGGTTGGACCAGAGATCCTTGTCGCTGCCAAATTTGACGAACAGGAAGATGTCGTCCGGTTTTGAATGACCGGTGTACGTAGGGGCTTTTTGACCGGGAATACTGCCAAAAGTAATTTTCCAGTCGCTGAGCTCTTCCGCGGTTATCGGACTTTGCGGTGCGCGTTGCGAAGTAATATCCATCGGGGTGCCGTCTTCCGTGAATGTCGCGCAGAAGTGAGCCGACGTGACCAATAGGGTTTTCTTGCCCGTTGCCTCCTGCGGTGCTGGCGATTGCGCCCAGATTGTCGCGGACATAAGGACTGTTTCGAACAGCAAAAGTGCTTTTCTCATGGTGTTTCTCCTATAAATCGGGCGACACTTTCTATCCGCCCTTGAGGCTACGCCTCGTTGATCGGCAAAATAAACCGCAATTTTGATCGGCAACCAAGGTACGACCGCCTCCGTTGCATCCGTTAATGTGCACTATACACCATCCAATTTTCGGTGTTCCCGCAATCCAGTGTTGTTATGCGGCTATGGAAAGGCGCGAATCATCCGCATTGACTAACAAAGCGAAATTGAAGAACACGAACGTGACAATTCGCAGCGCCACAAAATACATTGTGGCGGAGAAAATCTCCCTGAACGTCAGCCGCCTCGTTGTCAGTCCGGCCTGCATAGCCGGTGTCCGGACCTTGCGTCCGAATTTCAGCGCCCTGTGAGGTCTTACAAAGTTGTAATAGCAGCGAAACAGCTCGAGATGATCTTCAAGGCGCTCCTTCCATCTCGCATGACAAATCGTCCGCCGAAATAGATACGCCGAGCCTTGTCGGATTGTCAGATTCAATCGCTCGATAAATGCTGTATTCAGTTTTGAGGAGTCCTCAGAGTTGCCCAAAGCTTCTTCCAATCGCCATGGAGCATTGATCACCGCTCTTCTCTCAACCTTGACAATGCGATCGTTAAACCGACGACAAAAGGTAGCTGCTTTTTCCCCACCGTGTTCCATGCAATTCCCTTTACACGCGAAATTGCGGACTTGTTCAGGTCCTCAACACTCAAGGCAGCAACTTCGTCAAAGGTCACCCGACGGTGTTGGAGTCGATGGTAGGGCATGCCAGAATTCGAGCAGAATGTCTTTCCGTAAATCTGGCAACGGTAGCGCCGCCGCTTTCCCAACTTTGTCTTATAGTAGCCGTAGCGAATGATGCTTCCGGTTCTGTTTGTCTCCGATCCTTTGCATTGCACATTTGGACACCTGAGACCCATCATTGCTCCTTGACAGTGAGCTGATCGCCTGCAATTGAGTCTCAAATCATACTATGTACTTGAGTTATGACTGGTCTACCAACATTAGATGGCGGAAGGACCTGCTAGAAATAGGCGCATAGGAAGAGCAGACCACAATTTTTCTATTCGCTCTTCCTATAAGACCGCCCTCAACTTCCCCTCAGAATCTGATTTATAGCATTCTGTTAATTTCGATATATGCACCTTAATTGCAGCCGGATTTTACACCTGAGTCGTATCGCCGGATATTTCATTTCGGTAAACGAATAGAACGCTCACAATGTCTCATGGTTCTATTAGAACATGGAAGAGAGATCAGCGCGCTTTCCGGAAACTGGTAGCCTCCCCGTTCGAGGAAGTTATCCGCACCTCCTCCTGAACACAAATGCTTTCTCGAAGTCCAAATATAATAGGAAATTTGATATTGCGTGCTCTGTCACTTTGCCCGTAACTTTGCCCGCAAGCATCGGAAAATATCGGTAATTATCCAACAATACCCAAAGTAGGTGAAAAGATAAGATGCTTGTAAATCCAGCATTTACTGGATTCACGGGTTTTGCTGAAGCGGACTGAAAATCCGCGTGTCGACGGTTCAATTCCGTCCCCCGGCACCATCTTTTCAAGGGTCCATTACAGCCACCCCAAGTCCCAACTCACATCCGGGGACACAATACTTATCTCGGATTTGAGATAAGTATTGTGTCCCCAGATTTCGATTAAAAGATCAGATCCTGGATGCAGCGGCAAAGGCTATGCGATTACACTTACGTATATCACCGCCATTGCCGCTGCAGTCACCGATGATAAAGAACTGGTTTGTTAAACCTGAAAATTTTAGCGCCTCATCCTTCTTCGGCTTAAAGCCGGCGAAAACCACTACGCTATCGGCCTGAATGGACTTCTCTACGCCCTTGGCATCCTCATATGTTACTTTTGCGTTCGAAATGCGAGTTGTCGTTGCTTCCAAGACAAAACTGAAGTTATCCATGTTTTGGAAATCAATTCCCTGATGGGGCCCTTCAACTTCCACCAGTCGTTTCCCGCTTGCCAGAACCGTTGCCTTGTGGCCGCTTTGGGACAGATGTAATGCGATCTCAGCGCCGCGCCCGCCACCGATAACCACCACATTTTTGCCAAGAGCCTTCTCGTTTCCATAAACGTTAGTGACATTCCAGACATTGCTGCCATCAGCGCCGGGAATCCTTGGAATAATAGGATCGGTGCCGGCGGCATACAGGATGGCATCGTACCCTTTTTTCTGAATCATATCGGGGGTGGCTTCCGTCTTTAAAAGCACCTCCACCCCTGTTTTATTCAGCTGGCGAATAAGGTAATCCTTGTAGTCTTTAAGGGGCCATTGAAAGGCGGCAAAATCCGTGTGCCGCAGCAGCCCGCCCAGGAAGTCGTTCTTCTCATAAAGGGTTACTTTGTGCCCTCTTTCGGCAGCCACGATAGCCGCTTGCATCCCGGCGGGGCCGCCGCCTATGACGGCAACATTCTTTGACTTTGCAGGAGCTTCGATCATGCGGTTAAGCCTGTTCACGATGCCTAACTTCGGGTTTACTGAACAGAAGCTGAGCCAGCTTGTGTTCCCGTGGCATTTATTGCATCGCACGCAGGGAACCACATCTTCTCCCCTGCCTTCATATGCCTTCTTGCCATATTCTGAATCGCAGATGAAAGCCCTGGCCATGGCGATCAGATCGGTTTTCCCGGTTGCGATATACTCTTCGTTCAACGCCAAATCCTGATAACCGCCAATGGCTGCCGTGACAATCTTCGTGCCGCTTTTCTTTAAGGTCTCGGCATATTTGAGTGTTGCAGGGGAACTCTTCTGTGAATTCCATCCCATCGGATGTGCCAGAAGTTGAGTCGGTGCGCGAAGCTGGAGAATATCAAGAGAGCCTTCCCATAGCTTTGCATATTGAATAACATCTTCCATGGTGTAACCACCCGCTTCTTCCTCGCCGCTGATCTGAGCCTCTATCAGAAAGTCTGGACCGCAAGCCTTTTTGATGGTCTGAAACAGTTCAAGGGGGAACCGTGCCCGGTTCTCTACACTTCCACCATATTTGTCCGTTCTCTTGTTCAGTGCAGGCGACAAAGCGTGTGCCAGCATGTGGGCACGGTACGACATATAAATATTAACCCCGTCAAAACCGAGGTTCTGATAAAACTTTGCCCTATTTGCTGTGTCCTCAATCATTTGCTGTATAAGATTGACAGGAATTTCTTTTCCCGAAAGGCGGCCCAGTGTCATGAACCTGCCTAAATGGGCTGCCAGCTTGTCGAGGTCTTCACTCGGGTTTCCTTTACTTCCACCAGGCATGCCGAGTCCTGGCGTTATTGCTTCATGTTCACGCCCGATCTCACCGGCATATGAGCTAATGCTGTACCCTGAAGGTATAGCTATGTTAATACCGATAGAAGCCTTGGAATCGTAGAAATGAATGCCTTCCACAAGCTGTGCCAAATAGTTCTGCACAGCGGGATCGTCCGGGTCCCACATGCACATGTGTGCGTTGTCCCCGACAAGCATCTTCCGGTCACTCATGCCTTCGCTGTCTCTAACTGTGACAACAGCAGCGCCGTTTCTGGCAACGCCTGCGTAATGGGATATAACGGCTTCAGACGGGAAGGTTTCAGGCCCCTGCAGAAAATGCGGAAGGCTCCTCGATTGTATCATCCTGTTTTTCAGGATCACATTTCCGATTTTGAGTGGTGACAAGAGATGACTGTACCTATTACCAAGACTTCCTTTCACACTTGCAGTTCCAGACCGGTTGGATGCCTTTGCGACACCTGCTTGAACAGCCGGTTGAGAGGTTCCGGCGGCGGAAGGCTTTCCAAAAGCCAGTGCTGACGCGGAAGTCATGGTGGCGGCAGAAAGGAACTGCCTTCTTCTCATAAGCGAATGTATTAAATTCATCACTTCCTCCTTATATATCTACAGAAATTTTTTGTTCATTTTCGCCCAAGGATACTTGTTTATTCAAGGATGCATTCTCTGCTTTAACATTAGCAAGTAATGGCTGCATTTTACAGCCAGGTCGCGACAGAGGATAGAGGCTTTTCAGGACACCCCCGCTTATTGCAATGCGCTTCTCATGAAAATGAAACCTTCCAAATGCCCGAGAGTCGCCTTCGAGGAAGTTGGCCTGCCTGGCCCTAATCCGGAATGCATTATCGGAGTCCGAATCTGATAGGAAATTTGATATCTTATACTCTGTCACTTTGCCCATGACTTTGCCTGTTGGCTGCAAAAATTATTACAGCAGAAGCAATTGTTCGCAAAAATTGTCTCCTAAGATTGAAACCTGAATTTATTTTTGATGCGTCGTTTTTTATTGATGTCAGGGCGCAACCTATTGTAGCACAGCAATGTAAGAGGCCGGGACGGCTATACAGGACTGCTCGCTACTTGGAAGGCGAGGGTGCACCCGCAGCGTCAACCTGCAACAGTGGACGCGGGCTTGGCAAATGCGACCGCGACCTGGTTTATGCCGATTCCAATTCCGATTCCGATGCCAAACTGAAATAACGTGATTGGTTCTCTGTGGCCTCTGGGCCTCTGCGGTTCAGTTCCGGCCTTGAGTTATTTTTTGGGTAGCAGGCCGGCTTTGCGCAGTTCCTTGGCTGTTGCGTCGATCAGGTCTTTGACGAATTTCCGGATATCCTTGGGATTTTCGGTCTCGCTCCTCCCGGCCCAGATCAACTCATCGCTCTCGATGGAGTAAATGAGTGCCTCAAGAGTGAGGACCCGGTCCTTCCATGTATATCCGGTCGCGTAGACCGTCGACCAACCGTAGCTCCAATAATTCGAGAAGCTCGGATACATGGGCTGCCCGTACCATCCCACCCCCATTGAAGACGAGACCCTCTCCTCGTCTCCCACAAGACGCATAAGAATGACCGCGCCGATACCACTCTGCTTGAGCCGCTCGATGGATTTGGCACGATCTTTTTCCAGGCTGGCGGGAAGCACCAGATGTCCGGCTATGCAATCGACTTCGCGCCCGCGCAACTCGCCCGCCAGTGTTTCCTCGCGGCCTTCCCGGAATACTGCGTCGGGGATCAGCACAAAGGCCGCCATTTTGATTTTGGCAAAATCCACAGGGCGGGCCACAGGATTACTGAATACGGATTTGTATTTTGTCGATGCCGCAAACCCCGGCGCGAGGATCAACAGCAGTGCACAAAAAAATCGGAGCGTATTTTTCATTTTCATCTATTTTACAATACCTTTCGCTTACCTTCTACATACCTGGGGACAGACCCCGAACCGACATCCGCATATCCATTGCGTGGTGCCTCGCGGGAGGTTGCAGACAAATTTTCGATTGGCACCTGGGATCAGATAATCGTATCTCTTCACAGTCAGTTCATCGGAAAGGTCCACCCTTCGGTGTTTTTTGTTCTTTGTGGAATTGAAAATGCTTCTGGTCATCGAAATAGTTCTGCGTTACCCCTATTCTGCGCCCGGCAGGAAAAAAGCAAATTACTAACAAGTTGAAAGATCAGCAGGAGAAACCATTGTTCTGCTGAAATAACGTATTGAGAGCGGGGCAACGAAGAAGCCTGGGATCAAGCCCCGACGGTATAGATTCAATTGCATCTGAAACAGCCTGCGGAGAGGAGTCATGTCAGACGCGCTTTGCGCTACCTCCTCGAAGCGGTGGAGTGCAAGGGGTACCATAACCTGGCGCGGCGTCCTTCGCTGAGCCTCGGCCTTGCCCAACAGCCAGGCGATGCGGGCACCGATTTGCTCATCAATGAATGCCTCAATTTGCGCCCTGCTCACGGATGCGAATTCCATGGTGCCGCCTAAGACGCCGCCGCAATTTGTCACGAAATCAGGCAAGCATACTACCCCGCGCTCGGACAGAGCATATTCCGCGCTCGGTGTAATCGGGTCATTCGCACCGGCACAAATTACACGGGCGGCAATACGCGGGACTTTATCGACATTCAGGCTGTTCGCATGGGCACAAGGACAAATGATGTCGACCGGCAGTTCGAGAAGGGTTTCACGGCTGATCGATTCCGCCTCAGGATAAACTTCCACGACCCGGCTCCCGACTTCCTTGGCCAGCTGGATGAGGCGATCCACCTCAAGTCCCCGCGGATTGTAAAGACCTCCCAGGGAGTTCGAGATAGCGACGATTTTTCCACCCGCCTTGTCGAGCAGCATGGCAAGAGGTCTTCCGACACTGCCGAAACCCTCGACGGCAACCGTACATTGGGAGAGATTCAGTCCTACATGCCGTGTCGCTTGTACGACTCCCGCCAGCACGGAGCAGGCAGTGTAATAGCCGGAACGATCGCTTCGCAACTCCCGGCGTCCGGCACTTATACCCACGGCATTGAGCATGTAACGAATATCGGCATTGCTTGTCCCCATATCTGAGTTGGGAATGTAAGCATGCGTGCGCAGCAAGGGTTCTATTGCCCTGCCGAATTCAACAAGGCATTTCATCCTCTCGGGTTCCGGCGCTTCCGGATCGCCGATGACCCCCGCCTTAGCGCCGCCCTGAGGGAGGCCGAGAAAGCCATACTTCAAAGTCATCGCGTGGCCGAGGCTTCGCATCTCTGCCTCATCGAGGGCAGGAAGCATCCTCAGTCCTCCGCAAGACCTGCCGCCTATAGTCGAATCGATTGCCACATATCCCAGGATACGGTCTCCTGCGGTCACCCTGAAGCTGCGGCAATCACTTTCCTTCCTGGAGTCTAATCCCGTCTTCCCCAAATATCTTTTCCTCCGTATTTTGGAACCTTCTACAAATACATCAATCCTGTCTTCCGAAAAGCCCCAAGGCCTTCACTATCTTTGCTTCGACGGGGAATCGGGAATCTAAATGCTCCACGCGGTATCGCGCGATAGGATAATACATCCTGGCCATTGCCACCACCATGGGGTTGGTCTTCTTGTATGGGGTAACAAAGTGTCCTTTCCCCAGGAACATCAACGGGAAGTCTAAAGCCCGAACGAGCCGCTTCATCTCCGGTGAGATCCACCCCGATTCGTCTGGGATATTCCGGAAGTTGAAATGGGCCCAATCCTCAAGGCGCCGGGGTTCCCGCAGTCCCAGTCGAACGGCAAGTTCGTAGAGTTCCGTTCCCGGATACGGGGTATAGATATTAAATGTCTTAACGGCATGGGGATTTTCATCGGTAAGCCGGATGGCAAGCCGGACGCTTTGCGCGAAGTCTTCGGGGGTTTCCGTGGGCAGACCCATCATGAACAGATATACGGGGACAATAGGATAAGGAATGAGTTTCTGGTTTGCCTCAATGATTGTTTCCACGGCAAGATCCTTCTTGATCAGATCCAGGATGCGCTGGCTTCCCGACTCCACGCCCACTGAGAAACGTTTGACCCCGGCTCTGACCATGAGGTCTAAGAAATCGCGGTCCAACTTCTTTATCAGATCGGAGCGGATCTGGAGCTTGCTGATGGATATGTCAAGACCGGAGCGAACGATTCCTTCCACGATGCGATAGGCGCGATCCAAATCAATAAAGAAATGGTCGTCCGTGAAGAGGAAACCGCGCACATTGTAATCTTTTATGATCCGGCTTAGCTGATCCAGGACCGTCTCCGGCGTCATTGCCCTCCATTTTCTCTTGTGCATGACCGGGTCCCAGCAAAAACTGCAGCGGAAGGTGCAGCCCCGGCTGGAGTTGAAACTTATATGGTCAATACCGAAGAGACGCCGCCGGTAGTGATCAAGATTGACGAGGTGATAGGAAAGAGGTGGTTGTTCGTTTAGATTTACGAACGGGCGCACGCCGGTGGAGCGGACCTTCCCATTCTCTTTGTAACATAAACCGGCAACTTCGCTCAGCGGCCCGCCCGTTTCCAAGGCCATGACCAACTCCTGGAACGTATCTTCCCCCTCGCCTATGACAATTATGTCCACGTAAGGATTCTCCAGGGTCTGTTCAGGAAGCAGGCTGGCATGAATGCCGCCCCAGACGATGGGAACGTCAGGGTAGCGCACTTTCACCATCTTGCAACCTTCGAGGGCATGCAGGATCTGCGGCCCCGTCATGCATGTCACGCCGAAACAGATGGGTTTTTCATTTAGGGAGTCAAGAAGTTCGCTCCTCCATGCGGGATTGGCAAATTCGTCGATGATCTTGATCCGGTATCCCTTGCGGTCTAGGGGAGTGGCGGGGCACAGGAGGCTCAAAGGCAGCTCGATTCGACGCTGTACTTGCTTTCCGCTCCGCGGTGCGGGATTAAACAATATGATATCCATATTCATCATCCCCCAAAACCCTGGTGTTGAAAACACTGTGCTATAGCCAGTTAATCATCTCTGCCGAACAATCCAAGAGCCTCCACAATCCTTGTCTCCAGCGTTTCGGACGCGGCACGTAGTGTTTCTTTTCAAGTCCCATTTGCGCGGGAATGACTCTAACGGCATACAGCGATTAGTGACGCTATGCATAATACCGCAAGATGATTATCCATCCGCAAGCTTCCGTTCAAAACCAACAATCTCGGGATCGAAGGCCTCAAATAATTCCGGATGCTCCATGTGGCCGGGGGACTTATGGACAAAAATATTCTCGCCGACAACCGGAGCAAGCTTGGAGACACGCAGGCCGCTTGTTTCCTCGATGCCCTCAGACAATGATTTCAGATTCTTCAAAATGACCCCGGTTTCAAAACCTCTTAGATGAAGGCTCAAAACTACTTGTTCGAGGGAGGCATTTCCCGCCCTGTCGCCGAGTCCGTTCACGGTCACATCCAACCCGTCCGCTCCTGCATACACCGCCGCCAGAGAATTTGCGGTTGCCATCCCCAGATCGTTATGGCCGTGGAAGAAAAGTGGTGCTTTCACATCCTCTTTCACCTTTCTTATCAAACGATAGACCTCGAATGGGTCGAGACTCCCGTTTGTATCGTAAATGGTAACCCTCTGCGCCCCGTGCCTCACCGCTTTGGAAGAGATAGCGAGGAGGAAATCCATGTCGGCTTGGGCCGCCTGCGGAAACCCCACGCCGACGTCCGCGCACCGGCGAAGCGAAAAGCTCAGGGCTTCCAACAGCAGCCTTATTTTATCCGCATTTTCGTGCGGCCTTCTCTTCGGCGTAACAGGCATGAGCAGATCAAATCTATGCAGATGTCTGCCCGTCTCTTTGACTTCTTCCTGAGCGCGCTGGTTGAATGCATAGATAAGCCCGGAAGTCTTTATGTTCAATCCTTCCGCCTGCAGTCGTTCGGCAAATTCCAAATCCTGAAAGACCTTGCCCGGAGCAACGATCTCTATCTCAGGCACGTTTGTCCGATCCAGCAGTTTTGCTACATGCAGTCTTTGCCCAGTTGAGAAATCAACGCCCGCGACATCCAGCCCTTCCCTTAAGGTGGAGTCTCTAAGGGTTATCTTCCTGGCAGGGGAGATCGACTCAAACATCGGTTCCCCTTCCTCCCGGTTTCTCTTTGAGGTCGTCCAATGTCCTGATCCTCATCTCCGGTTCCGCCTTTCCGTCCGCTTCACTGATGCCGCTTGTCATTGCACACAACACCTTAGCGCCTTTTGCAATCTTGCCCCTGTCGATCTCCAGCAAAGTCCCCGCCAAAGCGAGCAAACCGGTCTTTTCGACTACCTCTCCATTTTGCAGCGTAATGTCCAGACCGCGATCCCGCAACAGATCCAAAATGCCCTTGCCGGAAAAGTCTCTGTTCAAGAATTCGGCAAACTCTCCATGATTTATCGTTGTCAGGTCTCCATCCGCGTCCGTGAGAAGGTTTCTTAATTCTTGATAACTCCCGTAAGTGTGCGGCTTGACATCGTACATAACCCTTGACAGCAATTCCTTTGTAGAGCGGATTGCCATAGGCTCGAATGTCGCGCTCTTTGATTTCCATGCCTTGTACATGGGCGAATTGACTTCCTGCTGAATACCCAGGAACCGCGGAGCATCGGGCACCTCATTTCTGAACCTGCCCAAGATCCTGTAAATACCTATAGGTCCAAAGGCCGCACTTATGGTTTGCGTCAGCCAATCGAATCGCCCGTTTTCCAGCAGATGTTCAAGAATGAAACAGCCTCTGAACATGGAAGCTTCGTAGCGCCAACCCGTCTCAGGAATATGGGTCAGTTCCCTCATTCGGCCCAGCATAGAGGCCGCCTCTTTCACCAACCCTGGATCTTCTACCGAGAAGAGGTGAGCCTTCTTTGAATTGAATATGCTGCTGTTCAGAAGCGACAGATTCTCATCGGGGAGAACGAGATAAGTTTCCAATCCTGCGTTAATGCCGTATTTGGTCAGAGCTGTCCCCGTGTTGCCGCCGGATTCGAATATGACCCGCTCATACCCGTTCATCTTGCATTTGGCCGCTGTTATGCAGCCGTCAATGGATTTCAACGTCTTTGTGTGCATGAAGGAAGTTTCATCCAAGATGGATATCTCCACGCCTTTATACGACATCAAGGGGAAAACCCTTACCCCTTCCCTGATGCTCGTCGTGAGCAACCATTTCTTGTACCGGGCGTCTTCGTCCGCAATTTCTCCGAAAGAAAACGCATTCCTGTACCTCAGCACGATACTTCTTTCAGGACTATATTCCCGATCTATCGCTTGGGCGAATTCTTTTCTATTGTTTGTAATATGTTTCATAAGAAATGATCTCCTCTATGCGTCGCAGGACTTTAGGTTCAGGGCTCTCATTCGGATAACCCAAAGGAACAATGCTGATGGGTTCCATGCCGGGAGGGATATTGAGCGCATTCCGCACGTC
>Ga0208980_10001878_pt1 | contig 12750 bp, 8 predicted proteins | sample WetSurMetagenome_3_FD_187993 | JGI IMG/M metagenome (GOLD analysis project Ga0208980, IMG submission 187993) | Wetland microbial communities from Twitchell Island in the Sacramento Delta, sample from surface sediment Aug2011 Site A1 Bulk (version 2) | ecosystem: Environmental > Aquatic > Marine...
CCCGCCGCACCCGCACGGCGCAGTACTTGAACTCCGGGATCTTGCCGAAGGGATCGAGCGCGTCATTGGTCAATAGGTTGGCGGCCGCTTCCTGGTAGCAAAAGGGCAGGAACACCTCGCCGCGACCTAGACCCGCGTCACTGCGGGCATGGGCCTCAAGGCATCCGCGGCGGGATTCGATCACCAGGGACTCCCCGTCCCTTGCCCCCAGGGCCGCGAGGTCTTCCGGGTGAATCCCCACCTGCGGCGCGGGCTCCAGTGCGTCGAGCACCCGCGAGCGCCGGGTCATCGCACCGGTGTGCCAGTGTTCCAGGAGTCGACCGGTGATGAGCACCAGGGGATAGGCCTCGTCGGGCAGCTCGGCCGCGGGGGTAAGCTCCGCGGGAACCAGCCGGGCGCGACCGCTCGCGGTGGGGAAAACCTCGGTGAAGACAACGGCTGTTCCCGGATCACCCTCCCGGCGCAGCGGATAGGTCAGCGATCCCTCCCGTTGCAGGCGCGCCCAGGTGATGCCAGCGATGCTGGGCATTAGCCCGCGCATCTCCTCAAACACCGCCCCCGGCCCCGGATAGTGCCAATCGAGCCCCAGGCGTCGGGCCATCTCCTGGACGATCCAGAGATCCCCCCGCGCCTCACCGGGAGGATCGAGCGCCTGGCAACCGAGCTGGACCCGGCGATCGGTGTTGGTGAAGGTGCCCGTCTTCTCCGGGAACGCCGTGGCGGGCAGGACCAGGTCGGCAAACGCGGCGGTTTCGGTGAGGAAGATGTCCTGCACCACCAGATGCTCCAGGGCGGCCAGTCCGGCGCGGGCCGCCTGGAGGTTAGGGTCGGACATGGCGGGGTTCTCGCCCAGGATGTACATACCCCGGATGCGCCCTCGGCTTGCCGCGTGCAGGATCTCCACCACGGTGAGACCGGGCTGGGGATCGAGCCCCACCCCCCAGGCTTGTTCAAAGCGCGCCCGCGCTTCGGGATTGTCCACCCGCTGGTAGTCCGGGAGCATCATGGGTATCAGGCCCGCATCCGAAGCCCCCTGCACATTGTTCTGGCCGCGCAGTGGGTGCAGCCCGGTGCCGGGACGGCCGATCTGGCCGCTGATCAGGGCCAGCGCGATCAGGCAGCGGGCGTTGTCGGTGCCGTGCACGTGCTGGGAGATGCCCATGCCCCAGAAGATCATGGCCGTGCCGGCCGTGGCATAGGTGCGGGCCACCGCGCGCAGGGTTGCCGCGTCGATTCCGCACACCGAGGCCACCCGCTCCGGGGCATAGGCCCCCACCGCCGCCCGCAGCGCCTCGAAACCCTCGGTGCGCGCGCGGATGAACTCGGCGTCGGTTAGACCCTCCTCGATGATCGTGTGGAGCAGACTGTTGAGCAGGGCCACGTCGGTGTCGGGGCGAAACTGCAGGAACCAGCGCGCATGCCGCGCCAACGGAGTCCGGCGGGGGTCCAGCAGGATCAGGGTTTTGCCGGCGCGGGCGGCGTTCTTCATGAAGGTGGCCGCCACTGGATGGTTCTCGCTGGTGTTGGAGCCGATCACCAGGATCACCTCGGCCTCCGCCACATCCGCCACCGGGTTCGACACCGCCCCCGAGCCGATGCCCTCCAGCAGGGCGGCTACGCTGGAGGCATGGCAGAGACGGGTGCAGTGATCGAGGTTGTTGGTGCCCAGGCCCGTGCGCACCAGCTTCTGGAACAGATAGGCCTCCTCGTTGCTGCCCTTGGCGGAGCCAAACCCGGCGAGCGCCCCGCCCCCATCGCGATCGCGGATCACCCGCAGCCCAGCGGCGGCCCGCTCCAGGGCCTCCTCCCAGGTGGCCTCGCGGAACAGGGCCTCCGGATGGGCCGGATCGAAGCCCTCCAGGGTCTTGGGGACTCCCGGCCGACGGATCAGGGGCCGGGTGAGCCGCTGGGGGTGGTGCACATAGTCGAACCCGAAACGGCCCTTGACACAGAGCCGGCCGCGGTTGGCCGGACCCTCTCGCCCGGTCACCCGCAGGATACGGTTGTCGCGCACCTGGAAGGTCAGGAGACAACCCACCCCACAGTAAGGACACACCGAGTCCACCCCCCGCTCGGGCGCGGTGACGGCATCCTCGCCCGCCGGCAGGAGCGCCCCGGTGGGGCACACCGCCACACACTCGCCGCAGGCCACACAGGAGCTTGCCCCAAGCGGATCCGCGACATCGAACACAACAGACGAGCGAGCGCCGCGGTAACCGTAGCCGATGACGTCGTTGACCTGCTCCTCGCGGCAGGCCCGAAGGCAGCGGGTGCACTGGATGCAGGCATCCAGGCGCACGGCGATGGCCGGATGGCTGAGGTCCTCGGCAACCGCGGGGCGCCGAGCGAAACGCGGCTCGCCTACCCCAAGTACCCCAGACCAGTGCTCCAGCTCCGAATGGGGTACGGGATGCGCGGTTCCCGCCTCCGCCAGCAGCAGCTCCAGCACCAGCCGCTGGGCGCGGGTCACCCGTTCCGTCCCGGTCCTGACCTCCATGCCGGGTGTCGGCGTGCGGCAACAGGAAGGGGCCAGCACCCGCTCGCCGCCAATCTCCACCACGCAGACCCGGCAATTGCCGTCCGGGCGCAGGCCATCCTGGTGACAGAGGTGGGGGATCTCTATCCCCTGGCGGCGAGCGACCTGCAGCAGCGTCTCGCCGCAACGGGCAACGACCTCCCGCCCATCCAGGCGGAAGGCGACCTCTCCCGTCATTCGCCGACCTCCTCGGGGAAGTAGCGCAGCACCGAGCGCAGCGGGTTGGGGGCGGCCTGACCCAGTCCGCAGATCGAGGCATCCTCCATCACCGCCGCCAGGTCCTCGAGCAATACCCGGTCCCAGTGCGGCGCGGACATCAGCGCCGCCGCCCGCTCGGTACCCACCCGGCAGGGGGTGCAGCGACCACAGGACTCATGGGCGAAGAAGCGCATGGCGTTGAGTGCCGCCGCGCGGGCGCTGTCCTGCTGCGACAGCACGACCACCGCCGCGGAGCCAATCAGCGCCCCATGCGCCTGCAGGGTGTCGAAATCCAGCGGTAGGTCCGCCAGGCGCGCCGGCAGGATGCCACCCGCCGCGCCCCCCGGCAGGTAGGCGTGTAGCCGATGCCCCGGAGCCATCCCGCCGCAATGCTCCTCGATCAGCTCGCGCAGGCTGATGCCGGCCGGGGCGCGGTAGACACCGGGCTGGCGCACCCGACCGGAGACCGAAAAGCTACGCAACCCGCTTCGGCCCCGCCGCCCCTGGACCGCAAACCATTCTGCTCCCCGATCCAGAATCTCCCGCACCCAGTAGAGCGTCTCGGCGTTGTTCACCAGAGTCGGACGCTCGAAAAGTCCCCGCTCCGCCACGTAGGGCGGCCGCAGGCGGGGCATGCCGCGCCGGCCCTCGATGGACTCCAGCATGGCCGACTCTTCACCGCAGACATAGGCACCCGCCCCGCGGCGCAGCTCGATCTCGGGCAGCGGGACCATCACCGCACCCCGCAGCTCCGCCAACGCGCTCGCCAACACCCGTCGGACCAGCGGATATTCGTCGCGCACATAGAGGTAGCAACGCGCCGCGCCGACCACTTGGGCGGCGATGAGCATCCCCTCTAGCATCCGGTGAGGGTCCCGCTCCAGGTACCAGCGGTCCTTGAAGGTCCCGGGCTCCCCCTCGTCGATGTTCACCGCCAGGTAGCGCGGGGCCGGCTGCTCGCGAACGATGCGCCACTTGCGCCCGGTGGGAAAACCGGCACCGCCCAGACCCCGCAGCCCGGCGTGCTCGAGCTCGGCGATGATGCCCTCGGCGTCCCGCTGGCCCGCGACTAGGGCGAGAAGCAGCGCATAGCCCCCCGCCGCCCGATAGGCGGCGAGCCCGATCGGCGCCACCGGCGGACCGGGGTCAGTGGCACCCTGCTCCAGCGCGCGCAGCACATCCTCGAGGCGGGCAGGGCCGAAGGCGTTCTGCCCCACCACCGCCACCGGGGCACGATCGCAGCGCCCCACGCAGGGCACGGCCTGAACGCAAACCCCCTCCCCCAGTGCCCCGCGCAGGGCGACGATCAGCTCACCCGCCCCGCCGAGCTCGCAGCTCAGGGAATCGCACACCCGCACCTTGAGCGGCGGAGGCGTCTCGCCCGCCCGCACCAGATCGAAGTGATGGTAGAAACTCGCCACCTCGAACACCTCCACCGGGGCGAGGTTGAGCTCCGCGGCCAGGGCCACCACTTGAGCGGCGCCGATGGAGCCGTCCTGGTCCTGGATGCGATGCAGATACTCGAGCAATAGATCCCGCCGCAGGGGCAACTCCGCGATCAGGCCCCGCACCGCCTTCTGCACCCCGGGATCGACGCGATGGCCCCGAGAACGCGCGCGCGTTTGCCGACCCGCTGCCATCCTGATGCCCCTCAGACCAGACCCAGGAAGGGCTGCACCAGCACCCGCCCGCCGATGTCCACGTCCCCCTGCTCGGCGGGGAGCAGGATAAAACAGTCGGCCAGGCTCATGGAGCGGAGCACTCCCGAGCCCTGCTTGCCGGTGAGGTCCACCTCCAGCCGGCCGTCCGGCCCGCGGGCGAGGATGCCGCGCTGGAACTCGGTGCGTCCGGGACGCTTGCGCATGCGGGCGCGGGAGACAGCCTCCACCAGAAACGGCGCCTCCACCGCGCCGGTCATCAGGAAGCGCAGCGCCGGCTGGACGAACTGGTAGAAGGTGACCATCACCGCCACCGGGTTACCGGGGAGCCCGAAGAAGAGGCTCCCACCGATGCGCCCGAACACCAGGGGACGACCGGGCTTCATGGCGATCTTCCAGAAGCTCATGGTCCCCAGGGAGGCGAGCAGGTCCTTAATGTAGTCGGCCTCCCCCACCGAGACCCCACCCGAGGTGATGACCACGTCCGCATCCGCCGCGGCACGGCGCAGTGCCTCCGCAAGCCGCGGAGGATCATCCGAGACCACCCCCAGGTCGAGCACCTCCACCCCGACTCGCGCCAGCATGCCGAAGAGGGTGTAGCGGTTGCTGTCGTAGACCTCCCCCTCCCCGAGCGGCTGGCCGATGGAGCGAAGCTCATCCCCGGTGGAGAAAAAGGCCACCCGCGGCCGGCGCTGCACCGCCACCTCGGCGATGCCGAGCGAGGCCAGGAGCCCCAGGTCCGCCGGGGTCAGAATCCGGCCCGGCGCCAGCACCTCCGCCCCGAGCGCGATGTCCTCGCCCGCCCGGCGCACGTTCTGCCCTGGCTGATGCCCGGTACCGATGCGCACCCCACCGCGACTCACCTCGGCCTGTTCCTGCATCACCACGGTGTCTGTCCCCAAGGGTATTGGGGCCCCGGTCATGATACGCACGCAGGCACCGCGCCCCACCGCACCCGGGAACGGGTGACCAGCGAGGGCCTCACCCACCAGCGCAAGCTCGACCCTGCCTTCCGTAGGGAGATCCGCGCCACAGAGCGCGTAGCCATCCATAGCCGAGTTGGTATGGGCAGGCACCTCGCTGGGGGACACCACCGCCTCCGCCAGGACCCGGCCGAGCCCCTCACGCAGCGCCACCCGCTGAAAGCCACTGAGCGGCTCGAGGCCCGCGAGGATGCGCTGGCGGGCCTCCTCGACAGGGACGGCTTCGGGGTCGAAATCGTCGGCACAGCTCGGCGCCGAGGCGATGGGGGTGGGCATCAGGGGCTCTCCTCGATGGTCAGAGCGGCGTGCACGGAAGGTAGGATGTTAACCCTCCGCGCGCCGAGCGTCGAAACCCTGTACGGCAGGGGTGAACTCAACCTCGCCACCGCCCAGACCCTCACCCACCCCCGCGCTGGAAGGCGAGATCGAAGCGCCGGAGAAAGGTCGCACGCTCGGCCTCTGGGTAGCCCTGGAAGCTCAGGGTCACCGGCGTCTGCGGGAGAACCAGCGCGCCCAATCTCTGCTGCCGCTCGGGCCCGAGCCGGATCAGGAGCAGCCGCGGCGGGTCTTCCACGAGGATCGAGTCGTCCTCCCACCGCCACCGGAGCCCCCCCAGCGCCGGTGGGAGCCCGCGCAGGAACTCGGCATGGCCGAGCCCCATGCAGCGCTGCACCACCGCCCGATCATCGTTCACCCCCCGGCCACGGGAGGCCACAGGGCGAGCACATCGCCCTCCCCCAACGCCAGGCGGTCCCGCTCCGAGGGCGCTACGAACACGCCATTGACCACGACCAGGTGGGCCTGCTCGAAGGGGATGCGATACCGGGCTATGAGCTGATGGGGTGTGGTACCCGCCTCCACCTCGAGGTCCACCGCGTTGTCCTTGGCCCCCACCGGTAGGTAGGTGCTCAGGGTCGCGAACAGCTTGAGCCGCACCCTCATGCGGCGGCGGCCATCCCCTGGGCGGTCCCCAGGTAGGCCTCCATGAGCCGGGTGGGGTCCTGAACCAGGCGTGCCTTCCAAGCCCCCAGAGGCACCCCGCCCTCGATCAGCCCGCGGATCACCCCCACGTGCTCGGTAAGCCCCAGGCTGCTCGCCCCCACCAGACGGTCTTCGCGAAACTGCAGGTTGAGATAGCGGAAGCGCGCCCGATCCAGAAGCTCCACGGAATCGCCGCCCTCCACCCCTTCCCAATGCCCGAAGGAGGTGGAGACCAGCCCCAGGGTATCGAGCACATTCATGTTCAGGTTGCCGCGGTGGCTGATGCGACCCCCGCTGACCATGTTGTGGGCCGCCAAGCGCCCGTGCTCCACCGCGGTGGGCTGGATCGCCTGGACCTGGAACCCGGCGGTGGACAGGTCCTTGCCCTGACAGACATCCCCCGCCGCGTACACCCCCTCGGCGCTCGTCTCCAGGTAGTCCCCCACCCGCACGCCCTGATCCACCGCGATGCCCGACCCGGCAAGAAACCCCACGTTGGGGCGCACGCCGGTGGCACGGATCACCAGATCGGCACTCAGGCGCTCACCGCCCGCGAGCAGCACACTGAGCGGCTCACCCGACTCGATGGCGGTCACGGCGGTGGATACCAGGACTCTGACCCCTTTCGACATACACCACTGAGTCAGCATCCCCCCCGCGGTTTCGTTCATCATCCGCGGGACCATCCGGTTCTGGGGCTCCACCAGGGTCAAGCGGGCACCGCGCTCCACCAGGGCTTCGAGGACGATGCAGCCGATGAACCCCGCACCCATTAGCACCACCCGAGAGCCCGGGGTGCAACGGCTCACGATCTGCCGGGCGTCGGCCAGGGTCCAGCAGGGCAGCACGCCAGGGCTGTCGATGCCCGGTACCGGCGGCTTGACCGGGCTGGCCCCGGTGGCAAGCAGGAGCCGGTCGTAGCCGATCTCGCTCCCGTCGGACAGACACAGGCTCTTGCACCTGCTGTCCACCGCATGAACCCCGACCCGGTGCACCTCGATGCGCTGCCGCTGGTAATGATTCTCGTCCTTGCGCAGATAGGTCCCCGCGATAGGGACCTTGTTGGTGAGGAAATAGGGAATCGCCATACGCGAGTACGGCGGCTCCGGCTCGTCGCCGAGCAGGAGGATCGTCGCCTCGGGGTCTAGCTGGCGCAGGGTCTCGCAGGCGGTGACGCCCGCTGGCCCTGCCCCGATGATCACGTGCTGCATGCGGACCTCCAGACCGCGCGGACACCATTCGGGGCCCGCGCGTATGGGTTGGGCAAAGACCGCTACGACAGACCCAGACGCTCGCGGGTCTCGCGGATGGGCACGCCGTCGCTGCTCCAGCCCCGAAGCTGGTAATACTCGGGCAGCATCTCCTGGAGCGCACTGACCTTACCGGTGGCAGGTCCGGTCTTAGCCGCCTCCGTGAGCAGACGCTTGGGCAGGGTGTCCTCGGCGCCGCTCACCCCCGCGCGCAGGTTGAAATCCCGCTCCAGGTTCCAGATGCGCTCGCCGACTTCGGCCAAGCGCCCGGCCCCCCAGTCGCCCTCGCAGGCAGCGTCGATCTGGGGGGCGATGTCCTCCAGGGTCCAGGCAAAGGTGGTGAACAGGCACAGCCCACTGGAATCCACCGCGGCAGTGGCATCCTGAAAGGCCTTCACCAGCCCCGCCTTGCCCAGGGGGGAGAGTGGATCGGTCTTCACCGGGATGCCCAGGATCTCCGAGGCCACGGTGTAGCTGCGCAGGTGGCAGGCACCCCGGTTGGAGGTGGCATAGGTCAGCCCCATGCCCTGGATCCCGCGCGGATCGTAAGCGGGGAACTCCTGGCCCTTCACCGTCATGGAGAGATCCGGATGGCCGTACTTCGCGCAGAACCGCTTGGAGCCAAGCCCCAGATCCCGGCCGAAGCCCTCGCCCTTGGCCACCAGCTCGGCGGCGCGCGCCAGGGCCTCGGCGGAGCCGAAGCGAAACTCCACCCCCCCGGTCAGCTCCTGGGTGAGCACCCCCATCTCGTAGAGCTCCATGGCTGCTGCCACGGTGGAGCCGAAGCTGATAGGGTCAAAACCGTCCTCGTTGCAGACGAAATTGGCGTAGGTCAGGGCGTCGAGATCGCTCACCCCGGTATCGGCGCCGAGCGCCCAGGCCGCCTCGTACTCCAGCCCCCCGGAGTTGCCCCAATACTCCGGCTTGGTCTCCACCGTAAAGTGTCCCTTGTCGATGGTTGAGATCCGGCCGCAGGCAATGGTGCAGGCAAAGCAGCCGGCATTGGTGGTGAGGTTGGGCTTGCCGTCGCTGGGACGGGGCTCGTGCATCGCCTCGCCGGAGATCTTCGATGCCCCCTCGAACTGGACCTCGCGCACATTGCGCGTGGGCAGGGCGCCCACCTCGTTGATCACGTTCATCAGCACCTGGGTGCCGTAGGCCGGAAGTCCCTGACCGGTGACCGCGTTGTCCGCCAGCACCTTTTTCCCGGCGTTCACCGCCTGCATGAAGCGGCGCGGGTCCTTGATGTTCCCCACCCCGCGGGTGCCGCGCACCGCCACCGCCTTGAGGTGCTTGGACGCCATCACAGTGCCCACCCCCGAGCGCCCCGCGGCCCGATGCAGATCGTTGATCACGGCGGCATAAAGACAGCCCGCCTCCGCTGAGCGCCCCACCGCGGCGACCCGCAGCAACGGGTCCTGGTGCCGCTTGTGCAACCACTCGTCGGTGTGCCACACCGAGGTGCCCCAGATCTCATCCGCGGGCAGGAGCTCCGCCCGATCGTCCTGGATCAGCAGATAGACCGGATGGGGGGAACGGCCTTCGAAGATGATCATATCCCAGCCGGCGTTCTTGAGCTCCGCGCCGAGAAAACCCCCGGAGTTGGAGCAGGCCACGCACCCGGTCAGCGGACTCTTGGTGATCACCGAATACCGACCCCCGGTAGAGGCCATGGTGCCGGTCAGTGGGCCGGTGGCCATGATCAGCTTGTTCTCCAGGCCCAGGGGGTCGCACTTGGGATCGATCTCCTCGACCAGGTATTTGGTGGCGAGGCCGCGTTGGCCGAGGTAGTCCCGAGCCCACTCCCGATTGAGGGCCTCGGAGCCGATGCGGCCATTGGTTAGGTCGACGCGCAGGATATTGCCAGTCCAAGCCATTGTCTGTGCCCCCCCATTAAGCCGTTGCCGAAGCGCCCACCGAGGTCTTCTCGGCCCAGGCGCGCATCCGCTCGTAACCCGTCTGATCCGCGTCCACGTAGGTGATGGCGCCGGTGGGACAGGCCGAGGCGCAGGCGGGATCGCCGCCGCAGAGGTCGCACTTGATCACCTTGCCGGTGGTCTGGTTGTAGTTCACCGTGCCGAAGGGACAGGCGATGGTGCACACCTTGCAGCCCACGCAGCGGGCCTCGAGGATTTCCTTGGCGCCGGTGAGCCGGTTCAGCGTGATGGCGTCCACCGGACAGGCGCGCATGCACCAGGCCTCGGCGCACTGGGTGCAGGTGTAGGGCACGAAGCGGCCCTCCTGGTGAAAGGTGAACACCCGGATGCGCGACTTGGCCGGATTGAAAAGGGCTTCGTTCTCGTAGGAACAGGCCAGCTCGCACTGGAGGCACCCGGTACACTTCGCCGGGTTGATGTTCAGGGATCTCTGCATGGCTCCTCCTCTGTGGTGAACGCGTCGTGGTGATCGATCGCGCCGCGACCCGCGGCAAGGGCACAGGGCCGGGGAGCGTGGATTTCTTATCGGTTTCTCGCTCAGAGCGGCCGGGCCCTGCCGCTCGGGGCACGGATCATGCGCTACTCCCAAGGGTAGGCTATCTGGCCTTGGGATTGAAGGGGTGCGATGGTCCGTATTGCGGTACCCCTTATCCGACGACCTTCCTGAGAAGGGACAGCAAAGCCTGGCCGAAGCTCAGGCGATCTGCCCCCGCGATTGAAGGACGCGCGCACGAGCCCCTTCCCTCCGCGCGCGCCTCGGCGCCGCCCCCAGGCTCTGGACAGACAAGGTCTCGGAACAGAAGCGGCCCTAACCGGTGTGAAGCAGAGCAAAATACCGGATGCCGTGCGTCGATCCCCCCTGGGTTCTGCCAAGCTCCGTCTAGGCTCTTGCCGGCTCGGACACAGCGGCCTCACCAGCAGGGCGCGGCGAGCCCCCACATCAGGCCCAGGGCATCCTCGGGCGACGGCAGGGGGAAATCTCCCCAGGGTCCGCCGGCCTTGACCCGGATCACATACTCCGCCCACTGCAACGGCCGGGGCAGGTAGCCGAACTGGGCGGCCAGGACCCCAAGCTCACCGGCAAAAATGAGGTCACAAGGCGTGTCCGAACCCGGTCCAGCGGTGCAGAAATCGTGACGCATGCAGGCGGCATCGAAGGCATCCACCGGGGGCGGCATGGCGCCGGCGGGGGGATAGTCCGGCCCACACCAGTTGCCATAAACGGGCAGGCACTTGAAGGCGTGGGCGGCCGGCGCGGCGCCAGCGAGCAGAAGGATGATCAGGGCACGACGGACGCTCAGGTTCATGGGACTCGCTCCTCGATTCACAACTTAGGGTCAATGCCGATCCGGTGACCGGCGGGTCGGAAAATGTTTCGAACCCCATCGGCATTTGGGGCTCGCCGTGGGCCGCAACACTCAGGTCTCGATCCGGAGCTCTACCCCATTCTCCCGCACCTCGGCGGTGACGCGGCTGCCCTGCGGGCACTCCCCCTTCACGATTCGCATGGCGAGTGGGTTCTCGAGCTGCCGCTCCACCTCCCGGCGCAGGGGCCGGGCGCCGAAGAGGGGGTCGAAGCCATCGCGGGCCAGCTTGTCGAGCACCGCATCAGTCACCAGGAGCTCAATGCGCCGCTCAGCGAGGCGCCACACCAGCTCCGCCACGAATAGGCTGGCAATGGCGCGCACCTGGCCCGGCTCCAGGTAGTGAAAGACGATGACATCATCAAGCCGGTTGAGAAACTCGGGCTTGAAAAAGCGCTTGACCTCATGCAGTACCAGGTCCTTGGCCTCCGCATAGCTCGGGGTGGCGGACTGCACGAAGCCGATGGGCCGCTTGTCCGGAGAAAGAGCCTCGGTGCCGAGGTTGGAGGTGCCGATCAGGATGGTGTTGCGGAACGACACCGTACGCCCCTGGGCATCGGTGAGACGACCGTCCTCCAGGATCTGCAACAGCAGGTTGAACACGTCCGGGTGGGCCTTTTCCACCTCATCGAGCAGGACCACGGTGTAGGGGTTACGGCGCACCCGCTCGGTGAGCTGGCCACCCTCGCCGTAGCCGATGTAGCCGGGCGGCGCGCCGATCATCTTGGAGACCTCGTGGCGCTCCATGTACTCGGACATATCGAGCCGCACGATACGCGACTCATCATCGAGCAGGAAGGCGGCGAGGGCTCGGGCGAGCTCGGTCTTACCGACTCCAGTGGGTCCCAGGAACAGGAAGGAGCCGATGGGCCGCCGCGCCGAGGTGATGCCGGCGCGGTTGCGGCGGATGGCGTCCGCCACCGCCCGCACCGCGTCGTCCTGACCGACGATGCGCCGGTGCAGCGCCTCCTCCATGCGCGCGAGCTTATCCGCCTCCGTCTCCACCATGCGCGCCACCGGGATGCCGGTCCAGCGGGAGACCACCCCGGCGATGTCCTCGGCGCGCACCTCCGCATCCTCTTGGCCACGCTCCGCCTCCCAGTGACCGCGCGCCGTCCCCAGGCGCTCCTCGAGCTTGAGGATCTCCATCTGCAGGCGCGCCGCCTGCTCGAAGTCCTGGCCGTTGAAGGCGGCGGTCTTCGCCCGCAACAGACGCTGATTATCGCGCTCCAGCTCCTTGACGTTGCGCGGGATGGAAATCAGCCGCAGGTGCTTGTGGGAGCCGGCCTCGTCGATCAGATCCACCGCCTTGTCCGGCAGGCGCCGGTCGGTGAGGTAGCGCTCGGCAAGCTGGGCCGCCGCCTCCAGGGCCTCGGACGCGTAGTGCACCTGATGATGGCGCTCGTAGCGCGGCGCCACCCCGGCAAGGATGCGCACGGTGTCCCCCACCGAGGGCTCGCGCACCAGGATGGGATGGAAGCGGCGCTCCAGGGCCTTGTCGCTCTCGACAAAGCGGTGGTACTCATCGAGGGTATCGGCACCGATGACCTGTAGTGACCCCTGCGCCAGCGCCGTCTTGAGCAGGCTGGGGGCATCCAGACCGCCGCCCCCGGCGCCCGCCCCCACCACGGTGTGCAGCTCATCGATAAAAAGAATGACGCTCCCCTTGGCCTCGATGACGGCATCGCGCACCGACTTCAGCCGCTCCTCGAACTCCCCGCGCATCTTGGCCCCGGCAATGATCTCGCCCATGTCCAGGGCGAGTAGGCGCTTGTTGAGCAGGGTGACGGGCACATCGGCGTCGGCAATGCGCTGAGCCAGCCCCTCCACGATCACCGTCTTG
>Ga0208980_10001879_pt1 | contig 12749 bp, 11 predicted proteins | sample WetSurMetagenome_3_FD_187993 | JGI IMG/M metagenome (GOLD analysis project Ga0208980, IMG submission 187993) | Wetland microbial communities from Twitchell Island in the Sacramento Delta, sample from surface sediment Aug2011 Site A1 Bulk (version 2) | ecosystem: Environmental > Aquatic > Marine...
ACTTTGTGGTTAATAATAACTATTTGAACCACAAACCTGCCTGCCGGCAGGCAGGGGATCACAAAGTGCAACACGAAGTATCACAAAGGATTTAGTCAATAAATTCTCCTTTTGATACAATCTCAGGGGGCAGACCTTTTTAATCGAGTTTCAGAACTGCAAGGAATGCCTGCTGCGGAACTTCGACATTTCCTACCTGACGCATTCGTTTCTTGCCTTTCTTCTGCTTTTCCAGGAGTTTCCTTTTCCTGGTTATATCACCACCATAACATTTGGCAGTTACATCTTTTCTTACTGCTTTAACTGTCTCACGCGAAATAATCTTTGCACCGATAGCTGCCTGAATTGCAATATCAAACTGCTGACGGGGGATCAATTCTTTAAGCTTGACACACATCTTTCGTCCAAAATCGTATGCATGGCCCCTGTGAATCAAAGTTGACAGAGCATCCACCATTTCGCCGTTTAAAAGAATATCAAGTCTGACAAGGTCGGCTTTCTGATATGTTGTATAATAATAGTCAAATGAGGCATATCCTTTGGAAATGCTTTTAAGCTTGTCGTAGAAATCAAAAACAATTTCTGCAAGCGGCATTTCGAAAGTTATTTCGACCCTGTCTCTTGTAAGGTAGACCTGGTTTTTTAGAACTCCACGTTTATCTATACAAAGATTCATTATTGAACCGACATATTCAGAAAGTGTAATCACCTGGGCAACAATATATGGTTCTTCAATCCGGTCAATGTTGGTCACCGGAGGCAAACCTGAAGGGTTGTGAACATCCACCTCTTCCCCCCTGGTAGTATAAACTTTATAAGATACGTTTGGAACGGTTGTTATAACGTCCATGTCAAACTCCCTGTCAAGCCTTTCCTGGATAATCTCCATATGAAGCAGTCCGAGGAAACCACACCTGAATCCAAATCCGAGTGCGGCAGATGATTCAGGAATAAATGAAAGAGAGGCATCATTCAACTGTAACTTTTCAATTGAGATCCTCAAATCTTCATACTCATCTGCATCAACTGGATAGATGCCGGCAAAAACCATCGGCTTAACATCTTCAAAACCTGAAATTGCTTCACTGCAGGGATTCTTAACATGAGTAATTGTATCACCAACTTTAACTTCAGCCGAGGCTTTTACTCCGGTTATAATATACCCTACATCTCCGACGCTCATTATACTACGTGGATCCTGCTTCAGCTTGAGTACACCTATCTCCTCTGCATTATATTCATGATCAGTATTTACAAACTTTACTTTGTCGCCTTTGCGTACTGTCCCGTTAACGATCTTGATATAGGCTATTATTCCCCTGAATGAATTGAATATGGAATCAAAAATCAATGCCTGTAAAGGAGCTTCGGGATCTCCCGAGGGGGGAGGGATCCGGGTAACAATCTCAAGGAGTATTTCCTCGACACCCATACCTGTCTTTGCACTTGCTTCAATAATGGCTTCTCTTTTGCAGCCAACAAGATCAACAATCTGATCCTTAACTTCTTCAGGCATTGCAGCAGGCATGTCCATCTTATTAAGAACCGGAATTATTTCAAGGTTATGGTCAATAGCCATATAAAGGTTTGAAATAGTCTGAGCCTGGATGCCCTGTGTGGCATCGATTACCAGCAATGCTCCTTCACATGCAGCAATAGATCGTGAAACCTCGTACGAAAAGTCAACATGTCCGGGGGTATCAATAAGGTTGAGGAAATACTTTGTCCCTTCATGAAAGTATTCCATCTGTATGGCATGGCTCTTTATCGTGATACCCCGTTCCCTTTCAAGGTCCATATCGTCAAGTATCTGAGCCTGGTATTCTCTTTCGGTAATTGTATTGGTCTTTTCAAGTAACCTGTCGGCCAGTGTACTCTTGCCATGATCAATATGGGCAATAATGCAGAAATTCCGGATATTGTTCATCAAACGAACTTGCTTTTAATCAGGTGCAAATATATAAATTTATATAATTATATCAGACGGGCTATAAATAAGTAGAGACAGGTCTGAGGCCTGTCTCTACAATTAAATATATGGTTTAAGATTTTACATCATTCCCGGCATGCCACCACCCATTCCCTGTGGTGGACCTGCAGGATGCTCTTCTTTCTCTTCAACAACGACAGCTTCTGTTGTGAGGAACATTCCGGCTACTGAAGCAGCATTTTCAAGTGCTACCCTTGCAACTTTAGCAGGGTCAATAACACCGGAAGCATAGAGTTTCTCATATGTATCTGTCTGGGCATTGTACCCGTAATCACCTTTACCTGCCTTAACATTCTGGGCAACAACAGCTCCTTCTTTACCGGCGTTAATTGCTATCTGACGCAAAGGTTCTTCAATTGCACGTTTAACAATTTCAATACCTGTTGTCTGATCTTCATTATCACCTTTCAAACCTTCCAGTGCACTTATTGCCCTGATATAGGCTACACCACCACCTGGAACAATACCTTCCTCGATAGCAGCACGGGTTGCATGAAGTGAATCATCAACGCGGTCTTTCTTCTCTTTCATTTCGACCTCTGAAGAAGCTCCAATGTAAAGGACAGCAACACCACCTGCAAGTTTGGCCAGACGTTCCTGTAATTTTTCCTTATCATAGTCAGAAGTAGTAGTTGTCATCTGCTGTTTGATCTGGGCTATGCGTGCTTTGATCATCGCTTTGTCACCTGAACCGTTAACAATTGTTGTATTTTCTTTATTAACAGTTACTTTTTCAGCAGTTCCAAGCATGTCAAGAGTAGTGCTTTCGAGCTTCAGACCTTTTTCTTCCGAAATAACTGTACCGCCTGTCAGAATGGCTATATCCTCAAGCATCTCTTTCCTTCTGTCGCCAAATCCCGGAGCTTTAACTGCGCAAACCTTCAGTGAACCGCGTAAACGGTTTACAACAAGAGTTGCAAGAGCCTCTCCTTCAACGTCTTCTGAAATAATCAAAAGAGGACGTCCTGTCTGAGCTGTAGCTTCCAGAACAGGTAACATATCCTTCATGGTTGAGACTTTCTTATCATAGACAAGAATGTATGGATTTTCAAGGTCAGCTTCCATTTTCTCAGCATTGGTCACAAAATATGCGGAGATATAACCACGGTCGAACTGCATACCTTCAACAACTTCAACGGAAGTAGAAGTTCCTTTTGATTCTTCAACTGTTATAACACCCTCTTTGTGAACTTTACCCATAGCTTCAGCGATGAGCTTACCTATTTCCTGATCGTCATTCGCAGCAACTCTTGCTACCTGTTCAATTTTACTCAGATCGTCACCTATAACTTTAGCCTGTGATTTAAGATGTGCAACGACTTTTTCAACAGCTTTGTCTATACCTCTTTTAATATCCATTGGATTTGCACCTGCAGTAATGTTCTTCAGTCCAACATTAATAATTGACTGAGCAAGAACTGTAGCTGTAGTTGTACCATCACCGGCTATATCGCCTGTTTTTGATGCTACTTCTTTAACCATCTGTGCACCCATGTTTTTATAAGGGTCAGAAAGATCAATGTCTTTCGCAACAGTAACTCCATCCTTGGTTATCTGGGGAGCTCCATATTTTTTCTCAAGAACAACATTACGACCTTTTGGTCCCAGTGTTACTTTTACTGCATCAGCAAGCTGATCAACGCCCTCTTTAAGAAGAGCCCGTGCATCGATATTAAATTTAATCTCTTTTGCCATATCATTAAAATTTTATAAAAGTTTGCAAAATTAAGCTATAAAAAGGATATCAGTCTGTGAAACAAGAAGATAATCTTCGCCATCAATAGTCAGTTCCTGACCGGCATATTTTCCGTAAAGAACAACATCTCCTTTCTTTACTTCCATTTCTTCATCTTTCTTCGGTGCTCCAACCAGAACAACTTTTCCCTGACGTGGCTTTTCCTTCGCGGAATCAGGAATAATTATGCCACTTGCTGTTTTTTCTTCAGCTTCATTAGGTTTTACAAGGACCTTGCCTGCTAAAATTTTACCTTTCAATTGTGCCATTTTATATAGTTTTAAAGTTAAACATCATTTTCTGACTTCCTTCTTTAGCATAATCTATGCCAAATGGGGAAAAATGCCATTTTGTAAGAGAAATGGATATTTTAAGTGTATCTATATGACAGAATTTATTAAGAAAAAATGCCAGAATATCATAAGCCGTTATTAATCAGCAAATTATTAATATAAAAAAAGTGTCAGTATGTGACAAACTGACACTTTTGATATGTATTCAAATCCTTTATTACCTATTTTTTAGGTTGATCCTGACCTGCTGGCGGGGTTGTTGAAGCCGGAGTGGTTGTTGAAGCCGGAGGCACAGCCGTAGGCAGTGTTGGTATTGCATTTGGATCAACTGCATTCTGAATCTGATTTTCAATCCTTGATCTGCCTGTGGTCGATCCGCGTGGTATAGTTGCAGTGGCAACGACACAAAGAATCAATATTGCACCCGCAAGGGTCCAGGTAGACTTCTCCAGGAAGTCTGCAGTTTTACGCACACCCATTGATTGACCTGCTGAAGTAAAATTGGCAGCCAGTCCTCCTCCTTTAGAGTTCTGAACCAGCACTATAAGAATCTGGAGAAAACAAGCTACAATTACTAATACTGAAACAAAAATATAAATTCCCATCTGTTCACTTTTTTATATACTCTTTAACTTTTTCAATTTGAGACGCAAAGTAACTGCTTTTTTCCGGAAATTTCAAACTTAATTTTTCATAAATATCTATTGCCTTCGAGTAATACCCCTGATTAATATAAATTCTTGCAAGTGTTTCAGTAACAAAACCACCTTCTTCCTCAACCAAAGGCTTGTGGATTACTTCAAAATCCGGACCCGGTTTTTCCCTGATTGGTTCGATCCGGGGATTTGCAATAATGAATTTATCAATCAGAACTGACTGCATCCTTTTTTTTGAGTCTGCATCCTTACTGTCTGACAGATCAAAAACTTCCTGAGATTCATTAGTTGTTACCTCCTCATCTTCATCAAGGTCGAGCTCAAGAAGGTCCTCATTCTCCGGAACAGAGAATCCCGGATCCATAAAAAATATTTTGTCTTCATCCTGGGAGGATTCTTCATCCATGAGTATCATTACCCTGGCAGGCTCTTCATTGTCTGTCTCAGATCCGATCAGAATGGGATGTCCTGAAGAAAGGTTTATGTTATCCTGCTTTTCATTTTGTTTATTATCCTCTGTATTGTTTTCAATTTCATTGATCAGATCCGAACTGTTTTTTGCTGATTCAATAACAGTTTGCTGGGTATCAGAAAGAGAATCAGCTACAGCAGGTTTTTCAGGAATGGGTTCAATATGATCCTCAATTATTGATGACTTTCTCTCAAGAAGATAATAGAGCACTTCTCTGTCGGCAACATGAATTGCCGAGTTTCTGAGCTGATTTTCGAATTTTACATCTGCATTGCTCTTTAATCCCTTTAAAAGAAGCAGATGGGCACTTTGAAAATATGGGAAAATATCAATTAATTCATAAACCTCCCCTATCAGCTGGCGGTTGAGCGGAACAGTCTCAGACATCATATTTAAAAAATCGTTCCTGTTCATGCCGGTTACCAGTTGACAAAAGCCTGATTGAAAATATCTTCAACAATCATTTCAACAATCTTAGTTGCCAGCTCCACTTCGACCTGGCTCAGGTCGAGATTGCTGTTATAGTCCTCATATCTTGAAAATGACTGATCAAAATTCAGATCCGGATCGACAGAATTCGTAAATTTAACCTTCACTGTAATTGTAAACCGGTTTGTTGCAGCCTGTGCATCAGCAGCCACCGTCAGGGGACGTGTGTTATAGTCGGTTATTTCCCCTTCAAAACTGACATCGCCTATCCCGGTAATATATTTCAGGTTCGTCTGTGCCTTGCATTTGTCAATTAAAGCATTGGTAATACCCTGACTCAGCCCGGGCTGTACAAGAGAAGCCCTGTTCTGGAAATATTGCACACTAAATGTCTTTACAGCCGGGGAAATGCTTGCCCCGGTAGCTGTATATGATATTTTGCATCCCGTTAAGGTGGTAATCCCTGCAATTAGCAGGAGAATTATTATCCTGTCAACGCCAAAACTTTTTTTATAATTACGATTCGATTCCATATTCTTTAATCTTCCTGTAAAGGGTCCGTTCAGAGATCCCAAGTTCATTTGCCGCCATCTTTCTTTTTCCGTTATATTTTTCAAGTGCCTTCTTTATCATTTCCACCTCTTTATCAGAAAGTGAAAGTGATTCTTCAATTATCTCCTCCGTGTCCTGAATATCATTTCTGGAAGGATGAGATTTAAAATCGACTTTGGGAGCTTCAGTCTCCTGTTGACTGCTGTCTGCTCCTTCAACTTCCCTGAAAAGATTTTTAATCACCCTTGAATTCGTCTCATGCAAATTCATATCGATCTCTCCCTTCCTTAAAAGATCAAAAACCAGTTTCTTAAGGTCGTTCATGTCACTTTTCATATCAAAAAGGATCTTATACAAAATCTCTCTTTCTGAAGAAAATGATTTCTCATCATCCTTTTTAATTATAGCAGGAAGCTTAGCACCTCCATATTCAGGAAGATAAATATGAAGGGTCTGGGCTGTTATTTCCCTCTCACTTTCAATTATAGATATCTGTTCGGTTATATTTTTAAGCTGGCGAACATTTCCCGGCCAGCTATAAGCAAGAAGAATAGTTTTTGCTTCTGAATCGAGCCTGATAGCAGGCATACGGTATTTCTCAGCAAAATCAACAGCAAACTTCCGGAACAGAAGGAAAATATCCTCACCTCTTTCACGCAGGGATGGTATTCTTATAGGAACAGTATTGAGCCTGTAGAAAAGATCTTCCCTGAATTTGCCATGATCAATAGCAATTGGCACATCCACGTTACTGGCGGCGATGACCCTCACATTTGTTTTTTGGACTTTCGATGAACCGACCCTTATAAATTCACCTGTTTCAAGAACTCTTAACAGGCGGACCTGTGTAGATAATGGCAATTCTGCTACTTCGTCGAGGAATATTGTACCACCATCAGCAACTTCAAAATAGCCTTTCCGGCTTTCCGTTGCTCCTGTAAATGAGCCCTTTTCATGTCCAAATAGCTCAGAATCAATTGTCCCCTCGGGTATTGCACCGCAATTAACAGCAATATACTGACCGTGTTTTCTGGTGCTATAGCTATGAATTACCTGCGGAAAGATCTCTTTACCGGTACCACTCTCTCCGGTTATAAGTACCGAGAGATCTGTTGGTGCAACCTGTACAGCAATGTCAATAGCCCGGTTTAGACCATCGTAATTACCTATTATTCCAAATCTTTGCTTAATATTCTGCAGATCTTTCATCGCTTATTTTACAATCCTGCGAATTTAAGGATTTTTTAAATCATTGGAAATTCATTTTTCGTAAATTCGCAACATGGAAGAAGTTAAACAATATATTTTTACCGGAATTATACCTGCCCGTTATGCCTCATCGAGGTTCCCCGGCAAGCCTCTTGCACTTATAGGAGACAAGCCAATGATTCAGAGAGTATATGAGCAGGCACATAAATCTATAGACCTTGTCTATGTAGCTACAGACGATAAAAGGATATTTGATGCTGTTCTGAACTTCGGTGGAAAAGCCATAATGACCTCTCCTGATCATCAAAGCGGAACTGACAGATGCGCCGAAGCAGTTACTCTGATTGCAAATGAAACGGGAATAAGTCCCGATATTGTAATCAACATTCAGGGTGATGAGCCTTTCATCAAACCTGAACAGATCGACCTTCTAAAACAATGTTTCAATAAGGAATCCGTGGAGATTGCTACACTTGTCAGAAAGGTTGAAGAGGGTGAGGATATTTTTAATCCAAACCAGCCAAAGGTTATTATTAACTCGGAAGGTGATGCACTCTATTTCAGCAGGGCTGCCATACCGTATATAAGGGATACTGAAATAAGCAAGTGGTCAGGGAAACATATCTATTATAAACACATCGGCCTGTATGCTTACCGGACAGAGACACTGAAAAGAATAACATTACTGCCAAGAAGCCCACTTGAAATCGCTGAATCTCTTGAGCAGAACAGGTGGCTGGAAAACAGCTTGCGAATAAGGACGGCTGTGACTCTATGGGAAAGTATCGGGATTGATACCCCGGATGATCTGGAAAAGGCAAAATTACTTTTAGAATTTTTTATTTAATAAATTGTTATCTTTGCACAATATTTGTAGGAGATAATCAAAAAGTACATATGAAGAAAGGTTTACTCTTTATCTTACTTTTAATTTTTACTTTAACTATTCATGCACAGAAGGATACCACAAACCTTGTTGGTACTCTTCCTAAAAAAATTAATTCCCGGGAGTCTACAAATATTAATATCAGCATTTATCCGGTACCTGTCAGGGACAATAGTTTCACAATTAAAACCGACAGGGATATCAATCTGGTGAGGGTAACAAATATTATCGGCCAGGATATTTACAGAATTCAATTTAACAGTTCTCAACAGGTAGTAAGGGTTCCCCTCGACAATCCCAGAAGAGGAATGTACCTGATAACAATTATTTTCAGCGACGGAATAAGGGTCGTAAAAAAAATAATGATAGAAGAATCTGAATAAGAAAAATATTATTATTTTCGTTTTTGTTGCTGATTTTCGGGGAAAGTCTTCGCAATTTTTCACGATTTGATTTTACATCAATAAATCCACATAAACAATAAGGATTATTGATTGTTTAATTTATTACAGAAACTATGATTGTCAAAAATCATTTATAATATACTGCTATGGAAGAGGGTTTAAATGTATTTTCGATCAAAGATCTTGAGAACTTCTCTGGTATTAAAGCCCACACTATACGTATATGGGAGAAAAGGTATAAGATACTTGAGCCTGACAGAACCGATTCAAACATAAGAACATATAGTGAATCAGAACTAAAAAAAATTCTGAATGTAGCTTATCTCAACCGAAATGGACTGAAAATATCAAAGATTGCCCGTCTCGATGACGATGAACTTACCCAGCAGGTTATGACGGTAAGCAGTAAAAACGATGATCCTGACCAGAATTTCCAGCCAGGAAAAATCCTGATGGCAGCCATCAGGTTTAATGAGAATCTTTTCAAAGAAGCGTTGTATCCTTTCATTAAATTTCATGGAATAGAAGAAGCATATTCAAGATTTCTTTTCCCTCTCCTTGAAAAATCAAGGATTCTGTGGCAGACAGGAAGTCTTTCACGGGCACAGGAACAATTTGTAAGAAATACAATAAAACAGCTGATAATTCTTGAAGATAACCTTCTTAAACAGCTGCCGGGTAAATCAAAACCTGCAGTTGCAATGATCAACACTTCAGATAATCTAACTGATAACAATTTCCTCTTCTATAAATATGTTTTAAAGAAAAGAGGATATGATGTAATTTTTACCGGGGGCATACTCCCGGCATCTGAAGTAGTTGAGATTCATAAAATAAAACCGTTTGAATATCTTGTTATTAATTCAAGCGCATTCGATTTTGCTGAAAAGAAAATAGCCTATTTCACCAGTATAGGGAAATCTTTAATGATCAAAAAGATTATCCTGACAGATTCCCCTAAAGAATTTACCAGGAAATCTTATGACAGGCTTGTCTTAACCAGTGATCCTTCACATTTTATAAAGGTCATAGATTCGCTCCTGTAACCAGTTTAATCCTGATTAAAATCGAATCAGCAATATTCAGGGCGGTAGTGAGGGTTCCCAGGTCAGGAAATAATTCACCGGTTTTTCCTGAATAATGACTATGCCCGACTGGTTTCATTAAATATGAATTTACAGGATTTCTGGTATCAATCACAGCTTCATAAACCACCGCAGGCTGGCAAGACATTTTATAATTTTCATCATCCGGAAATTTATCGTTGGTCCAGTATTCATTAAAATCCCAGTTCTGATTAATCTCGAGCATCACCCGGAAAATATCAGGCAATGATTTATCAGCTCTTGAATTAAGGATAAAACTTCCGGTCGGAGTCGCTCCGGAATAAGCATCCGGGACAGGATTACCGGGTTCAGGCATAAAAAGTCCATCGGACGCAACTACCCCTCTTTTGTGTGACCAGTAAGGTAATGTCTGAGGTGCCCTTTTTGAGCCTGGAATCCATTTGTTATTTTCCTGCTTCCCATATTTAAATATACCTGTGGCTACTGATGCCGGCACAAAGAGAGATTGTATATAATTGCCAGATTTATCTTCCAGCCAGACTGCCATGAGCGGATAATTGAATGACTTGCCTTTAATGAGTTCAAGGCTTATTTCAGGGCCTTTACCATCAGGATTAGAATTTAATATTGCTTTTGGCTCCTGTGTAACACGATTCTTTTTTACTTGTCCTGCAGAGCAGGCACCGGTCAAAATAGCCACCAGAAATAGTATTATATATCTGTTCATATTTTTGCTGTTAAAATTCAACGATTATACCAATAGTCGGCAAAACAGTGCCTGAGGTATTTTCAATGTATTTAAGACTATATTTAAGTGGATTGGACGGATCTGTAACAGGAATTCCTTCGCTGTCTGTTTCTCTTATCAGGAGTGGTGGCTGATCAGCCTGATGGTTATATACATTCTGCACATCTGCATATAACATCAGCGACCAGCTGTCAAAAAAATATTGCTTATCAATGCGAATATCAAGCTGATGAAATGCACTTAGCCTTAAGGAATTGAATTGTGAATAATCCAGATAACCCTTCCCCTGCAGATCCCATGCAGCTTTATAGGATGATTTTTCGTAATCGTAAGGAGTGTACGGAGCCCCGCCGACAAACCTCCACTTAAGACCAATATCCCAGTTGGATTTAAATTTTTTTGTTGCAGTCAGGTTGAAGAGATGCTTGTTATCCCATGATGAAGGAATATTTCTGGAATCCAGATCCTGGAATTTGCTTCTAACAAAAGTGTAAGAAAATACAAGATTAATCTTCCTGAACTCCTTTACCCTTCCAAGCAGTTCAATTCCATAAGCCTCTCCTGTTGAAATCGATAAAAGTGCTTCGTCACCAAAGATTCCATAATCAGCGCTCTTGCTTGACAGAGGTACTGAATCTATAACTGAAAAAGGATAATTATGATATTTCTTTACGAATCCTTCAGCGGATAACTGGATATTTTCAGAAGGTATCATCTCAATACCTGCTACAAAATGGTCCGCAGCTATATATTTCAGGTTGTTCTGCTTATTAACGAACTCTGCATTGGGAGTTGAAAAACCCATGGCAGTGTATGGTGGGAGCTGATAGTACCTTCCTGTCGAAAAATTAAGGTTCAACTTTTCGGTAAGCACATAAGATGCAGATAACCTTGGAGATAATTGCTTAAGGGGATTTGACATATCATCTGAATATGAATTAAAATCAGTTCTCAGGCCGAAAGACAATCTTAATTTCTCTGCCAGAAATGCTTTGCTCACCTGTCCGAAAGCACTGTACTTGCCTATTTTCAGGTTGGTATCATAATTTATTTCAGTCTCAAAAGGTCCATCCGAGTAAACCTGCCTGTAGGTTGAATTTCTGTAATGTGCATATTCATATCCCAAACCGTAACTTACCCTGAATCCCTTGTCGCCGATAATAGTCCTCTCATACCTGGCTTTTATCTCTCCTTCACCTGAAAGGTAGTCGTATATCTTGTTGGTATCGGCCTCAACATTATTTAAATATTTATACTGGGAATTGTTGAGATAATTCCGGCTTAATACCCACGTATCATATCCATTATCACGAAAATGTTTAAGAACCAGGCCGGCTACATAACTGTACTGTTCCTGCACGGGGATATAATCAAGTATGTACCTCTGGAATTCGGTCTCATTTGCTTCAAGGTTCAGGTTGAAATCGTCTTTTGCTCCAAGACCTATAATTGTGAGTTCATTCTTTGGATCGAGCCGTACCTTGTATTTCACCTGGAAATCGGTGTATGTCGGAAGGAATGGGAGCTTCAGAGCACTGAACAGGAACTGGAGATATGACCTCCTTACAGAAAGGAGCAGTGTTCCGTTTTTTCCCGCAGGGCCATCGATAGTCAATCCAAGATCCGATGCTCCCAAAGTAGCCTTGTACTTCATCTTATCGCTGTTCCCATCGACAAAGGTGAAATTAAGAACAGAACTTAAAGCGTTGCCCTTAGATGCCGGAAATGCACCCGACAGGAAATCAACCGACTGGACAAAGTCAACATTCAAGATCCCTACCGGACCTCCTGATGCACCCTGTGTGGAAAAATGATTAAGGTAAGGGATTTCAACATTGTCGACATAAAACCTGTTCTCATTAGGCCCGCCTCCCCTTACAATAACATCATTCCTGAATGCAGGAGTGGACGCCACCCCCGGATAGGACTGTATCACTTTCGAGATATCGCGGTTACCACCAGGATTTTTCTCAATTTCATCTATGCCTATTATCCTGACAGATATTGGGGTTTCTATTTTCTTGGCAAATGGAGAAGCCTTAATTACAACCTCCCCGATACTTATATCTGCTTCCTCTAATGGAATTTCAAGATTGACCTGGTTGCTATTGGTCACCATTACAGCACTGGAGATAAAAGGTTTAAATCCCAGAGATGATACCCTTAATTCTGCAAATCCGGGCTTAATGCCGGTAAATATAAAATTACCGTCAAAATCGGTCACTGCACCGATAGTCGTTCCCCATACCTGAACTGTAGCAAACGGAACACCTTCATTAGTTTTAGCGTTATAAACCCTGCCCTTGAT
>Ga0208980_10001880_pt1 | contig 12749 bp, 12 predicted proteins | sample WetSurMetagenome_3_FD_187993 | JGI IMG/M metagenome (GOLD analysis project Ga0208980, IMG submission 187993) | Wetland microbial communities from Twitchell Island in the Sacramento Delta, sample from surface sediment Aug2011 Site A1 Bulk (version 2) | ecosystem: Environmental > Aquatic > Marine...
GTCCCCGACAAAAATCGTCGGGGCTCGCAATGACAGTGAAAGAGTTTTCCATCACTCTGCTAGAGCCACGATGGTGGGACAGATGTTGACTTTACCGTTACTTTTGAGTAACCTTTCCCAGCAAATCTGTCTCAGGCGAGAACCCACCATCCATCTCTTGTGCTCCTGAGCCGAAAAGCTCCACAGAAGGACACTAACCAGAACTCCGAATCTTTCTCCAGCAGAATTCGTACGCCGTACGGAGGCTAGTCAACAGTACCAATCAACATTTTTGGAGGTGAAGCATGAAGAACCACATTGTTGCAAGAACACTCTCTGCTATGCTCGTCCTGCTTGTCTTGTTCACGAGTTGTGCGAAGAAGGTGGTGGACACGGGGAAGATTCCGATCACCACAGCATCGGAAGAAGCGAAGAAGGAATACCTGCAAGGCCGTGACCTGGCCGAGAAGTTGCGCCTGCAAAACTCCATCGTGCATTTTGAGAATGCAGTAGCGAAGGACCCGAATTTTGCCAGCGCGTATTTTCAGCTCGCGCAGGCTGCAACAACAGCCAAGGGCTTTTTTGACAACATGAAGAAGGCAGTTGCACACGCTGACAAAGGTTCTGAAGGAGAGCGCCTGTTGATAATGGGGTTCCAGGCGGGAGTGGATGCGGACCAGCCGAAGCAAAAGGAAACGTATGAGAAGCTCGTCGCTGCATATCCCAAAGATGAGCGCGCTCATTTTGTACTCGGCAATTACTACAATGGCCAACAAGAGTATGCAAAAGCCGTTGAGCACTATGAGGTGTGTACGAAGATTGATTCCAATTACTCACCGGCATACAACTCCCTCGGCTACACATACAGATCGTTGGAGAAGTATGACGATGCGGAGAAGGCATTCAAGAAATACACTGAGTTAATCCCCGGCGACCCGAATCCCCCTGATTCGTATGCTGAGCTGCTGATGAAGATGGGGAAGTTCGAGGAGTCGATCAAGGAATATCAGAAGGCTCTTGCCATCGATCCGAACTTCGTCAGTTCTCATGTCGGTGTAGCGGCGAACTACATGTATTTGGGGAAACCAGATGAGGCGGCAGCAGAACTGAAAAAGCTGGAAGGCATGGCGCGAGACGATGGTGAACTGCGAGTTGCCATGTTCACCATGACGGTGGTAGATGCTGATGGGGGAAAGATGGAGCAGGCGTTGGCTGGAATGGACAGGCAATACGCTGTTGCCGAGAAGATTAACGATGTAGCGAACATGTCTGCTGACCAGGCGGCGAAGGCGAACATACTGCAGGAAATGGGAAAGTACGCCGAGGCGATGGCGCTGTATGAGAAATCCGTGAAGACGATTGAAGAGTCTGATCTTTCGCAGGCCATCAAGGACAATGTGAAGCTGGGACATCATTACAATGTTGCTTCCATTGCGATAGAGAAGAATGATCTGAATACCGCCAAAGCGGAAACAGAGAAGTCTGTCAGCGGAGCTGCGGCGATTAAGAACACATTCCAAATGCGTCAAGGTCACGAGTTGGCGGGCAGGATCGCACTTGCCGGTAAGAAGTATGATGAGGCTATTGCCGAGTTGCAGCAGGCAAATCAACTGAACCCATACAACCTCTACCGGCTCTCTCTTGCTTATGCGGGGAAGAAGGATAAGGAGAAGGCGAAAGAGTTCTGCATGAAGGCGGCGAACGACAACTCACTACCCAATCTGAACTACGCATTTATCAGAAGCAAGGCGGCAAAGATGTTGGCGAAGATGTAAGACGTTCCTCGTCGTAAATCCCTTCGTAGGGGCGACTCGCGGGTTGCCCCTGCGGAGGTTTCTCCTTCGTTGTTTCCCTCTCCTGATTTCCTTACTTTGACACCGCAATTGGAGTTTGTTCCGTGAAGAAACGCGTCGTGGTAGCAATGAGTGGTGGCGTGGATTTGCCATTCTGACTGAGGTTAGCGAACGCAGTGAGGCTAACCTCAACGTCAGAATGAGCATCCCGACACGTTTTGTGTGTCGGGACTCAGCAAGAAAGTTGATTTGAAGGATTGCAGATGAAGAAGAGAGTTGTGGTTGCGATGAGTGGAGGCGTGGACTCCTCTGTGGTCGCGGGAATCCTCGCATCGCAAGGCTATGACCTCATCGGCATTACGATCAAGACCTACAAATATGAGGACGTCGGCGGCAACGTTGGTAACGAGAGTAGTTGCTGTTCACTGGATGGCATTAATGATGCCCGTGCAGTTGCAGCAAAACTCGGGTTCCCCCATTATGTGCTTGACTTCAGTGAGCGGTTCGGACTTGAGGTGATTGACAATTTTGTCGACGAGTATCTTGCAGGTCGGACTCCCAACCCCTGTGTCATCTGTAACCGGAAGATCAAGTGGGAGGAGTTGATCAAGAAAGCAACCGCGCTTGGGGCGGACTACATTGCAACTGGTCACTACGCCAAAGTGAGGTTTGATGAACAGACGAAACGCTATGTGGTTTCGCGTGGACGCGATGAATCCAAGGACCAATCATACGCGCTTTGGGGACTGAAGCAGGAGTCATTGAGCAAGACGTTGTTTCCCCTGGCCGACATGACAAAGGCGGAGTCTCGTGGGTTTGGTGAGAAGCTCGGCCTGCCGAATATGCAGAAGCCAGAGAGCTTCGAGATTTGTTTCATCCCCGACAATAACTATGAACGATTTCTAAAAGAGCGACGCCCGGAATTGGAGACACAAGTAGCGGGCGGTGAGATTTTGATGAACGGTGAAGTCGTGGGGCGACACAATGGGTTTCCGTTCTATACCATCGGTCAGCGCAAGGGGCTTGGCGTTTATCGGCCCGACCCATTGTATGTCACGCATATTGATGCGACCAAGAACCGCATCGAGATCGGAACGGAGGATAAGCTCTACAAGCAGGGGCTTGTTGCTCGAAACGTCAACCTGATCAAGTACGCCGACTGCCGTGAACCGCGTCGTGTTGACGCCAAGATCCGGTATAAGGATGGGGGCGGTGCGGCCACGGTCCAAGAACTGTCGGATGGGAGGATGAGAGTTGTGTTCGACGAGAAGCGGCGGGCCATCACCCCGGGCCAATCGGTTGTGTTCTACGAAGGTGAAGATGTCGTGGGCGGCGGTGTGATTGATGAGATTTTGGATTGAACCAACTCATGTTCTCTCTCCCAAAAGAGTACTTCAAGGAATTTCAGTTTTCTGACCTCCTCAAATTCGATTTTTCTCATTTCAAGGGAGATCTGATTGGTGGATTGACCTCAGCGGTTGTAGCACTGCCCCTCGCTCTCGGGTTTGGGATTTTGGCGTGCAACGGCGATCCGAAAGGCGCTGTGGCTGGACTCTATGGAGCCATTTTTACTGGTCTCCTTGCTTCCCTGTTCGGTGGAACCCCCCGTCAGATCACAGGTCCTACCGGCGGCATGACTGTGATCCTGACACATGTGTACATTCAGTACGGGGGGATGGACGCGCTGGTTGGCGCATGTTTGATTGCGGGACTATTTCAGATTCTCTACGGCCTTTTCAAAGCAGGGAAATTCATTTCCTTCATTCCCTATCCGGTCATCGTCGGCTTCACGAACGGGATTGCGATTCTCATCTTCTCACAACAGCTTAAGCTGTTTGCAAACGCCCCGATGATCGGACTTATCACGATTGCCGTTATCGCTCTCGCTCCCTTCGTCAACAAGAATCTTCCCAAAGCACTCCTCGGTCTGATATTCGGGACAGTGGTTGGTATGTTTCTATTCGATCATTGGGATGCTCTCCGTGTTGCTGTCGATCCTGTTACGCTTTCTCTGAGAACGCACGATGCTCTTGACCTGATCGGAAGGATACCTCAATCGTTCGCGTTGCCGCATTTTCCGACGTACGGACTGAAGACGTGGTCGAACCTCATTCCAGCAGGTTTAACAATCTCGTTGCTGGGCGCTCTTGAGACGTTGCTTGCATCAGTGGTTGCCGACAGTGTCACTGGTGACCGACACAACAGCAACCGCGAGCTTGTGGGACAGGGGATTGGCAATTTCATTGCCGGGTTGTTTGGTGGAATTGCTGGCACCGGCGCAATCGTCAGGACGAACGTCAACATCCGTTCTGGAGGGGTCACGAGGCTCTCAGGCATGATGCATAGCCTTGTGCTTGTCGTCGTGATGCTCTCTCTCGCGCCGCTGGTGGGTCAAATCCCGCTTGTCGTACTTGCCGCTGTCTTGATGATGACGGCAGTCGGCATGTTCGAATGGGAACCGCTGAAGCTCATCCACAAGACTCCGGCACCAGACGCGATCGTCATGGTGGCGACGATGGCCATAACGGTGATCTCTGATCTCATAACGGCGGTCTTGGTTGGATTTGCTCTTTCGGGATTCCTCTTTGTCTATAGAATGAGTGAACTGGGGATGACAAACCTTCTGGAAGGATCTCACTCCGCGAAACTTTCAGCCGAGGAAGGCGAGAAATTCCGCGCACACAAGATTGTTGCGTATGACATCGAGGGACCGCTGTTCTTTGGCGCGGCAAAGAACTTTGTGAGGGAGATCGAACAACAGGCCGATTACAGGGTTATCATCCTCAATATGGAAGGGGTGCCGATCATCGACACCACAGGGGCGTTGGCCCTTGAAGATATTGTCGACAGGCTGAACAGAGACAGGAAGAAGCTGATTATTGCAGGCATGCGGAAGGAAGTGCGAACCGTCTTGCACAAGCTGGGTGTCACCGGGAAGATTGGCGCAGGGAATTTTGCCGCAAACATGGAAAAGGCAACACAATACGCGATCAGCTATGCCACGGGTCAAGCGGAACGGATGCACCTCGGGAAGTACCTGTCGCAAGACTTGATTATGCTTGAAGTGAATGCCCGCAACAAGGAGGAACTCTTGACGCAGATGGTTGAGAGGGCGTACAAGCACGGGCATATCAAAGACAAAGCTGCGTTTCTGAAAGATCTCTGGGAGCGTGAACAGTCGGCATCAACAGGTCTTAACCGGGGAATTGCCATGCCGCACTCCCGCTCAGGGTCAGCCGGATCTGTCATGATCGTGATTGCGCAACTGTCAACACCAATTGACTATGAGACGCTCGACGGCACACCCGTGGATCTGGTGTTCATGATTGCAGCGTCTGACGACACGCAAGAATATTTGCAGACACTCTCGCTGCTCGCAAAGAGTCTGAGGAAGTCTGGCCTCATCGAGGATTTGCGCCGCCTTCGGACTGAGCATGAGATATTCGATCTGCTTGCCCACGAACTTGACGCGAGCTGATTGCTCCTCGTGGCTGACTTTCCTATATTGCCGCTGCCAACGATTGAGGAATGCACATGCTGACTCAGAGATTTCTGAACATTTACGGGCTTGTCGGTATCGTTTTCATGGCTGTTGTGTTTCTGCTCGTCTGGTTCAAGATTGTGCCGCCTTCGTTCCAGCTTCCGCTGCTCCTGGTTGCCCTTTTTATCTGGGCAAGCCGGCTCGTTATGCGAATACTGCTGGCAAGAAAGGAACGGCAAGAAAAATCCGGGATTGATGTGCCTCCTGGTTCGTAACATCACTAATCTGGAGTTGTCTTGATAAAGATCGGTATTCTCGGCACAGCCCGAATTGCGCGGCCTTTCTTCGGCAAGCCTCTCAAGAACGCTGAGATTGTTGCGGTTGCGAGTCGGGAACAGGCAAAAGCCGACGCATTCGGCGATGAGTTCAATATTTCGCGTCGATACGGCAGCTACGACCGCCTTCTGGCCGATCCTGATATCGAAGCTGTATACATTCCTCTTCCTCATCATCTTCATTGCGAATACACCATCAAGGCAGCGCAGGCGGGCAAACATGTGCTTGTCGAGAAACCTGCGGCGCTGAACGTGGCAGACGTTCAAGCGATGACTGCTGCCTGCCAACATAACAATGTGTATTTGATGGAAGCGTTTATGTACAGGTTTAAGAGCGTCATCAGGCGGATGAAAGAGATTGTCGGCCTGGGAGAAATCGGGAAAGTGAACTACATCGACTTCAACTGGTGCTTCAATATCAAAGAAGTAATGAGGAGTCCGTTCAGGCTCGATCGAAGTCAGGGTGGGGGGTCGATGTACGATCTTGGAATCTATGGAATCGACTTCGTCAGGTACATGACTGGCTCTGATCCTCAGATTGTGAGTGCAACAATGAAACGGGAAGTCCCAGGCGGAGTGGACATGCTTGCGCACGTGCAATATGATGCAGGCGGTGTCTTTGCAGTCTGCACATCTGGCTTGATGATGGATGCGAACCACCAGGTTATTGGAGGTACGCTGGGCTCGATGTCTGCACGTGCTGCACTTGCAGGAAACACAGTCGAGAATGTACTGCAGATTCACCTCCTCAAAGGTGATGTGTTACGAGAGGAGAGGTTCCCGCCTGAAAATCCCTACATTGCGGAGCTTGAGTACTTTGCAGGCTGCATTGAACGCAAGGAGCGCCCCTTCCCTGATGGCGAGAACGGTCTGAGAAACCTGCTCCTGCTTGAGGAAGTATTTGCCAGAGCTATCGAAGTGTAGACGAAAACCCAAATGCCTCTACATGGAGAGGCATCTGGGTTTTGCAGATCCAACCTAGGACTTGAGCTTCTTGTTGGCGAAGAGATAGAACGCAATGAGTCCGAGGCCACCCAAGAGACACATGAGAGCCGGATAGATTCCCTCTTCAACTAAATATGTGGCGTGAAGATACATCCCGATCAACACGGCAAGGCCGATCGCAAAGAAGATCATTCCCCACTTCAAAGAGCTCATGGGGTTGATCCTCATTGTCCCTCGTTCATAGAGCCCCTTCATGTCTTCGGGTTTGAGCCCCTTCTCAATCATTGTCATCCGTTCCGTGTGACGAGTCTTTAGCGTGAAGCCCCAAATGCCAGCGATGGTAAGAAAGAACACAATGGGTATGATAACTTCGTGAGGTTGCATGGTCTTCTCCATTTGGTTGATATTAGATGACTCTTTCTGCACCTTAGACATCAAGTGCACGCGAATTGTTTCATGGAGAGAGGATGCTTGATGAAACAATCCATTGAATTCAGAAGTCTAACAGGATACAAGAGAAACTTCTGACCACGTGAGCGACATTGATCGGGACATCATAGAGCAGGTTAGGGGAGGGAATACCCGTCGGTATGCCCTTTTGATCGATCGCCACAAAGACCGGGCGCTCACTCTCGCAACGAGGCTCGCTTCCGACAAGGAAGAAGCAGAAGAATTGGTGCAAGATGCTTTCATGCGAGCGTTCAAGAGTCTGGATCAGTTTCGGGGCGATGCAAAGTTCGGGACGTGGTTCTACCGCATCCTCTACAACCTCTGTATGACGAGAGTGACCAGGCGACATTGCAGACTGGAAACACTTGATGTAGAAGACGGAGCTATGATGGAGAACCTTCTTGTGGACCAGGATGAGCCATCAATTCATGAGCAGATGGAGAGTGCAGAGCTGCACGAGATGATTTCAAACGAAGTCGACAGGCTTCCGGAAAAGTTCCGGTCGGTCATCACATTGTTCTATGTTCAAGAGATGAGCTATGAGGAGATAGTCTCGGTACTGAGTGTGCCCATTGGGACGGTCAAAACCAATTTGTTTCGGGCAAGGAACCTTCTAAGGGAAAGAGTACTTGGTCGCTTGAAAGGAGAGGTAGAAACTGCATGAAAGACATTTCGTTGCACTATTCGTCCGAGCAGTTCAACATGTTGCTCGACGGACGAGCCACGGCAGAGGAGACGCAACGCATGCGGGAACACTTGGTTGGTTGCAGTGATTGCCGCTCTGCGTTTGAACGTCTTGCCGATGTTGATGTTCTTCTGCACAAATTGTCGATACTCGAGACTCGGCCAGACTTCACGCGCTTGCTTATGGATCAGATTCTCGTTGCGCCAAAGGCGTCATTCGCGTTTCGGCTCCTTGAAAAACTACCATACTTGTTTGGGCTATTGATTGTTCTCAGCACAATGATTGTCGCCTTTGTTGTCACCGGTGTCTTCGACGTAACACAGTTCGATCAGACCAGAACTGCGGCCGGAGGAATCGCCGGGAGAATGGGTGAGAGTCTTGCAACTGCAATGGGGTCATTCAGCGCATGGCTGGTTCAGTATGTTCCGTTCGCATTCGGCAAAGGCAGCATGAGCGTGGCATTCTTCACAGTGGCGATCGTAGTGATGCTGGCAGCAGTGGATCGACTCGTGGGTAAGAGAGTGCTACAGAAGTGAGGCGGGATCAGTTCGTGATTTGTGTAATGTGAGGGTTGTACTTGTCTTTTTTCAAGTCGTCTCTACTTTGCTGCAGATAGGTATCTCACTTCCTCTTTTCCCACCACTTCTGCCCAATGCATTGTATGTGCAGGGAGATCCAGTCTGTCCCCAGGCTTCATCACCCAGGTTCCGGCATCCGTTCCGAGCTTCATCTTTCCCGTGACTATGATGACGAAGTCATCGAAGTCATGCTTATGCCGGCCATACTTCATCCCCGCAGGATCGGAATACAGTTCACACGTCAATCCTTCCTTCTTAAGCATCGCCCTCAACTCTTCCTGCGTTGGCTTGGTGCTCTTGCTCCACGGGATAATATCTACTATCTGCTTGGACAACTTCGTCCCTTTCTCACGATGGAATTATGCTGGATGATTCCGGCCGGAACAGTTCCGGCTGTTTGTTGCTTGTACTCCTTCCGAGGCATTGCTCATAGTGTGCCTCGTATTGGTTGACAATCTTGTGCACGTCAAAGTATTCAACAGCCCTTCTCCGCGCATTGGCACTGAAGATGCCGTGCTTGATCCCGTTTGTGAGTAACTCTACTGAATAGCGCGCCATGCGTTCGATATCACCAATTTCTGCTATGAAGCCCGTCTCTCCGTGGACCTGCAGTTCAGGCAATCCCCCGACGCTCGAAGAGACGACGGGCACTCCGCACGACATTGCTTCTAGGGCAGAGAGTCCGAAGCTCTCCGACTGGCTGGGCATGAGGAACAAGTCTGCAGCGGAAAGAATAGGCACGAGTTCAGTCTGTTTTCCCAGGAACCGTACATGTTCGTGGATACCAAGTTCCCTGACGAGCAGTTCGCATGCAGAGCGATCAGGTCCGTCTCCAACAAGGATGAGGTTGGAAGGCACTTTCTTTCTTACCTCGTGGAAGATCTTGATGACATCCTGTACGCGTTTCACAGCTCTGAAATTTGATGTGTGCACCAATATCTTCTCGCCTCTCGGGGCGAACTTCTCACAGATTTCCTCACACGGCATCCGCTGGTACTTCTCCGTGTCCACGAAATTCGGTATCACCTCGATTGCTTTGTTGATGCCGTAGTTCGTCGTCGTCTTTTCCCGTAGGAACCGGGACACTGCCGTGACGCCGTCACTTTGCTCAATGCTGAATTTCATCACTGGCAGGAAGCTCGGCTCGAGTCCTACCAGAGTGATGTCCGTACCGTGGAGCGTTGTGACAATCTTCAGCCCGTTTCCCACGATCTGCTTTGCCAGGTAGGCGCTTGTCGCGTGAGGAATGGCGTAGTGGGCGTGTATCAAGTCCAGTTTCTCAAATCGAGCGACCTCGACCATCTTGCTTGCAAGTGCCGGCGTATACAGGGGAAACTCAAAGAGCGGATATGTGGCCATCTCCACTTCGTGGTAGAACACGTTGCCTTGATAACCGTCCAGCCGCATCGGCATTGCATAGCTGATGAAGTGGATTTGATGCCCTTTGGTTGCGAGTGCCTTTCCCAGTTCCGTTGCGACTACGCCGCTACCGCCGTACGTCGGATAACACACAACTCCGATTTTCATTGAGAGCTTCCTTTGTGCCGATGAAGATAAATAAAGAAGTTAAAAGCTACAAGTTCGTTCCCATGTGCCCTTGAAACACAGCCAGATAAGGTATATTATTACGGTACACTACGCCGTGGATCATACCGACTTGGAGATAGACGAATATAAGACCATTACAGGACAAGTTCGAGTCGAACTGAAGGTGCTAGGCTCGAAGTTCATTGCATCGGTCTCATCCTCGACAACAAAATCCGAAGCTGAAGAGTTCGTGGCAAGGATGAAGAAACAGTATCACGATGCCACGCACAACTGCTATGCCTATCGATGTGGTACGGAGGGAAGTCTATTTCGTTTCAATGATGATGGTGAGCCAAGTGGTACTGCTGGCAAACCTATCCTTGCCGCCATCGACAAGGCGGGTCTTACGGATGTTTGCGTGGTAGTAACTCGCTATTTCGGGGGAACAAAGCTTGGAGTTGGAGGGCTTGCCCGGGCGTATGGCGAGGCTGCCGAGAAGGCTCTTTCTGCTGCGGAGCGGGTGACCAAGTTCTTGGTTGAGTTATTTCGTGTCTCTTTTCCTCATTCACAGATCAGCAACGTGATGCATGTCGCTTCAAAGTGCGGTGCGAGAATAGCCGACACTGTGTATGATGAAGAGGTTCATCTCGTGCTGGAGATTAGACGATCGAAGGTGGAGGAACTACGTACTCTGCTAGTAGACCACACCAGTGGCAATACCCGGTTCACGCACTAAGCTATCTTCGCCTATCGGTCACTTTCCTATCTATGTCTGCTTCATCTCCTTGACAATCTTCATTGTATCAAGCGCGATCACCAACTCCTCGTTTGTCGGAATAACAAGCACATGAACCTTCGAGTTGCTGGGGCTGATGAATTTCTCCTTCTCGTCGGAGTTGTTTGTTGATTCATCTACCGTGATGCCCAGGAATTCGAGCTCCCGGCAACTTTCCTGTCGCACGTCGGGGCTGTTCTCGCCGATGCCACCCGTGAAGACGATTCCATCAACACCCCCCAATACTGCAGCGTAGGCGCCAATGTACTTGCGGATTCTGTAGCAGAAGATTTCAAATGCGTACTGTGCCTTCTTGTCTCCGCTCTTCATCTCCTTCAGAACCTCTCGCATGTCGCTACTGACACCGGAGATTCCCTGCAAGCCGCTATGTTTGTTGAGGAGCGTGTTGGCTTCTGCAAGGTTGATCCCTTCTTTTCCCATGATATAGAGGATGACTGAAGGATCGATGTCCCCAGAACGAGTGCCCATCAGCAATCCTTCCAGCGGTGTGAACCCCATCGTCGTATCAACTGAAGTGCCTTTGTCGATTGCAGCCATGCTGCAGCCGTTTCCGAGATGGCATGTGATCAGCTTGAGTGACCCGAGATCTCTGTTGAGCATCAAGGCTGCCCGTTCGGAAACATAACGATGCGACATTCCATGGAAACCGTAGCGGCGAATTCTGTACTGAGTATAGAGGGAATACGGGATTCCGTAGAGGAAGGCCCGCCGTGGCATCTGCTGATGAAAGGCGGTATCGAAGACGGCAACTTGCGGTGTTCCGGGTAGACTCACCTGGCTGGCGTTAATTCCCCTGAGATTGTGCGGATTGTGGAGAGGGGCAATCTCAAAGTTATTCCTGATGCTCTTGATGACCTCGTCAGTGATAAGCACAGAAGCCGAGAACGTTTCGCCACCGTGCACAACGCGGTGCCCAATTGCATGGATATCAGACCTGTCGTTGATGACGCCGTGGTTCCGACTAAGGAGGACGGCCAGGATGTATTCGATAGCACTGATGTGGTCGACGATCTCACCGGCAATCTTTATCTCGTCTCCATCGTGGCGGATGTTCGTGAGGGTTGCGCCATCCATGCCGATGCGTTCGATCCCCCCACGTGCAAGCGTCTTCTGTGATTCGACTTCAATGAGCTGATATTTTACAGAGGAACTACCACAGTTAAGGACAAGTATGTTCATGTTCAGATAATTGGATTCAGTTTATGGTTATGACTACCGGATGATCGTTCATATGCAGAAGCGTGTTGGCTTGGGGGTCAGATTCGTTTTCCTTCGGAATCGTACTTAAAGAACCCTTCTCCTACTTTCTTCCCAAGCTTTCTCTCGCGCACCATTCGGCGTAGGAGGGGGCAGGGGCGATAGCGAGGTTCACCAAGTTCGTGGAAGAGCGTATCCATCCACATCAACACTTCATCGAGGCCCATGTTGTCAGCCATCTCGAGTGGGCCCTTGTCCATGGTATAGCCGAGCCTCATAGCAGTGTCAATGTCTTGAGCCTTGGCAATTCCTTCCATAAGCACGTGCATTGCTTCGTTGAGCATCGGAAGGATGGTGCGTGTCGTGATGAAGCCGGGATATTCGAATACCTCGACGGGCGTCTTGCCGATTCTCTCTGCAAACCTCTTCACGATCTTGAACGTCTCATCTGATGTCTTCATGCCACGCACAACTTCGACGAGCGGCACCTTGGGGACCGGGTTGAGGAAGTGCATCCCGATGATGCGCTCGGGACGTTTGCTTGATTGTGCGAGCTTGGTCAAGCTTAAGGTCGCTGTATTCGAAATGAACACGGCATCTTCCTTCCCGATGGAATAGAACGCTTCGATGAGTTGGCGCTTCAGCTCAAAGTTCTCGTCGACAGCCTCAATAATGATGTCGCAGTTCTTCATCAGAGTAATGTCGGCAACGCCTTTGACGCGGGAGAGAATCGCGCGCTTTTCAGCCGCCGTTTTGCTCCACCGCTTGATCTGCATATCAATGGATTTTCCCAAACCATCGAGTCCCGCCTTCAAGGCCTTTTCATTCTTTTCTACGGCAATCACATCGATGCCAACGCTGGCAACAGTCTCCGCGATCCCTTGCCCCATCACGCCCAGCCCGATCACGCCGACAGAATGAAACGGATCGGAGCGTTTTGTGGCTTTTGACAACGTCGAGTGGAGGTCTTCGAGCTTTAGTTT
>Ga0208980_10001881_pt1 | contig 12738 bp, 8 predicted proteins | sample WetSurMetagenome_3_FD_187993 | JGI IMG/M metagenome (GOLD analysis project Ga0208980, IMG submission 187993) | Wetland microbial communities from Twitchell Island in the Sacramento Delta, sample from surface sediment Aug2011 Site A1 Bulk (version 2) | ecosystem: Environmental > Aquatic > Marine...
CAATGCCAGTGATCGGGAGTACCAACTATCACAATGTCAATATCTTTGTCATCGAGCATCTTACGATAGTCAGAGTATAGTTTGGGCTTTGCGAATCCCAGCTTTTCAATATCTGCAGTACGGCTGGCCAGAAAGTTGGAATCGATATCACTTAATGCAACGCATTCTATTTCAGGATTTTTAAGAAAGGACGCCAGATCGCTGTATCCCTGACTCCTTACTCCAATAAGGCCGACCTGAATCTTATCATTTGGTGAAGCCTTCTTCCTTACTGCTTCTGCAAGGACATCTGCCGAAATTACAGATCCAGCAGCCAGAACGGATGCGGTTTTAATAAATTTTCTGCGTGTTGAATTCATAGTCATGAAATTTTTATGATATGAGTGCCAAGTTAATATTTAATTGCATGAGGATCAATTTCTATATTATTAAAAATCTTCAAATAATATTTTTATATGCGGCGGGCCCCATCATACATCACACAGGGATAGTGAGGAAATGACTTATTTGTGATTAAAACTTATATTTCCTAAATTTACTACTTATCAAATTCCATTAATAAAGTCAAATCATGAAAAGTCTGAGATTTTTTTCTGCCCTGATTCTATCGGGCTTATTTTTAACTAATCTTAACGCCCAGAATTTTAAACCAGATGATCCTATCCCCTCTGACCCGGCCATCAAGATCGGCAAACTTGAGAACGGGATCACATATTACATTAAGAAAAATTCCAAACCTGAACAAAGGATAGAGCTCAGACTTGCGGTTAATGCCGGATCGGTTTGTGAAACAGACGGGCAGCAGGGCCTGGCGCACTTTGTTGAACATATGTGCTTTAACGGTACCAAAAACTTCCCGAGCAACAAGATAATTGATATGCTTGAAGAAATGGGAGTTAAATTCGGAGCCGAACTTAACGCTTATACAGGCTTCGACCAGACTATTTACATGCTTAAGGTTCCAACAGATAAGGAAGAATGGATTAACAGAGGATTTCAGGTGCTTGAAGACTGGGCACACCAGGTAAACTTTGACGATTCTGAAATAGATAAAGAACGGGGAGTTATTGTCGAGGAATGGCGATTAGGTCTTGGTGCTGATGACAGGATGCAGCAGAAATATATCCCGGTACTGTTAAAGGGATCGAAATATGCCGAAAGACTTCCGATAGGGAAAATTGACGTGATTAAAAGTTTTCCGCATGATACATTAAGAAGGTTCTATAATACCTGGTATCGTCCCGACCTGATGGCATTTGTGGTTGTTGGTGACATTGATCCTGTTGTGGCTGAGAATAAAGTCAGGGAGTATTTTAACAGAGTTCCCAAACATATCGGTGGTGAAAAAAGAATGGAATATACTGTACCGGATAATGTTGAACCGCTGATAAGTGTTGTGACCGATAAGGAAGCCACAGGCTATGAGGCCCAGATAATGTTCAAGCAACCTAAGTCGTATGCAATTACCTTTAATGATTATCGTAACACTCTGATGCGGAATATTTATACGGGCATATTGAATAACCGTCTTCAGGAAATTGCGCAAAAACCCGATGCCCCTTTCATGTACGCAGGTTCAGGATATGGCTCCTTCATCGGCCGGTCGGTTGATGTGTATTCTTTATTTGTTGGCGCAAAAGAAAACCAGATTGAAACGAGTATCGAAACGGTGATGACAGAAAATGAGAGAGTGCGTCGGTTCGGTTTCACTGCTTCCGAACTGGAAAGAGAAAAGAAAGATGTTTATACAATGTATGAAAACGGAGCAAAAGAAGCTGACAAGACATTATCGGGGACTTATGCAAATGAATTTATAAGGAACTATCTGGAGAAGGAAAGCATTCCGGGTTACCAGAGGGAGTTTGAACTTGTTAAGGAATTCCTGCCAGGCATCACACTGGAAGAAATCAATAAACTAGGCCAGTCATGGATCACCGACGAAAACATGATCACACTTATTACTGCCCAGGAAAAGGAGGGAGTTAAGGTGCCATCCGAACAACAAGTGGCTGAGATAATCAAATCAATCAGAACGAATAATATCGAAGCTTATGTCGATAAGGTTACTGATGCACCGCTGTTAGCAACTATACCTGTTGCAGGTAAAGTGACAAAAACAACCGGCAACTCGATGTATGGTTTCACGGAGCTTTTATTTGCGAATGGTGTCAGGATGATCCTGAAACCAACTGATTTCAAAAATGACGAAATACTGATTTCAGCCTTTAGTCCGGGAGGTACTTCACTTTATCCTGATAATGATATCATGTCTGCAATGCTGGCTTCAAATATTGTTGTCCAGAGTGGATTAGGAGATTATGATTACATAGGTCTGCAGAAAAAACTCTCGGGCAATACTGCAAAACTTACTCCATACATTAATGAACTGAGGGAGGGAGTTAACGGGAGCTGTTCACCAAAAGACCTTGAGACAATGTTGCAATTAAACTATCTTTATTTTACCGGAACCCGCAGAGATGAAACAGCTTTCAATGCTTATATCTCAAGAATGAAAAACATGATAAAACCTATGAGAGCCAATCCGCAGGTAATTTTCCAGGATACTTTGACAAAGATAATATCAAAGAACTCCCCAAGGGTGATTGCCATTCCGACAGAAGCACAACTGGACCAGGTGAATCTGGACAGGCTTCTTAGTATTTTTAAAGACCGGTTTGCCGATGCAAGTGATTTTACATATTTGATGGTTGGCAATTTTAAAATCGAGGATGTAATACCCCTCCTTGAAAAATATATCGGGGGACTTCCATCAACCAAAAGGACAGAAACATGGAAGGATGTAACACCTGATTTTCCCAAAGGTGTGGTTGACGTTGATGTACCCAAAAACTCAGAGCCTCAGAGTCAGGTAGCGATGGTATGGAAAGGCGATTTCAAATATAAAGACAAATACCGTCAGGGATTCGTTATGTTAATGAATATACTGTCGATAAAACTCAGGGAATCAATGCGGGAAGAACAGAGCGGTGTCTACGGTGTCAGCTTTAGCGGTAATCCGGTAAAATACCCGGAACCAAAATACGTAATCACATCATCGTGGGGATGTGATCCGGATAGTATTTCAAAACTTTCGCATTTAGTACTCGATGAAATGGCAAAAGTTAAAAAGAATGGACCAACCCAGGAAGACCTGAATAAAGTTAAAGAGACTCTGATCAGGGAACGTGAGACCAGGCTGAAAGAGAATAATTTCTGGGTTTCTTCTCTTCAGAACTATTACCTTAACGGTGACCGGCTTATGACGCTCGAGGAATATAAGACTTTTGTAAACTCCTTTACAGCCAAGGATATAAAAAAGATTGCAGGCAAGTATCTTGATACTGATAGCTATGTAAAAGTTGCTTTAACGCCGGCTCCAAAACCTGAAACAAAGTAAGCCGGTATTATCGGAACAAATATGTAAGTGTCTTGTTTATTGGTACTTAACCACAGAGTTACACAGAGTCTAACGGAGTTAAACCGAGTTAAAACAGTGTTACTCCTTTCAGACTCTGTGACACTCGGAGGTTAAAAGATCTTAGAAAAGACCATGCAACTCAGCATTGATCTTGTCGATCACCTCGCTAAGGTGATCGCTGTTATTCGGGAAATTGTAATGATCAGCTTCTATTATCAGCATCTTTCCGAGGTTATAGCTCTGGATCCATGCTTCATACCGTTCGTTAAGCCTTTTCAGGTAATCGATGCGGATTGAACTCTCATATTCCCTGCCTCTTTTCTGTATCTGATTTACCAGTGTTGGAACCGAAGCCCTCAGATAGAGCAGTAAATCGGGAGGCTGGATGAGAGAACTCATCATTTTAAAAAGTGATGAGTAATTATCAAAGTCACGGGTCGACATCAGTCCCATCGAATGAAGGTTCGGGGCAAAAATATAAGCATCTTCGTAAATAGTCCTGTCCTGAACGATGGTTTTATCCGATTTCCGGATATCAAGTATCTGGCTGAAACGTGAATTAAGGAAATATATCTGCAGGTTAAACGACCAGCGCTGCATGTCCACATAAAAATCGTTAAGATATGGATTGTCATCTGCATCTTCGTAATGAGGAGTCCAGCCATAGTGCTTTGCAAGAAGCCCTGCCAGTGTTGTCTTGCCCGATCCGATATTACCCGCAATACCTATATGCATTGGTTGTGGTTTTATATTTTTCAATTTTTAAAATTACCAAAATTTGATCAGACTTTTCAGTTTTGAGGAGATAAAATCCGGAGTGTTTAAAGTTTGGAGTGTCTAAAGGGCCTGATGTTTGAAAAATACGTATAATTCTTCAATGAATTCCCGTGAATTGGAAAGCCTAGGCACCTTGTTCTGGCCACCAAGTTTTTTTTTGGATTTCATCCACTGCATAAAAGTTCCGGGAGGAACAGGTCTGACAATGGGTTTCACGAGGTTGATATCTTTGAAGCGTTTTGCTTCATAATCAGAATTAACCGACTTAAGAGTATTGTCGAGCAGATCGGTGAATTTACCGGTATCGTCCGGCATTTTTTCGAATTCAATTATCCATTCATGAGTTCCCTTTGATGCTTCGCTCATATAAACTGGTCCGGCAGTATATTCAGATATAATTGCACCGGTTCCTCTGCAGGCTGCATCAAGCGCTATATCTGCATTTTCAACAATAACCTCTTCTCCGAAGGCATTGATAAAATGCCTGGTTCTTCCTGTAATACGGAACCTGTATGGATCGGTGCAGGTAAAGACTATTGTGTCGCCGATCATATATCTCCAGAGTCCACCGTTTGAGGAAATAACAATTGCATAATTTATCCCCGGCTCAACTTCTCCAAGAGTATATACTTGTTGAATTCCGGATGTCAGTTTGTCGGCAGGGATGAACTCAAAAAAGATTCCATAATCGAGCATCAGGAGCATATCAGATTTTCCGGGTTCATCCTGGATCCCGAAAAATCCTTCTGAGGCATTATAAGTTTCCATATAGTTCATCTGATCGCCAGGAATCAGCTTTTTATATATTTCACGGTAAGGGGTAAAACTAATCCCGCCATGGAAAAACACCTCAAGATTTGGCCATACTTCCAGAAGGCTCGACTTACCGGTATAATTAAGAACGTATTTGATCAGAGTAAGGTACCATGATGGTACTCCGGAGAAGCTTGTAACATTTACATTTACAGATGTCTTTGTGATCAAATCAAGTTTTTTCTCAAAATCTTCAATCAGGGCAATCTTCTGGCTTGGTGTCCTGATGAACTCAACCCAGAATGGTGCATTCTCAATCAGCAATGCTGAAAGATCCCCATATAAAGTTTCGTGATTGAACTGACTTATTTTTTTACTTCCTCCCAGTGTAAGGCCCTTTCCTGTAAATATCCCGGTATCTGGAAAATTCCTGGCATAGATTGCCAGAATGTCTTTTGCAGCCCTGTAATGGCACCCTTCAAGCGATTCATTGCTGACAGGGATGAATTTGCTTTTTGCAGAGGTAGTTCCGGAAGACCGGGCAAACCATTTGATTACCCCAGGCCAGGTAAGATCGGCCTCTCCTTTTTGAAGCCTTTCTATGTAAGGGAAGAACTCTTCATAGGATGTGACCGGAATGCGTGACTGATAATCCCTGACAGTACTGATAGATGAATAGCTATATTTTTTACCCCATTCAGTCATGGCGGCGGTTGAAAGTATTTTGAAAAGAACCTGCTGCTGTGTCTCCACAGGATATTTCTTAAAGTGTTCTATTTGGTTTAAACGATTTGTATTAAGCCACTTAACAATTGAAGGTATGATAGCCATAAAACAGAACCTGTTTGAGAATTAAAGATATAGAAAAATATCCCTGTGTTTATTTAATGTTTAGTTGAAAATTTCCTTCATGACATCAAGTGAATTTATTTTTTTAAGTCCGGGAAGATGGACACTGAAATATCTGATAATTGTATCAAGTACTTCGTTCCTGAGAGCACCCGTAAGCCTGATACTCCTCATTTGATCAAAGGAAGATGAAAAGAACTCAGCCAGAATCTCTGAAATTTCAGGGTCAGCATAAGCTGAGTGTAAAGGAGGCCGGGAAATAAAAGTACCATTCATCAGATCAAAGTATTTTTGTCCAGGATTGCTGCGGATTCCGGGTTCAAAACCCAGGAAGCTGCTTAGTCCTGAAAGGAATGCAATATGGAAATTGGTATAACCTGATTCGGATTTATCAAGGAATTTAATTGAGTCTTCAATAAAATCGAACATTTCAAAATTGGGGGTCTCTTCCCTGAGGACTGTTGTCAGTACTTCAGCAAGAAAAACAGCGATGCAGCTTTTTTTAATGTCAGCATAAATGTCAGCAGGTGAATGAGAAACTGAAAACTCTTTAAGTATCTGAACCCCACGCGATTCTTTGTAATAAAATACAAGTTCAAGGATGAACATTGGCTGAAACAGAACATTGTGCTTACCTGATTTCCTGCTCCTCATCCCCTTGATCATAATTGACTGCCTTCCGAAATCGCGGGTATATACCTGGGCTATAATACCTGAATCGGTATATTTTATCTGGTGCAGCACAATGGCTTTAGTCTTGTGGATCATTACGGCCAATGATTTACTCAAATATAAAATTATTATATTTACTGGTCAATCAACTGCACCATGATCTCAACAAATAATGAAGAGCTTGTCAAACGTATTGCACGACTGGCCAGGCAAAACCAGGAGCTTGAAGAACGTATCAAAAAGCTGATTAAGCAAAACGAGAAACTTGCAGGCGAAAATGAAAAACTAAAGGCATCTGTGCAGGAGCTGCCTTCTGAAACGGTGAAAAGCGAACCGGAGAAAAAAGAGAGGACTTTAAAGTTCAATATGGCAACAGTTCTGTTTGCCGATATTCATGGATTCTCTAAAGTTATTGAGGGGATGGATTCAATAGCTGTAATGGATGAACTTGATGAAATATTTTATGAGTTTGAATCGATAGCAGAAAGGTACAAAATTGAAAAGATCAAGACAATAGGAGACACCTTTATGTGCGCAAGCGGGATCCCTGTTAAAAATATCACAAACCCGATTGACGTTGTTATGTCCGCCATAGAGATGCGTAACTATCTTGAAAAATATGAAATTGAAAAGAGAGGCGGCAAAACAAGGATATGGGACCTTAAAATCGGAATACACACAGGCCCGGTAACTGCATCAATATCAGGTAAAAAGAAAATAACTTATGATATTAAGGGAGATACCGTTCATAATGCAAGCCGCCTTGAAGCCCTTTCTGAAAACGGTTCTATTCTAATCTCAGTAATGACTTACGAGCTGGTCAAGGAATTCTTTGATTGTGAATATTATGGCAAGCTACCCGTAAAGTACAAGGGTGATCTTCAGATTTTCAGGGTTAAGGGCCTGAAGCCTGAGTTTTCAGTTGACGGACTTGGAGTAATTCCGAACAATTCATTTAATATTAAATTCGGACTGATACAATTTACTGATATCCAGGAGATAATACTCGACAAACTTGAAAAAGAACTTCCGGCATATGTGTTTTATCACAATGTCAAACATACTGTGGATGTTGTTACTGAGGTCGAGCTAATAGGCTGGGCAGAAGGATGCAGCGATGAGGAAATTTTGCTGCTTAAGACGGCAGGGCTTTTCCATGATACGGGAATCACAGTATCTTTCGACAATCATGAGCAGAAGGGAACCGAATATGCACGGAAAATATTGCCGGATTACAATTATACTCCGGAACAGATTGACAGGATCTGCAGAATAATTATGGCAACAAAGCTCCCTCCCAAACCTTCCAATCTTCTTGAAGAAATAATCTGTGACTCGGATCTGGATTATCTTGGCAGAAGCGATTTCATCCCCGTGTCGAATACTCTTTTTGAAGAGCTCAAAGCCCAGAACAAAATGAAAGACCTTAATGAATGGAATAAAATGCAGGTGAAATTCATTTCGGGCCATCAATACTTTACAAAAACTGCAAGAAGCCTTAGGGAAGTCAATAAAAAGCTGCAGATAGAAAGGATTCAGAGTTTAATTACCACCTGACTATTTCCCGATCACAAGAATCTTTGTAACGCAAGATTCTGAGCCATCATTGTTTGCACAAAATATAAGATAGACTCCGGTTGCAACTCTTTGTCCGTTATAGGTCTTTAAATCCCAGGATGCCTGACCTCCTTCAGATATTGTCTCAAACACAAGATTGCCACTTATATCCGTTATTTTGATCTGTGAATCCTTAATTAATCCTGTTATCGTGACATTCCCGGCATAGTCTTCTCTAACAGGATTTGGGAATGAATACACATTCTGAAATTCCTCCTTACCGGAAGTTGCTATCTCGCGAACCGAGATAACTCCTTCGGATGTTCCGAACCAGACCTCTCCGGTAATATTATCGATCGCTACACTGGCTATAGAATCGGAAAACAGGCAGCTGTTCTGTTCATTGTAGTTTTTAAGCATTGTCGTTCCATCAGCTGAAAGCAGGTAAGCACCGGAACTTTTTGTTCCAAGCCATTTCCTGTTGGCGCCATCAACCGCAATTGAGCTTATTGATTCTGTGCCGAGCATGTAATCTGCAAGTCCTGAACCGTCATTACGTGGAACCTTTATCCTGAAGCCTCTTACATCTTCGTCGAAGATCCGGGCAGTATTGGTATAAATCACAGGTCCCTGGTCTGTTCCGACCCAGATTTTACCTTCAAGATCTTCAGCTGCTGAAAAAACTGAAGTTATCACCTTATCATCATTATCAACAACTGTCAGTTTCCTGGACTGGTCGTCCGCAGGCACTTCAGGTGTATTATTGTCATCAATGATAAATAAGCCGTGACCGCCAGGCAGAATTATCCATTTTTGACCGCTTTCAGTTGCGATAATATCTCCAATGACAGGTGAATTAATTTTCTGAGGATAAATGATCCAGGTTCCGTCAGGCTTAAGTATCTTGACACTTTCCGGGACATCACTCTGGGTTATCCAGAGATTTTTTGACCTGTCCATCGCGAGCCCGCAAATCCTTACTCCTGAACCAGGTGTTTCACCATCATGGAGTAGTGAATTGGCTGAATCATAGTGTTTAATAAGAGCATTGTTGTTAAACTCGAATAACCCGTCACCCCACGATGAAATAAAAAAATGGGAGCTGTTCCCGGGATCAATTAATGATCTCATGGCATCTTTGTCGGTTCCGGAAACGATATTCGTAAACTGGTAATTTTCTAATATTGAAACCTGTAATGGTCTTTTAAGGCTGTTCCAGGAATCGTCAGTTCCGCCTCCGCAAATAATGGTTTTTCCGTTTGATGATGTTATGTTCACAACGTTGTTGGACGCGGGTCCTGAAATATTAAGACTGGTAAAGGTGGTCAGGTTCTTTCCATATATGAGGCCATAACTTAAGTCACTTATCCATACATCATTGTTTACAATTATTCCCTGAGAAATGTTCGGGCTGCCCCAGCCATATGATGCTATAGTGGTTTTCAATGATCCGTTGTCACTATAGTAATTTAGTGATCCCTGGGATGAAACGGTGAATCCCTCAGGGGCCTCATCGAATGAACTGTAGGTTATTCCGGGTTTGAAGGAATGAAGCCTTGTTCCGCCGTCGATTGCGTAAATCTTATCACCTGATGATCCTTCATGGACATTTAAGTAAAGGATTCCCCCGGAAAATATTAAATGATTACACCAGGAATCAGGATCCGGTATACTCTTAATCTGGGTCCAGTTGCCAAAATATGCAAGTCCCTGGTTTGACTGTTCAGCATACCAGGTCCCGCGGGCGGTGGCAGCGTAAAACATGTTATTTCCAAAAGCTATATCGAAAACTTCGTTATTATCAGGTCCCGGACCAGGTTTCCATGTATCATAGATTTCCATCTTAATCAGATCAACTACAACTATCCCAAAGCCTGTGGCCAGATATGCATATTTCCCGGCAGTTCTTATCCTGTTTATTCTTTTGTTTCCCTGAATGTATTTGTTCCTTATATCAGGGATGTTGTACACGGTATTGTGCAGAATGAGATCCAGATTTGTGCTTTTGTAAGCAATTATCAGAATATTGTTTTCATCTGACCATCCTATAGTGCTGATTCCCGTTTCAGAAAGGCCATTAACAGGTGACATTTTTTTGAGTTCACTGTACTCTTTATTATAAACAAGAACAGAAGAACCTGTCGACGCGTAAATTTCATCAGAGCCTGCAGCAATGCTTTTAGCTGTATTATAGTTCAAATGATCCGTCCAGGAACCCACCGGTTGCTGACCTTGGAGAGAGGTGGAAAAGATAATTATAGCTGTTATGAACAACAGTTTTTTCATCATCTAATTGATGGTCTGATTTGAATCCCTGGCCTCTGGCATTTGATTGCCAAGTAAGAACAATTTCAATTTTTCAAATGCCCTGGCGCGATGAGATATGCTGTTTTTTTCTTTCAGATCCATTTCAGCGAAGGTCTGATTTTTCCCTTCAGGAATAAAAACGGGATCATATCCAAATCCCTGGCTGCCTCTTCTTTCTTCTGTTATTCTGCCATTTACAATACCCTCGAAAATATATTCGTTCCTGTTGAATATAAGCGCTATAACAGTCCTGAACCTGGCATTCCTGTTAGGTTCATTTTCAAGGAGTGACAATAATTTAACAATATTTGCTTCAGAGTTTTTATTTTCACCTGCAAACCTTGCAGAATGGACCCCCGGCATTCCATTGAGTGCTTCCACTTCAAGGCCAGTATCATCAGAGAATACATTCAATCCGGTAGCTTTGAAAATAAAACGGGCTTTGTGCAGTGCATTCCCTTCGAGGGTCATTTCATTTTCCGGGATATCCCCGGGCATATTAATATCCTTCAGACTTAACAGGGTAAAGGTATTCCCGAGGACGTTATTAATTTCGCGTATTTTATTCAGGTTGTTTGACGCAAAGACAATTTCCATAAATATGCAAGTTTCACTTGCGAAATTAATAAAAGTGGCGAAAGTTCTGAAATGCCACAATGGCACCTGAAGTTTGGCGTTAATAAAGTTTATTGATACTTTTGGTAATATATCGGTTAATTTAAAAGTAGATGCTGTTAATCAGGAAGTTCAGTTTTTCAATATTGATAATTATCCTCTCAGCTATACAATCTTTTCCATCATATTCCAGGAGTTCAGCTGATCGTGGTACAGCAACAGGGATGATTGAGATTGCAACAGGAGTGGTTCTGTTTTTAGTGGTACAGTTTGCTATTTATAAATTTCTCGAATCACGGTTTAAAAAAAAGCAAAAAGTGCTGGAGGACCTATTGAACCGGAGAAACGATGAACTCAAAAAGGAAAATGAAAAGACTGAAGCACTCCTTGCAAATGTTCTTCCCAAGAATACTGCTGATGAGATAATGTCGAAGGGGAAAGCCACAAAGGCCAAATATAATTTTGTAACCGTTTTGTTTTCAGATATTCAGGGGTTTACTCAGATTGCAGAGGAGATGAACCCGGAAGTGCTTATTGATGAACTCGACAAATTCTTTTTTCACTTCGACTCAGTAGTTGAGAAATACAGAATAGAAAAGATCAAAACAATAGGGGATGCATATATGTGCGCGGGAGGGATTCCAGAAAGAAACAGAACCAATCCGGTTGAGGTTATAATGGCTGCACTTGAGATGCAGCAATACATGAATAAGCTCAAGGAATCTTCACTTCTTCAGGGGATGAAGTATTGGGATATCAGGATAGGCATTCATACGGGAACGGTAATTGCAGGAGTTGTCGGCCATAAGAAACTGTCGTACGATATATGGGGCGATACTGTCAACACAGCAAGCAGGATGGAATCATCGGGCGAAGGTGGAAAAATCAATATTTCAGGCACTACCTACGAGTTTGTAAAGGATTTTTTCATTTGTGAGCATAGGGGGAAAATGCCTGTAAAATATAAAGGTGAGCTTGACATGTATTTTGTCAAGGGAATAATCCCTGAGCTAAGCGATGAGCAGGGTTTGCCAAACAGTAAATTCATGTTCAGGATGCAGCTTATTAAGCTCCAGGATGTTGAAGGAACCATAAACAAGCTTTTTATAGACGAAGCGCCTCCTGACCTGTATTTTCATAATGCTCAGTTTGCTACGAGTATTATCAGTCAGGTAGAATTAATTGCCACATCTGAAAAAACACCGGAGGAAGAGTACATTAACCTGAAACTGGCATCAATATTTCTGATAACGGGATTCATATCTGATTATAATAATCCGGTTGAAGGAGCCTTTAATTTAATGGGAGAAGTACTTCCGCGTTTTGGTTTTGATGAAAGTTATATTATTTCGGCGAGGCGTATTCTCACCAACTCATTTGACGAAAAATATGAAACAGCAGCCGATAAAATACTTCATGATGCAAAGTATGATTACCTGGGTCGTGTCGACTATATTAAGCTCACCGACAAACTTTTAAAAGAAAGAAATGAACATGGGATTCTGACCAGCATTGAGAGCTGGATCGAAATGCAGAAAAAGTTGCTAGTAAACCATGATTTCCTGACAAATACAGGGAAACTACTTAGAAGTGTTACTATTGAAGAACAGGTTGCAGCGCTTCATACCTTTTATAAATGACGATTTTCGGAACAAAAATCTGTGGAAGATTAGTTTTAAAAATGTACTTTTACCGCGAGTTTTAATTTAAGTAAATATGGAGAACCTAGATTGGAAGAATTTACCTTTCGGGTATGTTAAAACTGATTATAATATCCGTTGTTTTTACAG
>Ga0208980_10001882_pt1 | contig 12717 bp, 16 predicted proteins | sample WetSurMetagenome_3_FD_187993 | JGI IMG/M metagenome (GOLD analysis project Ga0208980, IMG submission 187993) | Wetland microbial communities from Twitchell Island in the Sacramento Delta, sample from surface sediment Aug2011 Site A1 Bulk (version 2) | ecosystem: Environmental > Aquatic > Marine...
CCAGCCGCGAAGCAAGAATGCGAAGCGGGTGGGGCCGCGGTAGCCCGTAAATTCAGGACAGAATTTCCGGGCGGCGAGCAGCACCCGGCGCAAGGCCCGGAGGTATGCCAGCAGGCTCACTGGACACAGTCCGGCCTGAGCTCAGCCCGTCAGCAATTCCTCCATCCGCCGCGCCAGCTCGAAGTCCAGCGCGGTGAGGCCGCCCGCGTCGTGCGTGCTGAGGTCGACCTCGACGCGGTTGTAGACGTTGCGCCACTCGGGATGGTGATCCATCCGTTCGGCGATTAGCGCGGCGCGGGTCATGAACCCGAAGGCCGCGACGAAATCGGGAAAGCGAAAGCCCTTGTGCAGCTTGCCGGCGGCGAGCTGCCAGGGCACCTCCAGGCCGGCGTTGAGCCTGGCGAGCCCGTCGGCGATCTCGGCATCGGTCAGTTTCTGTCGTGACATGAGGCAGCTCCGGTCGGGGTCGTCGGGGCCGAGTATAGGAATCGCCGCATCGGCCATTGCCACGCCGCGTGCCATAGAATCGCCCCCGTACCGATCCACGCGGAGGTCACCGATGAACCCGAACGCCGAGGGCACCTGCTGGTCCTGCAGCGCCCGCCTGGTCGCCGCGGACTACGCGCGCGAGGGACGCTGTCCGGCCTGCGGCAAGGCGACGCATGCCTGCCGCAACTGCCGGTTCTATGCGCCCGGGCGTGCCAACGACTGCCTCGAGCCCATCGCGGAACGCGTGGTCGACAAGGAACGGCCGAACTTCTGCGACCTGTTCGAGCCGGCCGCGAAGGCAGGCACGCCTGTCAGACCGTCGGCCGAGGACCTTCGCTCGGCCGCGGAGGCGCTGTTCAGAAGTGGTCAACAATAGGTGGGCGGTGCGGGCCGGGGATCGAGCAATAGCCCACGCCTTCGCGCATCAGGCAGCCAGAGGTACCCCGAACAGCCGCGCGAAATTGGCCGTCGTCATGGCGGCGATCGTCTCCACGTCGGTGTCGCGCAGCTCGGCGAGAAGCGCCGCGACGTGCACGACGTGGCGCGGCTCGTTCGGCTTGCCGCGGTGCGGCACTGGCGCGAGGTACGGTGAGTCGGTCTCGACGAGCAGCCGGTCGTCCGGCACGCGCCGCGCCACCTCGCGCAGCTCGTCTGCGCTCTTGAAGGTGAGGATGCCGGAGAACGAGATGTGGAAGCCGAGGTTCATCGCCCGGGCCGCGGTGTCCCAGTCCTCCGTGAAGCAGTGCATCACCCCCCCGACCTCGCTGGCGCGCTCCTCGCGCAGGATCGCCAGGGTGTCGGCACGCGCGTCGCGGCTGTGGATGATGAGCGGCTTGTGCGCGAGGCGCGCCGCGGCGACGTGGCGCCGGAAGCGCTCGCGCTGCCACGCGAGATCGCCCTTGCCGTGGTAGTAGTCGAGTCCGGTCTCGCCGATCGCGACGTTCTTCGGGTGCCGGGCCAGGTCGACCAGCGTGTCGGGATCCGGCTCGACGGTGTCGCGCTCGTTGGGGTGGACGCCCACCGACACCGACACCTCCGCATGGGGCTCGACGAGCGCCAGCATCGCCGGGTAGGCCGCGAGATCGATCGATACGCAGAGCGAATGCCCCACCCCGGCGGCCCGCGTCGCGGCGAGCAAGGCCGCGAAGTCGCCCGCGTAGGGCGTCAGGTCGATCCGGTCCAGATGGCAGTGCGAGTCGACGAGCATCGGCGGTGGTGCTGGTAGCGGCCCCGCGTCGCGCGGGCGCCGCGGTCACATCGTGTGCGTGGAGCGCTCGGACTTCAGCGCGCCGCCGAGAAAACCTTCGATGCGGGCGCGCGTCTGGCCGTTGTCCTGGTCGCTGAACTGCACGCCGATGCCGGCCTGGCGGTTACCCTCGGCGCCCACCGGCGTGATCCACACGACCTTGCCGGCGACGGGGATGCGCTCCTGGTCTTCCATCAGGGTCAGCAGCATGAAGACCTCGTCGCCGAGCTGGTATTTGCGGCTCGTGGGGATGAACAGCCCGCCGTTGCTGATGAAAGGCATGTACGCCGCGTAGAGCGCGTTCTTGTCCTTGATCGTCAGCGTGAGGATCTGGTGGGCGCGGGACGACTGGCTTGGACTCATCGCGGGGGTCGGCTCTAGTTCGGTCTCATGGCGGCCCATCGGATCAGCAGGCCCTCGAGCGCCAGCTGACGGCTCAGGTTCGACCCGACGGCGCGGCGCGCCTCCAGCACTTGATCGACCAGTGCAAATAGGACTTTAGAGTCTACCCGCTCGGCGAGGCCGTGGAAAACTGCGGATTGGTCCGGATTCGCCAGTTGATCGACGCGGGCTGCACCGACGCGCAGCCGCACGAGGTCCAGCAGCCAGCCGACGAGCCAGTCGAGCAGGCGGCCCCAGTCGGTGGCGAGCCAGGCCTGCGCGACACGGACGGGATCCGCGCGCCCCTCGCCGACGGCGACGAACTCAGATAGGCGACTCGAGCGCTCCTCGAGCACTGTCGTGCCCGCTCCGGCCAGCGCAGCCAAGGGGGCCCCGCCGGCCAGCCGCAATGCCAGTGCAACGTCCGTGTCCTGGATCTGCCCACTTAGCCAGCTCGACGCCTCGACCGCGTCGGGCAGCGGAAAGTCGACGCGCTGGCAGCGGCTGCGGACGGTCGGCGGCAGGCGGTGCAGTGCCGCCGTCACCAACAGCAGGAGGGTCGACGGTGACGGCTCCTCGAGCGTCTTCAGCAGGCTGTTCGCCGCGGCGCTGTTCATGGCGTCGGCGGGCTCCAGGATCGCGACCTTGTACATCCCCATCTGGGCGGTAAGGCTGCTGCGCTCGCAATACTCGCGGATCGCGTCGACCCTGATCGGCTTTCCGGGCTCATCCGGGCCGATGCGCTCGAGATCGGGGTGTGTGCCGACCGCGAAGAGGTGGCACGAGCGGCAGCGCAGGCACGGCTCGCCGGTCGCGGCCGGTCGCTCGCAAAGCAGACTGTGCGCCAGCGCGGCCGCGAAGGCAGACTTGCCCAGACCCGTGGGGCCCGCCAGCAACCACGCGTGACCGATGCGGCCGCTCGCCCGGGCGCGCTGCAGCCAGTGCCATTGGGCCCGCTGCCACGGGAAGGGTGGGAAGGCCGGCTGCGCGGTCACGACACGCGGGCTAGGAACGCGTCGATCACCCGCTGCAGATCCGCCTGCACGCGGGGCAGCGGCTGCGCGGCGTCGACGACACGGACGCGGGTGGGCTCCCGGGCGGCGATCGCGCGATACGCAGCGTGCACGGCCTCGTGAAAGGCGCGCTCCTCGCGCTCGAAGCGATCCGGCGCCGAGCGTCTGCCCGCTCGCGCGAGGCCGACCTCCACGGGCACGTCCAGCAGGATCGTCAGGTCGGGACGCAGGTTGCCCTGCACCCAGTGCTCCAGCGCGGCAATGCGATCGATGTCGACGCCGCGCCCGCCACCCTGGTAGGCATAGGTCGCGTCGGTGAAGCGGTCGCAAAGCACCCAGTGGCCCTGCATCAGGGCAGGCCGGATGCGGTGCGCGATGTGCTCTGCGCGCGCGGCGAACATCAGCAGCAGCTCGGTGTCGACGGCCATGCCGTCTCCCCGGTGGCTGAGCAGCAGATCGCGTACCGCTTCGCCCAGCGGCGTGCCGCCAGGCTCGCGGGTCAGCAGCACGGTCTTCCCGGCTGCCTCGAGGGCGGCCTGGAGGAAGGCGATGTTGCTGGTCTTGCCGGCGCCTTCCGTGCCTTCGACTGTGATGAACCGTCCCGTCATGGTGTGCCAGGCCGCTTACGCTGGTATTGGTTGACCGCCCGCTGGTGCTCGTCGAGGCTGGCCGAGAAATAGTGGCTGCCGTCGCCTTTGGCGACGAAATAGAGCTCGCTGCCGCCGGCGGGAGACACGACGGCCTGTATGGCCGCGCGGCCCGGCAGACAGATGGGCGTGGGCGGCAGGCCCGTGCGCGTGTAGGAATTGTAGGGCGTGTCGGTCTCGAGGTCGCTGCGCCGCAGGTTGCCGTCGAAGCCGTCTCCGAGTCCGTAGATCACGGTCGGATCGGCCTGAAGCTTCATCCCCTTCTGCAGACGCCGGACGAACACGCCGGCGATCTGCGGGCGCTCGGCGGCCATCCCGGATTCCTTTTCCACGATCGATGCCAGCACCAGCACCTGATACGGGTCCTTCAACGGCAGCCCGGCGACGCGCTGGCGCCAGGCCTCGTCCAGCACGGTGCCCATGCGCTTGTAGGCGCGTCCCAGAAACTCGAGGTCCGTGGTGCCACGGGGAAAGAGATAGGTGTCCGGAAAGAAGCGGCCCTCGGGGTGCTCGCCCGGCCGGCCCAGTGCCGCCATGACGGTGGCGTCGTCCAGCCCCTCGAGGGTCTGACGCAAGGCCGGGTGCTCGCGCACTGCGGCCCGCAGCTGGCGGAAGGTCCAGCCCTCGATGATGGTGAGCGGGTACTGCACTACCTTGCCGGAGACCAGCAGGTCGAGCAGGCCGGACGCGGTCAGACCGGGCGCGAGGCGGTACTCGCCGGCCTTGAGCTGGGCGGCCCGACCGCTGCTCCAGGCCATCCACCGCAGGTACGGCTCCCAGCGTGCCGGCAGGTAGCCGGCCGCGACCAGGTCGCTGGCGAGCGATCCCGCCGATCCGCCTTGAGGAAGGGTATAGGTCAGACCGTCCGCGGGCAGATCCAGCGGCGTCCGCTCGAACTCCCGGTAGTCCATCCAGAGCCAGCCACCGCCGAAGCTGGCGATCAGGACGAGCAGGCCGAGTACGCGATGCATCGGTGGCTAGGTCGTGTTGGACGGGCACCCGGGGATGCCACCGGCCGACCCGGTGGACACGCCGCCGGACCCTATCACGGCCGGAAGGCCGCTTCCAGGACGCCGGCTCGGAGCTCGGCGGGGACCTGGTCGGGATCGACCGGCAGCCCAGCGAGCTCCTTGACCGGCCAGACGCCGGCAAGCGAGCTCGTCAGGAACAGGGCGTCGGCCGCCGCGAGCCGTTCCGGCGTCAGCGCAGCTTCGACCACGCGAAACCCCAGCACCCACGCTGTCTCGAGCACCAGCCCGCGAACCACGCCGGCAACGCCGCAGCGGTCCAGCGCCGGGGTGAGCAACTGCCCGTCCTGCAGCGCGAACAGGTTGGTCTGCGTGCCTTCGATTACCCGGCCGTCGAGGTCGAGCATCAGGCCTTCGGCGATGTCGGGGTCGTCCCACTCCGCGCGCGCGAGCACCTGCTCGAGACGGTTGAGGTGCTTGAGGCCGGCGAGCAGCGGCTGATGACCGAGGCGCGTCCGGCAGTAGCGGACGCGGACGCCCGTCGATCTCCAGGCGTCGGGATAGGCCGGCCAGGGAGCGAGCCTGAGGATGCGCCGTGGACGCGACGGATCCGGCGGACGGTAGCCCCGACCGCCCTCGCCCCGGGTCAGGATCAGCTTCAACACCGCGCTGTCCACCCCGCGGCTCAGGCCGAGCGCCTCCGCCGCGAGCTGGTCTTCAGAAGGCGGCGGAATCGAGAGGCGCACACAGCCCTCGCGCAGCCGGGCGAGGTGGCGGTCAAAGAGGCAGGGCGTGCCGTCGACGACGGCGATGGTCTCGAACAGGCCGTCGCCATACTGCAACCCACGGTCGGCGACCGGGATCCTGTCGGCCGGGACGCCGTCGATGAGCGTGGCGCACGGTGGGGTGGTCGGCGCTTGATCCGGCGTCGTCATCGCGGTCTCCGGCACGGGACCATCGGGACACGCCCTGAACACATCTCTATGGGCTCGTGTGCCGCCGTCCTGGCGGCACAAGGTCCCGATCCCCCCACCCCGAAGGCCGCGACCGAGTAGTCAGCCGAGACTCAGCCCGTGAACTGCTTGAATACCAGGCTGCCGTTCGTGCCACCGAACCCGAAGGAGTTCGAAACGGCGGCGCGAATGGGCATCGCGCGGGCCGTGTGCGGCACGTAGTCGAGGTCGCACTCGGGGTCGGGGTTGTCCAGGTTGATCGTGGGCGGAGCCACCTGGTCGCGAATCGCGAGGATGGTGAACACCGCCTCCGCCCCGCCCGCCGCGCCGAGCATGTGCCCGGTCATCGACTTGGTGGAGCTGACGCAGAGACGGCGGGCGTGGTCGCCGAAGGCCGCCTTCACCGCCATGGTCTCAGCGACGTCGCCGGCCGGCGTCGAGGTGCCGTGCGCGTTGATGTAGTCGATGTCCGCGGGAGTGAGCTCGGCGTCCTTCAGGGCCTGCAGCATGCAGTCGCGCGCACCGTGACCGCTCGGCGAGGGCGAGGTCATGTGGTAGGCATCGGAGTTCCAGCCGATCCCCGCCAGCTCGCAGTAGATCCGTGCACCGCGCCGCCTGGCGTGCTCGAGCTCCTCGATCACCACCACGCCGGCGCCGTCGCTCAGCACGAAGCCGTCGCGATCCTTGTCCCACGGCCGGCTCGCGGCCTGCGGGTCCTCGTTGCGGGTGGACAGGGCGCGGGCCGCGGCGAACCCGCCGATGCCCAGTGCCGTCGTGGCCATCTCCGCGCCGCCGGCCACCATCAGGTCGACGGTGCCGTACTGGATCATGCGCATCGCGTCGGCGATGTTGTGGGCGCCGGTGCTGCAGGCAGAGACGATGGAGATGTTCGGGCCCTTCAGGCCGAACATGATCGACAGGTTGCCGGCGACCATGTTGATGATGCTGGACGGCACGAAGAACGGCGAGATGCGGCGGGGGCCCGTCTGGAGGTAGGACGCCATGCTCGACTCGATGGTGCCGAGCCCGCCGATCCCGGACCCGATTGCCACGCCGATGCGGCCGGCATTCTCCTCGGTCACCTCGATTCCCGCGTCCCGGATCGCCTGGGCGCCCGCGGCGATCCCGTAATGGACGAAGGGGTCCATCTTCTTCGCTTCTTTCTTCGGGATGTACTGCTCGACGTCGAAGCCGTAGATGGGCCCGCCGAAGCGCACGCTGAACGCCGAGACGTCGAAGTGCGTGATGGGCTGGATGCCGCTCTTGCCGTCGACGACATTGGACCAGGCGGTCGGCACGTCGAGGCCGACGGGGGCGATCAGCCCCAGCCCCGTCACCACAACCCTGCGTCGAGACATGCCGAGCTACCCCCTGCTGACAAAAAACGAAAGGCCGTGATGCTGCCTGCAGCGACCGACGGCCCCGGCTCGATGGCCCGATCAGGCCTTCTGGTGCGCGTTGACGTAATCGATTGCCTGCTGCACGGTCGTGATCTTCTCCGCATCCTCGTCCGGGATCTCGGTATCGAACTCCTCCTCCAGCGCCATCACGAGCTCGACGGTGTCCAGCGAGTCAGCGCCCAGGTCGTCCACGAAGGAAGCCTCGAGGGTGACCTCTTCCTCCTTCACGCCCAGCTGCTCGACGACGATCTTGCGGACGCGTTCTTCTATGCTGCTCATGGCTTCTTTGTTCCTCTGGTTGTGGACCGGGGGCGATGTTCGCCGCGGCGGATTCTAGTCAAAAAGCGTTCCGGTGGAAACTGCGCACCCTGTTGTTTCGCGGTCAGTTTTCCTGCGCAGCGGCAGAACGGTCCCCGCTTCAGGTCATGTACATGCCGCCGTTGACGTGAATGGTCTCGCCGGTGATGTAGCCGGCGGCCGGCGAGGCCAGAAAGGCGACCACGCCCGCGATCTCCGCCGGCGCCCCGAGGCGGCCGAGGGGGATCGACGCGAGGAGCGCCCCCCGCTGCTCCTCGTTGAGGGCGCGCGTCATGTCGGTGTCGATGAATCCCGGGGCGACCGCATTGACGGTGATGTTTCGGCTGCCGACCTCGCGGGCTAGCGACTTGGTGAACCCGATCATCCCGGCCTTGGCGGCCGCGTAGTTCGTCTGGCCGGCGTTACCCGTGGAACCGACCACCGAGGCGATATTGATGATCCGCCCCTTGCGCGCCTTGGTCATGCCGCGCAGACAGGCCTTGCTGAGCCGGTAGATCGAGGTCAGGTTGGTGTCGAGAATCGACTGCCACTCCTCGTCCTTCATCCGCATCAGCAGGTTGTCGCGCGTGATGCCGGCATTGTTGACGAGGATCGTGATCGTCCCGAGCTCCTCGGTGATCGCCTTGACCACGCCGTCCACCGAACCCGCATCGGTGACGTTCAGGACCATCCCTCGCCCCCGGAGGCCGAGCTCGGCCAGGCGTCGGGAGATGGCCTCGGCGCCGGCCGGCGTCGTGGCGGTACCGATCACCGTGGCACCCTGCTCGCCCAGCGCGTCCGCGATCGCGGCACCGATGCCGCGGCTGGCGCCCGTCACCAGGGCTATCTCATTCTCGAGCATGGGCTGCCTCCAGGGCCGCGGCGAGGCTGGTGGGATCGTACGCCGCGACCGATTCCAGGTTCTTGTCGATACGCTTGTTGAGGCCGGCGAGCACCTTCCCCGGTCCGGCCTCGACGATCAGGGTCACTCCCTCGGCCGCGAGACGCTGTACCGTCTCCGCCCAGCGCACCGGGCTGTGGAGCTGGCGCGCCAGCCGATCACGCACGGCGTCGGGGGTCGACGCGACGGCGACGTCGACGTTGTGCAGGACCGGTATCTGGGGCACCCGGACGGCCATCGATGCGAGGCGCTGCGCGAGCCGCTCGGCCGCCGGGCGCATCAGCGCACAGTGGGAGGGCACGCTGACCGGGAGGGTAACGGCGCGCTTCGCGCCGGCCGCCTTGGCGGCCTCGACCGCGCGCGCTACCGCGCCGGCGTGACCGGCGATGACCACCTGGCCCGGCGAGTTGAAGTTCACCGCCTCGACGACCTCACCGGCGGCGGCCTGTGCGCACGCCGCCCGTACCTGGCCGTCGTCGAGGCCAAGGATCGCCGCCATCGCACCCGTGCCCTCGGGAACGGCAGCCTGCATCAGCCGCCCGCGCTCTGCGACGAGGCGCACGGCATCCGCAAACTCGATGGCCCCGCCGGCCACCAGGGCGGTGTACTCGCCCAGGCTGTGGCCGGCCAGATACGCCGGCTGGACCCCGCCCTGCTGTTGCCACACCCGCCACACCGCGACGCCTGCCGCAAGCATCGCCGGCTGGGTGTTGTGAGTGAGGTTCAGCTCCTCGGCAGGCCCCTCCTGGACGAGCCGCCAGAGATCGAGGCCGAGCGCGGCCGACGCCTCTGCGAAGGTGTCGCCCACGAGCGGGTAGGCCCCCGCCAGCTCGGCCAGCATGCCGACCGCCTGCGAGCCCTGGCCGGGGAATACGAAGCTCAGCGCGCCCATCGACCCATCCTGTTACCGCCTTCACGTCCGCGCGCGGCGCGCGCCCTAGAACCGCACCAACGCCGAGCCCCAGGTGAAGCCGCCGCCGAATGCCTCGAGCAGCAGGATCTCGCCACGCTTGATGCGTCCGTCACGCACCGCGGTATCGAGCGCGAGCGGAACGGACGCAGCCGAGGTGTTGCCCTGCTCTGCGACCGTCACGACCACGCGATCCATAGGCATCCGCAGCTTGCGGGCGGTGGCCTGGATGATCCGGATGTTCGCCTGGTGAGGAATCAGCCAGTCGATCTGCGAGCGGTCCAGCCCGTTGGCCTCGAGGGTCTCGTCGACGATGCGCCCGAGCGTGTTCACCGCCATCTTGAACACCTCGTTGCCGCGCATCTCCACGTAGTAGGCGTGATGCTCGCAGACCTTCTCATAGCCCTGCGAGACACCGAACGGGACGTGCAGGAGATTCTCGTAGGCGCCGTCGGCGTGAAGGTGGGTGGACAGCACGCCGGGCTCGTCACTCGCCTCCAGCAGCACCGCGCCGGCCCCGTCGCCGAACAGCACGCAGGTACCGCGGTCTGTCCAATCCACGATCCGCGAGAAGGTCTCGGCGCCGACCACCAGCGCACAACGGGCGGCGCCGGTGCGCACGAACTTGTCAGCGACGGCGAGCGCGTAGACGAAGCCCGTGCAGACGGCCTGCACGTCGAACGCGGCACACCCGTGGATGTCCAGCCGCTGCTGCAGCAGGCACGCGGTGCTCGGAAAGATCTTGTCGGGCGTGGTGGTCGCGACGACGATGAGGTCGATGTCGCTGGGTTTGCGACCCGCCGCCTCGAGCGCACGGCGCGCGGCGATCTCGGCCAGGTCGCACGTGGTCTCGCCGTCGGCCGCGATGTGGCGCTCAGCGATGCCCGTCCGATCCCGGATCCACTGGTCCGAGGTGTCGACCAGCTTCTCCAGGTCGTGGTTCGTCAGCACCTTTTCGGGCAGGTAGCCGCCGGTCCCGGTGATGCGCGAGTGGATCATGCCGACTCCTTCACCATGAGCAGCGTCTCGACGCGCTGCGCGATGCGGTTGGGCACGTCCTCGTGCACCTCTTTCTTGGCGATCCCTATCGCGTTGCGGAAGGCGAGCTGATCGGCGCCGCCGTGGCTCTTCACCACGATACCGCGCAGGCCGACCAGGGCGGCGCCGTTGTAGCGGCGCGGGTCGATCTTGCGGGACAGCGCGCGCAGCGCCGGGAGCGCGATGAGCCCGGCGAGCCGGCGCAGCGGGGAGCACGTGAACTCCGTCTTGAGGTGGTGGCGGATCATCTTCGCCACGCCTTCGCTGCTCTTGAGCGCCACGTTGCCGACGAACCCGTCCGTGACGATCACGTCCAGGTCGCCGAGGTAGATGTCGTCGCCTTCGACGTAGCCCGCGTAGTTCAGCGCGCTCTGCGACAGCAGCTCGTGCGCGCCCTTCACCTGCTCGTTGCCCTTGATCTCTTCCTGCCCGATGTTGAGCAGGCCGACGCGGGGCGACGCCACGTCGTCGACCGCCGACACCAGCTCGGCGCCCATGACGGCGAACTGCAGCAGGTGCTCGGCGGTGCAGTCGACGTTCGCACCGAGATCCAGCACCCAGGTCCGGCCGCCGATCGACGGCAACGCGGTGATGATGGCCGGCCGGTCGATGTGCGGCAGGGTCTTCAGCACGAAGCGCGCCGTGGCCATCAGCGCCCCCGTGTTGCCCGCGCTGACGCACGCGTGCGCGGTGCCGGCCTTCACCAGGTCGATCGCGACCCGCATCGACGAATCTTTCTTGTTGCGCAGCACCTTCGACGGCAGCTCCGTCATCGCGACCTCCTGGGTCGCGTGCCGGATGCTCAGGCGCTCCGGTGGCCGACCGCCGGGAACGAGGCTGCGGATCGCTTCCTCGCGTCCCACGAGGATCAGGTCGACCTCGGGGTCGCGGGCGAGATAGTCGAGGGCCGCGGGCACGACCACGGCAGGACCGTGGTCGCCGCCCATGGCGTCCAGCGCAATGGTGACGCGCCGCGTCACGCCAGTGCCCGTGGTCGAATCAGCAAGAGGTTCTAGGGTTTTTCGAGTCGCACCGCCGCCGCGGCACGACGGGCCAGGATCTTCAGGCGCCCTTGTCCACGACCTTGCGGCCGCGGTAGAAGCCGTCCGGCGTCACGTGGTGACGACGGTGGGTCTCGCCGCTGGTCGGGTCGATCGACAACGCCTTCGCCTCCAGCGCATCGTGCGACCTACGCATGTCGCGCTTCGAAGGGGTCTTCCGGTTCTGCTGGACCGCCATGGGTCTTCTCCTCGATCTAAGCTAGTCACTCTTGCCGACGTCGCGCAGCGCGGCGAGCACGGCAAAGGGGTTCGTCAACTTCTCACCGTCGGCCTCCGCACCCGGCGGCGCCGCAGCCGGTTGGCCCGCGCAGGCCGGGTCCGCGTGCACCGGAACCGGAGGCAGCGCGAGCAACAGCTCGTCCTCCACCAGGTCCGCTGGGCGCACCCACCCGTCCTCCGCGACCGCCGGCTCGTAGGTCTCAGGCAATCGCGCCGCCTCATCGAGGCCGCGGACGAAGGCGAGCTCGAAGCGCGAATCGACCGCTATCGCCAGCGGCTCCAGACAGCGCTGGCACTGCACCAGCAGCTTTGCGGCCACTTGACCGCTGACCACGGCCCGGTGATCACTGTCCAGGTGGAACGCGAGGCGATACTCGACGTCGCCGGGGTCCACGAGCAAAGGCGCCAGCCGCGGCAGACCGCCCAGTGCCAGTCGGCCCGCCAGGATTCGGCCCTGTGCCGCCAGCCGCCAGGGATCGGCGCGATCCGCCGGGGACGCCAACATAAGCGCGCGATCATACGGTTGCGCTCAGTTACTGTCAAAATTGCACGACGGCGCCTCGCGCCGTCCTCTGTTAGCATGCCGCGCCCTGGATTTCGGCCGCGAAACCCCATGACCACACGCCGCCTCGTCCTCGCCTCGACCTCGCCATTTCGCCGCGAGCTCCTGGCCCGCCTCGGTCTGCGCTTCGAGGTCGCCGCGCCGGACGTCGACGAGTCGCGCCGCGCTGGGGAATCGCCCGAGGCGCTGGTGCGGCGCCTCAGCGAAGCGAAGGCGCGCGCGGTGGCGGCGCGGTTCGCCGACGCGCTGGTGGTCGGCTCGGACCAGGTCGCCGTCGTCGACGACGAGGTCCTGGGCAAACCGGGGACGCGCGAGCGCGCGATCGCTCAGCTTTCGCGGGCCGCCGGCCGCCGGGTCAGCTTCCTGACGGGGCTGTCGCTGGTCGACGCGACCTCCGGCCGGTCACACACCCTGTGCGAGCGGTTCCACGTCCACTTCCGCCCCCTCGGCCCGGAGCAGATCGCGCGCTACGTCGACCGCGAGCAGCCCTTCGACTGCGCCGGCAGCTTCAAGTCGGAAGGTTATGGGATCACCCTGTTCGAACGCCTCGAGGGTGACGATCCGAGTGCGCTGGTCGGCCTGCCCCTGATCCGGCTGGTCGAGCTGTTGGGGCGAGAGGGCGTGGCGCTGCC
>Ga0208980_10001883_pt1 | contig 12717 bp, 7 predicted proteins | sample WetSurMetagenome_3_FD_187993 | JGI IMG/M metagenome (GOLD analysis project Ga0208980, IMG submission 187993) | Wetland microbial communities from Twitchell Island in the Sacramento Delta, sample from surface sediment Aug2011 Site A1 Bulk (version 2) | ecosystem: Environmental > Aquatic > Marine...
TACTCCTGCACTCCTGGTATTGGTCTTTACAAGGGCTGTTTCGCCCTGGATAAAACGCAGGAATGCTGCCAGCGCCAGAAGTACAGGAAATCTGAGTGCAGAGATACAGGAAAGTCTGGCAAATTTCAAGGTGATAATCACTTTCAACCGCCGCGACTACTTCCGCAAAAGATTCGAAGAGGTCAACAATGATAATTATAAGAAATCTGTTCAGGCCGGCATTGCCAATAATACACTGGCTCCCGTCTATACTTTAGCTGCTAATTTTGGCCAGCTGATTGTTCTGGCGCTGGGAATCTGGTTAATTGGGAAGGGTCATTTCTCAATAGGCCTGCTTATCAGTTTTATTGCCTATGTAACCAATTTCTATAACCCGTTACGCCAGCTGGCGGCTCTATGGGCCAACTTTCAGGTGGCAATGGCGGGCTGGGACCGCATATCACTTTTACTATCACTCGAATCGAACCTGCTCGTAAATGATGATCCCGGATGTGATTCATCCTCGTCTTACCTGAGTTTCCGCAATGTCTCGTTCAGCTATCCCACCGGGAAAGAGGTACTGCATAAGGTAAGCTTCGATCTTGAACGAGGAAAAACATATGCTTTCGTTGGCCCGACCGGTGGCGGAAAAACGACTACTGCATCGCTCATCGCAAGGCTTTACGACGCAACCAGGGGCACTGTGCTGCTCGATGGCAGGGACATCCGTTCCTATACGCCTGAGGAGAGAAGCCGTAAGATAGGTTTTATACTCCAGGAACCTTTTCTTTTCTCGGGAACAGTCCGCGATAACATATTATGTGGCAGTACGCTCACAGGAGAATTTTCCGACCAGAAGCTCTCCCTGGCAATCGAGGAGGCAGGCATAGGCAGTCTTCTCAGCAGATTCGACCAGGGGCTCGACACAAAAGTACAGACAACCGGCGACGGTATCAGCCTCGGACAGAAACAACTTATTGCCTTTATGCGTGCCGTGCTCCGTAAGCCTGAGCTCCTTATACTTGATGAGGCCACAGCAAACATCGATACAGTCACTGAACAACAGCTCGACATTATCCTTAGAAAGCTTCCGGTTTCAACCACCAGGGTGATTATTGCCCACCGGCTGAATACGATTGAAAATGCCGATCAGATCTTCTTTGTAAATACAGGGGAAATAATACTTGCGGGATCATTCAGCGATGCTGTCAATCTTCTGCTGCACGGGAAAACCGCAAGTTGATTATTGATTTCCTCTCCTGCCCAGCCGGTCATTTTCAATATTTCTCATCTCCACTTGACTCGTATGAGTTTTTCTTTTAAATTTATAATCAGCAACTTTTTCATTACGAAACATCATTGCCTGATGATCCTTTTTAAAATCGTTAACGGTTGTCTGTATACACTAATCCAGTTAAATTATCTGCTATGAAACAAAATCGCCTTTTAATTCTGGAAACACTGATGATCTTATCCCTGTTTATTTTTTCAGGGTTAAGAGCCAATGGGCAGGATATCATCGTTAAAAAGAACGGTGAAGAGATCAAATCAAAGGTCGAGCAGATACTCGACACAGAGATTAAATACAGGAAAGCCGAAAATCTTACCGGGCCGATCTATTCTGTAAAGAAAGCAGATGTTTTCATGATCAAGTATGAAAACGGGACCAAGGATGTATTCGGCGACCAGCCTGTTGTTATAACCCAGGAGAAACCCCAGGCAAATAAGATCACAATTGCAGATATGGATCTGAAACCGGCAAAAAATGGTGCAATACTTGGTGGAGTTATTGTTATCCCGATTCTCGGACTGGGAATTACCTCAGGAGCGATATATGATAATCCTGAACTGACCATCCCAATGGGAGCCGCTGCCACACTTATCGGTGCAATTGGAATCCCGATAGTTGCTCATATGTCCTCAAAAACAAGAAAAAGCACGGGTGTTGAGGGAAACTCTGGTCTGAGACTTGCAGGATGGATAGGATATGGTCTTGCATTAAGTGACGCTGTGATCATCCTTAGTCTTGCTGCCGGAGGAACTGATACGAGCGGAGGGCCAACATACAGCGTTGCTGTGATTGGCTCTGTTGCCTCAATCTTAATGGCTCTTGAAGCAAACCAGACATACAAGCAGGGTTCAAGCCTTAAAAGAACAACAAGTATTCAACCAACAGTCGGTGCAGTTAGAGACCTGCATGGGAATCAGTATCCGACAGCAGGCATCAGGATAAATTTCTGAAAGATGAGAAAACTGATAATTCTCCTTTGCATTCTTTCCGGATTCCTGTCAGCCTACTCACAGGATGAGATAACTCTCCGCACCGGCGAAACCCTTAAAGCAAAAATAGTTGAAGTCGGACTTCAGGATATCACATATAAGAAAGCCGAAAATCCGGCAGGTCCATTTTATACATTAAAAAAGGAAAAAGTTTTCATGATAAAGTATGAAAACGGGACAAAGGATGTCTTTGAAGCTGCACAGCAATCTGACCCTGCCTCTGTCAGCCCAGTCAGATCTGACGGGCCTCCGGCTATCATTTATTTCTACAGGCCAGGTAAAATTATGGGCAGCAGTCCTGAAATAATTGTCGGGACCTTCATCCCCGATGAGGTAATTGTTAATCTGCGTAATGACCATTGGTACAGGGCAGAATATTATTATACAGGTCCGAGGCAGTTAGTAACAGGAATCTATTCAATAAATGACAAAAAGCTCGATGTCAGTTTTGAAGCCGGAAAAACTTACTATATCCGCTGTTCAATAATGAAAGGTATGGGATTGCAATCACAGCTTGAAGTTGTCGATGAAGCAACGGGTAAGAATGAAATGAAAGGTCTTAAAGAACAGGTGAAACCCAAATAAGAAGTTTAGTATTTACCTGTAAGCTATCCCTTCAATTTTGGTTGTTATTCCTGTCTGTTCATTAATAATAAGTACAACTGGGCATCCTAATCCGGCAGCTTGTTTTTTAAGGTCTTTGATACAATTATCCCGACCTTTGCCTGAACCGGCAAATCCTCCATAGGAAGATGTTGCTTTAACCCGGTTTACCTGAGTTAATCCTTCAACCAGAGCTTTATCTTCTTTATTGAAAACCTCAACTTTATCCCAGTCTTCGGGGCCATTTATCCTGGGATAAATCTTTGCAACGGGCACCTTATCAGTACTCTCAGCTTCAGATTTTATGCTGACCTGGTTTGCCTGAATCTGTCCGGGAGTTACACGTGATGACGCTTTATCATTGATGAAATAAAATTTTGCAGTCAGCGAAGAGGAGGACCATGGTCTTTGTTCATAATTGGACTTCTCAGTTACGATTCTGGCAACATTAATGAAAGCATCATTGATAGATACCCCCGGATCAGTGATACTCTCGAGCAGTGCCGATGTATAAAGTCCGTTTTTCCCGCTGCCGTCAGATGCAGTCCTGTCAGGGGCTGTTGCATACCCGATAAAGGAACCGGTCGGCGCATCCATTGCGGCCAATCCTTTCCCGGTAGCTGCCCTTGTCCAGCTCCTCTCAAAAGGGTTGTTGCGACATGCATCAAGCAATATAATGTTGACCCTGGTGCCCGATTCTTCCATTAGTGCAAGTATCTTATCAGCCCTTACACATTGATAATCTACAAGTGCCTCTGACTTTAAAGTTGCATCAACAGGAATAAGGTAATTAAACCCCTTTGACTGCATCCCGTGTCCTGCATAAAAGAATAAGGCAACATCATTCTTCTTTAATCCCAGACCGAATTCTTCAATTGCATTATCCATCTGCACCCGATTGAGATTCTCATATTCATAAACTTCAAAACCAATCTTCCTGAGTACTTCTGCCATAGCCCTTGCATCATTTTCGGGGTTTGCCAGTGAGCCAATGAGATAATTACCATTTCCGATCAGAATGGCTACCCTTCGTTCTGATCGAAGGGTGTCGGGCACCTGGGAACAAATTATAGAAGGGATCAGCAACCAGACTATAAAAACCAGGAATATTATTCGTTTCATCCAGACCACTAATGATGTATATCCAAAATTAAGCTATATTTCCTTAACTTCCTTTTTATTAATATGCAGTCTGCCCATTTCGTAACAGGGTGACTGTAAATAAACTGCCGATAAATCTGAAAAAGCCCCTGACTTTTCGGTTTATATCATTACTTTGTTCTGCAGGTAAGGAATAATAACATCATTTTTGTAATCATTCGTTCCGTCGTATGTTATAGTGACAACCGGAACCCCGGTTATGCTGGTGATTTCACTGCTCATCGCCTCAGTAACCAGCGAGGGACAGCAAAAAGCCGGGTTTGCCTGAACAAAAAGTGATATGTCGGGGTAGTTTTCCATAAAATAAAATATCTTCAGAATGTTTTCATAGGACTCCCCTGAATGATAGGGATTTATATTGAACCTTCCGAGGTATTTTTCGAGCTTTTTCGGGTTAATGATCTTCTGTGGTCCAAGGAATTTTTCGAAGTACCTGTAGTATTTATCCTCAAGTAGTTTAAGACAAGAACTGATAACCCTCTGCTGCGCTGCAGTAATATACTCTCCCCTGTAAATAGTCCTTCGGATCACGTTATCAAGCGACATTTTAACAAGATCGGTATAAGGAGCTGTAATTACCTGGCCCCCTGCTTCTTCAATGGTACTGCTCAGATCCTGGTTCATTATATCATTATCGCAGATATAAAAGTCGCCAAACAATGCAACTTTTGGCCTGCTCCCATTTATTCTGGGAATCCTGTCGAACATTGCTGTCACTTCAGAAACAGCTTTTTCCATCGTTTTTTTGCCAAGAAATGCATCTTCAAGTATCACAACTGTCTCTTTCAGCACTTTATCCGTATCACCCCTGTTTATCTCAAAGGGTCTTATCCGGTATCCTACAAGCCTGATAAGACCTCCCAGCAGATATGCGAAATAAGCGTAATAGCATGCACTTAAAGAAATCTCTAGATGTGTAAGCAAACCACTGTAAACATCTGCTTTCTCCATCCCTTTCCCGTAATTCTCAAGAATGCTTTTAATAAACTCGGGATAAAGTCTCAGGTTACACGACAGCTTTGATTCAATAGCCCAGAGAAGAGTTTTCGCCGGATCAAGGTTCTGTTCCTCTATGTATTCGATAAATTCCTGGGCAATAATGTTTATCGGAAGGCACTGCCCTGAATTATGAGCCATGCTCTTTTTGATTATCAGTTCACTCGATCGCATCAGCCGGGCATCGATCCCTAATCGTTTCATGTTTGAGACGAGTAGGGGTGAAACAATCGGATCCCATTGCGGGAACAATAGTGTTTTGCCTGCAATCTGCCTCGATACCTGCGGCAGGATCCGTTTCACCCCTGGTAAGGGTTTTTCGTCATATATCGATGCATGGTTCCTGAATGACCGTATAGCGGCTTCGATCCTTGTTTCATATCCCAGGTTCGAATCGTGTTCATCGATCTGAAGGATAAGATATGGTTTCCGGCTGCTACTGAATATTTTCTTGAAATACTCAATTATAAAAGAATCTGGTGCACATTTGAATGCAGTGATCAGAACCGGATAGAGATTTTTTGATTCAGACACTGTTCTGGCAATTTCAAGTATCCTGGTTACAAAATACCAGGGAACTCTTTCCAGCAGGGCTGAGATATCTTCTTTATCAATGTCGTCGGAACTGATCATGTCCTGATAGAAACATTTGACACCAAGGCTGTTAATAATATCAGGTATCCCTTTATTCAGGGATTGTGACAAAACTATATATGGCCTTCCGAACAGCACAACCGAAATATCCTTTTTGGGTTGAAATTGATTTTTGAACAGCGTAACTAACTCTTGTTTCTGCCGTGAATAGAACGACAATGCCTCATCAAAGGAATTCAATATTGTAAGATAACTGATCCCATTCTTCAGTACAGGTTTCAGGCATTGATAAAGCTTCTTTGCCACATGGTATTTTCCCTTCTGAAAACTTAACAGCGGAGAGATGCATTTATTCGGTATGTCATTGATCTTAAGGGTATAGACAAGCGAGGCACTGAACTGGGTATAGTAACAATACTGGCCCCTGTCTGCTTCTGAATTCTCACGCGATTTAAGCAGTACCGGCAGAAAGATGTGATCAGCTTTATCAGAAAGATAAACGACATGTCCGAAGATCGAATTCACCGGTGAACAGAATTCCGCACCTGCAAGGCATTTCCCTGTCTTCACAGGATCGCGGAAATCCTCACTGGTTATGGTCGGTATTGAAAGGTTATTAAAGAATCTTTTCCAGAGCGAAAGCTCCTCGAAAAGATGAAGTGATGCGGGGATGCCAATAATTATATCTTCCCTGAAAGTTTTCATCTTTCCGGGTGAAAATATCTTATCTCTGCTTTTTAAAAGATCGAAACCTGTCTTGTTTTTTGATATGAAACGATGTGTATCATAATCGCGTCCGCACATAAAACCATAGGCTACTTTTTCATCCGAAATGGTTGCAAGACTGATACAGCAATTATTTGTACACATTTTACAGGTCTCAGTCTCAACAGCGATCTCTTCACGGAAGATATCAATTCCCCTGAAACTGCTTTTCAATATGCTACCTTCACTCAGCATAAGTGCCGTACCCAGGGCGCCGGTAAGGTGACAGAATTCTGAAACGTATATCGGCTTCTTTAACCGTTGCTCGAAGGCAGCTATAAGAGCTCTGTTCTTTCCGGTAGCCCCCTGAAAGCATATGTTGTTACCAACGGAAGCTTCAGTGGCAACTTTCTGCATGTAATTCTCTGTAACCGAATGCAATGCAGTAGCAAGAATTTCATTAACCGAATAGCCTCTGTTAAGCAGCTGGCTTATATCACGTTCCATGAAAACGGCGCAGCGGTCGCTGGCCAGCGGGGCGCTGACATTTTCAGCCATTTTTGCATAATCGGATAATGAACAGCCCAGCTTAACTGCCTGTTCCTGGAGAAAACTTCCGGTACCTGCCGCACATACACTGTTCATCTGCGAAAATGTCGCACTTCCGTTATTCATCAGTGTAAATTTTGCATCCTGCCCTCCTATCTCAATAATAGTATCTGTTGCTGGATTGAGTTCATAAGCAGCCCGTGCATGAGTGGTTATCTCATCAATGATTATATCGGCATTTAATATTTTCCCGATGAATTTTCTTCCTGAACCTGTCGTACCTAAACCTGCAATAGTGAATCCGGTATTCTTCTGCTCTGAAATGATCGCAATGGCTTCAAGAATTGATTTTACTGCAGATAAAGGTTTGCCTGCCGTGTAAGTATAAAAACCTGCTATTGGCTTTTTAGCTTCATCGATCAGGATAGCCTTTGTACTGGTTGAGCCGATATCAATGCCAGCAAACACACGATAATTATTTCCCGGCAACAATTCAGAATAGATATCGATCTCCACCTCCGAGGGATGGTTTGAAATTTCAGGTTTCAGCTTTAAAGATTCCCTGCCTGAGAAATCGGGATAATTGCTTAAGCTTAATGAGAGGGGTTTATGATAATATCGTTTCCCGTCATCCGATCGTATCAGTATATCATCAAATGAACTTATGTCCATGAGGATCATTCGGTCTTTCTCCTTAAGCAGAAGGAGAGCCGCACCGATCGCACCGAAAAATTCCGAATCCTCTGAATGCAGGAAAGTGGTGTTCAATTGTTTTTCAAGATATCCTTTTACCACTGAGTTTTTGGAAACCCCGCCGGTGAGCAGAAGAGGGAGCGAGGGTTGCTGGCTGTTGAAAACCGAATTTATTATATTTTCGGCAAGCCCCCTGCACAGGCTGTCGCAGATCGAATTTACAGAATAACCCCGTTGCTGTGCATGAATAATGTCTGTTTTTGAAAATACTGCACAGCGAGATGCAATCGGAGGAACTTCTTCCCTGTTATTCAGAGCCTTTTCACAAAGTTCCTCCACTCCCGAGAGGTTTAATCTGATAGCCTGCTGATCTAGAAAACTACCTGTCCCTGCTGCACATGAGGAATTGACCTTTGCAGATTTATAATTACCATCAGAATCAAATCTGATCAGCATGAATTTCTCCGCGCCGATGTGCAATACCGAAACAGCACTGCTGCAGTATGTTCGTACAGCTGACATAATTGCGACCTGGGAATTGTAATGCAGAACCAGTTTTTTACTTAAACAGGTTGAGGATGAAGTACACGCTATGGCTTTAATAAGTGACAGGTCAAATATTTTTCCGGCTTCTTCAAAAGCCTCCCTGATATTGCCCTTATGAAACAAATGGCCCTGGCGTTGAATATTGCCTTCTTCATCGAGCTGCACGATATAGAGTGAGACTGAGCCGATGTCGATACCAAGAATTGAATTCCTGGTGCTGTTGACTTTACCCATATTGTCCCCCCTATTTATTAACAGTTTATTTCCGGGTATATTATTTTAAAGATACACTTTTATTGTTTCAGAAATAATCCGTTCACTTTTCAATTTATTACCAGTTAATTATATCGCTAAGTATTGAACCTTTTGAATTAATAAATTGTTTAATTTCGGGTTCAGGATAATGACAGTTTTATTATAGACTAACTAAATCTCATGGTTATGAAAAAACATGTTTTTCTCCTTATTATGATCGTTCTGAATCTTCTTTCGGTGCAAATTATGAACGGTCAGGCTCATGCTATTACCTATTCCGTTGTAGCAGGAATCAGCAAATCGAGTATTGTCGGTGAAAGCGACAGCTGGAAGGATCCGATTGGGGGCCAGGCCGGTGTGATCGTTTCGCTTTCCAATTTCGGCGAGTCGATGAGTTTCAAGGCTGAAGCAAACATCTCGATGCAGGGTGCAAAATGGGAAGAGAATATTACCGGAGCCATGATAGAGGGAAGGACAAATCTTCTGTATCTCAATGTCCCCCTGGTTATCAGGTACCGGTTTAAAAATGGTATTTTTGCCGAAGCCGGAGTGCAACCGGGTCTTCTTCTGATGGCAAAAGACAAGTATTCAGGTCAAACTGATGATTATATGGATTATGTAAATAAGTTTGACCTCAGCATACCATTCGGAATCGGTTATGAATTCAGGAAGAACTTTGCTGCAGGGTTAAGGGTTATACCCGGAATAACCAACATTAATGCCGAGAGTTCAGCCAAGGATCGCAACTTCGTCGTTGCTCTCCGCGGAATATATACATTTGAAAAGAGATAGTCATATCTCACTGAATTTAACAAGCATCTTTCGTTTTTCATCCCAAAGCCTGAGCAGTAAGGATTCGAAAGCCGAAAAGAATGTTACAGGCTTTATCTCACTGAAGATACTGTTTTCCCTGTGGCATCTCTTAAGATTGTAATTCGGGATAAGCGGACTGAGATGGTGGATATGATGATATCCGATGTTCCCGGTAAACCAGTTTAGAACACCCGGAAGTTTGAATAATGAGCTTCCTTTGAGGGCAACTGTTTTGTAATCCCAGTCAGAGGAATTGGTCCAGAGAACATGCCTGAACTGGTGCTGTACATAGAAAAGCCATACCCCGTGCCCGGCAGCAATAAAAAGAATGGGAATCTGGATCATTAGAAAGGTTCTCCATCCCAATAAATGAATGAGTAAGGCCATTGCCGCTACCAGTGAAAGTGTGGTTAAATGAACATATAACTTCTCCCTTACAGACATATATTTTCTGGTAAACCTGTTTGAAATGGTGAATAACAGGATAGGTGCAATGACAAAAAGGACAACGGGGTTACGGTAGATACGGTAATAAAGTTTCCTGAAAGGAGTGAGTTCCCTGTACTCATTTACAGTTAATGTCAGAACATCACCCATTCCCCTCTTTTCAAGATTTCCAACTGTCTGGTGATGTATCTTATGCTCATGATGCCATTTATGATAGGGAGTGAAAACAATCAGGCCGGTTATAATGCCGACAACTTTGTTCAACCTTTGCGAGCTGAAAAAAGATCCATGCCCGCAGTCGTGGAAAATAATGAAGATCCTTACCATGAACCCTGCCGCAAAAACCGATAAAAGTAATGTAAGCAGCCAGGAGTATTTAATTGTATGGACCATCACTACCCATAGCAGGATATAAGGAGCTACAGAATTTATTATCTGCCACCAGCTCCTTAAAGGATCAGGTTTGTTGTACCTGGATACTATCCCCATCCACTCCTTGCCAGTTACTTCCTGTTCTGCACTCATTTTATCTGATTTAGCGGCCGGTGCCGCAACAATAGCGCTTCAAAAAATTTATCTGATCTTCGATATACAAATTTACGATTTTTACGGCCCCGAATAATTACTTTTGTCACCAAAATAATTGATAAATGAAGTCGTGGTTCGCCGGTGAAGCATTCGCTGTAATACGTATCAGAAATTTCAGGTTCTACCTGCTCTACAGAATTTTCATGACCATGGCCTCACTAATGCAGTCGGTTATAGTCGGCTGGCAGATATATGACCTCTCTCATAACGTTTTGCTGCTCGGATTCATCGGGCTGGCAGAGGTGGTTCCCCAGGTAGGAATATCTCTTTTTGCGGGACATTACATTGATCTTTACAACCGCCGGAAAATCGTTACCTATACATCCCTGCTTCTGATAGTAGGTTCGGTGTTGCTGCTGATCTACAGCGCAGATGCTGCATATTTCTCCGCAAAATACGGTACCATTCCTATCTTCATCACGATCTTTATTACCGGACTCGCACGCGGAATACTTAGCCCGGCGCAGGTTGCTCTTATGGGGCAACTTGTTCCGCGCGAACTTTATGCTAATGCAGCCACATGGAACAGTGCCAACTGGCAGGTTGCAGCAGTAATGGGACCGGCTATCGGCGGACTCATTTACGGCTTCTGGGGTATTATTCCGGCTTATTCACTCGTAACACTGCTATATGTACTGTCGGTTGTAATGGCAATCTTCATAAAAGCCCGCAGGCACAATGTTGTTGCTACAGCTGAAGGGGTATTCACAAGGATAAAAACCGGTGTAAGTTTTGTATTTAAAACACCCGAACTGCTGGGTGCATTCACTCTCGATATGTTTGCCGTACTGTTCGGCGGGGCAGTTGCCATGCTTCCGGTTTTTGCATCAGATATACTTTTTGTCGGCCCCCAGGGACTGGGTCTGCTGAGGGCATGCCCCGCAATTGGTGCAATTATCATGGCACTGGTGCTCATGTTCCGTCCGCCGATGAGGGAAACCGGAAAGGTGCTGTTCATTTCCGTAACAGGATTCGGACTTTGCATGATAGCTTTTGCTGTCTCAAAAAGCTTCATACTATCAGGTATTCTGCTGATTCTGAGCGGTGCTTTCGATAACGTCAGTGTTGTGATCAGAGGAACAATTCTTCAGCTTTTTACACCGGATAATATGCGTGGACGCGTAGCATCCGTAAACAGCATCTTCATTGGTTCTTCAAACGAGCTGGGTGCCTTTGAATCAGGAGTTGCTGCAAAAATAATGGGCCTGGTGCCTTCCGTCATATTCGGCGGTATAATGACACTTGCAGTAGTTTTTACAACAATAAAAGTTAATAAGCCGTTGTTGAGACTTTCTCTCTTGAATAAACTCTGACTCAACTTAAAATAATTATTTGATCTGGATTAATATGTCCTGTTTAATTCTCTGAAAGCAAATCAAATATTTGAACCTAAGGTACCTGATGTTCCCTGGCCATCAAAACTTCAGTATGCTTTACAATTTCAGGATATTCCCAATAGAGATACTGATGGTTGACCTGTTTCCCTTTGCCTGTAATTGAAGGCAGGATACTTATACCATCAATATCATCGGGATTTCCTGATCCTGAAATGTCACAGCTAGTCGGGAAAATATCCCATGGTGCATACAAGATCGCTCACTTTTGGCTTCACGATTTTCTTTGGCCATGGTATTATTAATGGAACATGTATACCACCTTCATAGACAGAGCCTTTCAGCCGATTATGCGCCTCATTAAATGGTTTTGCATTTTCAAAAAATTCACTTACAGAACCTCCTGTTGTTACAGGTCCGTTGTCGCTGGCAAAGATGATAATTCAATTTTTGTATATTACGTTTTTGCATGTTTCGAACATGCTCCGTCGGCTGCCGAAAATAAATTTTTTACAGCGATAACAGATTGATGCGCGAGTTTTTGCTGACCGGCACGAGAATTGATATGTCCGCATACCAGAACCTTCCAACCTCAAGGAGGACCGGTGTCATGAAACGCGTTTCCGTCTTCGTCTGGCTTGCCGTGGTAGCCGGCATGGTGTTCTTCTCCCCCGCGCTGGCAGCCGATGCTGAACCAAAATTAAACTCGGGCGACACGGCCTGGATGATCGTCTCGACCGCTCTGGTCATGATGATGACCCCGGCCGGGCTGGCCCTCTTTTACGGCGGCATGTCGCGCTACAAGAACCTGCTCAACACCTTCGCCATGACCTTCGTGGCCTATTGCCTGGTGAGTGTCGTGTGGATCGTGTACGGCTACACCCTCGCCTTCGGGCCGGACAAGGCCGGCCTGATCGGCGGCCTGGACTTCCTCCTCTTTGCGGGCATCACTCCGACCACCCTCGAAGGCACCATCCCCACCAACGTCTACGCCCTTTTTCAGATGACCTTTGCCTGCATCACCGTGGCGCTGGTGCTGGGGTCGATCGTGGACCGCATGAAGTTTTCATCCTGGCTGGTTTTCACGATCCTCTGGGTGACCTTCGTCTACTGCCCGATCGCCCACTGGGTGTGGGGCAAGGGCTGGATGGCGCAGATGGGCGCACTGGACTTC
>Ga0208980_10001884_pt1 | contig 12717 bp, 6 predicted proteins | sample WetSurMetagenome_3_FD_187993 | JGI IMG/M metagenome (GOLD analysis project Ga0208980, IMG submission 187993) | Wetland microbial communities from Twitchell Island in the Sacramento Delta, sample from surface sediment Aug2011 Site A1 Bulk (version 2) | ecosystem: Environmental > Aquatic > Marine...
AGACCCGTCCCGTGAAGTTCGTGAGGGAAATGGAGAATCGAGAGGGGATCCTGCCTGTGAGATTCGTAGTCACGATTGACTTGTTTGAGTTCAACGAGTCAGAGATGATTGTACTGCCAGAGGCATTGACCACGTTGAATAATCCGCCCCCCTGAGTGTAGCCCGTAACGGAAAGGACATACACCAGTGAATCACCGTTGAACGTAAGGTCCTCGCTGCTTTGGAACGAGAATGCGACAGCATCAACAGCAAATGTCAGCGTATTGAGCGTGGATACGATGGCAGGTTGGTTTTGTCTGGTGGGTGGTGGTTCGACGATAACATTGCTTTCCCTGCAGGAAAGGGATAGACTGGTGAGTAGCACACATTGAGCTATCGATAGAAGAATTGAATTCGGAGCGATGCTTTCGCTGACATCGGTCGTCGCTTGTTTCATAGCTTACCTCCTGTGTTTATCGAAGCACTACCAGTTTCTTAGTTTCCAGATACCCTCCGGCTTGCAGGCGGTAGAAGTACACCCCACTTGCAATGCCAATTGGATCGAAGCTCCTTTCGTAGTATCCGGGGTCCAGCTTCTCGTTCACAAGTGTTGCGATTTCTTTTCCGAGTAAGTCATAGATGCGGAGCGTAACAGTTTGTCTTGTTCCGATGGGGGGAATCATAAACTTGATTCTGGTCGCAGCTTTGAAAGGGTTGGGGAAGTTTTGATCCAGCCTATACTGTGTCGGGACTGGTAAGGTCTCTATATCATGCAGGACCCAATTCTCTGGGTCGAGCGTAACTCGCAAAGGCTCGTGTGTCACATTGAAGCTGAACAATTGATCCCTCTGGGAATTCAATAGGACGACGGTCGTATCCCAGGCAGAGCCGGACAACTTCAGATCGATCGGCATAGTGAAGAAGGAGGGGTTCGAGGTGCCGGTAGTTTGGCTCAATTGAACTGTCACTTCGAAGCCAGAGCCGGAGGTCTTTGCACTCCACGCGTACGCGTAGCGGGGAAAGCTCTCACCGTAGATCCATTGATTGAAGAAGTAGCCGAGCTGCATGCCTGATACCGATTCGCATACGCTCTGAAATCCTTCAGTTGTCGCCACACCATACCGAAACCGGGGATCGTCCACATAGTTCCGCAGCGCCCGGAAGAACACCGAATCGCCAAGCACGTGCCGGAGCATGTGGAGCACCATTGCACCCTTGTTATACACCCGGGGACGATCAAACAATTCGCCCACGTTGGAAGTGTCCGCCGCATATACCGGGCCGACGGCGTTCTTTGCGGCATCGGCCTGACCGGCCATGAAAGCGTGAAATGCGGCGTTCCCGCACTTCACCTCGGCGTACAGCGCCTCACTGTATTTGGCAAAGCCCTCGTTCAGCCACAGATTGGACCAGTTTGCGCATGTGATGAGATCTCCAAACCACTGATGCGCAAGTTCATGCACGATGACATATTCCGTGAAGCTTGTCGTCGAGGTCATCGTCTGATGTTCCATTGCTCCACCGCGTTGCGTTTGCGCGTGGCCATACTTTTCCTGAATGAATGGATACAATCCAAAGAGATTGGAAAGGATTTCAAGCACTTCAACCGTTCGCGGTAAACTATCCAGTGCTACACCGAGTTGCTCGGGAAGAACATAGTTGAGTACTTGCATGGAATCAGTGGGGGAGTAGCGGAACCAGTTGGAGAACTCCGCGAAGTTCGTCAACGCAATGGATACGAGATACGTGCTGATAGGATAACGTTCAGCCCATTTGTGGGTCTTCGTTCCATTTCCATTGTCGATGACGGAAAGGAGTTTTCCGTTCGAGCCGACCTTAAGAGAGGCATCGCAGGTGACCCAGATATCGGCCGAGTCTGCTTTGTCGAGGGGGTGGTCTTTACATGGCCACCAATCCTTTGCGCCGTACGGTTCGCTGAGTGTCCATATCCACGGCATCCCGGCGTGGGCGCTGAACTCAAAGCTTCCATAGCCGGTGCTCACTGGAACGCCCCGGTAATACACGTCCAGTGTCACCAACTCGCCGCTGCTGTAACTCCGGTTGAGTGAAAGTGTAATGGTGGTCGGGTACTGGACAAAATTGAGGCGCGTACTACCGATCCGTACGGAATCTACAATCATTGCGCTCATTAAGTCAAGCGTGATTGCCGAAAGGCTGCCGACTCTGCTGAGCGCTTTCACTGTGACTATTCCGCGCAGGTAGTTGGGGGATGTAGTGATGGTGAGGTCGAGCTTGTAGTACGTTACATCGATGTTGCTGTCGGCTGTGGCTGCGGCAAGCGCATCCCTCATCTGCTGGTAGCGGAGAAACTCACGTTCGTACAGCTCGTGCATCTCATCCTTGTCTCCCTGTACCAATAACTGGGCGTTGGACAGACCAGTGGCGAGAAGAATCATGAGCCAGATTAGCTGCAATTTGCGTATCAGGAGACCTTCACCTTCGTCCATCTCAATTCCACAGGTCAACAAGAACGGAATTTGGTCACACCCACCCGCGCAACTTGCAGGCCTCGGCGACGCGGGCTACACCTACCACCATGGCGGCCAGGCGTGGGTGCACTTTCTTTTCCTTGACGGCTTCCTTGACCGTGTGATATGCCTTTGTCAGTTTCTGGTCGAGGCGCTGATGAACTGTCTCTTCGGTCCAATAATAGGAATAGCTGTCCTGGACCATCTCGAAATACGAAACCGTCACTCCGCCTGCGCTCGCAAGGATATCCGGGATAACCTGGATTCCCTTCTTGAAGAGAATGAGGTCTGCTTCGGGGGTTGTCGGGCCGTTGGCAAGCTCGCAGACGATCTTTGCCTTTATCGATGAGGCGTTCTTGTCGTTGATGGAATTCTCGAGTGCCGACGGATAGAGAATGTTGACATCCAGCCCGAGCACGGAATCACGCGGTATTTCCTTGCTACCAGGGAATCCTTGGACGGATCCTGTTCTGAGCTTGTAGGTTACGAGTTCCTTTGGATTCAAACCGTCTTCGCGAAATATCCCCCCCCGTGAATCACATACCGCGATCAGTTTGCCTCCTCCCAACAGTTCCTGGTGGAGCAGGGCAGCCCGCTGGCCGGCATTGCCGAATCCTTGAATTGCAAACTTGCCGGTGGGATCAACTCCCAAGACTTTACACGCTTCACGCACCGTGATGACGCCGCCGCGTGCGGTTGCATCTCTCCGGCCCTCAGTGCCGCCAATCTGCTGCGGCTTGTCTGTCATTACGCCTGGCTCATGGCGTTGGATCAGGGTCTCATATTCATCCATCATCCATGCCATGGTTTGTGGATTCGTGTACACATCGGGAGCGGGAACATCTTTGTCGATCCCAATCTGTTGAACGACGGCTCGCACGTATCCGCGGGCGAGGTTCTCCAACTCTCGCTCAGACATCTTGCGTGGATCGCATACCACGCCCCCCTTTCCCCCACCAAGTGGGAGATCAACTACGGCAGTCTTCCACGTCATCCATCCAGCGAGTGCGCGGATGGTGTCTACTGTTTCATCCGGATGAAACCGAATGCCCCCCTTTGCCGGACCCCGTGCGAAGTTGTGCTGAATCCTGTAGCCGTGGAAAATCTTGGTTTCCCCAATATCCATTTTGACCGGTATGGTAAACTTGTATTCTCGTTGCGGCCAGAGCAGGAGTTCGGTTGTTGGCGCGTCGAGGTTGAGCAACTTTGCCGCCTCACGGACCTGCTGTTGTGTTACCTCGAAGGAATTGTATGATTTCATCGCGTGTCCTTACTTATGATCTTCTTTTTTCGGACCCTGATCGAACACGTCAAGGATGATACGGTACCAACAATGCTTACACATCAACGCTCGATCGACATTCAAGAGCACCTTCTCCCAGGGGCTCAGCGAAGCCCCGCAGTGGGGGCACGCATCAAAGATTTTGGTGCGTACCTCGCCCAACAGCTTGCCTCTTTGTTTTTCAGTTGCCAAGGTGTTCCTCCGGTTTCAAGATGATACCTCGATTCTGATGTCCATTCATCTTGATGATGATGGGTTTCGTGCAGCGCACAAGTCGAGTGAATGTCTTTTCTTCCACCGCAGGCTGAGCGAGCAGCCATTCCCAGTCGAGATAGCTGTTCTGTACTTTGTAATTGACGGTGAAGTACCCGATCATGAATGATGTGATGTTCTGGAAGAAGTGCGAGCCTTGCGACGGCGCGACATCCATATCGCGAAATGCCCCTTCAACAATTGCCCGCGCACCGGAGATCTGATCCCAGCGAATGGGAATGCCAAGCCACGGATCCAGCGTTCCCCATCGTCCCACTCCGACAAGGAGGTAGGGGCGGTTCTCCGACAGGAGTTGTTCGTTGAAGTGCATCACTTCGTTGGCCACATCGAGGCTCTTTGCCCGATCGAATTTGTGGACATCAACCACGACAATATCATAGATATCTCTGATGACGCCATTTCCCAGCACTTGCTGGCTGTAGCATATACATTTCTGGGGTTCGAGATCTTCGATGTTCAGCTCTTCAGCCTCCCGGCTCAATACGAGTGGACGCATCTGGAGCATTCCGAACTCTTTTGCCTTCTCCCCATCCGGGGAGATGTTCACCGCAAATTCAATTTCCACGGGAGTGCCCATGCCCCATGTCCCCATGTCTGTCAGGAGCTCAACGATTTGGGAGAGGGGAAATAGCCTGTGATGAAGCACCGGCCCGAACGTAACGAGTCGAATCCCTTTGCGGGAAAGCCCGTCGTTGATGACGTCGTCTTCCGGTGAATAGGTTGACCCGACTATGTGGAGCGTCCCATCCTGTTCAGCGACATCCAGGTCGAATTGCTTCACCATCATGTCGTGCGTTTCGATCCCAAAGTCAGAACTTGCCTGAAGTTGAAGAGCAAAGAACCCCCGTTGCGTCGTGTTCAGCGTTTCTTCAGCGGAATAGAATTGGATCAAGTCCGTCGGGTATTTCGAGCAGAATCGAACACTGTTACCACCATCCACCACCCATTTCCCCAGACCAAGGGCGACGGAAACGATGCCGTCTGATGGTGTTTGCGGAGGCAGAGGGTAGAAGTTGTATGACTTTGCCACGCCCGCAAAATCCGGGTAGAACCGATCCTGATGAGCCCGACCGACCATCTTCTGAACGATGACCGCCATCTTCTCTTCTTCGAGACGGTACGAAGTCACCTTGATGTAGTCTTTCGCGCTCTGATAGAATGTCGAGGCAAACACTCTCTTGATAGTGTTCAAAAGATCGTTCAGCCGGATTAGCGGATTCGACTGGTTGTTCGGCAGCATGTACGTTTCGTACACGCCTGCGAAAGGATGGTACTGCGAATCCTCAAGCAGACTTGAAGAACGCACGGCGAGAGGTGAGCGGATAATATCGAGGAAGGCGGCAAGCTCTCCCAGCACGTCTTCCGGAAACTTCTCCGCTGTGAGGAAGCGGCGCGTAATCTCTTTGTCATCCGTGCTATTGAGAGCGAACTTGCGGAGGTTGTTCTCGTCAACAAACTGGTCGAACACGTCGGTTCCAAGGACGACAGCTGGAGGGACGTAGATCTGAACGCCCTCGAAGCGCTCTCTCACGTTGTAGTCGTTGATGAGCGTGTTGACGAATCCGAGTCCTCGCGCCTTGCCTCCGAGCGAACCGCCGCCAATGCGGGCGAAACTGCTTCCCGGGTCGAACGTCTCTTTCTGAAAATCGGTTATGATGCCGCGTTGGCGAATGATCCCGTACGCACGCAATGAGTGAACAAGATCCTGCCTCAATGCCTCGTTGGAAGAGTAGTCTTCAACTCTCCTCGGTCGGAGTTGATGTGCCAGCCAGAATTCAGTACGTGCTTTCAGCCAATTGGAAAAATGGTTCCGCTCACCGTGATACTGGATGCTTTCCTCTGGCACAATGCGAAGTTGCTCTTCCAGGCTGCGCAAGTCAGTCGCCCGTCCAATTTCAATCCCTTCCGGCATGCGAAACACGAAATCACCGAAACTGAAGTACTGGACCATGAACTGACGCAGTTCGTTCAGCAGCATGGGCGTATCTTTCATCACGAACGAGGCATGAACGGCATCTGCTTCCGCTTCGCTGTCAGGATTGTTGGACAAGAGCAGGATTGGAAGGTCAGGGAGTTCCTTCTTCACGTTCTGGGCGAATTCTATTCCTGCCTGAGAGTTCTGCACGCCGTTGCGTGGGAAATCCACATCTGAAATGACACCGAGAATAAACTCCTTGTATTCCTGATAGTAAAACCACGCCTCATCATAAGTGGAGCAGAGAAGAATCTTGGGCCGCGCACGCATTCTCAGGAATTTGTGGGTCAGGTTAATACCCTCCGAGATCAGACGCTGGGATTGCTTAAGGATTTCCGTGTAGATGATCGGAAGGATGGAGGAATAGTACTTGACGCTGTCTTCTATGAAGATGATTGTCTGTACCCCGACCATGCGCGTGTCGTGGTCAACATTCATGCGGTCTTCGAGATATTTCACAATGGCGATAATAATGCGGAAGTCACCTGTCCAAATGAAGATCTTGTTGAAGACCAGCGCATCTTCTTTGAGCATCAGATCCTTGAGCTCGCGGTTGTCATGTGCGAGCAGGACGACCGGAATATTGATTCCCTCTTGTCTCACTTTCCTTGTGAACTCGACAGCGTGCATGTCCTCAATATGGAGGGTCGTAATGATTAGATCAAAGCGGTTTTCCTCTTTAGCGAGTTTAATGGCCTCTGCTCCGCTGGAAACACGGGTAAGCTCAGGTGAGTGACTGAGATTGAATCCCTGGTACTCGTTGCGGATGAGTTCGTACAGACGCCCATCTTCTTCAAAGAGGTAGAGATCGTAGAGGCTGGAGACAAGGAGAATGTCGCGAATGCGTAACCGCATCAGGTTCTGAAAGCCCTGAAAGCGATTGCCGTATCCGTGTTCAACCCAGATGGGATCGAATGCACTCTGGATGTTTTCGAAGTCGGGCTTCATCAGCCAAAGTCACGCGTTTTGTGATATGAACGCTGCTAGATTCCAACATGCACAAGAAAGGGGAGGGGCGTCCAACCAGGACGCCCCTCCGGTTGCATCATGCTAAACAACGCCTTGATCCATCATCGCATCGGCAACCTTGAGGAAGCCGCCGATGTTGGCGCCATTCACATAGTTGCCCGGCGTGCCAAACCGATTGGCCGTTTCGACGCATGTCTTGTGAATGCTCTTCATGATCTGCCGCAGACGGGCGTCTACTTCTTCCCGAGGCCAGGGCAAACGCATGCTGTTCTGTGACATCTCGAGACCGGACGTGGATACACCACCGGCATTGGCGGCTTTTCCCGGGCCATACAGAATCTTTGCATCGAGGAACACCTTCACGCCATCGATGGTCGTCGGCATGTTCGCTCCCTCGGACACAACATAGACGCCATTCCTGAGAAGATTGGCTGCGTCCTTTGCGTTGATCTCATTCTGAGTTGCACTCGGGAATGCGCAATCGGCCTTGTGGTTCCACAATGGATTGGCATCCGCCTTCGGGTCGATGTCCTTGTACACCACGCCCTTGTACTTATCGGCGTACTCCTTGATTCTGCCGCGTCGCACGTTCTTCAGATCCATTATGAATGCAAGTTTTTCCTTCGTAATACCAGCTTCGTCGTAGATGTATCCGTTCGAGTCAGAGAGTGTCACGGCTTTGCCGCCGAGGTCATTGATCTTCTCGACAGTGTATTGTGCAACGTTTCCGCTTCCCGACACAAGGCATGCTTTTCCATCCAGTGTCTTTCCGCGTGTCCCCAACATCTCAGCAGCGAAATAGACTGCTCCGTAGCCGGTAGCTTCTGGACGAATGAGTGAACCACCCCAATTCAATCCCTTGCCTGTCAAGACGCCAGTGAATTCGTTTCTGAGCTTCTTGTACTGTCCGAAGAGGTATCCGATTTCTCTGCCACCAACTCCGATGTCTCCAGCCGGTACGTCCGTGTCAGGCCCAATGTGCCGGAACAACTCACTCATGAATGACTGGCAGAATCGCATGATCTTCAGGTCGCTTTTTCCCTTTGGATCGAAATCAGATCCGCCCTTTCCACCTCCCATTGGCAACGTCGTAAGGCTATTCTTGAATACTTGCTCAAACGCCAGGAACTTCAGGATCCCGAGATTGACTGAAGGATGAAAGCGCAACCCACCCTTATAAGGTCCAATGGCACTGTTCATCTCAATCCTGAATCCACGGTTCACGTGCACCTCGCCCTGCTCATCTACCCACGGGACACGAAACATGATGACTCGTTCCGGTTCGATGATGCGTTCAAGGATTCTTGCAGCCCGGTATTCCGGGTGCCGTTCGAAGACAAGTGCGAGCGATTCTACCACCTCCTGCACGGCTTGATGGAACTCCGGCTCCGCAGGGTTTTTTGCCTTCACTTCTGCCATCAACTCTTTGACGTAGTCTGACATGTAGATCTCCTTTGTAACGGTTGTTAGATTAGTCCGCAGTTAGCATATACTACGGTGTTGGTGAATGGTATAGCAACAGCAATTTCTTTGATCCTCTGCTCGGTGTCGATTTCGAACTTGCCGGGATCGCGTTCGGCTTTCTTTGTTCTCATTGCTAAGCCCTGCCTATTTCCCCGGCTTCGAAATAATCCCGATATTCTGGTGCCCGTTAATCTTGACAGTCATGGGGTTGTCGAATCGCAGATGTCGTGTGAATGCAAGTTCCTCAACGGGTTCCTGGGCTGATAACCAATCCCAGTCGATGAAGCCTTGATGGTTCATAGAATTCACAGTGAAATAGCCGACCCGGAACGAAGTTATGTTCTGGAAGAAGTGCGAGCCTTGCGATGGCGTAACCTCAAAATCCTTGAACCCGGATTCCACAATTGCTGCAGCGCCGGAAATCTGATCCCAGGTGACGGGGACGCCCAGCCAGTGGTCAAGGCTCCCCCAGCGTCCCACGCCAATCAAAACGTACGGGCGCTTCTGGGCGAGCAACTTGGAGTTCAGAGCGCTTACCTCCTGCGCAACATCCCGGCTCTTGGATCGATCGAACTTGTGGATATCCACCACTACAACGTCATGAACGCCCTTTGCAACGCCATTCCCAAGAACCTGTTGACTATGGCAGATAAGCTCGCTCTGGTCGATCTTGTCGATTACCAATTCAACCATCTCGCTCCCTAACACAAGAGGGCGGATCTGGAGGAAGGCGAATTCCTTGGGTTCATTTGTCGCCACGTTCATGTTGACAGCGAATTCGATCTCCACATGTGTTCCCATTCCCCATGTTCCCATCTCCAGCACGAGGTCGAGAACTTCGGCGAGAGGGAAGACATCATGTTTTAGAACTGGTGCAAATGTCACGACGCGCCTGCCAGATCGTGACATCCCATCGTATACCGCATCGTTTTCAGAAGAATAGGTTGAAGCAACATGGAACAGGGTTTGGTCTTCCTCCGCTTTGCTCAGGTCAAATTGCCGTACGAACATGTCGGGCGTCGCCTCGCTCGACCGTTGAAGACTTGCGTCAACGTCCAGGGCATAGAATTCTTGTTGAGCGTTTCGGAGAGTCTCCTTTGTGGAAAAGAATTGAAGCAGGTGCTTCGGATACTTCGGACAGAACCTGACTGTAGTCCCGCCTTCGACCACAGTCTTCCCGAGGCCCAGCGCAACGAGCACAATCCCGTCTGTTGGCTTTTGGGGAGGAACCGGATAGAAGTTATATGATTTCGCGACGCCTGCGAACTCGGGATAGTATCGGCCATGACGATCTGAACCGACCATCTTCTGAATGATCACCGCCATCTTCTCTTCTTCCATCCGATAGGCAGTGGCCTTCATGTAGTCTTTGGCGCTCTTGGCAAATGTTGAGGCGTACACCATCTTTATTGCTTGAAGAAGTTCCGCAAGGCGAATCTGCGGGTCAGGATTGTTGTTGGCGACCATGTATGTTTCGTACACGCCGGCAAAAGGCTGATACTGCGAGTCTTCCAGTAAGCTTGAGGAGCGAACCGCCAAAGGCGTGTGTGTGATCTCCAGAAACTCCGAGAGTTTCTTGATGATGTCTTTTGGGAAGTGCGGCGCGGAAAGAAAGCAATGTATCAATTCGGTGTCGTCGCTGGCTTGAAGTGCGAAACTCTCGAGATGATTCTCAGCCAGAAATTTGTCAAACACATCGGTCGCAACCACAGCCGCCGAAGGAACATGAATCTCCACGCCGGGAAAACGGTCTCGAATGTTGTAGTTGTTGATGAGGGTGTTGATGAATCCAAGTCCACGGGCCTTCCCCCCTAAAGAGCCGCTGCCGATCCGTGCAAAACTGTTGCGCGGATCGAACGTCTCTTTTGTGAAGTCGGTAATCACACCACGTTGCACGTTTTCCCTGTAGGCGCGCAAGGAGTCGATCAGCCTGTTTCTCAAGTCCGATAATGAGGCAAAGTCCTCGACCTTGTGCGGCCTTAGTCGCTTCGCGAGCCAGAACTCAGTACGCGCCTTCAGCCAATTCGAGAAATGGTTGCGACGCGCGTGGTAAAGGATGCTCTCCTCCGGGACCAGCCTGAGTTGTTCCTCCAATGTTCGCATATCGTGGGCTCGTCCTACCTCACGACCGTCGTTCATGCGGAAGACGAAATCCCCAAAACCAAAATGGCTCATCATGAAGTTGCGTAGCTCATGCAAAAGTCGGGGAGAGCCTTTCAACAGGAAGGAAGCCCCAATCTCCTTGGCCTTTTGAGCATATTCAGCATTGCTCGACTGTAACAGGATCGGAATGTCGTCATGTTGACGCTTCACAAGTCGCGCGAAGGCAATGCCAGCCTCCATGTCTTTCACGCCGTGTCGCGTGAAATTCACGTCCGAGATGATACCGAGGATGAAGTCCTGGTACTTCGAATAGTATTCCCAAGCCTCTTCGAAGGTCGTGCATAGAAGAATTTTCGGTCTTGCGCGCATGCGCAGGAAGCGGTGCGTGATGTTGACTCCCTCGGAAATCAGTCGCTGCGATTGGTTCAGGATCTCCGTGTAGATGAGCGGGAGATAGGAGGAGTAGAATTGAACGCTGTCTTCAAGGAGAATGATGGATTGGGTGCCCACGGTCAGCGTGTCGTTGTCGACATTCTCACGGTCTTCGATGTACTTTATAATCCCGATGAGCAGGTGATAGTCGCCCTGCCAGATGAATATCTTATTGAAGATAGAAGTGTCATAGTTGGTGACGAGATCTTTCCGCTCACGGTTGTCGTACGCCAGCAGCACGATCGGAGTCTTTATTCCTGCCTGGCGAACTGCCTGGGCGAATTTCACCACGTGCATGTCCTCGATATGCAACGTGGTGATGATAAGGTCGAAGTTTTCTCCACTCTGCGCCAGTTCAATCGCTTCCGCGCCGCTGCTAACGTGCGTGATTTCGGGGGGATGGCTGAGGTTGAGGACTTGGAATTCTTGGCGGATCAACTCGTAGAGGCGGCCGTCTTCTTCGAAAAGGTAGTTGTCATAGAGACTCGAGACGAGCAGGATGTCTCGAATCTTGAAGCGCATCAACCTTTGGAATGTTTTGACGCGACTTTCTTGTACATCCTCTATGTTGAGACGATCGATCTTGCTCATGCGAAGCGTTGAGAAAGTTCAGTTCGTTTGGTGAGAGGACAAAAAAAGCGTATCCAGCCGTCACACTAGGTGCTCAGTTATTGCCATGAGCAGGAACGGATTTGGATACGCCTCCAACAAGTTACAATAATTGCCTGCTATCTGCAAGCTGGTTGGCTTGAAGGTCTTGCTATCTTGTCAAACGAGCCCTTGATCCAGCATTGCGTTTGCAACCTTTAGGAAACCAGCGATGTTGGCTCCATTCAGGTAGTTGCCTGGAGAACCGTACTGTTCGGCAGTTGTTAAACAGGTCTCATGAATGCTTTTCATGATCTGGTGTAGGCGCTGGTCTACCTCTTCTTTCGGCCATGGCAACCGCATGCTGTTCTGGCTCATCTCCAATCCGGAGGTGGCCACACCGCCGGCATTCGATGCCTTGCCGGGGGCATAGGGAATCTTGTTTTCATGGAAGACCTTCACTGCGCCGAGTGTGCTGGGCATGTTCGCCCCCTCGCACACATACTTGCAGCCGTTCTTGACAAGCTCTCGTGCATCATCCTCGTCGAGCTCGTTTTGCGTTGCGCACGGGAGAGCAACGTCAACCTTTATTCCCCACGCACGTTTACCTTCGAAGAATGGCACTTTGAATTTGTCAGCATACGGTTTCACCCGATCCTGTGCACTTGACCTCAGCTCCAGCATGTAGTTGATCCTCTCACCTGATACACCAACCTCATCGAGGATGAAGCCATCCGGACCAGAGAGTGTCACCACTTTTGCTCCGAGTTCCGTTGCCTTAAGGGCTGCCCCCCATGCTACGTTCCCAAATCCGGATACTGCAACGCGTTTGCCGGCGAGGGACTCGCTCTTTACCTTCATCATCTCCTGCGTGAAATAAACAACGCCAAATCCGGTTGCTTCGGGTCGGATCAGCGAGCCACCCCAATTCAATCCCTTGCCGGTCAGAACGCCTGCGAATTCCCGGGTAAGTCGCTTGTACTGTCCAAAGAGATATCCGATTTCTCTTCCTCCAACGCCAATATCACCGGCGGGGACGTCAACGTCGGGTCCGATGTGACGAAACAGTTCAGTCATGAAGCTTTGGCAGAAGCGCATCACTTCGCTATCGCTTTTTCCCTTCGGATCGAAATCGGATCCTCCTTTGCCTCCGCCCATTGGCA
>Ga0208980_10001885_pt1 | contig 12717 bp, 12 predicted proteins | sample WetSurMetagenome_3_FD_187993 | JGI IMG/M metagenome (GOLD analysis project Ga0208980, IMG submission 187993) | Wetland microbial communities from Twitchell Island in the Sacramento Delta, sample from surface sediment Aug2011 Site A1 Bulk (version 2) | ecosystem: Environmental > Aquatic > Marine...
ATATCAAAAAGCTACCTTGCGAAATTTGATATCGGGCAGGACGTATTTTACAGTCATTTGGATTGGGACTATATTTTGACAATAATAAAAAACAACACTATCTCATACAATGAACTGCCCAAGTTTCCCTCAGTAAGACGAGATCTGGCGATGCTGCTGGATAAAAGCATTAAGTTCGGCCAGATAAAGGAGATAGCTTTCAGGACCGAAAAAAATATTCTCCAGGAAGTCGGTCTGTTCGACGTTTATGAAAGCGAAAGCCTTGGCGCAAATAAAAAATCTTATGCCGTTAGCTTCATTCTCAGGGATAACCTAAAGACACTGACTGATAAGAACATTGAAAAAACCATGAACAGTCTGATAAAGGCATTCGAGGATGAGCTCGGAGCCAGGATCAGGTGAAGCACTGAACAAATGGCTGGGGACTGAGTCCTTAACAGTGGTTACAATTATTTTTTGATGAGGGACTTTTTAAAAACTGCAGGCGACTACTTCTCACTGGTAAAATTCAGCCATACAGTATTTGCCATGCCATTCGCTTTAATCGGGTTTACACTGGCTGCTTCAGGAAATGAAAACAGGTTCAGTTTAAGACTTCTTCTTTTGGTTGTACTCTGTATGATTTTTGCCAGAAACGCAGCCATGGGATTTAACCGTCTGGCTGACAGAAAATTTGACTCCCTCAATCCCAGAACTGCCGGAAGAGAGATACCCTCAGGTAAAATTGGTCCTAAAGCGGCAATTGTATTTGTCATTCTAAATGCAATATTGTTTATCCTAACCACCGGATTTATTAACCGGCTTACTCTTTTCCTTTCACCGGTAGCACTTTTAATAATTCTTGGCTACAGCCTTACAAAAAGAATAACTTTTCTTTGTCATTTTATTCTTGGTCTTGGGCTCAGCCTGGCTCCAGTTGGCGCATATATTTCGGTAACAGGTACTTTTAGTTTTCTTCCCGTCATCTATTCGTTCATCGTTCTTACCTGGGTAGGTGGATTTGATATAATCTATGCCCTGCAGGACGATGAGTTTGACAAAAAGTATAAACTTCATTCCCTGCCATCCTCCCTGGGGAAAAAAAATGCTTTGTTTGTTTCCGTCATTGTTCATTTTGTAACTTTCATCCTTGTTTTAGTTGCCGGATTGACTGGTAAGGGAAATATACTTTACTGGACCGGAGCTGCTATATTTACGGCTTTGCTTGTCTGGCAGCACTTAATCGTAAAACCTGATGACCTTAGCAGAGTGACACTTGCATTTCAGACTACCAATGGAATAGCAAGTATCCTGTTTGCACTTTTTGTCATCCTTGATTTAGTTATATTTTGAAGAACCCTAATAATAATAGGTTTCGTGTTGTCGATTTGGTGGTTTTTTTGTTTATTGGCAATCGAATAAAGAAAGTTCAATGGCTGAAATAATTGTTAAGGAAGTACTGACAAGGAAAGAGCTGAAGGAATTCATTTATCTTCCCTCAAAAGTGCACAAAGACCAATCCGACTGGCTCCCCCCTATCTATTTGGATGAATGGAAGCTGTTTGATAAGAAAAGAAACAGATCGTACCAGTACGCTGATGCCGTTTTTTATCTGGCATGGAAGAACGGGAAACCGGTTGGACGCATTATGGGTCTTGTCAACAACAGGTACAATCAGATTCAGAATGAGAGAAACGGCAGATTCTGTTTTATGGAATGCTACAATGACCAGGAAGTTGCCCATGCTCTTCTGGAAAAGGTTGAAGGATGGGTTCGTCAGAAAGGTATGGTAAAAATAGTCGGTCCCCTGGGATTTTCTGACAAGGATCCACAGGGCTTTCAGATTGAAGGTTTTGAATATCCTTATATTTTCACAGCCGCAACCAATATGCCATATCTTCCCAGGCTGGCTGAAGCAGAAGGCTATGAAAAAGAAGTTGATCTTGTAAACTATAATATCCCCTTGCCGGATCAGCTTCCTTCAATATACATGAAAGCATATGACAGGGTAATAAAAAGTGGTGAATTTGAGGTAATAGAATTTAAAACCAAGAAGGAGATCAAACCTTTTATTATCCCCGCACTTGAGCTTATGAATGATACTTTCAGCGAGATATACGGTTTTGTCCCACTGAATGACAAGGAGAAGGAAGAATTTGCAAAACGGTATCTTCCCCTGATCGATCCTGAATACATAAAAATAGTCAGGACTAAGGGTGAACTGATTGGTTTCATTATTGCAATGCCTGACCTGACTCCGGGTATAAAAGCCACCAGGGGCAAACTCTTCCCCTTCGGAATCTTCAAAATCCTGAAGGAGATGAAAAAATCGAAAAAGATGATGCTGATGCTTGGAGGAGTGAGAAAAGATTACAGGGGTCAGGGTATCGATGTGCTTATGGCAGTAAAGATGTGGTATTCGGCCAGAAATAATAATATGAGGGTTATTGACAGTCATCTGATTCTGGAAAACAACAGCAGAATGAGAGCAGAATGCGAACGGCTAAATGGCAAAATCGTAAAGAGATTCAGGATATATCAGAAGCTTCTTAAAACCTGAACACAAAAGAGAATCCCAGCAGCTCTTTAAACTGGATCCGCGCTGATTTTAACTGAACACCATCTTCACCAATTACCGGATTATCGTTCTTGTCATAAACAGGAGTCTTGGTGTCATCATCAAAAATAAGATGTGTATTTAGCCTGACCTCGGTAAACCAGTTCAGATTGGCTTTAAGGATCATCTCCCAGTCCACATCAATATTTAACGGATTATTGATATAATTGGTAAAGAGTTGCAATCTGTTCAGGATAGAAACACTTTTAAGGGGTCTGAATTCATTTGAAATTAAGAAACTTGCGCCTGGTTCATGTTTAGATTTCCTGTCTGCCGGAACACCGTATTTTGTCTGGTCAATTGTGGCTGTATCAGGAACAAAGGTTGCTTTGTAAGAAAACGGAGAGAAATTTATTGAAGTCAGCCTGTCAGGTTTATAATCAAGACCCAATCCAAGTGTAAGTATTGCCGGATTCATGAATCTTGAGACAGGTACTGAATCGTTTGGATAATTGTACCCTTTTGAAACCTGAGTTTTGAACAGCATGATACCGCTGAAATCAAACTTGCCAAAAGCTTTATGGTTTATTTTTGAATTGGTCTCGAGAAGATCGAGATTTTTTCGGATCCCATCAGTGGCTGAAGCTACAAGACCATATTTTATTCTTGCAAAACTGGATGAAGATATAAGCAGTGGTTTATTAATGTAATCAGTAAACCATGTAACATCAAAAGTAGTTGATATACTATTTTCCCCTCCCTTTACCCAGTTTGTCAGCAATGCCTGGTTTAAGACAAATGCCGCTTCTGTATGATACTTCCAGAATTCCTGTTTTGTAACAATTTTCCCGATATCAACCAGGGTTGTTTTATCCTGAGGTTCGAGATCGATCCTGGCCTTCGTAATATAACCCTGCCTGGTAAGCCTCCTGAAACTGACCCCATTTTCAAGGTACAATCCAATTGTGTTTCTTTCGGGAGTGCCGATCCAGACTGTTACCGAATCATCAAGTTCATTCCTGAGCCAGAAACGCATCATTTTATCAGATTTTGAATTAAGCCATAATGAGTATTCCTTTTTACCTGCCCCGGTAAATCTGATTATACTGGAATCCCTTGCTTCGATATAATCAAGAAGCACCCCTACAGCCGCTTTAATTGAATCACTCTGGTAGGGATACCTGTAATACCTGAAAGGGAATTCAGGTATTTTTGACCTTACTTCCCTGAGAGTATCTGCGATGACCATTATCGTTGTATCCATCAGAATACTATTATTGGAACTGAATGGTTTTGTCTCTTTTATTGCTAAAGAATCTGAGATGATTGTGCCGCCTGGTTCTTTATTGATATTAATCCCGGTTCTGGTAATTGTATCTTTCGATACTCTGAACTTCATTGGTTCCCAGATAAAAAAATCATTCCTTGGTATATCAATTGAATCATAAGGGTATTTCTTAAGAAATGCACCTGTTGTATCAAATGACTGGTTTGAAGCCTCAAAGATCAGACGGCCCAGAGCTGAACGCAGTGGGTCGCGGACATTTTTCCACAATTGAAACTGCATGTTTCTTTGCAGGAACATTAAAGCCTGATCGCGTGATAGTAAAATATCCGGACGGTTACCGTTTTCTGTTTCCTGGCAAAGCACTCGAGTCTGGGAGAAAATTATGATAATAAAAAAAGGGAGTAAAAATCTTCCTTTCATAAGCATTTTCAATTAAGTTAAGCTTAACCGGTTTAATATATAATTTTATTAAATTTCAGGAATATGGTTATCAGCCAAATAACTCAAACCACCTCGTCCCATCCACCAGCCGGCGGATGGGACACTCCTCCTTGATTAAAGGAGGGGAAAGTTATGTCGTCTGAAACCATAGCTTTCTCCTCCTCTCAGAGAGGAGAAGTACTCCCTTACGGGCCTGAAAGGGAGGGAGATGGTGTGTTTTTGACAAAACCTCTCATAAACATAACGGGAAAATCCCCGAAAGAATATATAATACGATAAGAATTTGTAACTTTCACGCTATAATAACCTTAAACTATTTGAAACCCTTAGTGAACCTTTGTGAATTCCATTGTGAATTCCTTTTTGCAACTTTGTGGTAAAAAAGATCAATTAACCATAAAGGACCAATAAGTTCGGCAAAATGGCACACAAGGTGAAACATGCTCTCTAACAATTGAATTAGCCGATGATTAAATCCATGACAGGCTATGGCAAAGCCATTGCTGAAACACCACAGAAGAAAATAACGATCGAGATCAAGTCTCTGAATTCCAAACAAATGGACCTTAACGCCAAGCTTCCGTGGCTTTATAAAGAGAAAGAGCCTGAGATCCGGAATATGATCAGTCAGATGCTTGGCAGGGGGAAAATAGAACTTACGATTTTTTTTGACGTGCTCGAAGATGAAGGGATACCTGTGATCAATAAATCAATCGTTAAAAATTATTACAATCAGCTGAAAGAGATTGCCGGAGAGCTTAATATAAGCATAGACAATCAGATACTACCAACAATTATGAGGCTCCCTGATTCGCTTAAAACCGAAAGACCTGAATTGCCTGAAACTGAGTGGGAACTCTTAAGAACACAAATTATGGAATCGCTGAACCTTCTCGACGAATACAGGAAGGAGGAGGGAAAATCGATTGAAAAGGATCTGAAAAAGTGCATAAACAGAATTCTTGGATCACTGTCATCGATTGAAACTTTTGAACCTGGAAGGATTGAAAAGGTAAGAGAAAAGCTGTTTTCTTTATTAAAGGAGAACAATGGTACAGAAAATCTTGACAAAAACAGGTTTGAGCAGGAACTGATCTTTTTTCTTGAAAAGTTTGATATCAATGAAGAGAAGGTCAGACTGAAAAAGCATTGTGAGTATTTTCTGGAAACAATCGAAACCGAAGCACCAAATGGAAAGATTCTCAGCTTTATTGCCCAGGAGATAGGACGGGAAATAAATACAATAGGTTCCAAAGCAAATGATGCTTCGATTCAGAAACTTGTTGTCATGATGAAGGATGAACTTGAAAAAATAAAAGAACAGACTAACAATATACTATAAATTCCGGAGCCGGTAATAATTCAATCTGATGAATGACAACCTGGCGCCCCTACGGCATAATGTTTAGTATGGAAGGAAAGCTTGTTATAATATCAGCACCATCAGGAGCAGGAAAAACAACCATTGTAAACCATCTCCTTCAGAATGTAACAGGTCTTGAATTTTCGGTATCGGCAACAACCAGGAGTCCGAGGGGAAAAGAGAAGAACGGGAAAGAATACTATTTCATTTCAGGTGAAGAATTCAGGGAAAAGATCAGAAATAATGAATTTGCTGAATGGCAGGAGGTATATAAAGATCATTATTATGGTACACTTAAGAGCGAAATCGAAAGAATCTGGACGGGGAAAAAACATGTAATTTTTGACGTTGATGTCAGGGGCGGGATTAATCTGAAAAGCATTTTCGGTCAAAAGGCCATATCAATTTTCATAATGCCGCCATCAGTAGAGGAGCTTGAGCAAAGGCTTATTAAAAGAGCAACAGACAATACTGCAAAAATTAAAATGAGGGTTGAAAAAGCGATTGAAGAGATGAAGCTCGCCAACCAGTTTGATCACATCATTATAAACGATAATCTTAAAAGGGCTCAGAATGAAGCAATTGAATTGGTTCAAAGTTTCCTGGCCACATAACTAGAAACATGTCTAAAATAGGACTATTCTTCGGGTCATTTAATCCGGTCCATATCGGGCATCTGGCAATTGCGGGTTATATGAAAGAGTTTACCGATCTCGACCAGATATGGTTTGTGGTCAGCCCCCAGAACCCTCTTAAAAAGAAAGAATCGCTTCTCCCCGACCGGCACAGACTTTACCTTGTTGAAAAGGCAATTGGTGAAAATGACAACCTTAAACCTTCTGATATTGAATTTAACCGACCTTCCCCTTCCTATACAATTGATACATTGGCCCTGCTCACCGAGAAATATCCGGATCATAAATTTGTTCTGGTAATGGGTGAGGATAACCTGAACACTCTCCATAAATGGAAGAATGCAGTTGAACTGGTCAGTCAGTTTCCTCTTTATGTCTACCCGAGACCTGATGTCATTAAAAAGAAAAATGAACTTCTGGATGAGATCCTTGTAAAATCTAAAGTTAAATGGGTAAATGCACCGCTGATGGATATTTCAGGAACATTTATAAGGAATGGCATCAAACGGGGCAGGAACATGTCTTATTTTCTCCATCCTGAAGTATGGAAGTATATCGTGGAAATGCATTTCTACGAGAAGTGATCAATGTATAAACCACGGAGAAGGAACACGGAGTTTGAACGGAGTTCCACTGATTTTAACCCGGTGATACTCCGCGGGACTTTGCGTAACTCTGTGGTTAAAAAGAATTTTGGTCCCTAAGCTTTCTGAATTTCTTTTATGATCTCTCCTCCTCGGAGAAGTGATTTTTCATTTTCCGGGATCAGCTTATGATATCTTTCAGGAAGTGATTTCTTCAATCCTTTAATCACATTTTCAAGGCTTAATACCGGTTTTACTTTCAGGAATCCGCCAAGCACTACCATATTAAAAGTTTTCGGACTGTTCATTTTTGATGCCTCTTCGGCAGCATCAATCCTGTAAATTGAAATATCCTTTCTTTCAGGATGCCTGGTTATTCCGTTCCCGTCATAAATCAATAATCCTCCCGGCTTTATTGATTCTTCAAATTTATCGAGCGACTGCTGGTTAAGGATGATACCTGTATCAAAGTGCCTGATTACCGGAGAACTGATGCGACCAGTACTGAGTATCACAATGACATTTGCAGTACCTCCGCGCATCTCAGGCCCATATGATGGCATCCAGCTCACTTCCAGATCCTGCATTACACCAGAATAAGCCATAATTTTGCCCATGGATAGAACACCCTGTCCTCCAAATCCTGCTATTAAAATTTCTTCGGTCATTTCTATTCAGTTTTTGATTGTTGATCGGGCAGCTCATCAGGGACTTTAAGATCGCCCAGGGGATAATAAGGGAACATATTTTCTTCCATCCACTTATTTGACTGCACTGGAGTCATTTTCCATCCGGACGGACAGTTAGATACTATTTCTACAAAACAGGTTCCTTTGTTATATTTTTGATACTGAACTGCTTTCCTTAATGCTTTTTTAGCTTTCTTGACATTGGCCGGAGTATGAACACTCTGACGCGTAACATAATAGGTGCCTGGAAGTGTAGCGACAATATCAGTCATTTTCAAGGGATTACCCATGGTTCTTACATCTCTTCCATAGGGAGAAGTTGATGATTTCATACCGGGAAGAGTAGTAGGAGCCATCTGTCCTCCGGTCATACCATAAATCCCATTATTTATAAATATAATCAGGATATTTTCACCCCGGTTGCAGGTATGAATTGTTTCTGCAGTACCTATTGCTGCGAGGTCGCCGTCGCCCTGGTATGTGAAAACGAATTTGTCAGGAAGGAGTCGTTTGATACCGGTTGCAAGAGCAGGAGCCCTGCCATGAGCAGCTTCCTGCCAGTCGATATCAAGGTAGTTGTACAGAAAAACCGAGCACCCTACCGGTGATACACCGATTGTATCCTGCTGGAGGCCCTCCTCCTCAATTATCTCGGCAAGTATTCTGTGGGTAGTACTGTGTCCACATCCGGGACAATAATGCATTATTTCATCTGTAAGAATACGTGACTTTTTGTAAGCCAGATTCTCAGGTTTCACTATTTCCTTTATTCCAGTAATTTCTTTCATTTATCAGCTTCTTCTATCAGTTTTTTAAGATTATCGACCACCTCATCAGGTGTGGGAATCATCCCTCCCATTCTTCCATAATGATGAACTGGGACTTTCCCGTTCACAGCCAGCATTACATCTTCCACCATCTGTCCGGCACTCATTTCAACAGATAAAATAAGTCTTACCCTGTCAGCCAGTTTATTGATCTGTTTTGAAGGGTAAGGGAAAAGCGTGATAGGCCGCAACAAACCAGCTTTGATTCCCTGTTCACGGGCAAGCTCGACTGATCTCTGGCATACCCTGGCGCTCGTTCCGTAAGCAACCATCAGATATTCAGCATCCTCGCACTGAAACTCCTCAAAACGTACCTCCTTTTCCCTGATCTCATTATATTTTGCTACCAGTTTCTGATTAAAGATCTCCTGCCGGTTTGGATCAAGCTCAAGAGAAGTAATAATATTTCTCTTTCTTGTTGGTGGCTTTCCCGTTGTCGCCCACTCAGGAACTGTTTTTGATCTTTCCTGCTGAGGTCCCAGCCACACTTTTTCCATCATCTGACCTATAGCTCCGTCGGAAAGTATCATGGCAGGATTCCTATATTTAAATGCAAGATCGAAAGCAAGTCCGACAAAATCGGCCATTTCCTGGACCGAAGCCGGTGCAAGAACAATAAGATGATAATCTCCGTGGCCGCCGCCCTTTACCGCCTGAAAATAATCCGACTGAGCTGGCTGAATAGTTCCTAAACCGGGTCCGCCCCGCACAACGTTTACTATGAGGCATGGAAGTTCGGCACCGGCGATATATGTTATTCCTTCCTGTTTAAGGCTTATTCCCGGCGAAGAAGATGAAGTCAGGACTTTCTTACCGCAACCGGCTCCTCCATAAACCATATTTATGGCGGCAATCTCGCTTTCGGCCTGCAGGACAACCATTCCTGTCCTCTCATAAGGATTCGCATCCATCAGGTATTCGAGTATTTCACTCTGAGGTGTTATCGGGTACCCGAAATACCCATCTGCTCCTGCCCTTATTGCAGCTTCTGCGACAGCCTCATTACCTTTCATTAATCTTAATTCTCTTTCCATTGGCTGGCTATATTTTTGTTTTATAAACAGTTATTACACCATCGGGGCAGACAATTGCACAATTTGCACATCCAATGCAAAGATCGGGATTTGCAGGGTATGCATAATTGTATCCCTTGCTGTTGACCTCCTTTGCCATTCCGATAGTGCCGGTCGGACATGAAACCATGCAGACTTCACATCCTTTGCACCTGTCGATGTTTACTACAATGCTTCCTCTGATTTTTGCCATATTTTTGTGCGTTTTTACTTCTTAGAATCTAATTTTACTATTTGTTTTTACCCCCTTTCTTATTTCCCCCAAGGGGGACAAGATAACCTTCCCCATGGGGGAAGGTCAGGAAGGGGTTTATACCTTATGATCATTATTAAAACATTTCAGACGATGTTCAAGATCGCCAAACATTGTTCTTGGAACTTGCGAAACACATGCCCTGAGACTGTCATGCCTTTCACTCCCTGTCGTATCAAGTGTAATCGCACTTATACCATAATGAAGAAGTCTGTTAATTAATATTGCAGCTGTCATTCCGGGATAAGAAATTGTAAAATAGAATCCATCAGCCAGCGGCTCGTAAAGATCCTTGTCATATGTTATCATGAAACCGTTATCAGTAAACATCTTTTTCATAATACGGGCCTTCTCACCATATTCGATTATATCATCACGGTATTTGTAGTTGCCGTCGCTAACCGCTTTCAGAAGAGCTGCAAAACCATACTGAACAGAGTGAGCAACTCCTGCCGATATCCCATACAAAGCTCCGAATATAGCAGAATGTCCAAATTTGTCCGATGAGTAATATCTCAGAAGATCGGGATATGACCTGTTAAAAAGATGATCTGAAATTGCCATCGCTCCTATCCTCTGTCCTGCATAGCTGAATATTTTTGAACTGGATATTAGTATTACATAGTCGTCGGCGTAATGAGCAACTGAAGGCTGAAAAGGAGGTTTACCCGGATTTGAATAATCTTTTCTGAAATCCATTCCGAAATAAGCAAGGTCTTCAATAACAATAACATCATATTTACGGCATAGTTCACCTATTATTGCAAGTTCTTCCTCATTAAGGCATATCCATGTAGGGTTGTTAGGATTTGAGAATAAAAGTGATGATACTTTACCTGTAACAAGGTACGATTCAAGCTTTGCCCTGAGCTTTTTACCCCTGTAATTATAGACATCAAAAGAAAAATAATCATGGCCGAGCATTTTTACCTGCTGTTTCTGAACGGGGAAACCGGGATCAATGAAAAGTGAACCTTCCTTATTTTTGTCATTCCGGTTGGCAACAAGGAAACATATCATCGATCCCATCATTGATCCGACTGTCGGAATGCATCCTGATGGACTGATATCGACGTTCATAAATAACTTGATAAACCGGGAAACTTCCTTCTTAAGTATCCCTAGCCCGGTTATCTCAGGGTAGAGTGAAGCTACTCCTTTATGAAGTGCTTCTATTTCAGCATCAGTGCCTATTGATGGAGCCGGAAGCCCGGGCACGCCCATTTCCATCCTTACAAACTTTACACCTGTACTGTACTCAATGCGATTAACAAGGTGGACTATTTCTCGTATTGAAGCTGTCCCCGGGGAAGTCACACCAGTGGTTTTCTTAAGTGACTCAATTAAATCTTCTGAAATTGGAATATTATTCATCACAGGAAAAATAATTAAAATTTCCTTTTGTCAATAACACGTTTTGATTTGCTCTCACTCCGCTCAATCATTTTTGGTTCAACCAGAGTTACTTTCATTCCTAAACCAAGGGAGCTTTCGAGAGTGCCCTGGATTTTCTTCTGGAGAGCCTCAAGCTGGCTTATCTTGTCAAGGAAAAATGCTTCGTCAACTTCGACCTTCAGTTCAAGCGTATCGAGGTTGTTGACCCTATCGACAATAAGCAGGTAATGAGGCTTAATCTCGCTCATTTCGAGGAGAACACTTTCAACCTGCGACGGGAACAAGTTTACTCCCCTGATAATCAGCATATCATCACTGCGGCCAAGGCATTTACTCATTCTGACAAATGTACGTCCGCATTTGCATTTTTCGGTAGTGAGCCTTGTGAGGTCACGGGTCCTGTAACGGATTAAAGGCAGCCCCTCCTTGGTAAGTGTCGTAAACACCAGTTCCCCGTCTTCCCCTTCAGGCAAAACCCTTAAAGTCAGAGGATCGATAATTTCAGGATAAAAATGATCTTCATTTATATGCAATCCTTCCTGACAAAGGCATTCGCTTGCTACGCCGGGACCTATGACCTCACTGAGGCCGTAGATATCTATTGCTTTGATTTTTAGCTTATTCTCGATTTCCCGTCTCATGTTCTCTGTCCATGGTTCAGCCCCAAAAACACCGGCTTTCAGCTTTAATTCTTCCCGGGTGATTCCGCTCTCCTGTATTGCCTCAGCCAGAAAAAGTGCATATGATGGCGTACATGCCAGGATTGTGCTTCCGAAATCACGCATCAGCTGGATCTGCCGCAATGTATTTCCGCCTGAAATTGGGATTACCGATGCTCCTATTTTCTCACCACCGTAATGGAGTCCGAGTCCTCCGGTAAACAAACCATAACCATATGCAATCTGGATAAAATCATTTCTGTTGGCACCGGCACAGGTAAGGGTGCGGGCCATTACTTCTGACCAGGTAGAGATATCATTTCTTGTGTAACCGACAACCGTCGACTTACCCGTGGTTCCCGATGAGGCATGAATCCTTACGATCTCACTCATGGGAACGGCGAAAAGCCCGAAAGGGTAGTTATCGCGCAGGTCCTGTTTTGTAGTGTATGGCAGCCTGGTAAGATCATCTATAGAGTGTATGCTTTCCGGGCCCAATCCGGCTTCCTGCATCTTGTGCCGATAGTAAGGGACATTAAAATAAACCCTCTCCACCGTTTCAAGGAGCCGTTCGCTCTGAACTTTTTTCAGTTCAACACGATCCATACACTCAAAATGCCTGTTCCAGATATCCATAAGAACTTTTTCTACTCTTAATTTTTAAGCTATCCCAATTATTCTTTTTAATCCACCTTACTCAACTACATAGGGATTTAGAAACCCACATCCCCCTGCCCCCTTCAAAGGGGGAATTGCCGCTTACACCCCTTACATATTTAAATAGTTAGTGCGGATTTCCTATCAATAACTTCTTAAATCCACATCCTGTTTTAAGATCCCCCTCCGGGGGGGTGGGGGGTATTTATATCTTATACAAATCACTAGCATGCAACAGCTCCATCTCATGATCTTTGAGCGCCTTTATTGCCATTTCATTATTACTGCACCTTAAAATAATAATTGATTTTGATCCA
>Ga0208980_10001886_pt1 | contig 12716 bp, 9 predicted proteins | sample WetSurMetagenome_3_FD_187993 | JGI IMG/M metagenome (GOLD analysis project Ga0208980, IMG submission 187993) | Wetland microbial communities from Twitchell Island in the Sacramento Delta, sample from surface sediment Aug2011 Site A1 Bulk (version 2) | ecosystem: Environmental > Aquatic > Marine...
CTTTTCATCAAATTTACCATCAATGCTCCAGTCATGAGGCAGATTAAGTTCCCTCCAGCCACTGTCATTAAATCCGGGCTGCCATGAATTCTCATAATCTCCCAAAGCAAATTTCCATCCGTTGTTAAAGTTATTTCTTTCGCGGAACCTGTCTGCTGAGCAGGCGAACAGGGCAAAAAAGGATAAAACCGCACAGATCCTTGTAATAATTAATAATGATTTTTCAAACATATGATTTTAATTTAATGCCATTAATCCGATCACTGAATATGATTTTTAAAGATAGCCGGTTTGCACAGAATCGAAACAGCTTATAGTGTAAGTTTTAGAGTGTTTTTTTGTGGCTGCAATACAATGGATCCTTTTCTTATCGAGAAAAACCAGAGGAAATTCACTTAGAGCAGTATGCGTTAATTGCTTTGGCAGCATTTTTAAAACCAATTTTTTCTGCTTTCCTTAAATCAAGACAGCCTGCTTCTTTTTCTCCCATATCAATCTCAGAAAGACCCCTCCAGTAATACGCTTTGCTTTTCACCGATTTATTGACCGGCCATGAGCTGACAACTTTATCAAAATCTGCAATAGCTCCTTTTAAGTCGCGGACCAGATATTTAGCCTGTCCCCTGATATTATAATACGGGGCTTTATCCTTAACTCCATCAAGGGCCCTGGTGAAGTCCTGGATTGCGCCATTGTATTCCTGAAGATGGAATTTGGCCCATCCCCTTCTTCCATACGTGTTGTAATCATTGGGATCTAGTTCCAGTGCTCTGTCGTAGTCGGCAAGAGCGCCGTTAAAATCCAGAAGATAGAACCTGGCAACACCCCTGTTTTCGTACCCCTGCTTGACATCGGGAAAACGCCTGATTATCTCGCTAAAATCCTCAATGGCTCCTGTAAAATCCTTCCGGGAAACTTTCTCACATCCTCTGTTAAAGAGATCCGTCGTATACTTGTCATAAACCTGGCCATATCCTGTAAAAGAGACCAACATCGCTGCGATCAGATATAAACTCCTTTTCATGATATTCCCTTGATTAATCATTATGCTATGTCACACTCCCAAGTTAAATGCAAGTTACGAATTCCGGAGGTTAAAGTAAAGACCTTCAATCAAAACTGCCCTTTTCCCAGGGATGACTGTCAGACCATGCCTCCGGCTGAATACTATCTCCCTGATAAAAAGGATAACAAATTTGACAGTTGCCAGAATTTATTTGCAGTAAAATGGAATATATTTGAGTGATAATAACTGCAAGAAAACCATGATTTTAACCGAAAATAAACTCTTTACAGAATTTAAGCTTGGCCCAATTACCCTGCGCAACAGGACAATACGTGCTGCTGCATTCGAGGGAATGTGTCCGGGAAACAGGGTATCTGCAGAGCTGATCAGCTATCATCGGGCAGTTGCAGCCGGAGGTATAGGCATGACTACAGTAGCGTATGCGGCAGTTGAACGATCGGGACTCTCATTTCCGCACCAGCTCCTGCTTGACAAGGAAGCCATTCCCGACCTCAGGAAGCTGACAGATGCCGTTCATAAAGAGGGTTCAGCCTGCTCCATTCAGATCGGCCACTGCGGAAATATGGCCAGTACATCTGTAACCGGCATCCGACCTGTTGCGCCATCTGCCAGGATCAATCTTTACGGACCGTCTTTCCCCCGCTCTTTAAGTCAGACTGAAATCCTTTCACTGGTAAAATCTTTTGGCAATGCAGTTCATTCAGCCCGAGAAGCAGGCTTCGATGCTGTTGAAGTTCATGCGGGTCATGGCTACCTGATCAGCCAGTTTCTTTCACCATATACCAACAGGAGGAGGGACTCATTTGGAGGTTCTCTGGAAAACAGGGCCCGATTTATGGTGATGGTAATGGAGGAGGTGAAAAAGGCAGCACGAAATGATGTGGCTGTCCTGGTAAAAACAAATACCAGGGATGGTTTCAAGGGTGGCATGGAACTGGATGAATGCATTGAAACAGCCAGGATACTTGAACAGTCAGGTGCTGATGCATTGGTACTGAGCGGCGGCTTTGTCAGTAAGGCGCCAATGTACATCCTTCGCGGCGCAATGCCAATGAAGATATTTGCATACTATGTTGAAAATAAGGTGATGCAGTTCTTTATCAGATTGTTCGGAAACTACCTTGTAAAGGAAATCCCCTTTACTGAAGGATATTTCCTTGAAGATGCCCTGAAATTCCGAGCCCGGCTTAAGCTTCCTCTTGTTTATGTGGGGGGATTATTAACCCGTGAAAAAATAGATGAAGTACTGAGTGAAGGTTTCGAAATGGTTGCAATTGCCAGGGCCCTGATTAAGGATCCTGATTTTGTAAACAAGCTGATGAGGATGGAATTGTCAGTTTCAGGATGCGATACCTGTAATTATTGCATTGCAGTGATGTACAGCAGAATGACTTCATGCATTCAAAATGAGGAAAATCCTGATCCGCGAATAAAGGCAATGCTGTAGATGGAAAACAGGGAAAAATATGCTCTGATAACCGGCGCTTCCTCCGGCATAGGCTTGCATCTTGCAGAGGAACTTGCAAAAAAGGGTTATTCCCTTGTGGCAGCCAGCAATCAGCCGGCTCAGCTTGATGACCTAAAAAAGAGACTGGAAGAGAGATACAATGTCAGCGTCGTTACATTAAACATTGACCTTGCCCTTGAAAATTCAGCACAAATGGTTTTTGATTTTTGCAGTGAAAAAAACCTGGAGATCGAAGTTCTGATAAACAATGCAGGGATTCTTGTCTACGGTGAAATTGCAGGTATCGAATATTCGAAGGTAAAAACAATCCTGACACTGCACATGGTAACCCCTGCCCTACTTTGTCGTCTTTTCGGCGAAGTCATGGTCAGGCGCGAAAAAGGATTTATTCTGAACGTCTCATCAATAAGTGCCGTGATGCCATATCCCCGTATCTCGCTGTACGGTCCGACAAAAGCTTTCCTGCGGCACTTCACCCGTGCTCTGAGGACAGAAATGAAGCCTAAGGGAGTAAATGTGACGGCTCTTATTCCCGGTGCAACTCTAACAGCTTTGTACGATACGAACAATTTAAATACTCCACTGCTGATAAAGCTTGGAATAATGAAAAAACCGGATGTTGTGGCTAATGCAGGTATAAGAGCGCTTTTTAAAAACAATGCGGAATGCATCCCGGGATGCCTGAATAAATTTCTTGTGGTTCTTTTACCGCTCGTGCCTCATTTTATAATAAGCTTTTTAAACAAAAGAGTCCGTTTGTGACTACTTTCCTCCATCCGTTTCCAGAATCAAAACAGAGGTAGCCGGCAACAAAACTGTTGTCTCACTTTTTCGGATTGACACAGATCCAGTATGAGCCATGTCTTCCGTGCTGGTTGTCCGGAACAGTTCTGCTTTTGATCCGTGGAGACCTTTGATAGTAAGGCTTCTCTCTTTGATCGAAGGATTGGTTATCAGCACAACCGTTTTACTGTCACTCACAAATGCCAGCATGTCCATCGCATCAGGACCGAAAGAAACAAGATCCGGATCATCATTTTTAATAAAATTCTTAACGTAAAAGCTTCCCGGAACAACGGTTTTCCAAAGTTTTTGAAAAATATAATAAAGCTTTGTCCTGGTATCATTGAAAATAAGCTCCTCACCTGAATAGGTTTCATTGTTGCTGGCTCCCAGCCAGTAGATATAACAATTCGCCTCAAGGTATCCGATATCCCTCATCATGGATCTAAGCTGCCTTATGGCCGAAAGAGTAAGATCTTCAGGCTTGACAGTACAGTTTTCTGTCTGCCAGATCTCATTGCCTTTTTTAAATTCATCCCTGAATTTCAGAATAAGTTCACGCGCCTCAACGGCAGCCTTGCCTCCCGACTGGGTACCCTCATCATATGAATGAAATGCTATCCCGTCCATTGCTTTCAGGAGTTCCGGGTCGGATCTCAAAGCTGAAAGATTGGCTCCAAGAAATTTGCCAATAGTATAATGATTGTGATCCGGGCCATGAATCTTAACCATCGTAAGATTCTCCCTGTCAAGCTCCCTGCGCAGCTTTTTCGTGACCCGCTGCCACTGTTCCGGTGGATACTGGCAACCGTCCCAGATTGCTGCAAAATCAGGTTCATTCTGTACTGTTGCATAAACCGGCGTACCCAGCTTCTTGACGTCGCGGAGATAAACCAGAACCTTCACATAGAATTTTACAAAGGCATCTTCGGATTCAGGCTTAAGATGGTTGGGCTTGCCGTTGACAATCCCCAAAGTATCATTGATTGTTTTCATGAATGTAGGAGGCGACCATGTGGTGATAATCCATTTTGTCAGGCCGTAGCTCCTCATGGTTTCAATCTGCTTTGCAAGGTTTTTGTCAATCTCTGAGGTGTTAAGGGAGCCGTCACGGTTGCAGTAATCAGGATAAATCTTGACTCTTACCACAGTCATGCCAAGGTCACCGTAAATAGCTTTCTGCAGCATGCTGTCAAATCCTATCCTTGCTCCCCAGTCAATAAAACCCGGGAAGCAGCCCCATCCGGTAACCGGCTGGTTAACGCTGTCTGAAAGCGTTATCGAGTAAGTTGGGATGCCAGCTTTATCTGACGGACCGGAGGATTTGCAGGAAATCATAAGTGCCAAAGAACAGAACATCACCAGAAGAGATATTAATTGTTCCCTCAGATTGTTATACATATACTTTGTTTTTATTTTATTAAAGAATAAATGAAATTCTACCAGAAATAAATTTACGATTTCGTTCGGTGAAAACCAATTATTTATTAATCAAATACTTTTAAGATAATAATTAACAAGAGCTAAGTGTATTGTTCATTAAAGAAGACATATTTAAACCACTAAGGACGCAAAGCACACTTTCCCTAAGGACTCGTCAGAAGAGTTAAGCGCAAAGTACGCAAAGATAAAGCTATGTGATTCTGTCCTTTGCGTTCTTTGCGTCATGCCTTTGCGTTCTTTGCGGTTGATCAAAATTTTTAAGTTGGATAAGGATTATGTTAAACTAATCTCCTAAATTTGATATGCCTTTGAACGTGTAGTGTTTTCCGCACTGATAATGACACTTACATGCCAGAATATAAGATCTGATTTATAATCACTAAATGGAGGTAGGTCATGATAACAAAAAATTCTTTTTCAGTATTGATCTTTTTTGCCATTCTTGCTATCGGCCTGGTATTGGCATATATAAGATATGACGCACAGTCCGTTACCGGAGCATTATGGATTGTAGCGTTATTCTTCCTTGCAGCCCTGATTGTTTCATCTGCAATTAAGATCGCCAATCAGTGGGAAAAGGCGGTAGTCCTGCGGTTGGGAGGTTTCCACTCCCTGAGGGGACCCGGACTGTTTTTCATTGTACCGATTATCGACACAATTCCTTACTGGATTGATATCCGGGTCATTACAACCTCATTTACTGCAGAAAAAACGCTTACCAAAGATACTGTACCTGTTGATGTGGATGCAGTGCTGTTCTGGAAAGTCCTGGATGCAAAGAAGGCTGCCCTTGAAATAGCTGAATACAAAGGTGCAATTAACTGGGCCTCCCAGACTGCCCTTCGGGATGTAATAGGGAAGACCATGCTCTCTGAGATGCTTGAAGGCCGCGACAAGATGAGCAACACACTTCAGAAGATTATTGATGAACGAACCGAACCGTGGGGCATTAACGTAATCTCTGTGGAGGTTAAAGACGTCAAGATACCTCCTTCACTGCAGGATGCAATGTCGATGCAGGCCCAGGCAGAAAGGGAACGGCAGGCCAGGGTGATCCTGGGTGACTCTGAGCGGCAGGTTGCAGAGAAGTTCGGAGAAGCTGCCAGAACATATACCAACAATCCGACAGCCCTCCATCTGAGGGCTATGAACATGCTTTATGAGGGATTAAAGACAAACTCCACAATAGTAGTTGTTCCAAGCTCAGCACTCGACACCATGCAGCTGGGCGGCCTTGCCGGAATTACGGCCCTTACAATGGGATTGAATAAGGAATCTGAGAAAAAAGAGAAGGATAATGAACCTGAGAAAACAATTTAACTTCTATTACCCTGATAGCTGTAAACAATAGCACTTCATTCCGAGAAGTCCGCAAAAAATCGTTTGAATCCTGCGTTTTGGGCTCAATCTGGTCAATAAGGAAAAATTATTAAACTACCTGTGCTAGCAGGAGTGTTGCACTATACCTAAATTCACTATAAGTGTTTAAGGTAAACGATAAGTTACCTGCAGGTAAAGTCTTCCTTATGAAAAAAACTCAGCAAGACAGGACTATTGACCAGTACTACGGACAGGTATGGCATGATTACTGGATCCCGGTGCTTTATGCTGGTGAGATGATAGATTTCCTCGCTGGCACAGTGCATGGTCATAATGTCTCATTTTTTAAAGACGGAATATTTCTTGACTCAAACCAGCATTGGTATGGCAGAGTATGCAGTATCAATCCTCCATACGAAGAGTTTGAAATATATTCAAGCGGTCAGAAAATTAAGGTCGATTTGGCTAATGGGATTGTGATGATCAGATTTAAGGCTGCTGGGAACAAAGGTACCCGGTACAGCGGGACATGGAAATATAATCTGAAAACCGAGTCTTTTGCAACGCTGATCAGAGGTTTGCCTGCAAAATGATTCTTATACTTCAGATCGCTTAAGAATAATACCGCTTCTATTACCCCACTGTCGTTTTCAGGTTTTAATTTAGGGTCGGGAGGCTGACGGAAATCCATTTCGTCAGCCTCTTTTTTTGTCTTGTCCCGGTGATTTTGTATATTAACAGTGAAATCATTACGGTTCAGAGGTCAAAAGCTCCATATAACACCTATGAAAAAGCTGGTATTTCTTAATCTGTTTCTTTCATTCATCTTATCAGCTTTTTGTCAATACCCTGAAACCCATTTCGAACGGATATCTGATCAGCAGGGATTATATGATCACTGGATAAAATGCATCCTGCAGGACAGAAAGGGATTTCTCTGGATAGGAGGAGAAAATGGTCTTTACCGGTATGACGGGTACACAATTATGAATTATAAAGATCCTCCGGGTTGCAAAAACTGCTCTCATTTCTACCCGGTTTATGGTATCCGGGAAGATAGTCATGGCATGCTCTGGACCATATCTTTTAATGGCATAACATTATACGATCCCGAAACGGAACAATCATGCCTCGTTTATCCTTTCAGAAGTGCAAGTGCCAGTTCGGGAAGTTCCTTTTTTTTCAGCAGAAAGCTGGATCTGATTACAGACATCCATGAAAATATCTGGGCAACTGATAATGTGGGATTGATACGTTTTTCTTACAGAAAGAAGGATTATAACAAAGAACTGGTTTTTGACAAAGGTCCTGAAAGTACATTCAGAACTGATTCCTTTCAGCTCTCGCAGGACAGGAATTCACTCGAAAACATGGTTGTTAAGCTTTATGAAGATTCTGAACAAAATATCTGGGCTGGCAGCCAGGACGGCCTTTACGTTTTAAGAAGCGGAGATTCTACATTCTACAGATTTGAAATAGAAACCGAAATTAAAGCAACATCCAGAACCTATATCAATGATATTATACAGCAAAATAAAGATACCTTCTGGATTATATCCGGAAACTCAAATTATCTGATGACCAACGTTAAAAAAGCACTTTCAGGTGTGGTACCTGATATTTCGGAACTCTATTTTAAGAAATTCAACCTTAAAGATAACCAGGCAAACACTTCATTTATAGCAGACGGCAGGCCATTTTATAAAGACAGGAAAAATAATATTGTCATTGGGACCAGCAAGGGCGTTTTCATATTTAAGGGAAAAGATGAAAAAAAGTCGCTCGCGTTCGAATCTTTACTCAAGCCGATCCCCGAAGATGAGAATTCCATCTCAGACGGAATAGATAACATCTTTGAAGACAGGTCGGGCATATTCTGGATTGGATACCAGCAAACCGGCATTTTGAAAATCAATCCTGACAGGACACGATTTCAAGCCAATCCTGATTTCAAGAAATGTAACATTACGATTCTACAACATGATGGGGAAGGGAATTTATGGCTGGGTTCATATGCCGATGGATTATTCAGAATAGGGAAAAAATCCGGCCTTGTCACAAAGTATGATCTTGGAATGTATGGTAATCAGATTGTATGTCTTCACGAGATGCAGCCTGGTATTTTCTGGATAGGAACAAGCAACATAGGTCTGATAGAATTTAATTCGCTCAATGGAAGATCCCGCAACCCGTTTACGAAAGGAAAGATAGCAGAGAGACTGAGGCAAACGCAGGTTAACAATATACTTAAGGACAAGAACTTAGTTTATCTGACAACTGCTTCAGGAATTGTTGCTTATGATTTGATTAAAGAGAAGCTTACCAGTTTTTCTTTTCCGGATTCTTCGTCAGCGTATCTTGACAACTGGACCATCTCCCCGTTAAAATTAAAAAATGGTGAGATAATCGTTTTTACCTCACTTTATGGTATAAATAAGATCAATTATGATCCTGAAAAGGGAATGCTGAAACCCACCTGCATAATACCTGACTCAACTTTGCGCAAAAACAATATAAATCTCGCCCATATCTGCAGCCTTTACCAGGATAGCCATGGATCAATCTGGATGGCTGAAAAATCAGGTTTGCACAGACTCGACCTTGAAAAAGCGTATATTTATAATTACAGGTTATTTCAAAACATTGATTTCCCTGAAGCCTGGTCAATACAGGAAGATGAACATGATAACCTCTGGATAGGCACTCATTTCGGATTATGCCGCTTCAATACTATTTCCGGCCTGGTGAAGGTCTTTACTGAAAAAGATGGCGTGCCACTTACATGGCATCAGTATAATAGTGTGCTGCGAGACCATAATGGAAGGATCTCTTTTGGTGGGACCGGAGGCTACTACAGCTTTCATCCTGACAGTATTAAGACAAATAATTACATACCTCCTGTTGTTATAACTGATTTTCGGCTGTTTAACAAATCAGTGGGGGTTGACAATTCTAGAAAGGCTATTTTAACCAGGAGCATTTCTTACACCAGCAAAATTGAACTCGACCATGACCAGAATGACATTTCATTTGAGTTTGCGGCTCTCGATTATAACCTTCCCTTAAAAAACCAGTATGCCTATAAACTGGAAGGATATCAGGATAACTGGATAGAAACCGGTGCACAAAACAGATTGGCAACCTATACAAATCTCAGTCCCGGAACATATATTTTCCATGTTAAAGGCTCAAACAATGATGGGCTGTGGAATGAAGAAGGCACATCGCTCACCATCATTATCGATAAACCATGGTGGAGCACTGCAATTGCCTGGATCATATACGTGCTGGTATTTCTGGGTGCAGTAGGGGGGTATGTCCGCTGGCGACTTTGGCGCATGAAGAAGGAGAAAATAGATCTGGAGCATCAGATCAGGGAACGCACAAAACAGGTAGAGGAACAAAGAGATCTGCTTGAAAAGCAGAATCAACTGATCACAGAACAGGAACAGCTTAAGAGCCGGTTTTTTACAAATATATCGCATGAATTCCGTACACCATTGTCGCTTATCCAGAGCCCTGTGGAAGAACTGCTGGATACGCCAGGACGCAATGAAAATGACAGCAGAAAACTCAATATGGTCAAAAGGAATGCCCATAGGTTGCTAAAACTTGTTAATCAGTTGCTTGACATCTCCAAAATTGACGGCAGCAAAATGAAGCTGGAACTTGTTCATGATGATGTAATAAAATATCTGAGGGCTGTTGCCGGAGCATTTACATCATTGGCTGAAACAAAAAAGATTAATTATGTCCGCAAATTCCCATCCGAAGAACATTTATCCTGGTTTGATCCAGATAAGCTGGAAAAAATAGCCGGAAACCTCTTGTCAAATGCATTCAAATTTACGCCTGAAGGCGGAACGGTTATATTCACAGCCGGCTACAGAGATACTAATTATAACCTCGCAAATTTCGGTCTCGAATTCTCAATAAAGGACAATGGACCCGGAATACCACCGGGGAGTCTTGAAAAAATATTCGACAGGTTTTACCAGGTGGGCGAATCGATTAAGACGGAGGGCGGAGGAACAGGTATCGGACTCTCTCTGGCGAGAGATATGGCCCGCCTGATGTATGGAGATATTACTGTTAAAAGCGAACCTGGCAATGGAAGTACTTTTTCTGTCGTACTTCCGCTGAACACAGATCACCTTAAGGAATCTGAATTCATCCTGCTGAATAAAACGCCTGAAACAGTTGACTTTAAGCATGAATACAATGTGGGTTCTGAAGATTTTTTTCTGAAAAAGGAAAAAATTACTGGAAATAGCAAACCTGTTATACTGATTGTCGAAGACAACAGGGATATCAGGATTCAACTGTCTGATAATTTATGCCACGAATATACCATTCAGGAGGCAATCGACGGTGTAGCCGGACTGAAAAAAGCAACCGAGATTATCCCGGATCTTATCATAACAGACCTTATGATGCCACGCATGGATGGAGTTGAACTCTGTGATAAACTGAAAAATGACGTTCGTACAAGCCATATTCCGGTCATCATGCTGACTGCAAAAGTGTCTATGGAAGATAAAATTACGGGCTTATTGACCGGAGCTGATGATTATGTCCCCAAACCTTTCCACATGGTTGAACTGAAGGCCCGAATGACAAATCTGATTGAACAGAGAAGAAAGCTTAGAGAACGGTTCAGCCGCGAGATTACCCTTAAACCCCGCGACATCTCTGTTACCCCTCTCGATGAGAAATTTCTTAACAGAGCTGTGGAGGTTGTTGAAGTACATATGCGTGACGATGTTTTTGATATCCGGATGTTCAGGGAAGAAATGAATATGAGCGGAAGCACACTTTTCAGGAAATTACATGCCCTTACCAATCAATCACCTTCCGAGTTTATTCGTACTATCCGCCTTAAACGGTCAGCAAGTTTACTTGAACAGAATTGGGGCAATGTGACACAGGTGTCTTATGAAGTGGGTTTCAACAATCTCTCCTACTTTAACAAATCTTTTAAGAAATTATTCGGGATGTCACCGGTAAAGTATCTCAAAACCCATCAGGCTAAGAAAGCAGAAATTGATTAGCTTTAACTTAAATTAATGAACATAGCTCTGTAAATAAACATTCCTTTCGGTTTTAACGATTTCAAAAACATAATCATGAAAAAACACCCTGAAAACAACCTGAAGAAATTTGCATTGGTATCAATGCTGATGCTTTCCGCATCCGGTATGATTTTCATTAAATGCAAAGGCCCTTTGCCGGAAACTACCTCCGATCTTGAGAAAGGATTCGTAAACCCGCCTGAAAGTGCTAAACCGAGAGTATGGTGGCACTGGATGAATGGTAATATCACAAAGGAAGGTATCAGGGCTGACCTTGAATGGATGAAACGAGCTAATATTGGCGGATTTCAGAACTTTGATGCAGCATTGAGTACTCCACAGGTCGTCAGGAAGCGCCTCGTCTATATGACACCTGAATGGAAAGATGCATTTCTTTTCACAGCGAAGCTGGCCGATTCACTTGGCCTTGAAATGGCAATTGCCGGCTCACCGGGATGGAGCGAGAGCGGCGGTCCGTGGGTGACTCCTGCACAGGCTATGAAGAAATACGTCTGGAGCGAAGTCAGGATTGAGGGAGGAAAACCCTTTAACGGCACGCTGCCAAAACCACCATCAGCCACCGGTACTTTTCAGAATATTGAAGACAGAAAGGATGAAGGAGCCGCTCCAGGTTCAATTTTTTATCACGATGCTGCTGTCGTGGCATTCAGGTTGCCTGAAAATGATATCTCTTTGGAGAGTCTTAATCCTAAGATTACTTCCAGTGGCGGTAGATTTGATCTCCACAGCCTCATCGACGGTGACCTTGAAAAAGCAGCATTTCTACCTTCACCTCTGCCAGATGGGAAATCGTGGATACAGTATGAATTTCCAAAGCCCGAGACTATCCGGTCACTGAGTATTGTTGCTAAGGATAAGGGCGGTGAAAAAAAGCGTGAGCTTGAAACCAGCGAAGATGGTCTGAAATTCAGGAAGATAGTTGATATCGGGGATGGTGATGCTGCTCAGAGTACAATAACCTTTCCGCCTGTAAGTGCCAGGTTCTTCCGCATCACATTTGCTGCACAGGCTGATCAGCATGCATCAGGCCAGCAAATGGGAAAAACTGCTGTTCCCTCCGGAACTGAGATAGCAGAATTATATCTCCATACAGTGTCACGGGTAAACAGATTTGAAGATAAGGCAGGCTTCAGTGCCTTTGAGGGCTTATATTCGCTTTCAACACCAACTGCAGCTGCCTCAGATATCATAAGCACAAAAGATATTGTTAACCTGACCTCTGAGATGAAGGCAGATGGCAGACTTAACTGGACACCTCCCGCCGGTCATTGGGTTGTATTGCGCATGGGCTATTCCTTAACCGGTAAAAAAAATCATCCGGCCTCACCTGAAGCAACAGGTCTGGAAGTTGATAAACTGAGCGCAGAGCATTGCAAGGCATATTTTGACAATTACCTCGATCAGTACAAAAATGCAACCGGCGGCCTGATGGGAAGAAAAGGCCTTCAATATATGGTCACCGACAGCTGGGAGGCAGGCACTCTCAACTGGACCGACAGCATGCTGGTCGATTTTAAAAAACGCCGCGGCTATGATATGACTCCCTGGCTTCCCGTCCTCCCAGGCCATATAGTTGAAAGTG
>Ga0208980_10001887_pt1 | contig 12715 bp, 10 predicted proteins | sample WetSurMetagenome_3_FD_187993 | JGI IMG/M metagenome (GOLD analysis project Ga0208980, IMG submission 187993) | Wetland microbial communities from Twitchell Island in the Sacramento Delta, sample from surface sediment Aug2011 Site A1 Bulk (version 2) | ecosystem: Environmental > Aquatic > Marine...
CAGTAAGATAGTTTTCATGCTCTTACTTTGTTCTTCGCTTTTGGTACACGTAAAGCTTCTTTGTATTGGCTATGGTGTGTATAATTTTTTGCTTCCACTATGCGCACTTATATTGCTCGCGCTCAATTTAGGGCAATGCAAAGAAACATTTAGCTATCATCGCCAGGCATTATTTTTTTTATCTCTGTTCTATCTCTGGATGTGGGTCTCGGCATTCTTTAGTGACTTTCAAGGGATCGCCCTAAAGTATAGTATAAAATATTCTATCCACTTCATCGTGCTGGTCTCTTTTTTAATCCTGACGTATAAAAAACGAGATCCATTTTCCTACTATCGCTGGATACTTCGCTTTTTGATACTTCTCGCTGTATTCGGTATCGTAGAATATTTATTTCACGATTTATGGTTTTTTCCCTTATTGAGGTCCCCGCGCTCCTTAGATGTATATCCTCGAATCAGCTCCCTCCTGCAGTGGCCTAACCAGCTTGGAATTCTCATGGGTGTCGGTATACCCTTGGGGCTACTTTTGCATAAGGACAAATCAATTTCCGACCTTGAATTTTATTTTGGTCTCTTCCTGCTCACGATAGTGATTTCGCTTGCGGCAAGCAGAAACGCATGGCTTATTCTGCTGTTAGGAATTTTTCTGGCATGGCTCTGGAGGGTGATTACATTAAGAAAGGGTCTTTCTATTATTATTTTTTTGTTTTTTTGTGTTTTGTTTTTCCCAATTGCGACACATCAGTTGGGGATTAGAGGAAGCAAGCTACTTCCCTTATCGAAACATGTACCCGGAAAAATTCGGGTAGTCGATCTTAATAAACCGGCCCTTTTCACTCCACGTGAAACCTCAACCTCAAGACTTGTGTTGTGGAAAGCAGCAATACACGAAATCAGCAAGCGTCCGGTCACCGGTGTGGGGATAGAGGTATTTGAAAAGATTATCGGAAAGCGGATTCGTAAGGAAGAAGGTTATCACACGCATAATTTGTTTTTAAATATCCTGGTTGAGTTGGGTATTCCCGGTCTCTTACTATTCCTTGTCTTTATTTATAGTCTGCTTAAGAGAGCGGATTTATATCGTCCGATTATCGGAATTCCTCTTATTATGGTTTTTGCGGCCCAGCTAGTAGACTTTTTTATGCATGATTTTACTTTTACAACTATCGGGCTTTATTTTCTGGCCGAGGCGGGAAACTCTCAGCATGAAGACAATTAAGAATCTCAGCTGGCAATTCTTTGGACAGGGGGTCGGCAAGGCCTCGATTTTTTTATTTTACCTACTGCTTCCCCTCTCCATCGGTCTTGAAGAGTATGGGAAGTTTTCCTTTGCGTTGGCCCTTTCGTTTATCTTTGTCCAGCCCCTTGTCGAGATGGGATTAGATATCATCATTGCCAAATGGGTAAGTCGGGGCAAAGTGGATGTGGTAAAAAAGGCGTTCATCATTAGAGTAATTGCGGCGGTCACTGCTCTTCCTCTCCTTTTCATAGTCTCTATGTTTTTAAAGGTTGATCGCGGTGCGCTTTTTCTCCTTTTCCCTTATTTTGTGATAATCTCTTTTCAAAACGTGATCTTTGCATTTTTTCGAGGCATCGAAAATATGAAACTCGAGGGCATCATTGTCCCTCTTCAAAAAATATCTACTCTTGTATTACTTTTTTTCTTTGTGTTTTTAGGATTCAGGAATGCCTTGCTGGGATCGATGACCTTATTGTGCTCTGCTCTTTTGGGGATGGTCCTTTTACTCTGCATATCACGGCAACAGGTGAAAGAGATTTTAAAATGTAAAACGGATTTTCTGAGGTATAATAATTTGATTAAAGAGGGGGTTGTGCTTGGGGGGGTGGCGTTCCTTTGGCTTATCTATTTTAGAATTGACACGGTGATGGTGGGAATGATGAGAGGTGATGTGGAAGTGGGTATATATAATATTGCCTATAGGATTATGGAAGGGGTTTTCTTTATACCCAGCATCATCATGATCGTGTTTTTCCCCATGCTTGCCAAGCAGGATAGGTTTAAAGAGATATTCGGGAAACTCCTTTTTATCCTGGGAGGTATTGGCTTAGGGACATCGGTTGCGCTTTATTTGTTTTCCCCGGGTTTGATAAGGCTCGTCTACGGACCGAATTTTTTTGGCTCCATAGCGGTTTTACAGACGCTCGCTTTAGTCATTCTCCCGGTTTTCCTTGGTCATTTAACGACCCAATCCCTTGTCGCTCTCGACCTGAACAAGCTCTATTTATTGGTGGCTCTCCTGGGGGCAGGGTTAAATATCATACTCAATTATTTCCTTATACCCCTCCGGGGCGCGGTTGGAGCGGCCTGGGCTACCTTCGCCACCGAGATATTCGTTACGGCGCTCTGCGGTTATTTCGTTTTGAAAAGGGAGCCCGAGGCCTTACGCTCCTCAATTATCGCAGCCAGAGAAACGATATCCCGGGCAGTGAGAACGATCACTCCATGAAAGGCAATAAGCGCAGAGTCGCCATCAATGCCACCTTTGGCCATGAAAACCCCACCGGTCTGGGAGTCTACACCCATGAACTGGTTGTCGCCTTACTGAAGGAGGAGTGTGACTATGATTTAACTGTATATTCAAGTTCTCCTGCCTTAAAGAAGATGTATCCTGAAAAGGTAACCCGGGTGAGTCCCCTTACGTCACCGGGGTTGGGTTTCAAAGGACATCTTATGAGGCTTCTCTGGCAGCAAACAATGCTGCCGTTTAAATCAAGAAGACAAAAAACATCATTACTGTATTCCACTGTCCCTGAGGGCATTTTGTTCTCCCCTTTGAAACAGATTATAACTATGCATGATATTTTGCCAATGAAATATCCGGAGATGTATCCGAGGATGAAATATCATTTTTATTATACGGTGCCGCTTCTTTTAAAAAAATCGCGGGCCGTTATCTGCACTTCTGAGAACACAAAGCAGGATGTTATTACTTACTATGCGATTAAGGACAAACCCATCTACGTAATTTCTGAGGGGTTCAATAGGCAGAGGTTTTACCCGCGGGAAAAGGGTGTGGTGCAAAAGCGGTATGGACTGGGAAACTATCTGCTTTATATCGGGGACATGAGGCCTTACAAAAACCTGGAAAGGAGCCTCGAAGCCTTTGCTCGGTTGAATCTGACCGACCTCTCCTTTGTTATTGGAGGCAAAAAAGACCCTCGCTTTTATCCGGGTATCGAGAAAAAGGTTGACAGGCTTTTATTAAAGAATAAAGTTATTTTCTTGGGCTATGTGCCCGAGGAAGATTTGCCCCACCTTTATTCGGAGGCAGCGGCTTTTGTTTTTCCCTCCCTTTACGAGGGGTTTGGTTTGCCTCCTTTAGAGGCTATGGCGTGCGGTTGTCCAGTTGTTGCATCAAATGCTGGTTCCCTTCCTGAAGTCTGTGGGGATGCGGTACGGTATGTTGATCCTTATGATGTGGAAAGCATCGCTCGGGGAATACATGAGGTGCTCACGGATGAGATGATGAGGCAAAACCTGAGAGTTATGGGACTTGAGAGGGCAAAGCTTTTCAGCTGGAAAAGTGCGGCAAAAGCGCATCTCAAAATTTTTGAAGAATGTTTGAGTAAAGAAAAGACAGAAAAATCAGATACCAAGTGGCAGTAATTTTTAAAAGGAGATAATGCATCGTGCAAGTAGCAATTATCCATGATTGGCTCACCGATATGCGGGGAGGGGAAAGGTGCCTGGAAATCTTTTGCGAACTTTTTCCCCAGGCTGATCTTTATACTTTGTTGCACGTGCCGGGTTCTGTTTCTTACCCTATAGAAAGAATGCCCATTAAGACTTCCTTTATTCAAAAGCTCCCCTTTTCGAAAAAGGGTTACCGAAGGTATCTTCCCTTGTTCCCGATGGCGATAGAAAGTTTCAACCTGAAGGGGTATGACCTTGTTCTGAGCAGCAGCCATTGCGTGGCCAAAGGTGTCATCCCTTCACCAAATGCTCTTCATATTGCTTATGTGCATACACCAATGCGATATGCATGGAATATGTATGATGAATATTTCGGGAGAAACCGAAATTGGATAATTCCCTTTTTTATCCATTACCTAAGGATGTGGGATGTGACCTCGAGTCATCGAGTGGATCATTTCATTTGCAACTCTCACAATGTGGAGAAGCGGATAAAAAAGTTTTATCGAAGAGAGGCGGAGGTAATCTATCCTCCGGTGGATAGTAAACGCTTTAGCGTTCACGACCAAAAAGAAAATTATTTTCTTATTGTCTCTTCCTTAGTTTCGTATAAAAGAATTGATCTGGCTGTCTCGGCGTTCAATCGGTTGGGGTATCCTTTGAAAATTATCGGTTCTGGTCCGGAGGAGAAAAACCTCAGGTCAAAGGCTGGACCGAATGTGGAATTTTTGGGATGGTTACCGGAGAAAACAGTTGCTGACTGCTATTCGAAATGTCGGGCCCTGATTTTTCCGGGGGAAGAAGATTTTGGGATCGTTCCGTTGGAAGCGATGGCCAGTGGAAGACCGGTGATCGCTTATGGTAGGGGAGGGTCATTAGAAACGATCATCTCGTATGATCAAGAGGATAAAACAGAGGCAAGTGTTCCCACCGGCTTGTTTTTTCATGAGGCGAATGGTGCATCACTGGTTGACGCTATCGAAAGGTTTGTTACAATTGAAAAGGAATTTGATCCTCTGGCGATAAGGAATCATACCCTGAAGTGGGACAGAGAGATTTTTAAAGAGAAGATGAAATGCAGTATTTTTGATAAGATAAAATCAACGTGTTAAAAAATTCGACCCGCCCTTCATTTCTAACCGGGTAAATGTCAATATAAAATAACGGATCGGGGCTGTTGATGAAAAGGATGCAGAAAATAAAAAAGACCTGAGAAAAAAATTCAGGCCTTTTTTTTCTTAATTGCGTGGGGGGAGCGCTTTGATTTTATTTCCCAAAGACTTTCTTTAAAAGGTCGGTAACCCGTGCCGCCGGGTTGGTTCTGATCTTTTTCTCTTCCTGTCCGATCATATAAAAAAGACCGTCCATCGCCTTGTTGGTTACGTAATGGTCAAGGTCAAGGGACTGTGACTTCATAAACGGTAAGGCGGTGTATTTGTCCATCATTGCTTTATAGGAGCGGGTAACTCCGACCTCATTCATGCTTGAAGAAATAATCGGCTTGAAGGCCGTATAAATATTATCCGAGGTTTTTTTCTTGAAGTAATCGGTCGCGGAAGTATCACCACCCGTAAGGATCCCTTTGGCATCTTCTAAGGTCATTTCCTTGATCGCGCCGACAAAAAGAGATGCGGCTTGGGGAGCGGCTTTTTCCGCGGCCCGGTTCATGCTGAGGATAAAATCATCCACCTGCTTTTGGTATCCGAGCTTTCCCAGCACAGTGGCAACATTCTGTATTTTTTCAGGCATAAGAATCTTAATAATCGCATTGCCAAAATAACCGTCCGTTTGAGAAACAGACGTTACCGCGTTTTTAGTCCCGATGGAGAGGGCTTCTTTCAGGCCAGAAGCGATGGTGCTATCATCCGAGCTTTTTTGCTGGGGAATCCCCGCGCCCTGCTTAAAAGTATCCAATAAGCCGGCATTACCGGATGCAACAAAAAATAAAAGAAAACCGATAAGGATAAAAGATGTTTTTTTCATCTTCGCCTCCTGTGATAGAGAGGGACTTACTTTGCCTGCCACCAAGGATATCATTTTTTTAAACACAATTCAATTTCCTTGGCCTCTGATTTATGAATTCTAACCAACTGAAAATAAACAAAAAAAGATTTATAACTGACAAAGCATAGGTAACCAGGCAGGTGGCTTTTAAAATCAAATATAAAGAACTCATTAAAATCAATATGTTCCATGAGACAAATTCCTTTTACCGAAAAAGAAGGCAATTTTTTTAATCCCATAAAAAACCTGATATTTTTTAAAATTTCTTTTCAAAGCTTACTATAATTTTCTTGAAAAAGTATTAAATTCCGATAAACTAAATTATTTTTATTTAATCATACTAATCATGTGAGATAGATAATTTTGCGGGGAAATTATTTTTATTAACTGATGGTTGGAAAGGATGCGTATGGAAAAAGATGATGGTAATAGTGATAATAAAATCAGCACGTTACCATTCATGGAAATTCGTAAGGTGCTGACCCTGCGCGGCCCTAATATTTGGGCAAATTTTCCCATACTCGAGGTATGGGTAGACCTTAAACAATTTAATGATATTCCTTCCAATGAGATACCGGGATTCAACGAACGCCTTATGACCTGGCTACCTACCATGATCGAACACCGCTGCAGTCGCGGGGAGCGTGGTGGATTTTTTGCTCGCTTGCATGACGGCACGTATCTCGCTCACATCTTGGAACATATTACCTTAGAGCTGCAGACCTTAGCAGGAACTACTGTTGGTTATGGGAAGAGCCGGGAAACATCTGAGCAAGGAGTCTACAAGGTCGCCATAGAATATGAGGAAGAGACACTTGCCAAAGAGTGTTTGAAAGTAGCTGCAGAGATTTGTTTTGTAGCAGTTCATGATATCCCTTTTGATATATCACGCGAGATAAATCGCTTAAAAGATATTGCCCAGGATAGTTGCTTGGGGCCAAGTACCCGGGCAATTGTAGACGCTGCCCGTGCCCGGAAAATCCCGGTGCGCAGGCTTAATTCCGGCAGTCTTGTCATGTTTGGATACGGCTGTCGCCAGCGGCGCATCCTTGCTTCTGAGACCGATCACACCAAGGCGATTGCCGAAGAGATTGCCCAGGATAAACAAGTAACCAAAACGCTTTTGAAGGCAGTGGGTGTTCCAGTGCCGAAAGGTCGGATCGTACACAATGAAGAAGATGCCTGGGTGGCGGCGAGTGAAATTGGTCTGCCGGTGGTCGTCAAACCGCTTGATGGCAATAAAGGACGAGGTGTTTCCGTGAATCTCACGTGTCAGGAAGAGGTCATTACCGCCTATACCTCCGCAGCCTCAGAAGGGTCGTCGGTCTTGGTTGAGAAATTTATTCCCGGGCAGGATTATCGTCTGTTAGTGGTGGGAGATCGATTGGTTGCTGCAGCGCGGAGGGAGCCTGCTCACGTGATTGGGGATGGAACGCATACGGTTTCTGAGCTGATCGAAAAGGAGAATGAAAACCCTCTTCGGGGCAATCACCACGCGCTTCCCCTGAGTAAAATTCCCCTCGATTCGGTTTCAATGGCGGTGCTCGCCGAACAGGGGCTTACTGTGCAGTCAATACCTCCCGCGGGGATGATGGTTCTCATTCGCCGCAATGCTAACCTCAGCACCGGGGGAACTGCTGTTGATGTGACTGATGAGGTTCATCCTGAGGCGGCCACGGCCGTGATTGATTCTGCGCGGGTGGTTGGTTTGGATGTGGCGGGGGTCGACCTGGTTGTTTCGGACATCAGCCGTCCACTTGGAGAACAGGGAGGAACAATCGTGGAAGTTAATGCCGCTCCCGGCTTACGGATGCACACCCAGCCTTCTCACGGGATCGCGAGGCCCGTGGGGGAGGCAATCATCTCCACGTTGTTTGCCGAAGGCGAAACCGGAAGAATTCCCATCGTTGCTGTAACCGGCGTAAACGGCAAGACCACGACGACTCGGTTTATCGCCCATATTCTCAACAGCAGTGGTCTTAAGGTGGGAATGGCGTGCACTGACGGGGTCTACATAGACGGACGGCGGATTGACAATGAGGATTGCAGCGGGCCTCAGAGCGCGCGGGGGGTTTTGTTGAATCCGGTTGTCGAAGCCGCAGTTTTGGAAACGGCACGAGGCGGTATTCTCCGTGAAGGTTTAGGTTTTGCTTTCTGCGATGTCGGGGTCGTAACCAACATTGGCCAGGGAGATCATCTCGATCAGTACGACATCGACACCGTGGAAAAATTGGCGGTGGTAAAAAGAACGGTAGTAGAAGCGGTTATACCCGGGACAGGTACCGCGGTGCTGAATGCCGCTGATCCTTTGGTGGCAGCGATGGCATCCCACTGTCCGGGCCGGGTAATATTTTTTGCCTGCAACGGTGACCACCGGGTGATCGTGGCACACCGCCGCAAATCCGGCCGTGCGGTCTTTCTGCGACATGACGCTGTTATTCTTGCCGACGGAGATCGCGAGCAGCACCTGATTTCGCTTGACTGCGTCCCCCTTACCTTGGACGGCAGAGTGCGATTCCAGATCGAAAACGCTTTGGCGGCAATCGCGGCGGCGTGGTCTTTGGGAATACCCCTGGAAAAAATCGTGGCCTCGGTGGCATCCTTTACCGCTGATATCGACAACGTTCCGGGCCGGTTTAATCTGGTCAAGCTTAATGGCGCTACCATGGTGGTTGATTATGGGCATAATGCCTCCTCGTTAGAAGCTATTATCGAGGCCCTTGATAATTTCTCGGCACCCCATCGGACCATTGTTTACTCCACCGCGGGCGACCGGCGCGATTCCGATATTATTCTTCAAGGATTACTCCTTGGTGAAGCGTTTGACTCGGTTATCCTCTATGAAGGCCACTATATGCGGGGGCGGAAAAAAGGAGAAATCATCGGTTTGTTTCGCAAGGGCATGAACGGCACGGCGCGGGTTAAGGAAGTCATGGAGGTCTATGGTTCACTCAACGCGATCGACCAAGGCCTGCGGTTTTTGGATTCAAACACCTTAGTGGTGATTCAGGCAGATGTTGTTGACGAAACCATAGCGCATCTTCAAAATTACCTTAGTTCCTATCCGCATCCTGCATGAATGGTCACGATCTCTTTCGTGTTCTCGATCAGGTCATTTCAGCATAAAAAAAGGAGCTTCATCAGGTGTTTGAGAATAGGGAATTCCCGGTTGAGTTCCACGCACAGATAAACGGTCTTTTAAGCGAGGGTGAGATCCCATTAGCCTGGTTTGCGCCGGACTTAGACAGCCGTCTCCATTATGCCTATGGCTTGGTCGTCCTCACCAACCGCGCGCTGATCGGCATTCAACCCCACCCTCAGGCAAAGCACCATGCTTTTTCACGATCATTTATTTCAAAGTTCTTGAGAAGGACAAAAAAAGGGGACGCGCCCGATAGCAAGAGAACTTTCAAGACCTGGCCACTTACCTCGATCGTCTCTTTACGGGTTACTGAACACAAAGGAATAGGAACCCTCCACCTCCTCGATACCTCTCATCTGCTTACCCAGTGGAAATTCACAACCAGTCAAAAAGTCCACGCACATCGTCTGATAGAGCGCTTTCTGGAGCTTAAGGAAAGCGATAAACAAAAAGCCGACCCGACCTCATCCTTAACGGAAACTACCCCGGGAGTTCCGCGCGATGGGGAACACGCGGTATTGTTGGACTACGCTCCTGCGGCGGCTCCTCCGCCGGCACGATCGTTATTCCGGTTGTTTAAATTTGCCCGGCCTTGGACCGGCATGATCATCTTAGGCTTTCTGCTGAGCGTGGGCAGTATCGCCGCTGGTCTGGTACCGCCCTATATTACCATGCCCCTCCTTGATAAGGTCCTGATCCCTTATCAGAGCGGTAAAACGGCTGATTTTCATCGGGGGGGATGGTACCTTTTTGGTTTGGCAGGCGCTTCGCTCCTTGCCTGGATTCTCGGCTGGGCTCGCACCTATGTTCTGGCATGGGTCAGCGAACGCGTCAGCGCCAACCTAAGAACCATTACCTATACTCATTTGCATCGCTTATCCTTAGAGTTTTTCGGGGAGAAACGGACCGGTGACCTTATTTCCCGGGTCAGTACTGATAGCGATCGTATTTGTTATTTTTTATCTGTTACTTTATTGGAGTTTGGCTCGGATGTCTTGATGATCATCATGACCGCGGCCATTCTTTTAAGCATTAACCCTTTTCTGGCAATCGTGACACTCTGCCCTTTCCCTTTGATAATGTGGCTTACCCATCGGGTGAGAACGGTTCTCCGGCGTGGCTTTTCCTTGGGAAGTCGCGCCTGGGCTGACATGACGAGCGTGCTGGCGGATACGATTCCCGGCATGCGCGTGGTAAAGGCGTTTGCCCAGGAACAGCGTGAAATTGATCGATTTCAGGAGTGCAATGCCCGGGTTCTCCAGGCGATTGACCGCATAAATACCATCTGGTCTTTTTTTGGGCCGATGGTGACCTTGCTCACGGATGCTGGATTACTGGTTGTCTGGATCTTTGGCGCCTGGCAGGTTTTTCATCACCACATTACGGTGGGTGTTCTCACCGCATTCCTGGCCTACATCAGCCGGTTTTATGCTCGGTTAGAGGCGATGATTAAGATGGTTTCAGCGATACAGCGCACGGCCGCGAGCGCGCACCGGGTGTTTGAAATTCTGGATCGAGTGCCGAGTGTTCCTGAAGTTGTTAATCCGATCATTCCCGGACGATTCCGCGGCGAGATCGAATTTTCCCAGGTTGGGTTTCGTTATGGCAGTCGCAAGGTGATTGACAACGTGAATTTAAAAATCCAACCGGGAGAGATGATTGGTTTGGTAGGGCCCACGGGCGCAGGCAAAAGTACTTTGATTAATTTGGTGTGCCGGTTTTATGATGTCTCCGAGGGCGCGCTTATGGTTGACGGTACTGACATCAGACGGTTTTCCATCGAAGGATACCGGCACAATATCGGAATCGTTTTGCAGGAATCTTTTTTATTTTACGGGACCATTGCCGAGAATATCGCCTATGGGAAGCCCGATGCCACGCGAAGCGAAATTATCAGGGCGGCACGAGCTGCCTGCGCTCACGAGTTTATTCTCAGACTTCCCGATGGTTACGATACCTTAGCGGGCGAGCGCGGTCAATTTCTCTCCGGAGGCGAGCGCCAGCGAATCGGCATTGCTCGGGCCCTTCTTATTGATCCGGCTATACTCATCCTTGATGAGGCAACTTCTTCCGTTGACGTGGAAACGGAGAAAGAGATTCAACGGGCGCTTGAAAATCTGGTTCAGGGCCGGACAACCATAGCGATTGCTCATCGGCTCAGCACGCTCCGGCGTGCCGACCGTTTGGTTGTCATCGAACGGGGTCAAATCATTGAAGTTGGTCGTCACGCTGAGTTGCTTGAAAAACGAGGGTCGTATGCCCGGTTGCATCGGGTAAACCTGGAAATGGCTCAATCAATGGCAACGTGATGAAAGGAATTTGTGCGTGAAAAATTCTCATGAGAGAAATGACGAGCACCAGAAGAAGAGGGATAATGCTGAGCTAAAGAATAGTTTTTCTTTTTCCCGGGATTCTTTGGGTCGGTTGGTGCTTTATTATGAGGGGCGTGAGTATAGTGACGTGAAGTCAATCCGCATCTTTCCGATTTCCGATCCGGAACACTGGGTTTCCATCTGTGACGCGGATGGTAATGAGGTGATCTGCATAGAGGATTTAACTCAACTCCCTGATCAGGTTCATCATCTACTGTTGGAAGAATTGGGTGTCCGCGAATTTTTGCCGATCATCAAAAAGATTGTGGCGATATCATCGCGCTTTGAACCGTCTGAGTGGCAGATTGAAACCGACCGGGGTGAGACCTGTTTTGTCCTCAATGATGAAGATGATATCCACCGGCTGAGCACCTACCGGATTCTCATTATTGATGCCCACCGAATCCGATACCTTATCCCGGATATGCGCCGACTTGATTCCGCCAGCCGCCGAGTCCTTGCACACTACATTTAACCCTCAACTCATGAATTTTCTCCTGTGGCTTACCGTGCTGTAAGGCACATGGTCAGTAATGGTTACGTTCCCAGCAGTCACCTGCCCATGAGGGAAAAGTTAGCGAGTGCCTATTTCACAATCAAATTATTCTTTACGTCTCTGACTCCTTTGACGCTCCGGGCAATCTGCCCCGCTTTACTGACGGCTTTTTGCGAATCCACGAAGCCGCTCAGCTGAACGATACCTTTATAAGTTTCGACACTGATGTCGAATGACTTGAGGAAATCATCAGCGGCAATCAGCGATTTTACCTTGGTGGTGATGACCGTATCGTCAACATATTGCCCGGTACTTTCATGTTTGCGTGACGAGGCACAGGCCACAAAAGCGGTGATCAGAAGAAGAAGGGTAAAATAGCGAATTAAGATATTTAGCTTTTTCATATTGATTACTCCTTTCTATAAATTGGTTGGTAAAATTTTAAAAGCCAATCGCCTTTCATATTGGAACGCACAAGCTAAGGGGCCTGGCGCCTTTTGTTGTTTAAGACCCAAGGAGACATTTCTCAGAATTATCGGGGCTTTCATAATACCGCGCATCGATAAGGTTGCCCTCCGGGTCCCGAAAATAAATCGAGGTTCCGGTACCGTGCGCACCCCAGCGTGGAACAGGTCCTTCCACTATAGTGACGTTGTTGGCCTGAAGTCGCTCCAAAAGGTCTTCCCACGTTCCCTTACTAACGGCAATACAGAAATGTTTTAATTTTTCGCGGTCCTGTGTAGCCTGGGCGCTTTTCTGCCACATCTTTTTCGGAAACAGATCGATAATCGTATCCGTATTCAGTCGCACCGACGGAAATGGCACGTCTCCCGCTCGGTACTCCTCCAGACGTCCAGAAGGCATCAAAAGCACTTTAGTGTAAAAAAGTGATCATATTTTCGTCATCTTCCACATTCAAAACGATGTGATCCATCAAACATTCCATGTTCAATCCCTCCGAAAAAGTCATAACGGATAAGTCAGAAGCAGTCAGGGTTTACACTGACTTTCTAAAAAAAATATTTTAATTTTTTAAAAACCTACCA
>Ga0208980_10001888_pt1 | contig 12715 bp, 10 predicted proteins | sample WetSurMetagenome_3_FD_187993 | JGI IMG/M metagenome (GOLD analysis project Ga0208980, IMG submission 187993) | Wetland microbial communities from Twitchell Island in the Sacramento Delta, sample from surface sediment Aug2011 Site A1 Bulk (version 2) | ecosystem: Environmental > Aquatic > Marine...
CTAAAAGATATGCAGCCAGCACCAGTGCAGATAAAGAGATCAGCTTCAGAGGAAATTCAAAATGGATAAAGTAGGAAAAGGTCATCAACGCGAAGCTGCAGACAATTGCTCCGGGCAGGGCTCTGTACTTATTATCAAGGGTCATAATATTTAACGCCTCTGAACAGTATTGTGAGCAGCAAAGAATCTTTTCCGCGAAAGAAAACTGAACAAAAGTACAAGAGGTAGAACAAGCAGGAGCCAGCCTGAACCCAGGCAGAAACCTTCATTGGCAACAATCCTGGTACGTGGCAGCAACTTTTGCAAATCATCTTTAACTGTTTTATCCTTTAAAACATATGAAGGCAATGAAAGATACTTAAGATTCCTCAAAGATTTTATAGATGAAAGATCTGTTAACGTATCTGTAACAGTCAGGCCATAAAGGTTTTTAAGTTTTGTCAGAGAGCTAAAGGAACTGATTGTGTCATTGTCCAGGATTTCTGCAACTTCAAGGTTAGGGTGATTCTCAATAAAAAAATTAAAATCACCCTGTACTGCATTGGGTGAGAAAGTCATCCACCGGATTCCCGGTAATATTCCCTTTATATAATAATAATGAGATTTATCCCCGACAATTGATAATACCTCAAGGTTTACATGATTTTTTAACAGTTCAAAATTTTCAATTGTATCAAAATTAAAAATAACCAGTTCTTTCAGATTATTCAGTGGTTTAAGAAGAGATAAATCAATTTTTTCAGATTCCATTATTGTCACTCTCTCCACCGATCTGTTTCCTGACAGGAAACTATCATTCATAGTTGTCTTATAATTAGCTTTTGTGAGAAAAAGATGTTTCAATGCCGGCATTACAGGTAAAGGACTGAAACTGACAGAATCATCTATTTCTGCAACGAGAAGTTCAAGATTTGTAAGTTCTGAAAGAAGTTTATTATTGGTCACAGAGATAATATCACCCAGAAGATATCTCGGATTAAATATTTTGACCATTCTTGAGATATCATTAAGATCTCCGTCATAACATAGTCCTATACCGGGTTTCAATCTGGCCAGATCGGTCAGATAGGGATAATAGGTTTCAGGTATCAGGGTATCGATTTTTATGAATTCCAGTGAAGAAAGGTCAGTGGTGTTCATATTTTTAAACCATTGAATCATTTTATCACTTTTCCTAAGGTCAAGACAAGTTAATTTGCCGTTAATATATCCCCCTTCACTTGTGGATTTTACAGAAAATTTATTACCTTGTGATTTCCTGAAGATAAAAAAGTTCTCTCCGTAACATATCAAATCTCCATCATTGGCAAGCAATGCAGCAGGATTTGCACTGTCGGGAGTATGCGAAAACATGTAAAGCGATTTTGAGTAATTCATTACAGATTCGTCACCTGTGAATTCCAGAATAGAATATGATTCAGGTTTTTGTTTGCATGAAGAGAGAATCGAAGTCAGAACAATTATCAAAAGGGAGAAAGAGGGCAATTGAAAACTTCTCTTTCCATTTCGGAATTTATTAAACAGGTCCATGATATTCAGTTTAACGATGATAACTTTTATTTTGTTAAACTAAGATAGTTCTTTTTCGCGAATAATAAGAAATGTTTGATACTTCGTGTTGAAAGGTACTTTTTTCCCTTTGGAGAAGCTACCCTTTATACAAATCTTTTTATTTGATTTAGTTGCAGAATGGGAAACGACGCTGGAAGCGTCAAATCCCAATAGCCACAGTTACGTCTGTGGTAAGCAGATATGATACATTCCAACACCTGCAGTGTTGAATTCATAAATTAAAACATATTCAACACCCTCTGGGGTTGATAGATCCACCACTTATCCGACCACGGACGCTACCGTGGCTATTGGAATTAAATGCCTCCGGCATTAATTTAAACCAAAATTTACATACTTAAACCAATGGTTTGCTAATTAGAATTATACAGATGTGTATTGAGGGTAGTTTGGAGAAGAGGGGCGGATAGTAGTTAAATATTTAAAATCAGATTGTTCCCGGATTCAGTTATCTGATCCTGGTTCGAAATCATCCAATTTTACCAACTTATAGCCGAGTTTCCTTTGTCTCGGAACAATTTTCTGCATCGCCTGGGATGTATTCCATTCATGGTGATTAATATGCATTATATCTATTGAACTTTTTTGGGGTTATTTCCCATAGTAACTCCATTCTCACCAAATGAATCAATTACGAACCAGTAAGATACACCCTTATCAAGACTGCGTATGGTTAGAGATGTTTCATTATAGACCTGGTAATTATGATAAAGCTGATCTTTCTGATTGCCATAGCGGATATTGTAACCAATTGCATCCTTCTGTTTCTCCCATGATATCTTTATTGCCCTGGGATCAGCCGGGTCTCTTTCTGCCTGAAAAGAGCTGACAATTGCGGGGAAAGATCCAGTGCCCTTGCCAAAGATCCTGAAATCAGAAATTGCAAAAGTACCTCCAGGTACGCGGAGGTTACTTATCCTGAGGTATCGTGCATTTACCGGTTTTTCAATCACCTCATACTGATGTGTCAGATCTTCTTCTGCTGTACTCTTATCCAGAAGCATTTCCCAGTTCTTTTTATCAGAAGAATACTCAACAATATACTGATGGCAAAGTATCTTTTCTCTTCCGCGAAGAGAGGTATTATTCTCGGCAAAATTAACCTGCATTGCATTTATGGTGCACACATTCCCAAGGTCAACACTCAGCCATTCACCTTTATTGCCTGTTGCAGCACTCCAGTAGGTGCGGATGTCTTCGTCGAAAGCCAATATTGGGGGACAGGCACTGTACTGTGTTGAGGCCGCCACATCTTTTTTGTACGACAGAAGCATCCACCCTCTGAATAACTCTTCAGGGGTTTTGTACTTGTATTCGGGCAGTATGAGCGGATAATCTCCGAATCCTGTATATGTCAAAAGATTCCCGTCTTTATCGAATCCAGAAGGGAATAATCCAAGCCGTCGTTCAAACATATGTTTCACCGAGATTGTCATTGTTGCTATATGCCACCAGTTGCCATATTTATCTGTAAATGATGCTCCGTGGCCTGCTCCGGCAATAAAACCTTCAGGTCTTGATGAGAAGGGATTATTCGGCTGGTAAGTAAAGGGACCCAGAGGTTTTCCGGATACATAAACACCATCAGCATAGCTTTTATACTGTGTTCCCGGAGCAGCATACTGAAGATAGTATTTCCCGTTAAATTTATTAATCCATGCACCTTCAATCCATGGACTATCGCTACAGTTGTTATAGTCGCCAGTCTGTTCCCAGCCGTGATCAGCAGGATTTCCACCAAAGCATGCCACAGGAGTTCCGATCGGATTAAGTTTGTTATTCTTATCCAGTTCAACAGCCATGATCGGACTATTGTTGGAACAGCCATAGTAGAAATAAACCCGTCCGTCGGAATCGGCAAAAAGGTCCGGATCGGTCATCTGAATGGGAAAAGAATCATTATACAGTTCCCATTTCCCCGTAACAGGATCTGAAGACCTGTATATGAGAGTTTTTGGAAGGGGACTTGTGGATGCCATAAAATATAGCCAGTCGCCAATAACCACTGCAGCAGGAGCATAATTCTCAATGGGGAGTTCCTTTGTGGGAACAAACGTCCACTTAAGCAGATCATCCGAATACCAGTATCCACCGGATTTTGAGGCGAACAGATAATATTTATCCCTGAAGAGGACAATGACAGGATCTGCTGCTTCGCGTCTCGAAGGTTCATCGAGACAGAACCTGTAGCTTATATTCATCGGATTGCAGAATGTTTTAACAGTTTTCTTTTGAGAAGATTGATTGTCAGCCGGCTGTCCGTTAACAGCAATCCCCGAAAGGAGTAACAGAAAAATAATCAGGTGAAGTTTCATACTCTCAGTTTAAAACAATTCATAAAATCATATACGTTTTACAAATGTAATTTACTGCCTGATATTTGCATCCGGCAGGCAGAATTATTTTAACAATAAAAAAATCCGGCTTGGCCGGATTTTTATCTACACTTTTTCCGCAGCTTCTGTTTTTCCCTCTACCCCGCAGCCTGGCCGGAATTTGTGGTCATATTTTGTTCTCCAGTCTCTCCTGCTTTGGTGCTGAGAGCCGGGGGCCACACCTGTAAGCAATATTTTTGAGAGAATGAATAATCCGGCTGTCTGCCAGAAGGTGAGCATTGGTCCATGGAAAAGTTGTGGGATAAGAGCGTTCCAGAGACACATTGTAAGATACACTGCCAGTGTGATGAATCCTAATCCCAGGATTGCGAAACCTGCATACTTTAAGATTTTTAATGTTTTCATGTCATTTATTTGTTAAAAGTTTATACAATTCATTTAATCTCTCCCTAAGGGCAAGAACGGCATAACGTTTCCTCGTGATAAGGGTATTTATTCCTGTACCGGTTTTTTCAGATATCTCTTTGAAACTCATACCATCAAACTCATTGGCAACAAATACGCTTCTCTGCTCTTCGGGCAACTCTGACAGGATCTCTTCGATGGCTTCCCATATCAGTTCTTTAATCTCCTCATCATCGGGAGTTGATCCGAGAGAAGGAAGTATTTCTTCGAGTGAGAGAGGACCCTCTTCATCATTTTTGATGTTTTCACTGTAACTCATATGAACAGGTTTCTTCTTTCGGAAGAGATCAATGATACGGTTATCCGTCACTTTATAGATCCATGCTGTCAGATTTTCAATTCTCCTGATATCCCTGAAGCCAATTGTTAACTGGTAGAAGACATCCTGCAGAATATCCTCAGCCTCAACCCTGTCGGGAATCCTGTTCCTGATATAACCGAGCAGACGATTCCGCTCGTTTTTATAAACAGTTCCGATTTTTTCTGACTCTTTGGGACTCATTTATGAGGTTGTTTAGTTCCATAGACGAAGGTGAAGTAAATATATTTTAAAAAAATCAGGATTTTTTCTATTCAAACGAGAACAACAAGTCACTTCCTGTTGTTTATATTGCATATATAATTGACTTACATATCTTTATAAATGTCTACCGGGTTATTAATGCTTAAAGAGGATGAAAGAGAGATTCTCGCAAAACAGATATCCTGGCCGTGGGATTACTACTCAATGCCAACAACTTTATAAGATGGTCAGGAGAATTCTACACCAATTCAGTTGATCTTGAAGAACTCAGAAAACTGGTTGAAGAATGACAATTTAAAAGGGCTACGCCAGACCTCTGTTTACCAGCCTGTCGTGTTCCCACGTTGTGTAATCCTTTGGTGGTTCTATCCTGTCTTTCTCAGGTTTGAGTTCAAGTCGAGCTACATTTGACTTACAGCCTGATACGCACAGACCACATCCGATGCACTTCGTTAGGTTGACTACCGAAATATCATTAACAGCAGAAACCGCATGCATCTGGCAACGTTCTACACAAGTTCCGCATCCAATACATTTTGCCGGATCTATGACCGAGAAATAGTTGGCTGCTGCAACAGATTTTTCAATTCCGAATTCGTTTATTCCTCTCAGGATACCGCAACAGCATCCGCAGCAGTTACAGACATAATTAACTCCCTGAGCAACATTTCTAACTGTGTGAACAAGTCCGATCTCTTCAGTCTTATCAAGAATTGCCAGTGCTTCATCTCTTGTAACATATGGAGCAACAGGCGGTTCAGAAGATTCAGCACCCTTATAAAATATAAGCTCAACATGTAATGGAAAGGTGCATTTACGGATCCCCTCCAGATCCTGCTGAGTACGACAGATGCAATTATTGACTCTGAAAGTATTACTTGCAGCTATCATCTCACGCAGCTTATCATAAGGAAGTATCCATTCAGATTTTACTGTACTCTGGGTAGGAATTACACGGTGGATGGAGGGCCTTGGCTTCATAATATCTGCACCTCCCTGATGGAAATACTCTTCCACCAGATGTGCAAGATCATGATCCATCCTGGGAAGCTGGCTTTCGTAGATTCCTACAATAAACGGAGCTAACCTGTAAACATTTTTATTTGTATCGCCCCAGACGAGACCTCTTGACAGCATCGTCCCCAATCTGGAAGCTGTCTCTTCAGTTGACAAACCAACCCGCCGGGAAATAATTTCCGCTGGTTCAATTGTACCTGTGAGCTGACCTGCAAGAGAGGCTTCCTCAGGTAAAAAGATCTTTTTCAAAAGAAGTATTTCGATATTTGATTTCGTTCTCGGAAAAGAGTTTGGAAGCTTATTCAGCGAATCGGCAAGTCGTTCGTACCACCCATCGATTGTTGCAGTATCCTGTTTTAAATAATTTACCCCTGGTAATGTTGCTCCAATTCCTGCAATCGCAGTCGTTTTCAGAAAATCACGTCTTCTAAAGAGGATTTTCCATGAAAGTGATTTTAACATATTGAGATAATTTAGGATGTTGTTTTTAATTGCTTTCAAATAATGCAGTCGAAATACATTCTCGCGTATAAGCTATTACGAAACAAGCTTTGAATCCATCATGGATTTTTTCTTGTTACGACCAATGCAACAGGAAAGAAATAATCCTGTCTTTAGGTTAATCTCAATCAAAATTATGAAACTATCTTACTTAAAACAAAAATAATATTGCCTCATGATTTATAATTTCCCCTCCACAAAAATCATCCTGTTTTTGATCTTAACCGGAACATCTTTGCTGAGTGCACAAACAAAACAATATCCACCTGAAATTGAAGAAAAAATAAGGCAGGTAGAGAATAACCTGGCCGGCTGGGTTCAAACCGGGAACAAGGATACCTGGAACCTTGCAGAAAGAATGAAAAAATATAATATAAAAGGTGTCAGCATTGCTGTAGTCCATAATTACCAGGTTGAATGGGCACGTGGCTATGGCTTTGCCGATGTCTCCGAAAATCGTCCCGTAACTGAAACGACACTGTTCCAGGCAGCTTCAATAAGCAAATCGCTCAACAGTTTAGGAGTTTTGAAGCTTGTACAGGAAAAGAGACTCGACATTAACAGTGATATAAATAAATATCTTGTGACATGGAAGTTTCCTTATGATGAGAAATCAAATGGCAAACAGATAACATTAACCAACCTGTTAAGTCATACTGCAGGACTCACAATCCATGGTTTCCCCGGTTATGCAAAAGGAGAAAATCTTCCTACCCTGCCTCAGATCCTGGATGGACAAAAACCTGCCAATACAGAGGCAGTAAGATCATCCACTGAGCCAGGGAAGAGTGTTATATATTCAGGAGGCGGAACTACGATTTCCCAATTGATTGTGATGGACATTACACATCAGCCATATGACATTTTTATGAAGGAAAATGTCCTGGATCCTCTTGGTATGACAGGAAGCTCGTATACACAACCGCCTCCTGAAACAAAGAAGCTGCTTCTTGCAACCGGTTATAAGGCAGATGGAAAAGAAGTCAGGGGAAAGTACCATATCTACCCCGAGCAGGCTGCTGCAGGATTATGGACAAATCCATCTGATCTGTGCAGGTATATTATTGAGACGCAGCTCTCCTACCAGGGCAAATCTTCAAAAGTGCTTACACCGGAGATAAGCAGGTTAAGGTTGACTCCCATCCTTGAGGACGCCGCACTTGGCACGTTTGTTAATTCCAGGGTAACCGGTTCTTTAAAATATTTTAATCATAACGGAGGGAATGAAGGGTTTTCCTGTACTGCCATAGGTTGTCGCGATAATGGAGAAGGAGTTGTAATAATGACCAATTCTGATAATAGTTCCATCCTTGAGGAAATAGCCAATAGCGTTGCAACGGTATATAAATGGAAAGATTACTATCTCCCTGAGATAAAAAAGGTTGTCGATATAGATGAATCCATTGCAGCCAGATACACGGGTAAATATGAACTTAACGGAACAAAAATAACAATTAAGATGAGTGATTATGGTTTGCTTTTAAATGCCACAGGTGATCTTTTCTGGAATGTATATTTTACCTCCGACAGCGACTTTTTTGTAAGAGAGTTCAGGGGTTCTTTCAGGTTTCAGACTGATAAGGAAAACAAAGCTACAGGATTCAATTTTAACGGTACGATTGCTAAGAAAGTTGAGTAAATCCTTCTCTGCTATTATTTATTACCCTGTTTTGGTTTTTTTTGCTTTGAACCTGAATTTATTGATCTGACAGGTGTAACTACGATTTCTTCATCACAACGCGGGCAATAATATACCTCACAACCGGTACAGGCAAAGCAATTTGAACAATGTTTGTATTCTTTGGTTCGCTCAAATTTCAAGTTGCACAAACCGCAAATGATATGGTCTTTCTCAATCAGTGATCCCATTATGGTTATTATCTCATCAAAAAGGCGAAGATATCTGAAAATGTTTCAATTCATTTTTAATGCTTATTCAAAAAATGAATAAATAAAATAATAATAACATTTTACATGCCTGTATGGCTTGCAGCGTTACAATATTCGCGAAGAGCAGACAGCAAATCTGAACCTGATTTTGTTTGCAATTCTGATTTAAGAAGTATATATTAGTATGTTAAACTTACTTTAAAAGAATTTATATGCTTAAGAAATCATTAATTGCAGTGTTTTTGATGTTAGTTACAGGGATTGCAACTCTTAAAAGTCAAACTAACAATGCCAGTGTAATCGATGTGATAATGTCAGGTTATTCGGCAAAGATATTTACAACAAAACCTGTTTCAGACAGTGAAATAGATCTGATTGTAAAATGCGGAATGAAAGCTCCCAGCGGCAGAAATATGCAACCATGGAAATTTACTGTCGTACAAGACCAGACCATGACCAAAGAGATTTTGCAGGATATCACTGCCGGAAATATATTAATAATTATTTCCGGTCAGGAAAGACAGGATGGAACAGTAAGTGTTTTTGATTGTGCCCTTGCAACTGAAAACATGTATATAGCTGCACAAGGTCTGGGCCTTGGTGCGCATATCTATGCCGGACCCGTGGCAAATATAAACACAAACTGGAAGCAAAAACTTGAGATCCCTGCTGATTACAAAGCTGTTATGGTGCTCAGAGTTGGAAGCATTGACAGGAGTGTTGATGCAGTATCATCCGCTTCAACAAGGAAAAAACCTGAGGAGGTAGTAAATTACAAGTAGCTTTTATTCGGGAAATTAACGCGTTTCGTCCATTGCCTGTACCCCCTCATTTGAACTTTACCAGAGTACCTATTATTTATAATCAGATTTATGGTATAGTTTCCCCAGCGTCCTCAGGTTTATACAGGGTCCAGAAAATAATATTTTATCAGTTGTTGTTATGATGTAACACCAAATCGCCAGCATCAGGCTGAAACATTTTTATTGTTGGACAATTTTTATTGATGATGCGTTTTAAGTGCTGACATCACCTATAACAGAATAATCTGGCATTCATTAAAAGGCTATGAAAGACCATATCCGACGCAAAAAAGATAATGCAGTCTGAAAAGAATTTAAATCCTTAAGATCAATTTTCACCCTTCTTCCCCAGGTAGAGAAAAAATCCGAGGTTAATACCCAGGGTTTGAAGGACTGTTTTGTAATCATCCAGGTTAGCTTCGCTGCTTTTCACGGTAGTCGATACATATCCTCCTAATAGGTCAAATTTGACTATATCACCTATTGGAATAGACAATCCAACACCGGCAAAATATGAAATAACATTATCTTTACTGATATTTGCATTACCCACATAGCTATTATACTTATTTTTTATAGAACCGAATGAAGCTGCCGCTTCAAAAAAAGGTACGATTTTTTTACCAGAAATATAATATCTTAAAAATGGACCTATCCCCATTGCTGAGGTTGATTCTTTGTTATCTCCGGTTCCCCTGCCCTCAAATGCATAATTCAAATCCAATCCTGCTGCCAGATTATTTGCAATGAACAATCCACCTCTTGGTGATATATTAAAAGACCTGACTTTTTCGGAATTATCTGGAAGGTACTTGCTCGAATACTTCCAAGTTGAAAATCCGATGTGCATGAGATTTGAAGTTCCTCCTGAATAATCTTCATAAAAATTCAGCAAGTTTGATGAGGTTGACAAGCCCAGCAGCGATCTACCCTTTGTAAATTGAGCCTTCAGCATTAAGCTGGTTAAAAAGCACATAGCAATAATTAGGAATACGGTTGTTTTCATGACATTTAAGTTTTAGCTAATAAATCATTTATTAAAGTTATGACAATATGTATTATAAGTCAACAGGAGATGCTGGTTATTATATGTTCAATTGACTTCGCTGAGCTCGCTTCGATTTGTCAGCACGCTTTTAACGGTATAAGATGGGATTGGCAATAATTATAGTAATTAACATTATTTACTATTTTCATGGTGTTACAAAGGATTTTATTATTTAATTTTCGATGATTTGAATTCTACCAAACCTAAAATAATATCAGAATGAAAGAAAAATCAAAAAATGGAATGAGCCGTCGTAATTTTCTTGGGTTGTCGGCCGTAGGAGTTACAAGTTTAACAATCCTTCCGAGTTATGTTATCAATGGCATACGGGTTGCCCCGAGCGACAGGGTAATTATGGCAACCATCGGTCTGGGACGCCAGGGTCTGTCTGACTTCAGTGGGTTTGCCGGAGTAAAAGGTTTGCAGGTTGTTGCCTGTTGTGACGTTGACACAGTGAAACAGCAGCGTTTTAAAAAACGTATCGAAGAGTGGCAGAAGACAAAAGGTCTTGCACCACGATGCGATACCTATGAGCAGTACGAACAACTTCTTGATAGAAAAGATATTGATGTTGTTGAGGTAGCAACTCCTGACCACTGGCATGCTCTCTGTACTATTCATGCCTGCCAGGCCGGAAAAGATGTGTATGTTCAGAAACCTCTCTCCTATACTATTCAGGAAGCCCTTACCATGACAAGGGTTGCAAACGATAACAAACGAATTGTACAGGTTGGAAGCCAGCAGCGTTCAAGCAAAGAGTTTCAGAAAGCTATTGAACTTGTCAGAGCCGGTGCTATTGGACATATCGAAAAGATCTATGCAAAAGTCGGAGATCCTCCAAAACCACTCGATCTTCCTGCACAACCGATACCGGGAAACCTTAACTGGAATCTCTGGTTAGGTCCGCTTAATGATGGGAAAATTGTATACAACTCCGACCTTGCTCCGCAGATCACACTCGATCCTGTACAGAACGAAACATTATGGGGCGCATGGCGATGGTATCTCGAGACAGGAAACGGATATACGGCAGACTGGGGTGCACATATGTTCGACATAGCACAGGCAGCTATAGGTATGGATGGCTCAGGTCCGTGTGAAGTGATTCCAAAAGGCTACAATGGAGCAGAGTATATGACATTCAAATATCAGACAGGTGTTGTAATGACTGAACAGCCATATCTTGAGGATAATCCTGGTGCACAGGGTATCAAATTCATAGGTACAAAAGGATGGATAGAGGTTGCACGCGGATATATCGCATGCTCAGATCCTTCACTTATTCCGGCCGAGATTGCTGGTACACGTCCTCAGCCAAGAACTCCCGGACAACAGAGACCTGCAGGACAGGCTCGTCCGGCTAATGCACAGGCACCTGCTCAGGGAAGACCGGCCCCAACGCAGGCAGGATTACAGTATGAGATCAGCTCCCCGCATATGCAGAACTTTATCGACTCCGTGCGTTCGCGCCAGAAACCTATTGCATCGATAGAAGTGGGATGCAGCACAGCAATAACATGCTGCCTCGGAAATATTGCAAATGAGCTTAAGAGACCGGTTAAATGGGATCCTGCTACTTTAACATTTGCTAATGACACTGAAGCCAGTGAACACAGACTTATGAGTTACGAATACAGGAGACCTTATCACCTGTAATTTAAACACCACAAAAGGCTGTCTCAAAAGGGGCAGCCTTTTTCATTAAGAACTCACTCATCTTTTTCATCTCCTTTTATACCAAAAGGATGGCTTAGCTTCAAGAGACAGCTCGCGGCACTATACCTCTTTGCAGATAGGGTATTATTACATCATTTTTATAATCGTTCGTACCATCATAGGTTATCGTAACAACCGGAACACCAGTAATACCAGTTATTTCGCCGGTCATTGCCTCTGTAACCAGAGAGGGGCAGCAAAAAGCAGGATTTGCCTGAACAAAAAGTGATATATCCTGATAGTTTTCAATGAAATAAAATATTTTTAAAATATTATCATAGGATTCACCTGAATGATATAGATTAATATTAAACCTCGAGAGATACGTTTCCAGCTTCTTAGGATTAATAATTTTCTGGGGGCCCAGATATTTTTCAAAGTACCTGTAATATTTATCTTCAAACAGCTTCAGGCATGAGCCGATCACTCTATGCTGTGCTGCTGTAATGTATTCCCCTCTGAAAATTCTGCGTCGTATATCATTATCCAGCGACATTTTGACCACATCTGTATAGGGAGTCGTAATAACTTCACCGCCTGATTCTTCAATGGCATGGCTTAAATCCTGATTCATAATATCGTTGTCACATATATAGAAATCGCCAAACAATGCAACTTTAGGTCTGTTCCCATCCCTGCGAGGAATATTGTCAAACAGGCAGATAACTTTTACATTATTATTGTCTATATATTCATAATCAATGAACTGAAGCGTTTTTCCTTCTCTTGACGGTATGACGACAAAAAGGAAGTAATCCTTTGCATTTTTAAGACTTATTCTCCTGTTGAATAAAAAGTCAGATTCCTCAGCAACTTTTTTCAAATTAGTCGGCTGGCTTAAGTA
>Ga0208980_10001889_pt1 | contig 12715 bp, 4 predicted proteins | sample WetSurMetagenome_3_FD_187993 | JGI IMG/M metagenome (GOLD analysis project Ga0208980, IMG submission 187993) | Wetland microbial communities from Twitchell Island in the Sacramento Delta, sample from surface sediment Aug2011 Site A1 Bulk (version 2) | ecosystem: Environmental > Aquatic > Marine...
AAGGCGTTGAGACGGACCCGGGCCTCCTCGACCTCCGGCCGCCCCGGGTCGGCGTTCTTCCAGAGATCGAGGAAAGACCGATAGCCCTCGAGCGCGGAGGCCCGGTGTCCGAGCGCCTCCTCCGCCCTGGCTTTTCCAAAAACGGCCAGGGGGAAAACGTCTCCGAATAAAAATCGGTATTCTTTCTCTTTGACGATCTCTTCGTAGGCGGCCGCGGCCCCGGCGGCATCGCCGGCCTTCTCCCTGGCCAGGCCGAGGTAGCAGAAGACGAGGGGCTCGTAGGCCACAGCGGGGAACGAGGGAGGAAGGGCCGCTGCGGCTTTCTCGAAGGCGGTTACCGACGCCCCATAGCCGCCGCGCTCCAATTCGACGAGGCCGGTGAAGATGTCGAGATCCCGAACGAGACGCCGGGGGGCGCCGGTCCCGGCCAGCTCCCGGAACCGCCGTGTTATGTCCTCGAGGGCGGAGGCGTCCCCCGTCCGGGCATAGATCTGCCCCAGGACCGTCAGGCGCGCTCTCGTCCGCGAGGTGTCGCTGTCCGTGCCCGCGACGGCCGTCCGGAGCTCGGCCATGGCGTCCGCGAGCTTGCCCTGCTCGAGGAGGACCTGGCCGAGCAGCGCCCGGATGTCCTTGGACCACATGAACTCGTGAATCGACTCCGCGAGCTCGATGCCTTCGCGGCATTCCTTCTCGGCTTCCGTGTACCGGCCCTCAGCCAGGGCGAGCATGATCAAGCGCAGGCGGGCCCGGAGATGCCACGCCGGCTCGTCCAGGAGGAAGAGCTTGCGGAATTCCTCGCGCGCCGCGCCGGGGCCTTGGGTGAAGAAGAGCAGCACGCCCTTCCAGTTCGACCAGGAGGGATCAGGGAAGACGGAGACGGCCTTATCGAGCGCCGCGGACGCCCCTTTGAGATCCCCCGTGTCGAGAAGGGTGGCGACGAGGGTCTGGTAGATCAGGCGGTTGGCCGGGTAGTCATCGAGATAGGACCTGAGGCCCCGCACCGCGTCCTTGCTCCGGCTCAGGGCCCGGAGCGAGACGGCCTTGGTGTGATGGGGAAAGGGATCGGGCGTGCCCTGGCGGATCGGAACGTCCGCGTACCGGACGGCGGCTTCGAAGTCCTCGGTCTCGTAACAAAGGACCCCCAGGTTATTGTTGGCGACGAGGTCGTAGGGGTGGTTCTCGAGGACCTTCTTGAACTCCGCGACCGCCAGCTCCCAGGTCGCCTCGGAGGCGGCGTAATAATCGGCCCGGATGAGATGGCGCTCCCGGCAGTCCTCAGGCAGCCGGCCCGCGAGCTCGAAGGCCCTGCGCATATACTCGGCCTCCCGGTCGATATAGCGGAGATTCCGGGCGTCCACGGCCATCATCCGGTAGGCCATGGCGAACTCGGGGTCGATCTCCACGGCCTTCTTGAGCATGAGGAGGCTCTGTTCGTAGTCGCCGGTCCGGTGGTAGCGCCAGCCTTCGGCATAGTATTTGTAGGCCAGGGCGGACGTGGTCGTCAGGACCTCGATGTCGAGGTCGATGTCGTCGAGGACTTGCGAGGTGGTCCGGGCCAGGCCCGACCGGAGGCTCTTGGCCAGCCCGTCCGCCTGCTGCATCAGGTCCTTCTCGTCCTGGCAGTCCAGCCTCTCGGTCCGGATGGCGGTCCCGGTCCGGGCGTCCTGGAGAACGGCCGTGACGACGATCCGACCCCCCGCGGCCAGCACGGTCCCGCTGATGAGGTAATCGGCCTTTAATTCCCGGGCCAAGCGGCGGAGCTCCTCCCGGGAGTATCGCCGCCGCTCGGTCAGTTCGAACTTTTTGAGAGCGCCGTAGACGGCGTCGTCGCTGAGCGTCCGGATGCGCTTCGACTGGCCAAGGTCGGTGGCCAGGAGGAGCGGCAGGCCGGTGACCCACTTGCCCAGCTCCGGATCGGCCGAAAGGTTCTCGAAGTCCAGCACAGCCAGCGCCGGGGTCGGGGGAAAGGCCGCCGGCCGCGGGCGCAGGCCCCAGGGCTTCCAGGCGATGAGGGCCGCGGCCAGGACGAGGAGCAGGCCCGCGGCCGGAAACGCGGCCCGGCGGAAGAAGGCCGGCCGGATCTCCGCGACCCGTTCCGGGTCCTCCAGCGCGGCCTGGAAGCAGCGGACGAGCTGGATGCGGTTCTTGATGCCCAGCTTCTGGTAGACGTGATGGAGGTGGTTCTTGACCGTATGATTGGAGATGAACAGCTCTTCGGTGATCCGCTGGCTGTCCTTGCCCTCGAGGATGAGGCGGACGATCTCGGCTTCGCGGGAAGTGACGCCCAGCTTCTCGGCGCAGGCGGAGAAGGCGTCGCCGCTCTTGAGGCGGAGCGCGGCTTCAGGCCGTTTCCGCCGGAAGAACGATGCGAACGCCCACATCCCGGTCTCTCCTCGCTCTCGGAGGCAGGGCGATAAATCGGATGATCACAACCATGATAGCCCCCGTTCGGAGGGCCGTCAAACGTCGGGGAGCCTTTCGTCATCCTCATTAGCGTATACGCCATGAAGGGAGGGAGCGTTGGGTCCAAAAAAAAGACCCGCCTGGAGAGGCGGGCCTTCAAGGCTTTCCGTCGAGCAGTTTCACCTCATGCTCGGGAGGACCGTAGGCAGCCGGACTTGCAGTGCGACACCCGCGGGATCAAGAACCGTTTCATGGGGCGCTCCTTTCTCGGCGTTCTGATTAAATCCTACAATTATAGTAGGGAATTGTCAAGGGCCCCTTACTTGCCGTGGCTCTCGACGAGCCGGCCGGCGAACCAGCGCCAGATGCCTTTGTTGAACTCGACGCTCGGCGGCGTCCCCTCGAGGATGGCCAGGAAGCTCGTCGGCGCGTCGCCCGGCTTCTGGCGGTGCCGCGGCTCGGCATCGAAGAGCAGGGGGTGTTCGGGGTGGAACTGGATGCCGAGCACGTGGGGATACCTCTTGTGCTCGACGGCTTCGACGATCCGGCCGTCGCGCGAGCTGGCGATGGCCACCAGGTCCCGGCCCATTTTTTCGAGGGCCTGGTGGTGCGAGCTGAGGATGCGCGGGTGGTCGGACGACTTGAAGCCCATCGCCTTGACGAACAGGCCGTTGTCCCCGAGCTGGAGCGAGTGGAAGTTGTAGCTCATGAGCTTGTCGAGGGGGAAGATGATGCGGTAGGGGTTGTTGTGCCACTGCTCCGGTCCGAGGGCGACCACGTCCTCGACGGTCGTCTTGCCGTAGACCTCTGTCCAGATGTCCTGGACGAGCGTGCCGCCCGTGCCGACGTTGAGGGTTTGGAAGCCCAGGCAGATGCCGAGGACCGGGAAGCCCGGCCGGCTGTCGAGCAGCGGGACGGCTTTCGGGTCCTGCGAACCGCCGAGCAGGTGGAAGACGGCCGAGGCCTCGAGGTAGTGACGGTAGGGGTCGCTGATATCCGTAAGGAGAAGCGTCTTCTCGCCGAAGACCGAGGGCGGGATGTCGGGCCCGCCGAAGAAGATGACGCCGTCGGCCTTCTTGACGATCTGGTCGAACTCGGGGACGCAGGCGTTCGCCTTGAAGAGGACAGGTTCGCTGATCTCGGCCTTGACGACGTGGAACTTGAACCAGTCCAGGCCGTTCTCGGCGACGTACTTCCGGCTCTCGACGAAGTTGCCCGTCTGGCGCTCGTGATAGACGCCGATGACCGTCAGGTTCGGGATGTCGATGACGCCGTTCTTGCGCAGGGTCGCCAGGGCCCGGATATTGAACGTCTCGGGGTTGAAGACGACCAGGCGGACGCTCGCGTCCCGGGCCGGGGCGCCGTCGAGCCAGCGGTCGGGGTCGGGAGTCTGACAGCCGAGAGGAACGGCGGCTACGGCCGTCGCCAGGACGAGGGCGAGAACGAGGGCGCAATGTTTTTTCAAGGCGGACCTCCGGGGGGACCTGATTCGTTCCAAGCCATTATATTCGCATGTCCGCCGGCCCTGCAACCGGGGGCGGGAGGGGGCCCGGCGCGGATGCCGGGTGGTATAATAGAAGACCTGCTCGCCCGGCCTCGAGAGGGTTCCCGTCCGATAGCCGGGAAGGGGGAACCTTTCCCGGGTTTTTTTCGTCAATTCTGGCGTGGAGCGTGAAATAGACCTCCGGGCGCGCCGTATGACAGGGAGAAGGGGCCCCGGCGCCGATCGGAACGAAGGAACACGGATATGAGCATGAAAAAGACCGTCGCCCTGGCCGCCCTGGGCCTTTTCGCGGCCGGCCTCGCCCTGGCCGCCTCCGCTTCCCAGACCGCCGCCCCCAAGGAGCCCCTCCGGATCCCGCGCCTGACCGATACCCCCAAGATCGACGGCGTCCTCGATAATCCCATCTGGGAGACTCAGGCCCTCAAGATCGAGAATTTCGTCCAGCTCACGCCCAAGGAGAACGGAGTCCCGACGGAGAAGACCGTGGCCTACCTCGGCTACGACGAGAAGAACCTCTATATCGCCTTCCGGGCCTTCGACTCCCAGCCCTCCAAGGTCCGCTGCTCGATCACCAAGCGCGACGGCTGCATGGAGGACGACTGGGTCTTCGCCATGCTCGACACGTTCAACGAGAAGCGCCGGGCCTTCTCCTTCCTCATCAATCCCGCCGGCGTCCAGATGGACATGATGCGCGTCGAAGAGGGCGGCAACGACAATATGGACGACAGCTGGGACACGGTCTTCACCTCCGAAGGCAAGATCGATGCCGAGGGCTACACGGTCGAGATGGCCATCCCCTTCAAGAGCCTGCGCTTCCCCAACACGGACATCAAGACCTGGAACCTCGTGCTCGGCCGGAACCTGCCCCGCACCGGGGAGGTCATCCTCTACGGGAGCTTCTCCCGCGACATCCCCGGGCTCCTGACGCAGGGCAAGCCGTTCGTCATCCAGGGAGCCGTCGAGCGGAGCCACAACGTCGAGGTCATGCCCTTCCTGACCTCGCTCAAAGCCGAGGGGGAGAAGCTCCAATTCGAGCCCGGCGCCAACCTCAAGCTGGGATTGAGCTCGAACAGCACCCTCGACGCCACGATCAATCCGGACTTCAGCCAGATCGAGGCCGACGAGCCCAAGATCGACTACAACGTCCGCTACGCCCTGCGCTACGACGAGAAGCGGCCGTTCTTCCTGGAAGGCATGGAGATCTTCAGCTCGCCCGAGATCGAGACGGTCTACACGCGGCAGATCAACGATCCCATCTTCGGGGCCAAGGCCTCGGGCAAGACGGGCCGGTTCACCTACGGCCTCCTTTCGGCCTACGACATGCACCCGACCGAGAGCCTCTGGGATATCTCCGAAGGCTCCTCGATCACGAGCGACACCAAGGCCTTTTCCAACATCTTCCGGACCAAGGCCGACGTCGGCTCCGGCTCCTACGTCGGCTTCACCCTGACCGATAAAGAGCTCGGCGCCGGCAATTGGAACCGCCTCGGCGGCGTCGACGGGATGCTCCGGTTCAAGGACCGGGTCTTCTTCAGCTTCCAGGCCCTGGCCTCGGACACGAGCGCCGAGGGCGTGCGGACGTCCCTTTCCCCGGGCCTCTACGGGGAGCTCTACTACACCGACAAGCACTGGACCTTCGGCGGCTTCTACAAGGCCCTCGATCCCGAGTTCCAGGCCTCCCTGGGTTTCGTCAACCGGACGGACTACCGGAGCGCCGGCGGCTTCGCCTCCTATCGCCTCTACCCCGACAAGAAGTACCTTAACCAGATCCAGTTCCGCATCCAGGCCGGCCAGCGCCTGGGCTATGCCGACAGCGTGACCCAGGACACCTGGATCCGCCCCCAGGTCCAGTTCCGCCTGACCGAGTTCAACCAGGTCTTCGTCATGTACGAGGCCCAGATGGAGCGCTACGCCGGCGTCGATTTCAAGAAGCAGTCGCTCTCGGTCGAATCGCAGGTCACGTTCATCAGCTGGATGCCCTTTTTCCTATTCTTCGAGACCGGCGACGAGATCAACTACGACACGGAAGACGCTTTCCTCGGCTACAGCAACACCTACGGGATCTCGCTGACCTTCAAGCCCAGCAAGCGCCTCCAGCTCGGGACGGACTTCAGCAAGCAGACCTTCTGGCGCTCGGCCGGCGGGGAGCAACTCTGGGATTACAATCTCGTCCGCGAGAAGGTGACCTACCAGTTCAGCAAGACGCTGTCGGTGCGGGCCATCGTCGACTACAACTTCTTCGACAAAGAGGCGTTCGGCAGCCTGCTGGCGAGCTGGGTCCTCCGTCCGGGAACGGTTTTCTTCCTCGGCGTCGACAACGACTACCTCCGCGACGAGTACGGCCGCCTGACCGGGAGCGGCTACAACGTCTTCGTCAAGTTCTCCTACTGGTGGCGGCTTTAAGACGGGGTCAAACCTATACGTTTTTAGTTTTTCTCCCGCCTCTTCCCCATAGCCCCGGCGAAAAGTAAAAAGGTATAGGTTTGACCCCATCTTGATCCTGGTGTTAGGATAACCCGCAGGGAGCCTCCATGGCCAGGACCCGCTGCCTCATTTGCCAGTACATCTATAACGAGAAGACCGAAGGCGTCCCCTTCGACGATCTCTCCCCCGACTGGACCTGCCCCGTCTGCGGCGCGGCCAAAGCCGAATTCGAGCTTATCGAAGAGCTCGAGCCGCCCGCCCCGCCCGAACCCGTCAGGGAACGGAAGAACATCGACGACTTTCGGCGGGCCTCCGACGACCTCGAGGCCTCCATGGCCGACATCCACCGCATGGCCCTGACGGGCGAATCGATCATCGAGCCCATGCGCTCGCGCAAGCCCAGCGTGTCCTGGGACGACATCCTCATCAAGGGGGCCCAGCTGGCCCGCCTGCCGCTCAATCATGACGAGACGGTCGACACGAAGACCGTGATCGGGCCGCGGGCCGCGAAGCCGCTGGTCATCGGCACGCCCATCATCGTCAGCCACATGTCCTTCGGGGCCCTGTCGCGGGAGGCCCAGTCGGCGCTCGCCCTGGGCAGCGGCGCGATGGGCACGGCCATGTCGTCGGGCGAAGGCGGCATCCTGGAAGACGCCCTGACCATGGCTCACAAATACATCTACGAGGTCGTCCCCAACCGGTACAGCCTCAGCCCCAAGAACCTCCGGCGCGTCGACGCCATCGAGATCAAGTTCGGCCAGTCGGCCAAGCCCGGCATGGGCGGGCATCTGCCCGCGGCCAAGGTGACGCCGGAGATCGCCGCCCTCCGCGGCTTCCCCGAGGGGGCGGACATCGCCAGCCCGTCGCGTTTCCCGGACATCCGCACGCGCGACGACCTCAAGCGCAAGGTCGATGAGCTCCGGTCGCTCGCCGAGGGGCGTCCCATCGGGATCAAGTTCGCCGCCGGGGACGTCGAGGCCGACCTCGAGGCCGCCCTCTTCGCCGGTCCCGACTTCATCACCATCGACGGCCGGGCCGGGGCGACCGGGGCCGCCGTCAAGCACATCAAGGACGCGACCTCGGTCCCGACGATCTACGCCCTCGACCGGGCCCGCCGCTACCTCGCGGACCGGGGCATCAAGGACGTGACCCTGATCGTGACCGGCGGCCTGCGCATCTCGTCCGACTTCGCCAAGGCCCTGGCCCTCGGCGCCGACGTCGTGGCCATCGGCACCGCGGCCCTCATGGCCATCGGCTGTCAGCAGTACCGCATCTGCGACTCCGGGCGCTGCCCGGTCGGGATCGCCACCCAGGACCCGGGCCTGCGGGCCCGGCTCGACGTCGACGAAGCGGCCCGGAGCCTGGCCAACTTCCTGCGCGTCTCGACCGAGGAGCTGAAGGATTTCGCCCGGCTCACCGGACACGACGGCGTCCACAAGCTCTCGGTCCGCGACCTGGTCACGACGAGCTCCGAGATCTCGACCTACACCTCCGTCCCCCACGCCTAGGGATCGGCGGGAAGCGGACTCTGGGAAGCGACCTGCAGAAGTCCGGCGGAGCGACTCGGAGCCGGATTTCTGCGAGATATCTTCTCTGATGGCGAAACGCAAGCCCCCCGGTTCTTAGTGCTTGGCTATCCAGGCGGCGATGTCGTCGACGACGTATGGCGCGACGCTGCCGTGCTTCTGCATGTATTCGAGCGGCGTGAGGATGCCCGCTCCTTCGTAAAAGAGATGGTTGAGCTTCGGGTAGAGATGGAACTCGACGTCTTTCCGTGAACCCAGCGCGGCCTTCCAATTGTCCAGGTCGACCGCCTGGACCTGATAATCGCGGCCGCCTTGGAGGAATAACATGGGCGCCTTGACCGATTTGGCCGTTTCAGGCGGATTGTAGCCGCGGAGGTCGAGCCAGTAGGCCGGCATGGCTCCGACTAGCTTCACGGTCGACGCTTTGTCCGCGTCGGTGAGGGCCTTGATCTTCGCGACCTCGGCCTTGATGTCCTCGAGCTTCTTCTTGTCGTCGTCCGACAGGTTGGTCCCGGCCAGGCCGTAGAGATACGTCATCTGGCGGATGATCGTATCGTCGAGCGGCCGGGTCAACCCGGCCATGCTGATGAACCCGGCGACCTTGAGCGGCGCGGCGGCCAGGGCGATCCGCGGCATCAGGAAGCCGCCCAGGCTGTGCCCCAGGATGAAGACCCGCTTGCCGTCGACGGCCTTCGCCTTCTGCAGAAGGGCCGCCGCGGCCAGGGCGTCGTCGATAGTCTCGTCCTTGACCGTCATGGCCGCCTCAAGCTTGGGGTCGGCCAGGATCTTCTTCCCGTGGACCTTGCTGCGCTTGTCGTAGCGGAGGACGGCGATGCCGCGGGTCGCCAGGCCCCAGGCCAGGTCCTTGAACGGCTTGTTGGGGCCGAGCGTTTCGTCCCGGTCGTTCGGGCCCGAGCCATGGACGAGGACGAGCCCCGGGAAAGGCCCGGCGCCCTTCGGCATCGTCAGCGTCCCCGGCAGGGCCCACTCGCCTGAGCCGACCGTGACCTCGGTCTCCTCGAACTTGGCCGCGTCGGCGTAGGCCGGCGGTTCGTATTTCACGGGCGGCGCCGTCGGCACGAACCCGAACCCGGCGATCTTCCCGGCCTTGTCGAAGACGACCCGGGCGTCGAGCGCGGCGACCTTTTCGAACGAGCATGTGATGAGGACGATCTCGTAGCCTTGGAGCTGCTCGCGGCGCGCCGGGCCCTGCTTCTTGAACGCCCCGAGCTGGGCCGGCAGCTGCTTCGCCCACATCGGCTCCAGCTTGTCGGGTCCCGAGACCTTGAGCATGGTCTCGTCGAAATCGCGCGCGGCCCCTTGGAAGTCGCCTTTGGCCATGGCCGCGAGGAACTCCCGGGCCTTGACGGTCAGGGCGTCTTCGGCGGCGGCCTGGCCCTGTAAGGCCGGGGCCGCCGAAACCGCGCAGATAAGTCCCAAGGACAGGATCAAGGCTATGGCTTTTTGTCGCTTCATGGATCCTCTCGAAAGGGGACTGTTCCCGAAGGGGAGCGTCCCTCTTTCATTTCTAAATTCGGCAGGCATAATGGAGCATTATATCCCAGCGCGCCACGACGTACAGCCCTTGGGCAGCCCCGAGCACCGCGAGGGACAGCCCTTCTTGTTAGGTTTGACCGGGCCGCGTCCCGCCGTTAGAATAGCCCGGTGAGCCTCGATTTTCTCTTCCGAACCCCGGAATTCGGCGAGCTCAGTCGCGCCGTCGCCTCGCCTGAGCGGCCGCTCTCCGTCCACGGCGTCATCGAGCCGGCCAAAGCCTACGTCCTGGCCTGCCTGGCCAAGACAGCCGGCCGCCCCATCGTCTTCGTCCGGGCCGAATCCGCCCCGCTGGCCCAGGCCGAACAGGACTGCCGGTTCTTCCTCTCCCGGCTCGCCCCCGATGCCGGCCTGGCGACACTCGCCCCGCTCTCCGACAATCCCTATTTCGAGGTCCCGCCCTCCCTCGATGCCGTGTCGTTGCGGATGAGGCTTTTCCACCGCCTGTTGGCGCGGCCGCCCGCGATCATCGTCACGTCGTTCGGCGGCCTGCTCAAGCCCGTGCCGGCGCCCGGGGACCTGAGCCGCCTCTTCCTCTCCGTCGAGGTCGGCGGCGAGGCCGATCACGACGAGCTCCTTGGAACCTTGTCCCGCTACGGCTACACTCACGAAGACCTCATCGCTTCGCCCGGCGAGTTCGCCTGGCGCGGGGGCATCGTCGACGTCTTCTCGCCCTGGGAGGCCAATCCGTTCCGCATCGAGTTCGACGGCTCGCGCGTCGTCTCGCTCCGCGAGTTCGACATCTCGACCCAGCGTTCGCTCAGGCGGATCGAGCGGCTGACCGTCCCCGGCCTGCGCGAATTCCCGGCCGGCCCCGAATTCCTCGATCCTTGGAAAGTGGCCGCCCGCAAGCGCGCCAAGGGTGTCGCCCGCGACCTCGACGCCAAGATCGCGGCCATCGACCGCGGCGACTTCGGCCCGAGCTTCTCCGCCCTGGCCCTCCTGCTCGCCGACCGCTTCGTCCCGGTGACCGACTACCTGCCGGACCCGGTCTTCGTCGTCGACGACCCGGAGGCCGTCGACTGCGAGTGGGACGAGCACATCAAGGAGCTCCGCGACCAGTTCGCCGACCTCCTCGCCGACCGCGTCTTCGCGGTCGATCCGGACGCCGTCTTCCCCGCCCGCCTGCTCCAGCGCGTCCGCAAGGAGGCCGTCCGCTTCGAGGAGCTCGGCGCCCCGGCCCGCCGCAAGGTCTTCTCCTTCTCCTTTCAGCCCGTGCCCCGCTTCGACAACAAGATCCCCTTCTTCCTCCAGTACCTGAAAAAGCTCCAGGCCGAGAGCGATCTCTGCTCCATCTCCCTCCTCAACGCGGGCACGCGCCAGCGCCTGGGGACGCTCCTCCGCGAGAGCGACATCCCCGTCCTCGAGACCGATTCGCCCTTTACCGTGCCGCCCCGCAACGAGGTCGCCCTGCTCCTCGGCGCTCTCCCCGGCGGCTTCAGCTACCCCAGGGAAAAGCTCCATTTTTTCTCCGAGCGGGACATCTTCACCGAGGAGAAGGTCATCGTCAGCCGGGCCTCGCGGCGGCCCTTCTTCTCCCAGTTCCAGGACCTCCAGGCCGGCGACCACGTCGTCCACACGGACTACGGCATCGGCGTCTTCCGGGGCCTGCAGCGGGTCGAGGTCGAAGGCAAGGGCCGCGAGTTCATCGAGCTCCACTACCGCGACGGCGACAAGCTGCTCGTGCCCGTCGAGGACCTCAACCTCGTCCAGAAATTCTCCAAGGGCGGGCCGGAGCCGCCGCCGCTCGACAAGCTCGGCACCAACACCTGGGAGAAGACGCGGACCCGGGCCAAGAGAGCGGTCGAGGCCGTGGCCAAGGAGCTGGTCGAGCTTTACGCCCGGCGCCGGGCCGTCAAGGGCCACGCCTTCTCTTCGGGCGGTCCGTGGGACGAGGAGTTCGGCAAGACCTTCGAGTACGAGGAGACCGACGACCAGCTCCGGTCCATCCGCGAGATCCGGGCCGACATGGAGCGCGAGGCCTCGATGGACCGTCTCCTCTGCGGCGACGTCGGCTACGGCAAGACCGAAGTGGCCATGCGGGCCGCCTTCAAGGCGGTCATGGACGGCAAGCAGGTGGCCGTGCTCTGCCCGACCACCGTCCTGGCCAGCCAGCACCTGAAGACCTTCCGCGACCGCATGGTCCTCTTCCCGGTCCGCGTCGAGGCCCTGACCCGGCTCCAGTCGCCGCGCCAGCAGAAATCCATCGTCGAGGACGCCCGCAAGGGCCTCGTCGACGTCCTCATCGGCACGCACCGGCTGCTCTCCAAGGACGTCGGCTTCAAGGACCTCGGCCTGCTCGTCGTCGACGAGGAGCAGCGCTTCGGGGTCGGCCACAAGGAGAAGATCAAGCAGTTCAAGGCCACGATCGACGTCCTGACCCTGACGGCGACGCCCATCCCGCGGACGCTGAACATGTCTCTCAGCGGGCTTCGCGACATCTCGCTCATCGAGACGCCGCCGCGGGACCGCCTGGCCGTGCACACGGTCGTGACGTCCTTCAACGCCAAGCTCATCGCGGCGGCCGTCCGCCAGGAGCTCGGCCGGGGCGGCCAGGTCTACGTCATCCACAACCGCATCGAGGACATCGACAAGGTCGTCGAGCTCGTCACGACGCTCGTCCCCCAGGCCAGGGTCGTGGCCATACACGGCCGGATGACTGGTCCCACCTTGGAAAAACACATGATCGATTTCGTCGAGCGCAAGTACGACGTGCTGGTCTCGACGACCATCGTCGAGAACGGCATCGACATCCCGCTCGTCAACACGCTCATCGTCGACCGGGCCGACCTCTACGGCCTGGCCCAGCTCTACCAGCTGCGCGGCCGGGTCGGACGGTCGGCCCGCCAGGCCTACGCCTACTTCCTCGTGCCGCCCTACATCGAGCTGACGCCCCTGGCCCGGGAGCGCCTCAAGGCCCTCAAGGAGTTCAGCGAGCTCGGCTCGGGCTTCCGGCTGGCCGCCCGCGACCTCGAGATCCGCGGCGCCGGGAACCTCCTCGGCCACCGCCAGCACGGCCCCATGGAGGCCGTCGGGTTCGAGTACTACATGCAGCTGCTCGACCAGGCCATCCGGGCCCTCAAGGGCGAGGCGCCGGTCGAGGAGGAGAATCCCGAGATCAACCTCAAGGTCGATATCCACGTCCCCGAGGACTACCTGCCCCAGGTCAACCTCCGGCTCAACCTCTACAAGCGCCTGGCTTCGGTCGAGGACCTCGCCGAGATCGACCGCATCCGCGACGAGATCGTCGACCGGTTCGGGCCCGTGCCCGACCCGATCGAGAACCTCCTGCGCTACGGCGCCC
>Ga0208980_10001890_pt1 | contig 12715 bp, 9 predicted proteins | sample WetSurMetagenome_3_FD_187993 | JGI IMG/M metagenome (GOLD analysis project Ga0208980, IMG submission 187993) | Wetland microbial communities from Twitchell Island in the Sacramento Delta, sample from surface sediment Aug2011 Site A1 Bulk (version 2) | ecosystem: Environmental > Aquatic > Marine...
GGCGGCGCCGCCGGAGAGCTTGGCGATCTCGGTCCGGTAAAAATCGATGATGGCGGGCATCTGTTCGATGGCCGCCTGGGTGTATTCCTGGGGGGGATTCTTCAGGCTGTCCTTGGCCGTCTTCACCAGGCCGGGGAGGAGTTTCAACCGGGCCGTGGCCGGAGCGACGCCGGCGCCGCCGTTCTTGACGAGGAGGCTGCGCACGCTTTGGATAAACAGGTCGTTGTAGAGGAGCGGATTGTCGTTCCAGGGCAGGATGTACTGGAGCTTGAGGAACTCGAGGTCGACGAAATCGAGCAGCATCTCGTGCTCGATCTGGCCGTCCGCGGAAAGCTTCGACTTGTCGATCTTGGAGACGAGCTCCTGGTTGAACCCGTCGAGGGCCTCGTTGAACTTGTCGAGGGCGCCTTCGCTCGGGTTCTCGAGCTTGTCGTTGTATTTCGTGAAACCCTGCAGGGTCCCGGTCGTCGGATAGAACTTGAAATACGCGTCCCAAAAGGTATCCTGGAACTTCTTGAACTTGGCGTCCTCCGGCGACTGGGCCAGCAGGGCGCCCGTCGCGCAGGCGAAGAGGGCCAGCGCGGCGAGGACAATGGCTGTTCTTTTCATGCGTTCCTCCTCAAAAACATCTCGCAAATCCTAGCATACATCAAGCTTCCCTGACAAACCCTTTTATAGCCCTCGATGTATGTGAACGGGGATCGATTTACCAGCGAATGAAGGCCGAGGCCCAGGTGAAGCCCGAGCCGAAGGCCGTCAGGGCGACCAGGTTCCCCCGCCGGATCCGTCCGGCCTTGACGGCCTCGTCCAGGGCGATGGGGATCGACGCGGCCGTTGTGTTGCCCATGCGGTCGATGTTCCGGATGACCTTCTCGACCGGGATCTTGAGGCCCTTGGCCACCATCATGGAGATGCGGTCGTTGGCCTGGTGGGGGATGAGGGCATCGATGTCCTCGATCGCCAGTCCGTTCTGGGCGAGCCCGGCCCGGACCGCCTCGGGCATGCGCTGGCAGGCGTTGACGAACACGGTCCGGCCGTCCATCTTCGGGAAGAAGCGGCCCTCGTCGAAGAAGGCCCGCTGGAAGGTCGGATTGTCCTTGGGGCAGGGCTTCTCCATCCACAGCTGGGATACGAAGTTGCCGTCGGAGTAGAGGTGCGTGGACAGGATGCCCCGGCCGTCCTCGGCCGGATTGGGCTCCAGGATGAACGCTCCGGCGCCGTCGCCGAAGAGGACCGACATGTCGCGGCCCTTGTCCGAGAAATCGAGGTTGGTGGATTGGACCTCGGCGGCGACGAGGAGGATGCGCTTATAGGTGCCGGCCCGGATGTACTGGTCGGCCGCGGACAGGGCGTAGATGAAGCCGCTGCACTGGTTGCGGACGTCCAGGGCGCCGATCGTGCCCAGGCCGAGCTTGGCCTGGACGAGGACGCCGATGCCGGGGAAGTAATGGTCGGGCGACAGGGTCGCGGCGATGACGAAATCGATCGTGGCCGGGTCGATCCCGGCGTCGGCGATGGCCCGGCGGGCGGCCTCGACAGCCAGGTCGGACGTGCCGACCCCGGCGTCGACGTGGTGCCTCTCGAGGATGCCGCTGCGCTCGCGGATCCACTCGTCGGTCGTGTCCATGAGCTCTTCGAGGTCGTGGTTGGTGACGATCCGGGGAGGGACGTAGTGGCCGGTTCCGGTGACGACGGTCCGCGTGGTCATGCTTGTCCTCTAATAATTATAGATGAACGTTCCCGAAAAATGAAATCCGGGCCTTTGCGAGCCGCTCACAGCCAGCCCTTCCACAGGTACCAGGCGATCGTCTCGCCCAGGCCCTGCTCGAGAGAGAAGACGGTCTCGAAGCCCAGGTCCCGCCGGGCCTTGCCGGGGTCGCCGATCCAATCCTGGGTCATCTGCTTGACTTTGCTGAGGTTGAAGACGCTTTCGCCGCCCCCGCGCATGCGTCCGAGTCCGGCCGAGGTGAGCGCGGCCAGGTAGGCGGTCCAGACCGGGAGCCGCACGGGGACGATTCTCTTCCGCAGATGCCGGGCGGCGATCCGGCTGATATCGTCCCAGCCGTACGGGCGGGGATCGGCGATGTTGAAGATCTCCCCGCTTGGCCGCTCGGCGGCGCCCGCGAGCAGGCAGGCCCGGACCGCGTCGCGGACATAAACGAGGCTCAGGACCTGGCGCCCGATGACGGGTTTGATGCCGCGCCGGACCCAGCGCATGAACTCGAGGAAGTCCTCGTCCCGGGGCCCGTAGATGGCCGCCGCCCGGAGGATGACGACGGAGAAGCGGTCCCTCCGTTTGAGGACCTCCTCCTCGGCTTGGAGCTTGCTCAGGCCGTAGGGCGAAACAGGTCTCGGCGGGGCGTCCTCGCCGACGCCCGCCTGGTCCTGCGCCGGTCCGGCGGCGGCCAGGCTGCTCAGGTGGACGAAGCGCACCGGCCCGGTCTGGCCCTCGAGGGCCCGGAGGAGATTTGCCGTGCCTTCCCGGTTTACTGTATAATATTCGTTCGTTCTGTGGGTTTTGGTCAGCCCGGCCAGGTGATAGACGCAGGTCAGTCCGGCCGGCAGGACGGGCATGCTCCCGAGATCCCCGGCGATCAACCGGACCCCGTCGATCTCCGAGAGCCAGCGCGCTTTCGAGGGATCGCGGACGAGCGCGTAGACCTCGGCGCCCTGTCGTTCGAGGAGCGCCTCGACGAGATGGCTTCCGAGGAAGCCCGTCCCTCCGGTCACCAAGACCCGCATGGGCCGGATTTTATGCAATTCGGCGGCGGCGGTCAACGACTCCGTCGGCGGCCTCGCCGGATCAAAGGAGACGAGCTTGGACATCTTCGAAAAATGCCTGGCCTTCACCAGGGCCGACGAGCTCAAAGCGGCCGACCTCTATCCCTACTTCACGGCCATTCAGGAGGCGGTCGGGAACCGCATCAAGGTCGCCGGCCGGCCCATGATCATGGTCGGCTCCAATAACTATCTTGGCCTGGCCCACCATCCGCTGGCCAAGGAGGCCGCCCGGGCGGCCGTCGAGCGCTACGGCGTCGGCACCTGCGGCTCCCGGTTCCTGACCGGCACGATCGACCTCCACGAGCAGCTCGAGGCGCGGTTGGCGAAATTCATGGCCCGCGAGGCCGCCCTGACCTTCAGCACCGGATACCAAACCAACCTCGGCATCGTCTCGACGATCGCCGGCAAGGGCGACCACATCTTCATCGACCGCATGAACCATGCCAGCATCATCGATGCCTGCCGGCTGTCGTTCGCCACCGTCCACAAGTATAAACACAACAATATGAAGGACCTGGAGCGCCTGCTGGCGTCGCTGAGCCCAGACGACGGCAAGCTCATCATGGTCGACGGCGTCTTCAGCATGGAGGGCGACATCGTCGACCTGCCCGGGATCGTCCCCCTGGCCCGCAAGTATGGGGCCCGGATCGTCGTCGACGACGCCCACGGCATCGGCGTCCTGGGCGCCCACGGCCGCGGCACGGCCGAGCACTTCGGCCTCGAAAGCGAGGTCGACCTGGTCATGGGCACCTTCAGCAAGACCTTCGCCTCGATCGGCGGGGTCGTGGTCGGCGCCAAGCCGATCGTCTCCTTCATCAAGCACCACGCCCGCTCGCTCATCTTCAGCGCCGCGGCCACGCCGGCCTCGGTCGCCTCGGTCCTGGCCATCCTGGACATGCTCGAGACGCGGCCGGAGCTGCGGACCCGTCTCTGGGCCGTTACGGAGCGCATGCGCACGGGCCTCCGGGCCATGGGCTACGATACCGGCCCGTCGCAGACCCCCATCATCCCCGTCCTCGTCCGCGACGACGAGAAGTGCTTCATGTTCTGGCGGCTCCTGCGGGAGGAGGGGATCTTCACCACCCCGGTCGTCTATCCGGCCGTCCCGCACGGGCAGGCCCTGATCCGGACGAGCTACGGGGCCGGTCACACCGACGAGGAGCTCGACGCGGTCCTGGCCGCCTTCGAAAAGTGCGGCCGGGCCCTGGGGATCATCTGAAGCGGGCCTCCCGATGCCGATCATGATCCCCGCGACCCGCCGCGCCGGACTCATCGCCCTGGCCCTCGTCGCCGCCGTCCTGGCGGCCGAGGCGGCCACCATCACGATGCCTCTATCGCAGGTCAAGCCGGGCCTGAAGGGCCGGGGCCGGAGCGTCTTCCAGGGCCGGACGATCGAAGATTTCGAGGTCGAGATCCTCGGCGTCATCGAGAACTCTTCGCCCAAACGGAGCATCATCCTGGCCCGCCTCAAGGGCCGGGGCCTCGAATCGACCGGCGTCATCGCCGGCATGAGCGGCAGTCCGGTCTATATCGACGGCAAGCTCATCGGGGCCGTGGCCTCCGGCTTCAGCTTTTCCAAAGAGGCCATCGCCGGGATCACGCCGATCGAGGAGATGCTGGCCGTCGGCAAGACGCCTGAAGAACCCCGGCCCGGCGCCGCCGCCCCGGTCATCATCCGCGACGATACCAGTCAGGAAGGTCTGTCCGGAGCGTACTTGAAGACGGTCGCGGCCGGCGCCGCCGGCGCGGAGCGATCCCGGCTGGCCTTCGCGCCCTTGGAGCTGCCGCTCATCGTGAGCGGCCTCTCCGCGGCGGCGTTCGAGAAGGCCCGGGCGTTCTTCGGCCCGCAGGGCTTCCTGGCCGTGCGGGGCGGGAGCGCCGGCCAGTCCCGGACCTTGGAGATCCCCGCCGAGCCCTCTCTCCGGGAAGGCGACGCCGTGGGCGTCCAGCTCATTGGCGGCGACCTCGACATCTCCGCGGTGGGGACGGTGACCTACGTCGACGGCCCCAAGGTCCTGGCCTTTGGCCATCCGGTCTACAACCTGGGGAACGTCGATTACGCGATGACCCGTCCCTCCGTCATCACCGTCATGCCCAGCCTCGAGAGCTCTTTCAAGCTGGCTTCGGCCGGCCCGGTCATCGGGCGGTTCAACCAGGACCGGACCGCCGGCGCCGGGGGAGATGTCGGGGTCCTGCCCCACCTCATCCCGCTCAACATCTCGTTCCAGACCGGGCCCGCGGCGAAGAAGGACTTCAAGCTCAAGCTCATCACCGACAAATTCCTGACCCCCGCCCTGATCAACATGGCCGTATCCGGCCTGGTGACGGCGGAGCTGCGGAGCTACGGCGATGTCAGCCTGGATTTTAACGCGGACGTCTTCCTCGAAAAGGGCGGCCTCAGCGTCCACTTGGAAGACCTTTTCTCCGGCAGCTATGACCAGCCTCCGGTGAGCCTGTCGGGACTTCTGGCCGCGGTCGTCCACTTCCTGATGAACAACGAATTCCGGGACGTCGGCATCTTCCGCATCGACCTCGGCGTCCGGGCCCTCGAAGAGAGCCGGCAGGCGGTCCTCGAAAGGGTCCTGCTCGACAAGTACGAGGTCTCTCCGGGCGAAGCCATCCAGCTGAAGGTGTTCTACCGGTCGCAGAATGAAGAAAGCCTGGTGCAGGAGGTGACGGTCCAGGCCCCGGCCCTGCCGGCGGGGACCGAATTCCAGATCCTCGTCGGCGACGCCGCCTCCATCCAGCAGGTCGAACGGGCCCAGTACCGGATCCAGGAATACGTGCCGCGGAGCCTCGACCAGCTCGTCCGCCTGCTCAGCAGCCTGCGCAAGAACAATCGGATCTACTTCAGGATCATGGCCCCCAAGCCGGGCCTCTTCCTGAAGGGCGAGGAGATGCCCAATCTTCCGCCGACCCTGAAAACGATGTTCGCCTCGCCGCGGGCGTCCGCGGCGAACCCGACCGAGATCACCCGGTCGACCTTGAGCGAATACCAGATCGCCATCCCCTACGTCTTCAAGGGCGGGGCCTCCATCCCCGTCCGCATCCGCAAATAGCCCAGGGAGGAGCCCCGCCATGCGCAAGACCGTCCTCGCGATCGTCCTGGGATCGTTGGTCCTGACCTCGGCCCTCCGCGCCGTGGTTCCCCAGAAATGGGAGCTGCGGACGCGCGAGGATTACCTGCGGGGCAAGTTCGACGGCGTCTCGGTCTCCTATGACGGGACGCTCGCCCTGGCGCCCAAGGAAGAGAAGATCGCGGCGCCCCTGGAGGAGTTCTATCTTGCGGTTCTGGCCACGGCCGAGGGCGTCACATTCCTGGGCACGGGCCACGGCGGGAAGATCTACCGCATCGACAAGGACGGCAAGGCGGAGCTCTGGTTCCAGGCCCCGGAGATGGACGTGACGACCTTGGCCCAGGACGCCAAGGGGACGCTTTTCGCGGCGACGTCCCCGAACGGGAAGATCTACAAGATCACGGACAAGGGCAAGGGCGAGGAGTTCTTCAATCCCGCCGAGAAATACATCTGGGACCTGCTGTTCCTCGAAGGCGGCGAGCTGTGGGCCGCCGTCGGGGAGAGCGGCGGCATCTACCGGATCTCGCCGCTCGGCGAGGGGCGGATGATCTTCAAGGCCACGGAGAACCACATCCTCTGCCTGGAGCGGACCGCCCGCGGCGACGTCATTGCCGGGAGCGGCGGCAACGGGCTCGTTTATAGGATCGGCGCGGATGGGCGCCTGTCGGTCCTCTTCGAGACGCCTTACGAGGAGGTCCGCAGCCTGGCCGTCGACCGGGAGGGCCAGATCTACGCCGCGGCCTCCGGGACCCCGACCCGGGCACGTAAGGACGAGGCGTCCGAAACGCCGGTCCGGCTCGACGCCGAGATAACGGTCACGGCGAGCGCCTCCGGCGGCGACGGCCGCACGGCCTACCCGCCGTCAACCGCGGGCGCGGCCAGGGACGGCGGCGCCCTCTATCGCCTCACGAGCGACGGCCTGGCCAAGCGCCTCTGGAGCTCCGACGACGAAATGATCTACTCTCTGCTCTGGCGGGAGGGCGAGAAGAAGGTCCTCTTCGGCACGGGCGGCAGGGGCCGGATCTACTCCGTGGACCGGGAGGAGAGGGTCGCCCTGTTGCTGCAGCAGAGCTCCGAGCAGGTCTACCAGCTGGTGCCGCTCGATTCCAAGATCTATGTGCTGTCGAACAACCCCTGCTATTTCGGTCTCCTGCTCACCGAGCAGCGGTTCGCCGGGGAGTACGTCAGTCCGGTCCTCGATGCCAGGACCCCGGCGGCTTGGGGACGCGTCGTCTGGGATGCGGCCGTCGCCGCAGGCTCATCGGTCCAGCTCCAGAGCCGGAGCGGCAACACCGGCGAGCCCAACGCCACCTGGTCGGATTGGTCGCCCTATTACGTCAAGACCGAGGAGCCGGTTCTCAGCCCCAAGGCGCGCTTCCTCCAGGTCAAGGTCCTGCTCCGGACCCAGACCGGCAAGGCCTCGCCGGTCTTCAACCGGCTGACCGTCTTCTACCTGCAGTCGAACATCGCCCCGGCGGTGACGCGGCTGGAGTTCCTCAAGCCGAACGAGGTCTACCTCAAGCTGCCCGAACAGGATGACGCCATCCTCGGCGTCGAGCGGGCCCTGGCCGAAGCGCCGGCGCAGAAGGACGACCTGCGCGTCGGGATGCCGTCCCGGAAGGCCGAGCGCAAGGGCTACCAGACGGTCGTCTGGGACGCGTCCGACGAGAACGGCGATATGCTCCGGTATTCCCTGGCCATCCGCAAGGACGGCGACACCGAATGGCGCGTCCTCGAGGACGCCTGGAGCGAGACGATCTATGCTTTCGATACGCTGGCCGTTCCGGACGGGACCTATTTCCTCCGGCTCAGCGCCTCGGACTCGCCCTCCAATCCCTTGGGGTTGGAGCTCAAGACCGACCGGATCAGCCCGCCGCTCGTCGTCGATAATTCGTTGCCCGTCGTCAAGGGATTCAGCGCGGCCCGCAACGGCGCCACGCTCGACATCGCCTTCCAGGCGGAGGATTCCTACTCCTACATCGAAGAGGCCAAGGTGCTCGTCCGGCCGGGGGAATGGCGCGTCGTGTTCCCGGTCGACGGCATCGCCGACTCGCGGAGTGAATCCTACAAGGTCTCGCTGAAGCTCCCCGCCGGGGCGGAGAACCAAGTCACGGTGAGGGTCCGGGACAGCTACGGGAACGTCGGGGTCTTCCGGCAGAATTTCTGAGGCCGGCCTATTTCTTGGCCCGCTCGAGGTATTTGTCGTCCCGCGTATCGACGCGGATGACGTCCCCTTCCTTGATGAACTCCGGCACCTGGACGATCGCCCCCGTTTCGACGACGGCGGGCTTGTAAAGGGACGTCTTGGTCGCGCCCTGGAGCCGGGGCTCGGTGCTCGTGACCTTGAGTTCCATGGTGTTGGGGAGATTGACGCCGACGGGCTTGCTCTCGAACATCTCGACCTCGATGACCGTGTTCGCTTTGAGGTACTTGATGGCGTCGCCGATGGCCTCCGACGTGAGGCTGACCTGCTCGTAGTTCTCGAGGTTCATGAAGACGTACTCGCCGCCCTGCTCGTAGAGGAACTCCATCTCGACCTCGTCGAGCCGCGCCTGCTCGAGCCTCTCCTCCGAGCGGAAGCGGTGCTCGGTCTGGGACCCGCTCTGGATGTTCCGGAGCTTGGTCTGGACCATGGCTTTCCACCGGCCCGGGGTGATGAGCTGCATTTCCATCACCCGCCAGAGCATGCCGTCCATGATGATGATCATGCCTTTGCGGATATGGGTCGCGTCGATCATTGGGTCCTCCGAAGGATCGGGGCGGCGGATCGCCCGCCGAATGCGCTATTCTACCACAGTCGTCCTAAGACTTCATCGGCGCTCCGGGTTGCTTTCGACGGGCGATTCTTTTATATAAGGTAGCGACGAGAAGAACATGAAGAAAACTTGCCTGGGGATGGCTGTGATCCTCGCTCTGACGGCCGGGCCGGGCTGCAAGAAGACTCCGGAGGCGAAAATGGTCGACCTCATCCTGGTCAACGGAAGGATATGGACCGGCGACGCCGCCCGGCCCTGGGCCGAGTCGGTGGCCGTCCGCGGCGGGACGATCTTCGCCGTCGGGACGGCGGCGGAGATGGGGGGGCTGGCGGCCTCCGCCGTGAAGCGCGTCGACCTCGGCGGGGCGCTCGTCCTGCCCGGCTTCATCGACAGCCACACCCATTTCCTGGCCGGCGGCTTCGCGCTGAAGAGCATCCAGCTCCGCGACGCCGGGAGCCGGGGGGAATTCACGGCCCGCATCGCCGCCAAGGCCCGCGAGCTCGGCGCCGGCCGCTGGATCCTCAACGGCGACTGGGACCACCAGCAGTTCCGCCCGGTGGAGCTGCCGCGGAAGGACTGGATCGACGCGGTGACCCCCGACAACCCCGTCTGCGTCAACCGCTTCGACGGGCACATGATCGTGGCCAACAGCCTGGCCCTCAAGCTGGCCGGCGTCACGAGGGACACCCCGGTGCCGCCCGGCGGCGAGATCGAGAAGGATCCGGCGACGGGGGAGCCGACCGGCATCCTCAGGGACGCGGCCATGGACCTCGTCTATGACAGGATCCCCGAGCCCTCCTTCGAGGAGAAGCTCGAGGCGGCGGAAGCGTCCGTCCGGCACGCGGCCGAGAACGGCGTCACCTCCGTCCACGAGATGGCCGATGCGGCGAGCTTCGAGGTCTTCCAGGAGCTGGCCCGGCGGGGACGGCTGACGACCCGGATCTACCTCTATGTGCCGATCACGGAGATCGAGACCGTGGCCCGGCTCAAGCTCAAGTCGCCCTTCGGCGACCGCGTCCTCAGGCTGGCCGGCCTCAAGGGCTTCGTGGACGGCTCTCTGGGCTCGGCGACGGCTTATTTCTTCGAACCCTACACGGACGACTCGGCGACTTCGGGCATCCTCGCCGGTCAGATGTTCCCCGAAGGGATCATGGAGAAGCGCATCCTCGAGGCCGACCGGGCCGGGCTCCAGCTGGCCATCCACGCCATCGGCGACCGGGCTAACAGCGTGCTCCTCGACATGTACGAAAGGGCCGTCGCGGCCAACGGGCCCCGGGACCGGCGCTGGCGCGTCGAGCACGCCCAGCACCTGCGGCCGGCCGACATCGCCCGGTTCGGACGGCTGGGCCTTGTCGCCGCCGTCCAGCCCTACCACGCCATCGACGACGGCCGCTGGGCCGAAACGAAGATCGGCCCCGAGCGGGTCAAGACGACCTACGCGTTCGAGTCCCTGCGGCGGGCCGGGGCCGTCCTGGCCTTCGGCTCGGATTGGACCGTGGCGCCCCTGAGCCCCATCCTCGGCATCTACGCCGCGGTGACGCGCCGGACCCTCGACGGCCGGAATCCCGGCGGCTGGGTCCCGGCGGAGAAAGTCTCCGTCGAGGAATCGGTCCGGGCCTACACCGTGAACGGGGCCTGGGCGGAGTTCGCTGAGGCGGTCAAGGGCTCGATCGCGGCCGGGAAGCTGGCCGACCTGGTCGTCCTCGACCGGGACATCTTCGCCATCCCGCCGGAGGAGATCGGGGCCGCCAAGGTCCGGTTGACCGTTTTCGACGGCCGCGTCATTTACGGGAAGGATCGATGACCGCGGGCCTCTTTCCGGCCGAACCCGGCCGCATCGGCTCCGACGAATCGGGCAAGGGCGACTTCTTCGGGCCGCTCGTCATCGCCGCCTTCTTCATGCCCGAAGGCCAAGAGGAGGTCCTGCGCGGGCTCGGGGTCAAGGACTCCAAACGGACCTCCGACGCCCGGTGCCGCGAGATCGCAGCGACGCTCAAACAGGCCTATCCTTATTACTCCATCGTCGCCGTCGGCCCGGAGAAGTACAACGAGCTCTGGGGGAAGCTGCGCAACCTCAACCGGCTCCTCGCCTGGGGTCACGCCCGGGCCATCGAGAACATCCTCGAGCGGGTGCCCGTGGGCCGGGCGGTGACGGACCAGTTCGGCGACGAGAGGTTCGTCCGCAACGCCCTGCTCAAGAAGGGCCGGGAGATCGAGCTCGTCCAGATGCCCCGGGCCGAGGAGGATCCGGCGGTCGCCGCCGCCTCGATCCTGGCCCGGGCCGAATTCCTGACGAAGCTCCATTACCTCTCCAAGGAGGTCGGGATGGAGCTGCCCAAAGGCGCCTCGGACCAAGTCGAGGCCGCGGCCGTGAAGCTCGTTCGCGCCAAGGGGCCCGACATCCTCGAGAAGGTGGCCAAGACCCATTTCAAGACGACCGTCCGCGTCCTGGCCGCGGCCGGCGTCGCCAAGCTCGTTTAATGAGGGACTGTCCCCGGGGGGGCTGTCCCTCTTGACGTGAGGAGAGGAAGATGCCCGAGACGCGGCGGCTGTACTACGAGGACGCGTATCGCCTGGAATTCGAGGCCGCGGTCGCGGAGCGGCGCGTGCACGAAGGCCGCCCGGCCGTGGTCCTCGACGCCACCGCGTTCTACCCGGAATCCGGAGGCCAGCCCTGCGACAAGGGAACGCTCGACGGGACCGATGTTCTCGGGGTCGTCGATCTCGACGGGGCCATCCTCCATGTCCTGGCGTCCGAGATTCCGGCGGGGACCGTGCACGGCCGGATCGACGGGGCGTTGCGGGCCGACCACAGACAGCAGCACACGGGTCAGCACGTCCTGTCGCAGGCCTTCTGGGAGCTGCTCAAGGGCGAAACGCTCTCGTTCCACATGGGCCCCGAGATCTCGACGCTCGAGATCGGCCTGAAGAGCATCAGCGACGCCGACTGCGACCGGGTCGAGGGCCGGGCCAACGCCGTCGTCTGGCAGGACCTTGAGGTCAAGACCTATTTCGTGCCCGAGGACAGGATCGGAGAGGTGCCGCTGCGAAGGCCGCCCAAGAAGCAGGGACTCCTTCGCGTCGTCGAGGTCGACGGCTTCGACTATTCGGCCTGCGGCGGAACGCACGTCCGCCGGACCGGCGAGATCGGGCTCATCAAGCTCGGGGCGACCGAGAAGATCCGGGGCAATCTCCGCTTCGATTTCCTGTGCGGGGGGCGGGCCCTGCGCGACTATCGGGTCAAGGACCGGGCGTGCCGCCGTCTCGCGGCCTCGTTCTCCTGCGCGCCGGGCGACACGCCTGCCCAGGTCGAGAAGCTGGCGGCCGAGCACAAGGCCCTGAAGAAGCGGGCCCGCGGGCTCGGGGAGCGGCTGGCCGCGTTCGAATCCGAGGAGATCGTCCGCGCGGCCGGCGGTCGCGTCGTCGCGGGGATCCTCGACGGCCGGACGCCGGAGGAAGCCCGAGCCCTGGCCCTCGCCGTCGTCAAGCGGGGTCCCCTCGCCGTCGCCTACGGCGCGGCGGGCGAATGCCAAGGGCATCTCATCCTGGCCCGTTCCGAGACCCTGAGCGCGGACCTGAGGCAGCTCGTCCCGGTCGTCGCGGCCGTCGTCCCCGTGAAGGGCGGCGGCGGGCCCTCGCTCGTCGAGCTGGTCACGGCCGAGCCGGCGAGGCTCAGGGAGGCCGTGGACGCCGCCGCGGCCTGGCTGCGGGAGAACGTGTGAAACGCATTCTCGTCGTCGGCAGCTCCAACACGGACATGATCGTCCGGGTGCCGCGCATCCCGCGGCCCGGCGAGACCGTGCTTGGCAGCGGCTTTTCGATGGCCGGCGGCGGCAAGGGGGCCAACCAGGCCGTGGCCGCGGCCCGGGCCGGCGGGGCAGTGACGTTCGTCGCCCGGATCGGCGACGATGTCTTCGGCGAGCGGGCCCTGGGCGGGTTCGCGGCCGACGGCATCGACACGCGCTTCGTCCTCCGGACCCCCGGCGCGGCCTCCGGCATCGCCCTGATCGACGTAGATGACCGGGGCGAGAACAGCATCTCGGTCGCCTCCGGGGCCAACGCGCTTCTCTCCGCCGCCGACGTCGGCGCCGCGGCGGGGGC
>Ga0208980_10001891_pt1 | contig 12715 bp, 12 predicted proteins | sample WetSurMetagenome_3_FD_187993 | JGI IMG/M metagenome (GOLD analysis project Ga0208980, IMG submission 187993) | Wetland microbial communities from Twitchell Island in the Sacramento Delta, sample from surface sediment Aug2011 Site A1 Bulk (version 2) | ecosystem: Environmental > Aquatic > Marine...
CTCGATTCGAAGGACGTATATCTGCCATTTCCTCGGCCACTTCTTCCGGTGTACTGACCAAGCGTCCCACGCCATCATCAAATACTTTGCCTGTGATTGCTTCGCCTGCTCTTAATCCTAACTCACTGAGAGCCTGTGTATCGTATCCAAATGCAGCTGCTGAGCGAAAAAGTCCTGCCGGCTGGTCCCATAACATTACTGCCCCGACTTCTGCTGGCTCAATGACGCCTATTATTTTCTGAATTACCGCATTGAGTAATTCTGGCAATTCAAGCGGTAAAGTAAGGGTCTTGGCGATCTCGGTTAGGGCATAGACTTGGCGCTGAAGTCTCTCGGTAACATTCATATTCAACTTTTGTTTTTAAGTCAAGCTCGAGAAACAGACAGTAATATCATATCATGAGTTGAAATAAACAGCCTAATTCGTCAACAACGAGAAAATATATTTTTGATTAGGCACTAAAAAAATATAAACAGGTCATATCGCTCCTTCGATAAAAGGCTTCACGTTGCCTTCCTCCTTTATTCATTGTGTAACAGCGCTAATATTAATCGGGTAATGTGTAATTGATGGATACATCTGACATCATAATCCGATCTACTTCGGTTTGTTCGAATTAAAATCTCACTTCATGCACCTGACCAACTCTCTGGATTGGACTTGCTTTATCTGCTTCATATCTTAATCCTCAATTTCTATTGCATCTTGCTGCAACGTGCTGCAACCGGCTACAACCGTGGAATCACGATATGGATAATAGAGACGACAGAGACGATTTTGCCCCCAACCACACCAACGACCGGGCGGGATTGAAGCCGATCTCGCCTCCCGCACCGGTGACAATAATGCTTTCTTGGTGAAGGGCATTGGGTGTACGCCCGAGTTGGGAAATGAGAAGTGTATGCAAATAATCTCTTGCTGAAACAATTAATTTCTGTTTCTTAAGGCTTATAGATCACATCCTTTTATGGCCGTATTGGAATATTCAAGGCATAGTTAGAGACTGGTTTTCTGTGAGATGTCGGCACAATCAAGAGGCAGTAATCTGATAATGGCAAGAAAATAATCATCGTCTAATAAGATACAACCAATGGATGGGAACTGTTTCAAGCGCATTCAAGTCATGAGCAACGAGTAGACCCAGCCATTCGGTCAGATTTCAGCAGATTTTGAGCCAATGTTCACTACCATTGTGCTGAATAAGATGAGCAGCCATGAGAGTTTGGCGAGATTTGGGTTGATAAATGCAATACCGATCGATAATATAAAGACGCCTGAAGTGAAGAGCGGTGCGATAAACTGGCGCTGCCGCTGGTTTTCGTCCATATCGGGGTCTATCAGGCGATTGTGCCTCGATGCATACCACCACAAACCGGTCAGAGAAGTGCTGGCTAAAAGCATTGCAGTGGCGTAGAAAATCGTCGCCGTCCGACCTGAGTATTCACTGATGATTGAGCTCGGGAACGGACTGAACGCGGTAAACAGTAAAAACAATAGATTGAGCCAAATCAGTTTCCCATCGTATCGTCGAATATACCTAAATTTACGGTGATGCGCTATCCAGAAGGTGCCAATGACTAAAAAGCTGATCAAGTAGGCCATGTAGTGCTGCCACATCTCAGTCAGAAGGATTGCTAGGCTTGCGTCGCTGTGCACACTCGAGCTGGTGGGTAAGCGAATCTCCAACACCAGCAACGTAATGGCAATGGCGAATACTGCATCACTAAAAAAAAGAATGCGTTCCAAGCCCAGCTTATCATCGAATTGCTCATCTTTCCTTACTGCAGGTCTGAGGATTGGTGTTTTTCGGTTCTTCTGTTTGGATTTATTCATCGACTCACTCATGTAAAGGCAATTTAATTGGGGTGGAAGTTAAGGCTTTAGTTGTATTATTTACTTGCACTATAAAGTTCTACCATTTACTATTTTATTTCAATATTCTACATTCAGGAAAGAAATAATGGTAGGCATGTTCATCAGGATGTGAATGGTCACAAAATAAGGTAGCAATCTGGGTCGCCAGTGGAAAGCGAATCCGATCAGGCGAGCTGCTTTATCCTGGGGCCATGGAATATAGTGAGCATAAGTTGTCATTAAAATCGACAGCGAGTGACCGAGCATTCCAGCCATGATAATCGGAGGGATCACATGACTAAGCATGATTGAGGCTGCTTTATGCCGGCAGTCATGCATTTTGTTTACCGGAAGGTCAGCCATTTTGGTCAGAATATGAAACTTATGAGTAAACCGGTCAACCCCGATCGGAGTGTCAACACTAGGCAGAAAATCTGGTTTATTTTTTTCCAATTAGTACCGACCTCTTTTTACTGGAGATCGATCAAAAGAAGCCAGGCTCGCGATCGATCACACCCTCAAATCCCCTGACACCTAACCAACACGAACCTGGACTTAGACTTGCTCTCCTAGTTTCATACGTAGGTTTATGATCCTGCTGCAACCTGCTGCAACCGGCTGCAACGCCGGTGGACGGCATGGAAAATAAGTACTTCTTTGACACCTCACCCCCCATATATGGGGATGTGATGGATGCTTTACCACCATATGTAGGCTATGGACCTTGTGGAAAGACCCTTTGTCAAAATCGCGCTGAAGAGGTCGAGGGTTCGAATCCCGACAGGTCCACAAATATTGAAATTTTTACTATGTGGTGGTGAGTCTTCCTGTTTTTCTTTTATCTTTCAAAAAGATTGTTTTTTTTCTTGATAAAAGTCGATGGGCAGGTGTCCCGTGGTATTAGGGAAAAGTGTCCCGATTATCCAAAGATATTAATCCTGTATATTCATCAGAAAATATAAATCGCCGATACAACACATAAGGTTTATCTTTTGGATCGTTTTATCGTCATAACATATAATATCCTTAATACACCAATTACTAACATCTAACTTTAATGCCGGAGCTGCAGGTCAGCTTTCCTTGCTTCATGCCCGCGCATATACGCATACAGATCGGAAGCAATTCGGGTATTTATAGACTATATAAGCCTGTACGGAGTACAGCAAATTGTATGGTGATTTTGGGCGATATTAGACATAATTAGCAGCTATATTCAAATTTTCTTCTGCATTATTATCCATCACACTGAAGAGAGGTAGGTTCGAGTCCGACGGCAGGTGGTGGTGACCCCGACAGATCCACTTGATCAAATCTACAGAATAAACAAGCGTCCACATCGGAACAAAGTACAACTGACGTCAGAACTTATACCCGATCATATTCCAAACATTGAACTGCCAGACAGTTACCGACGATGCGATGGTCGCCAGTGTGTAATACACACGGTCCCGAAAAGTCCAATACTTGTTTTTCCAAACGAAAATGCAGGCAATCAGCACACCAGGGGCGATAAATAGGTAGACCATCGGGAAAGTCATCAAGGTGTATAGTAATGACCTCTGCTGGCCAGGGGTGAAATCCTCGAGCCACTTGATGCTGGTAAGCAGTAGTGCCAGGAAAATGGTGATAACACCTCCGCCGATGATGCAGCTCAGGGCAGCCAGGATGCGGGCAATATAACGGCCACGGGTTGCCTCTAGTTTTCCTTTTTCTTCGTAAGGAGGAATCGTGAACCAATGGACAAGCCACTGAACAACTTCCTGCCATAAGAACACCCCGAAAGCGATCAGGCTGAGGCCAAAAAGCAGGATGTGGAGCGAAGCGTCCTCGTACCAAGCCAGTTTTTCATAAGATGCCTGACCGCTGTACAGATATTTCACGTTTCCATTTTGGCCATTTCCAAAGGATATGGATCCATCCCTATCAAAATTGTCGAATGCCCAGGTTTCCTGTAGTGATTTTACGAATTGAAAGTTGGTTTCATTCAAGGGTGCCCAGGTCGTATTCCAGTCATATGTACCCACTCCACCACGGATATTCAAGTTTCCACTCTCATCAGGAGTCACCTTCAGGGTTTCCCACGTCCCCATGATGAGGAAGGTCTTCCAAAAAGACCGTTCAGGCAAGCCGATGCGATGGTAAATCCCGGCAAAGTTTTCTAACTGCTTAGCAGTCAGCGAAACCACGGAGCTTGAAGCAGCTTGCTCCGCTACAGTGGTGTCAGTCGTCAGGTAGCGCTCAATAAATTTAATAGGTAGCTGGTTCAATATTTTTCCATTTTGCTGAACAGGAGGATCTCAATTTGTCGGTCGGGGAAGAGATAAATCGCACTGCTGTAATCCTTTAAAGACTCATCTATCAAGTACAGCCCAGCTTGCCCATTGTACCGGTATTCTGAGAATGCGACGGCTTGCCCACTCGATACGGGCGTATAGGCAAATTGAGGCTGAGTCATTAATCGGACAGACTCCGGATCTAATATTTGATTTCCGTCCAGATGGCCGGTATTGAGAAACACACGCACAAATTGAGCCAGGTCGTGGGGAGCAACACTGAAAGCCAGTGAAGGCGTTGCGTTGATATAGCGATTAGGATACTGGTTGGCATATGGTCCAATGATCTCATAACCAGGTGAAAAGGTATTTTTCATCTGGGCGGGTACAGGTTGGTGAAATGTACTGTATGACACCTGGAGCATCGGGAATATTTCTTCTTTCAAATACTGTTCAAATGGTGTGCCTGTTACGGCTTCGACCAGGTAGCCTAATACCAGGTAATCGTATACTGCATAACTCTTGTTTAGTGTTGGATCTGCCTTATTCTTCATTATGCCTGGCCTGGTCAATATCGTACCTGGTATGTGTATTTGACCTGGCTGGACGGCACCAATATAATCTTTGAGAGTAATCTGATCTTGCGGCGTTACGCCAAGCTCGCCAATCCAGCTGTAAGTATCAAAACCACTTGTTTGGTAGAGCAATTGTCGCACGGTAAGGGGTTGTGAATATTCCTTGGGAAATGAAACATCTTTGAGGTATTGATTGACATCCGTATCGATGTCCAGCTTTCCTTGTTCAACCAGGTGCAGGACAGCAAATGCGGTGGGGAGCATTGAAAGGGAGCCAACCCTGAAGCTTGTCAATAGGGGATCTACCGGAAACTTACCTTGGCGTTTTTTGCGATTGGCACAGGCATCGGTGGTGGTGTGGTCTTGAACGGACAATTCCACCTCGGGATTGGTGGGACAGCAGGTGAGTTTGGTCACCAGGTGGTCGAACCTGATGGACCGAGGTGTGGATACGGAGGGAAGGGTTCTCTCGAGCTGTATGCGTCTGGGCCGGCGATTGCTGCTGCAGGGATAAAAGAAGTGCTGCATGGGCATACGACCTAGATTGGTGAACTGGTCAATTATCATATACAGGATATTTCAGCAGAGGTAGTGGTTAAGGCCGCTGCTCAGGGCGATGAGATCGCGAACGAAATAATCGCCCGAGCCGGGAAATACCTTGGAATCATGGTAGGGAATGTGATCGCTGTCATCAGTCCACAGATGATCATATTTGGTTGGGGGGGTTGCCAGTCTGGAGATGTGCTGCTTTCCTACACCCGCGAAGCAGTGCGCCAGCGCATGAGTGTCTTGCCGATAGACAAAATCCAGTTTTCACTGGCAAAATTAGGGAACCAGGCCGGTTTGGTCGGTACTGCCGCCTGGGCAGCAAGGCAGTCTATGCATCAGAGACAAATACCTCGAATACAAGAGGAGGCAATTCATCCATGAATGAAGGAAATATTCTCCCAAAACATGTAGCAATTGGCAGCGACCATATTGGTTTACCCCTCAAAGAAGATATCAAGGCGTATTTAAACAGCTTGGGCATCGAATGTACTGATTGTGGCACCTTCACGCAAGAACGTACGGATTACCCCATTTACGCCAAAGCAGTGGCAAGAATGGTGAGTTTGAAAGATGCCGAATTGGGTATATTAATCTGCGGCACGGGTGTGGGAATGGCGATTGCAGCTAATAAGGTCATTGGAATCAGGGCGGTGTCTTGCAGCGAGCCATACAGTGCTGCATTATCACGCCAGCACAACGACACCAATGTGCTCACCTTTGGCGCGCGCGTGGTTGGGCAAGGATTGTCGCACATGATCATCGATGCGTGGCTCAATGCTTCATTCGAGGGAGGCCGGTTTATCCCGCGCCTCGAGAAGATCAGGCAAATGGAAGCAGAGATATTTCAACAGGAGAAACAATCATAATGGATGATGTAATTCATGGAATTCGAACTAAGATTTCCACGATAGGCAAGTTGCTATTCGATTGCCATCTAACGGATGCTGCTGGTGGGAATATCAGCGTACGAGCTGGTGATTATGTTTGCGTCACGCCTCGTTTCAGTGGCAGTAAATACCAGTGGAATATCAGCCCAGACCAAGTCTTGGTAACTACCTTGCAAGGCGAAAAGCTAGAAGGCGAGGGTGAAATTTCGCGAGAAGCTAAGGTTCATTACCGTATCTATAAGCAGTTCAATGACGCAACAGCTGTGGTTCACTGCCATGCCCAGAATGCGCTGGTATTTGCTTGTAATAGCCTGCCTATCGAACCAGTGTTGGAAGATACCCTAAAGTTTGGCGCGATTCAGGTGACGCGGTTCGCGCCGGCGCATTCGAACCGATTGGCGGAATATATTGTTGATCAGCTGGCAGGTCAGGAGGAACGCATGCGCAAACAGGCAGCCGCCGTCTTGGTGCCGTGGCATTGTTTATTTGTGGCAGGGAAAGATCTCGATGCCGCCTTTGATGCCGCACAGCGGATTGATACCAACGCCCGGATAATAATGTTCAGCCGCTTGCTTGGTGGGCGGCTGCCAATCGACGCGAGTGAGTAGGTTACTAAATTACAGCAAGCCATGCAGGAATTTGAATGATAGTAACTGTTACTCCGAACACTGCGTTCGATTATACGCTGAGCATCCATTCTTTTGAACTCAATCAGACGATCCGGGCAGAGCATTGCGCCTGGGGCATGGGAGGTAAAGCCGCCGTTGCAGCCTGGATTTTTGGAAAACTCGGAGAGCCAGTGCTGGCATTGGGTTTTGCCGGTGGGTTTACTGGAAAGCGTATGGAGAGCATGCTGCACGAGCATGGCGTCTCAACCGATTTTGTGTGGGTAGATGGTGAAACTCGACTGAATGTCGTCATAACCACCAAGGGCGGAGGTCAGTCAACGATTACTGCACCAGGTTTGCAAGTATCGCCCGTGCATCTTGTTGAATTTGATGAAAGATATCAAAAGGCAATCGAATCTGCCTCGTGTGTTATCCTCGACGGAAGTCTCCCTCCAGGAGTATCAGAGTCCTTTTACTTTGATACCATTTCAAAGGCGCGCGAGAGAAGTATCCCTGTGATATTTGATACCAGCGGGCCTGCAATCCTCGAGGGTTTGAAAGCCCGACCAACCATCGTAAAGCCGAACCTGGATGAACTGTCCACCCTGGTAGGGCATCCGCTCTCACCCTGAAATTAAATCCGTGGTCTTAGGTATTTGCGATGAACATAAGATCGACATGGTGCTTACTCTTGGGAATGAAGGCTCGCTTGTCTGCCTGAGAGGGCAGTTGTTGCGCGTTGAGGCTCTACAAGTCGGCGTTGCCAGTTCTGCAGGTGCAGGAGATGGCGTGCTTGCCGGGCTTGCCCTGGCTATCGCCCAGCATGAAACGATGGAGAAAGGTCTGGTTTACGGTTTCGCACTGGGAGGGGCTATCGTGCAGACCCTCCCGACCGCGGATTTCAGGTTGGAAGATTATAATCAACTATTGGATAAGATTGAAATTATCCCCTTATGAACTTCTTTCATGGTATTAACTTATCTACACTACAACCAAGGCTTTACGGATCAACGAGGCTAGTCGCATTATCAGCATGGCTTCGAGCGAATACATCATCGAGATCCCGCACCACCTGGGGAGCGAACAGGATCTGGATCTTTGGTGGAATGTTAAAGTGAAAAGTGTTCGAGTACCTTAATGATACATCCGTTAATTCCCCCTTGGATAGGTCTGCAGCCATCTTTTCATGTTAATACTGCGGGTACAATTCGGGTACTAATACGCTGAAATCGACTGTTGAATTTGGGCGATATAAGACGTATAAAATGGTAATTTTCCCATTTTTCACTGTTTTTTTACCAATCATTCTAAATTCGCGCTACAATCATAAATATATGCACAACGCTAGTAGGAAGTAGAGGCGTAATTTAAAGGAGATTCGTTGCCTAGCCCTATTCTGTCCACCAAGCTCTATGTTCCCCCTGCCGGGAAAAAACCAGTCGAACGATCACACCTGATGGATCTTTTAACCGCAGCTCAGAGTGAGCGCTGCCGGTTAGTATTGGTCTCAGCCCAAGCTGGTTCAGGAAAAACGACAGCAATTGTTCAATGGCTCAGGCAATTGAGGTGGCCGGTTGGGTGGGTCTCACTGGATGGGCGTGATAACCAACCCAAGAGATTTTTTGAATACCTGATCACAGCTCTTCGTAAGGTCATGCCGGTAATTGGAAAAGAGGCTCTGGAGCTGCTTGATTTGCCGGGTTTGAATCTTGAGGAGATTGTGCTCCTGCTAGCCAATGAACTGGAGGCAGCACCTGAACCATTTGTGCTGGTACTGGATGATTTCCATTCCATCACTAACCCTGTGCTTCATCAAAGCATTGATACACTTATAGATGTACAACCACCGCAGATGCGCCTGGTTCTACTTTCACGCGAAGACCCACCCATACAACTGGCCCGGCGACGTGTAAGTGGCCAGCTGGTTGAACTGCGGCAGGCGGATCTTCGCTTCAGCTTGCCTGAATCGATTGAATTTCTAAATCAGACTATGGGCCTACACTTATCGATCCCACAGGTGGAGACGCTAGAAGCGCGCACAGAAGGCTGGATTGCTGGTCTGCAAATGGCCGCACTCTCACTGCAACATATTCCCGATATCGATTCGTTCATTCATGATTTCTCAGGCAGTCATCGATTTATCCTGGATTTCTTGATTGAGCAGGTACTTTCTCACCGATCTCAGGAGATCCAGAATTTCTTGCTGGAAACCTCAATCCTCGAGCAAATGGGTGCTTCACTATGTGCGGCAACGACCGGCATACCAATTTCAAAGGCTCAACAATGTCTCGAGGAATTGGACCGAGCAAACTTGTTCGTCGTTCCATTAGATGAAGAACGGAATTGGTATCGCTACCATCACCTGTTTGCCGATTTGCTATCGGTGCGGTTTAAGGCAGAATACCCCCAGCGGGTTTTAGAGCTAAACAGGCGTGCTTCTGATTGGCATGAGCAGAACGGCGATCATCGGATGGCGGTGGAGTATGCTCTAAAAGCAACTGATCTGCAACGCGCTGCTGACCTGATCGAGCGTAATATTAACGAACGCTGGCAATTCGCTGATCTGGATTTCCTGTTACTGGCCAAACGTCTCCCGATGGAAGTCGTTGCGAAGCGACCATCGCTATGTTTGCAGACCGCCTGGGGTGATGTATTGACCGGACAGACCGAGCGGATTATTCCATTAATTGAAGCAGCTGAACACTGCTTGCTGGGTGCGGATCGTACCCCTGAATCCACCGATGCGGCTAACCTCGCGTTTGCTAAAATATTGCGGGCATATTTAACTGATAATCAGAACCTCCCGGTGGAATCATTTGAACAACTTGAGCAAGCTTATGCTACTATCCCAGAAGAGAATGTGGGGATGCGGAACAGTGTGGCGGTAGCAATTGGGAGTGTACTTTACATGGAAGGGGATTTTACCAATGCCCTGCACTATTTTGAAGATGCGCTCCAGCGCGATAAGCGTGTGAACGGGAGGAACGCTATTCCCATCTCGGTAATGCGGTCAACCTGGGTAATGCAGGCACAAGGGCGACTAAAGGAAGCCGTCAAACTGTTAAGTAAGTACATGGAGTATATTCAAGAGAGAGGCAGCCGGCGTTATTACATCGGGGGTGCCCTTAATCTGCTTATGGGGGATATTCTCCTGGAGTGGAATCGACTTGATGAGGCTAAGACCCAGATCGAAGAGGGGCTGCGCCTGGTGGAAGATTGGCCGAGTCCATCTGTCGTCAGCCTGGGATTGTGCCTGCTCAGCCGGCTGCATACGATTATTGGCAATCTGTCAGGTGCTGAAGCAACGCTTGGACGGGCTGAAGCGCTGCAACGTCAGTCACGCTTCCAGCCAGAGTTTATCTATGCCTTTGAACGCGCTCAGGTGAGGCTGTGGATCGCCCAGCAAAATCAACCGGCATTGGAATCCTGGGTGCATGAGAAAGCCCACTTAACTGACTTTGAAATTCGCTTCCGCTTTGAAGCCAGGCTGATCGAGCTATGCCGAGCCTGGCTGGCGCTTGGACGTAAAGGGGAGGCAGCTGAATTATTGGATCGGCTGGCTGAGGCTGCTATTGGGCGAAATGGCCGCCGGATCGCTATCCTGGCGTTGCTCGTGGCAGCAAGGAGCGACGAACCTGGTCGTGCATATACTGCCCTTGAGGAAGCGTTAACCCTCGGTGAACCAGAAGGGTACCTGCGGGTTTTCCTAGATGCAGGTGAGCCATTCCAACAGGAATTGAAAGCGTGGCTACGGCATAAACACTCACAAGGCAAATCACAGCAAAGAAATTACGCTCTACAGTTGTTAAAAGCTTTTGAACAGTCTTTGTTAATACCTTCAAAATCAACACGCCCAACCGAGCTGATCGAGCCATTGAGTAAGCGAGAGATGGAAGTGCTAATTCTGATAGCAGAAGGATACACCAACCAACAGATTGCTGCCCACTTAGTCATCTCGATTCGAACTGTTAAAAAACACATTGAGAATATTCACGGAAAGCTTGGCGTGCAAAACCGCATCCAAGCAGTAATCCGATCGAGAGAGCTAGGACTATTAAGCGGGTAATTTGATCTTGTTCCACGCCTTTTCCTAAAAATACGTCCTTTTTCTTGATATATACGCCTTTCGGACATTGCAAATACGCCCTCCAAAAGGCTATTCTATTGATATCAAATAGAAAGGAGTGCGCCATGAAAGGCAATACCATGAGTAGTATCCAAAATGCTCTTATCCCGTTAGTGTTGGGTGTAATTGCTGTCGGTATTATTTACACCCATCAGACCGGTAAAGTGCTGCCATTAATTTCTGGGCCGCGAGCCACATTAATCGCCTTGTTCATCGTTGGGTTTGCAATGTGCGCTTTCGGAATCATGCAGGTAGCCGCCAGTGGGCATTGGATTTCCCCATTGGCTATTGTAGGCTACTTGTTGGGGGCAATTATTCTGGTCGTATTCATTTCTACCCTAATGGGTAAGTACTTACCCTTCGTCCAAACTGATGACCAGGCAGTGGTAGCGATAGCCGTATTAATGGGCGTCAAGTTCCTCATCGGAACTACCAGTTTCTTCCTTCACCTGCTATGAGCTCCAGGCCCCATTATTATGAAATCCGCTTGGACGAACAACTGGATGATCATTGGGAGGCATGGTTCTCCGACATGAAATTCATTCCTCTGGACCTACGGACATGTCCGGGAACCGTGATGAGGGGAAAACTACCCGACCAAGCAGCATTATTTGGACTGCTGGAGAAAATCCGCGATCTCGGCCTGACAATAATTGAGGTCAGGTGCCTCGAAGAAATTCCTCAGAGCAACGAAAATAGGAGGAAATTATGAAAATTTTAATGGCAGGATCAAACGGCATGATTGGCTCAGTAGTGACACCGTATCTGATGTGCCAGGGTCATGAAGTTGTCAGGCTTGTACGACACTCACCAAACTCAAGTGAAATATCATGGGATCCAGATGCGGGGATGATAGATTCCAAAGGCTTGGAGGGATTCGATGGGGTCATCAACCTGGCAACAATCCGATGGCCATCCAAATGGACAGAGACGGCTAAGCAAAAAATTCGGAACAATCGGCTGGCAACCAACGGTCTTCTGGCAAACAACCTGGCAAAATGCAAGCATAAACCCCAAATCTTAATTTGCTCTTCTGGCATGGGCATCTATCCGTCATCCGCTGACAATCTGATCACCGAAGACAGTGTTCCTGGTTCGGATTTTTTAGCCAGGCTACAGCGAGACGGGGAAGCAGAAGCAATGAAGGCCTCTGAAGCGGGCATTCGAGTTGTGAATCTTCGCACGCCTGCAGTGCTTGGAGGTAAAGCCTTGTTGCACAATATGGGGCAAATCGGGGACGGAAAGCAGTGGTCACCATGGATTAGCCGGGATGAATTGGCCATGATTATTCACCATATTCTTATCACAGATGCAATTGCCGGTCCTGTTAATCCGGTCAGTCCAAATCAAGTACGCAATGCAGAATTTATAGCCACAATCAGCAAAGTGATCGGTCGGAAGCCAGGTATACTATTACCAGCCTTCATCCTGAGACTTATGCTCGGCGAAATGGCTGATGCACTTTTACTCGCCAGCCGGCGAATTGTTCCTAGAAAACTTCTTGATCTGGGTTACATATTCCAATTTCCAGAACTTGAGGTCGCAATACGACATGAAATAAGTGCAAATAAAGGAAGGGCGTGATGAATGGACAACAGGTGAGTAGACCCACGCTCCCTCACGGTGTCGGACTTCATTACTGGCAGCGTTGGGCGCCTTACGCGGCGGTGGTATGGTCTCTTATATATGCCGCGCTGGGAGTGTATTGGGCGGTGGGCGGAGGCAGGTTCCTTTACTACCCGGAGCCCACTTCCGATGGTATGAGTTCATTGGTTGGAAGGCTTGTGCCGGGCGTAGCCTGGATCGTCGTGATGATGGCAGGGATTCCGGCGGCAGTAA
>Ga0208980_10001892_pt1 | contig 12714 bp, 10 predicted proteins | sample WetSurMetagenome_3_FD_187993 | JGI IMG/M metagenome (GOLD analysis project Ga0208980, IMG submission 187993) | Wetland microbial communities from Twitchell Island in the Sacramento Delta, sample from surface sediment Aug2011 Site A1 Bulk (version 2) | ecosystem: Environmental > Aquatic > Marine...
GACAGGTACTACACGGATGCGCCCGGACAACAGAGGCAGTGCGTCGAGCGATACAACATAGTCAAGCGAGCCTGAATGCGCTGGCGTCCCAGTACGGGATCAATCCCAAGACGGTAGCAAAATGGCGCCAGCGTCAGGATGTCCAGGATGCCCCGATGGGGCCGAAGACCGTTCAATCGACGGTGCTGACTGCGGAAGAAGAAGCGGCCATCGTGGCCTTCCGCAAATACACCTTGCTGCCGCTGGATGACTGCCTTTATTCCTTGCAGGCCAGCATCCCGCACCTGACGCGGTCGTCACTCCATCGTTGCCTGCAACGGCATGGGATATCGCGGCTGCCTGAAGTTGCAGGCGACAAACCGGACAAGAAGAAATTCAAGCCCTATCCGATCGGCTACTTCCATGTGGACATCGCCGAAGTACAGACCGACGAAGGTCGTCTCTACCTGTTCGTGGCCATCGACCGGACATCAAAGTTCGCCTACGCCGAACTGCACCCGAAGGCCACGCGCATGGTGGCTCGGGACTTCTTGACGAACTTGGTCAGCGCTGTGCCGTACGCCATCCACACCCTACTGACCGACAACGGCATCCAGTTCGCCAAACGCAAAGGAACCGAAGTCTATCGGGAAATCCCCTTTGACCGTGTTTGCCGGGCTCAGGGCATCGAGCACCGGCTCACCAAGGTCTGCCATCCGTGGACCAATGGCCAGGTCGAGCGCATGAACCGAACGATCAAGGATGCGACGGTAAAGCGCTACCACTATCAATCTCACGACCAACTGAAATCACATTTGCAGACCTTCTTGATGGCCTACAACTTCGCAAGAAGATTGAAAACCTTGAAGGGCTTAACGCCCTACGAATTCATCTGTAAAGCATGGACAAATTCGCCGGAAAGATTCACGATCAATCCAATCCAGCACACCGTGGGACTAAACACCTAGCGATGCTGTTTGGGCCGCGTCCGATAGGAGCGCGGGGCTAGACCGTTCAGGTCAAAGCCCCTGGCGCGGATAATGCCACTGGCCACCTCTTCCCCGAGGATTTTTTTGCCGTTCGGAATAGCGCCGATATAACCTGATCCGTCTGCGTCCTGGCATTCCCTGAGCTCATCGATGATATAATTCACCCTGTCGAGGAATTCGGGATTGCCGGTTGTCTGGTACATCATTGACAGGGCGCTCAGGTAGTGGCCAAGGCTGTGACCGGCAAGGGTCTCTGCCTCCCATCCGCCATAGGGTTCTGCTTTTGGCTTCAGGCCGGCCTCTTTCCTGAACCTGGAAAGAAACCTGTCAGGCTCATAGTTGAGGAGGACACTGACATTGAGGTCTGTTGCATGTCTGAAAGGCCCGTCAAGAAGCATTACTTCCGACAGGGCAAAGGGCAGGACCCTGAAATCTATTGCCTCTCTGCCTCCGGTACGTATGGTTTCCGGTTTATTGCGGGTACACCCGCAGATGAGCAGTGTGGCCAGGACAGATGTAAACAGTGCAGTTCTCATTGAATTTAAAAAGGAATCATATAACGTTCACGGTTTTTAAAAACGGCCATTTCTGAATATCCGGATCTCTTAAGCAGGTCATAAGCTTCATCAAAAAACTGGCCGATACGCTCCGGGGTGTGTGCATCGGAGTTGACACATACCGGAACGCCGTGTCCGGCAAAAAGAGGGAGGTATTTCCTGTCGGGGTAGAAATCATGCAGGGGCTTGTTACGGCCGTTCGTATTCAGCTCAATTGCCACATCATGTATTTCAAAGGAAGAGGCCATCATGGAATAAAGGTGGGAGATGTCATTGTCAGGCATGAAGCGGTGTATCCTTACAAGATCCGGATGCCCTATAATATCGAAAAATCCCGTTGAAGCTGCTTCGCAAACCATGTTGAAATAATTTTCATAAATCAGGCTTATATTTTTCCCGATATAGAATTCCGGGCCAAGATCGACTGTCTCGTTACCCATATAGTGAACGGATCCGATAATAAAATCAAAAGGGAATCCGTCAATGATCTTTTCGGTTATTTTTTCTTTGTTCGGTACATAATCCAGTTCAATTCCAAGTCTTATTTCGATCTCATGATGCTGCTTTTTCAGACGCAGAATATGGTCCGCATAACCTGGCAGCATGTCATAATCCATGCACCACTTCTGTTTTTCGTCAAGAGGTGTTATGTGATCGGAAAAGCCCACCTCCCTGAGTCCCTTTTTTACAGCTGCCGCTATGCAGGCTTCGGGATCGTGTTTGCCGTCGCTGTATGTTGTGTGGATATGGTAATCAGTCCTGTAGATCATCGCGCTGCAGGTATGAACGCAGTCCGTCAAAATTAAAAAAGCTGAACGAATATATCTGCAGAATGTTCTAAATTTGCAATATTCTTGTCCTCAATGATAAATACATCGAAGAAAATATGTGATTGTCTTTCCTGTGAGCTACGGGAGGTTGCTTTCTCAAACCTGGACCAGGCGGATATTGAGCGTATCTGTGATACCAGGGAAGAGAAGTCCTATTCCAGGGGAGAGATCATAAACAAAGAAGGCGATGCGGTACGCGACTTCAAGTACCTGAAGAACGGGCTGGTGAAGCTGTTCCGTAAATCGCTTAACGGTGATGAACAGATAATTACAATTGCCCGGCCTTTCGAATTCGTGAGTAACACTAACGTCTTTTCAGACAGGCATTACAGCTACTCGCTTTCCGCCCTGGAAGATTCTGTAGCCTGCTGCATAAAGATAGATCTGATAAAGGAGCTTATCGAAAAAAACGGGAAGTTTGCCTTAAAGCTCCTTTCGGTTCTGTCACGGACCTCTGAGAGAATAATTACAATCGGGCTGGAGATACGCAGCAGGAACCTCGCAGGACGGGTTGCCTATGTGCTTCTCTTTTTTGCAAGGGATATTTATCATTCGAATATTTTCGAACTGCCTGTCTCAAGGAAGGAGATAGCTGATTTCATAAGCATGAGTTCAGCCAATGTCATACGTACTTTTTCCGAATTGAAACGTGACGGGATCATAAGATCAAATGGCCGGACGATTGAGATTACCGATCTGGGAAAACTTGAGGTTATTTCGAGGCGTGGCTGATTTTTTCAGCAAGCCCTCAGCGCCTGAGCAATCTCCGGATATTTAAATTCAAAACCTGCAAGAAGTAGATGATCTGGCGCAATCCTGCTTCCGGTGGTGAGGACCGTTGACATTTCTCCCAGGATCAAACGTAACATCCATTGCGGCACATGAGGCAGAAATACCGGCAGGTGTTTTTGCCTTGCAATTTCATACATCAGCATATCGTGAGTTATATGATCCGGGGCTGAGGCGTTATACGGACCTGCCATTGCGCTGTCCCTTACGGCTTTAAAATAAACATTGCACAGGTCGTCGATGTGTATCCACGGGAAATATTGACTTCCTGGCCCAAGCCTGATTATAAGACCTGCGGCAGCCGGAGCCCTGAGCTTTGACAGAGCCGACCCCTCCGGTGCCAGTACCAGTGACGTTCTTATCTTTACAACTCTTGTGCCTCCGGCCTCAAACGGGTCCGCAGCTGCTTCCCACAAACGGCAGGTTTCAGCCATGAAATCAGAACCGGGAGGATCCGTTTCCTTGTAGATTTTGTCTGAAATCCCAGCTCCGTAATAGTCCTTTCCCGAAGCAGTGATAAAAGCCCTTAGCCTTATGCCCGACTCAATAGAAGCCCTGAACACAAGCCTCGCAGAATCTACCCGGCTGCTGACTATTTCATTTTTTCTTCGTTTGCTCCAGCGTTTTTCGCCGATATTGGCACCGGCAAGGTGAATGACGGTATCTCCGTCGTTAAAGACATTTTTGTCGCAATACCCGGTGTAAGGATCCCAGCGGAAAGATTTATACCTTTCTCCGGTCTGCCTTCGGCGTGTCAGATGAACAACATCGTAATCTGCTTTTTCAAGCAGGGCACTCAGATGTGTTCCTACAAGGCCCGTGCCGCCAGTTATTACAACACGTTGCATGCCTTACTTAATCTGTTCGATAATGTCAATTGAATCACTTATACATTTTTCACAGACTTTTGAATGCAGATCCTTTTCCCTGATCTTTGCCTTTCCTTCCGGCGTATTCAGATCTTCTCCGAGAAGCTCGCTGCAAAGGTCAGTGCCATTTCTTTCGACGAACATCCTGTTAAATCTTTTTACCCGGTCATAAACCCGAATCTTGTCGTTTTCTGCCGGCAATCCCTGAGATCCGTATTTCATTCCGAAATAGATATATGCCCCCGTAACGGCGCCGCATGTTTTCTGGAGCCTGCCCATGCCGCCGCCGAAAGCAGCAGAAACCCTTGCGCCTGTTTCACTTTCTCCGGCACAAGCAAGCAGAACGGCCTGAGAGCAATTATATCCCTCCCTGAAATATCTTATAGCCTTTTCCTTTTTTTCCATTTGTGTTTTCTTCAAAAATATTAAAAAAATAAAGGAGAAGGGGGTAACTCTTTTGATATGATTTTGAAAAGTTCTACTTTTATCGCCTGCATTAAAGTTTCTTAAACATAACATCTCAAAATGGCAAACCAAAAGAAAATCAAAGGAGTAATTGGCATCCTTACAGGAGGAGGCGATGTCCCGGGTCTGAACCCTGCAATCAGGGCAGTAACCATCAGGGCTAACAGGGAAGGATATAAAGTCATCGGACTGCGAAGGGGTTGGGGTGGAATCATTGAGGTCATCAGAGACCCCAAGGCCGATAACAGCGATTGTTACCAGCTGCTTACAGATGATATAGTAAATAAAGCCGGAAGGACTGGCGGCACGTTCCTTCACACCTCCCGCACGAGGCCAAGTCACGTGCCAAAAGCATACATTCCCGAACACCTTAAGGATGTGTATAAAAACGATATAAATGATCTCACACCCGAGGTAATCAAAAACCTGGAATGGCTGGGAATTGACTACCTCATACCTATCGGCGGGGATGACACCCTGAGCTACGCCGTTCATCTCTATAAACAGGGAGTGAAGGTTGTGGCCATACCGAAAACAATGGACAATGATGTACCCGGAACAGATTATTGCATAGGATTCAGCACGTGCGTCACGCGCACGATCCAGATGACAAACAGTCTGAGAACATCTGCCGGCTCTCACGAACGACTGATGGTACTGGAGGTCTTCGGCCGCTATGCCGGCTTTACTGCCATGCTGCCCACCATGGCGGGAGCTGCAAACAGATGCGTGATACCGGAGTACAAGTTCGATATTGATCTCCTGGCCAGACTTCTTGTCGAGGACAGGAATACAAACCCCAGCAAATATTCTACTTTGCTGATCTCCGAAGGTGCGATGTTCAAAGGCGGAGAGATGATATTTGCAAACGCTGAACGAGACGCCTACGGTCATGCCAAACTGGGAGGCATCGGAGATATAGTATCCGAGGAATTGAAAAATCTTTCCGCAAAATATAACAAGGGCAAAACAATTAATGTTATAAATCAGAAACTTGGATATATGGTAAGGGGAGGCGATCCTGATGCCGTTGATTCAATCGTGCCGATGGCATACGGAAACCTGGCCCTTGACCTGATAATGAAAGGAGTCCACGGCAGGGTCGTTGTGCTTAAGAACGGACGCTATGACAATGTACCTATCGATGTCGTGACATCGTCAAAGAAAATCGTGAAGGTTTCTGAGTATTACAATACCGAAAGGCTGAGGCCGTACTATTCAAATTTTGAGATGAAGCCATTTTTCCTTATGGCCGCAGAATATTGAAAAGTTTTAACCTTTATAGGAAAAGGGGTGGTGCCAGGTGATATCCGGCATCACTTTTTTTATTTTTGTCGCAAATGTGCAGAGATTGACACAGGGCATTGTGATAAAGTCAACCGGCAGCCGTTATAAGGTGCTTGATGAATCGGGGAAGACTCATGAATGCACCCTTAAAGGAAAATTCAGGATCAGCGGTATCCGAACCACCAATCCCGTGGCTGTCGGAGATCATGTGACAGTGGACGAATCAGACGGTGTGATAACAGCGCTTGCGCCAAGGCGTAATTATATCATACGCAAAGCGTCGAACCTTTCAAAGGAATCACAGATAATCGCAGCAAACCTGGACCAGGCATTCCTGATGGTCTCAATTAAGATGCCGGCCACACCCATTGAATTCATTGACCGTTTTCTGGCCACAGCTGAAGCCTACCGCATACCTGCTTCGCTGATCATTAATAAATCCGACCTTCACAGCCCCGGGGATGAGGCTCTTGCCCTAAAAATGAAAAGCGTCTATGAAAAGGCAGGATACCCGACATACATTATTTCGGTTACAAATGATACCAACATTGATATCATAGAGAAGGCGCTCAAGGGCAGAACCACGCTGCTTGCAGGTAATTCCGGTGTTGGAAAGAGCACTCTTCTCAACAGGCTGAACCCCTCCCTGGCACTTAAGACCGGAATTATATCCGAATATCATGAGCAGGGGAAGCATGTCACAACATTTCCCGAGATGCATCCGTTACCCATAGGGGGATATGTCATTGACACTCCCGGAATAAGAGGCTTCGGGGTAATAGATTTTGACCGTTATGAGATCTATCATTTCTTTCCGGAGATCTTCAAAGCCTCGTCCGGGTGCAGGTTTCACAACTGCCTGCATATGAATGAGCCCGACTGCTCAGTGCGGAAAGCTGTTGAAGAAAATGAAATTGAACCCTGGAGATATAAAAGCTATTTAAGCATTATGCTTGAAAAAAACCCAAAATACAGATAATACCTATTTTTACAGCATGAATCAGAGCCCGATGAAGAGGATTACCATTATTGCATTTTCAGTCTTTCTGCTGATAATGCTGGGCAATGTGATATTCTACCGTAGCCTGTACATGAACCAGATTGATCATTCCATTAAATTTCTTGACAGGCAGGTTAAGATTGTCGGGTCCGATATTGACAACACAAGCATGTATATCGTGAGTGACCTCAATGAAATAGACTTCTCGGAGGACATCACGCTTTTTTTCACAGACAAGCAGGTCAATGAACGCGCCAAGGAAAAGATCAAGCTGTATTATTCGAAGTATGAGGACATTATCGTCGGACTGATGCTTTACAACACTGCCGGTGATGTCTATACCATTTTCAAGGATGAAGAGAGGAATTCATGGCTCGACGGCTCATACAGGGCCCAGACCGTTCCGCGGATTTTTAACGTTGAACAGCTTGAGGCCGACCGTGACAGGTACAAGTATTATCTTCCTGTATTCAAGGACGGCCAGGTACTCGGCAATTTTGTGGTCACACTCGACTTTAACAGATACTTCTCAAGGGTCTTCGCCAAATATAACCTCGAGCAGTATCAGTGGCAGTGGCTGGTGAATGATACGGGAACCATCGTCTTTGACAACCACGGCGGAGATGTTATTTATTCGCAACTCAGAAATATTACCGGGCAGCTTGAAAAGGGCACATCGGGATGGCTTTCTCACAATATGGAGACGAAAGGGGAATCCAATGAAATAATCTCAGCTTTTTATCCTGTTAATCTGTTCGGACTCGACTTCGGCATGGTCTTCTCGGCGCCAACAGATTTCTTTGAGAAGTATATTTTCAGAAACGCTGCCTTAATGCTGCTTGCAACGATGGCAGCAATTCTTTTTATCATCTGGCTCTTCAGCAGGACTTTCAAAAAGCAGGAAAAACAGCTCAGGGATAAAAGAGAATCCGAATCCTCCCTGATTTCGATAATAGAGCAAATGCCGGTAGGGATACTTGTATACAACAAGAACAGGGAAATTCAGAAGACAAACAGGCATGCCGCAACGCTCTTCTCGTATAACAACGAGGAAGAAATGACCGGCAGGCTTGTGCCTGATCTCTCACGAAACGATTATGACAATGACCTTGGGGATCAGTTCGGGCAGGGACGGATAATAAAAATCCCAGGCTCCGGCGGTGACAGGATTGTCTTCCTGAACAGCACACCTGTAACGTTCAGGGGTGAGCAACAGACACTTGACGTACTGATAGATGTGACATCCCTTGAGTCGGCCCGGAAACAGGAAGCTGAAGCCAATATTGCAAAATCAGAGCTCCTGGCACGAATGAGCTTCGAAATAAGAACTCCTCTCAACGGTATCATCGGCATGACCGAAATGCTTAACAAATCAGACCTGCCGGAACAGTCAAAGGAAGTTGCAAGGCTGCTGAGGCGATCAGCGGACCTTCTTCTCAATATCATCAATGATATTTTTGACGTCTCAAAAGTCGAGACGGGCAAAATGATCCTTGACGAGATACCGTTCAGGCTCAGACAGGAGATAACATATTGCATTAACCTGGTTAAGCGGGAAAATCCGGAATCCCCAGTCAGTTTTGTATCAAAAGTAGATGATGCGGTACCCGATAACCTTATCGGTGACCCCTACAGGCTTCGACAGGTTATCACCAACCTGATGTATAACTCGCTTACCGGTACAGAGACAGGGGAGATTAAAGTGGCGTGCGGCGTCCGCCATTCGGAGGGCAATCTTTTGATTCTGGGATTCACTGTTACCGACACCGGAAATAATTATACGAAGGCTGAGATTAAAAAATTGTTCGGTGACTATATTACGAACCTGAGCGAGAGATCAGAATGGGCTGAAGATCTGAGGCTTGGACCAATTCTCGCCAGACAGCTCACCGAGCTTATGGGCGGTGAACTTACTGCTGAGAGCCCTGCGGGCAGAGATGCCTCCGGAAAGGAAAGAGGGCTGAAGGTTTCTTTTACCATCAGGGTTCATCTCAATGAAAAGATCACTAAAAAAATTGACCTTGACAGGTACCGCGAGATATCAGAAATACGCACTCTTGCCATCACGGGAACAGAGGGCAGGGACGACGATTTTCTGAGCGTGATACACCGGATCGGCCTGCCTGTTTCAGTGACCAGCCTCCAGAAACATACAATTTCACAGATAAAGGCCAACCTGCAGAGCGCAAAAGACAGATATATACTCCTGATCATCTTTGATGAACCGGAAGCTGATGGCTTCGAAGCTGCAAAGATGCTTCTCGATTCAGGCATGACCAGCGAACATATTGTTCTTATGTTCACTTCAAAAGATCCGAAAGGCCACTATGCCCGTTGTGTTGACATGGGCATTGATCATCTTCTCGTCAAACCCTTTGCAGGCGAGGACTTGTTAGCCGTCCTGAAAGAGCATTTTCCGTCGCTGAAGAGCGAAAAGAACAGACTTGTACCCGAAAAATCCGGACTGCCGGTCATACTGGTTGTCGATGACAATTATCTGAACAGGAAGGTGGTTGGTTCACTGCTGAAGGTTCTTGGCGTAACTGCCGAGTACGCTTCCGGCGCCGCCGAAGCCATTACAATGGCCAAAGGGAAGCCGTATGATCTGATACTGATGGATCTTATTATGCCGGAGATGGACGGCTTCGAGGCTGCCCGGGCAATATTTGATTTCGACAAGGACACTATAATTGTTGCACTTTCAGCTGATACCATGCCGGAGACACGGACCAGGGTCGAGAAAACCGGAATGAAAGAGCTGCTGTCAAAACCTGTTACTGTTGATGATCTCAGAAGGGTTATAGCCCGGTATCACAAGCACGAATAAGATGCCCGGTGTTTTAAAAAAGCTCTCCGCACCTAATTTTCTTGAATTGAGTGCATCGGTACCCGTTGTTGATGTCAGGTCCCCGGGTGAATATGCATATGGTCATATTCCACATGCAGTGAATATCCCGTTATTTGACGACATCCAGAGGGCTGAGGTAGGGACTGTTTATAAAAAAGAAGGAAATGCAAGGGCTGTCATCCGGGGCATTGATCTTGCTGCCCCGGAAATATCAGGAAAGCTTGAACGCGCCATCTCACTCGCAGCACAGAATACCCTTCTTACATATTGCTGGCGGGGAGGGATGCGTTCGGAAGCAATGGCATGGTTATTTTCCCTGGGAGGATTAACCCCATTGCTTCTCGAAGGAGGATACAAGAACTACCGGAATTATATTCTGAACGATCTCGGCAGGCAAAGAAAATTCATCATTCTTGGCGGACTGACCGGAAGCGGCAAAACACATATTCTCAGACATATGAAGTCATCCGGGACTGCGGTCACAGATCTTGAAGGGCTGGCTTCTCACAAAGGTTCTGCATTTGGAGCCCTGGGACTGCCTCCGCAACCGTCATCGGAACATTTTGCCAACCTGCTCTATGATGACCTGAGCGGGAAAAGAGACACAGAGCGCATCTGGCTTGAGGATGAAAGCCGGAACATAGGAACAGTCTTTATGCCTGACAATTTTTATATTATTATGCAGTCGGCACCGGTCATAGCCCTGATGATGAGCATTGAAACACGCCTTCCCAGGCTCCTGCATGAATATGCTTCTTTTCCCGCTGAACAGATTAAAGCCTCTGTCATGAAAATCTCAAAACGGCTTGGAGGGGACAGGACACATAAAGCTGTTGAGGCCCTGGCTAAGGGAGACTACGGGACTGCCATAAGAATTACACTTGAATACTATGACAAATCATATCATTATTGTCTTTCAAAGCGCGCTGCCGGCCAGGTAATTTATATCGAAACTGACACGGATGATGTGGCGTTGAATGCAGCCAGGGTGAAGAACGCGGAGGAAAGCCTCCGGTAACTATCCTTTTTTCAGGGCAGAGGAATCAATCCATTTAAATACTTTATCAGAGCGCCTGACGGGAACAGGGAGCTGTACTGAACAGAGGGAGCCCTTCGCAACGGTTTCTGCGGGGTTGGTCGCCTCATCCCTCAGTTCGCTGACAGTATGCTCCACGATCCCGGTCGTAGGGCCGGTAATAATTAAAGAATCGCCCTTGCTGAGATCACCTGTTTCAAGCTTTATTTCCGCTACCTTAAGTTTGCTGAAGTAGTTTGTGACTTTTCCAAGGTATATTTTTCTTTTCGTGGCTTCCGAACCATAGGTAGTACTCCATTCTCCCAGTTTTTGTCCAAGGTAATATCCGTTCCAGAAACCCCTGTTGAAAACCGTGGAGAGACGAATTATCCACTCTTCCACTTTTTCAGCTCCAAATGAACCGTCTGTAATTGATTCAACAGCTTCGCCATAGCACTCTGAAACAGTTTTGACATACTCTGGTGATCTGGCTCTTCCTTCGATCTTGAGTACGCGTGCACCGGCATCGAGTATCTGGTCAAGGAAACTGATTGTACAGAGGTCCTTGGGCGACATGATAAATTCATTGTCAATTTCAAGTTCATGCCCCGTCTCCCTGTCGGTAACACTATAGCTTCTCCGGCAGATCTGATAGCAGTTACCCCTGTTGGCTGATGCATTGTTTTCATGAAGGCTCAGGTAACATTTACCGGAAATGGCCATACACAAAGCGCCATGTATGAACATCTCGAGCCTTATCTGGCTGCCTCCGGGTCCCCGGATGTCCTCCGCGACAATGGTGTCATATATATTTCTCACCTGTTTTAGGTTCAGTTCGCGTGCAAGCACGGCTACATCAGCCCATTGAGAATAGAATTTCAGGGACTGGCTGTTTGATATATTCAGCTGAGTCGAGAGATGCACTTCGAGCCCTGCTTCCCTGGCGGCAATGATGGCTGCCTGATCAGTGGCAATGACTGCGGTGACGCCGGCTTTTTTTGCAGCGGCAAGGAGCTCTCTTACAGCCTCGGTTTCATCGTCATGCAAGACAATGTTCAGCGTCAGGTAGCTTTTTATCCCATTTTCCCTGCACACTTCGGTTATTGCAGGCAGGTCTTCAATTGTAAAATTGTCAGATGAGCGGGCGCGCATATTCAGCTGCCCCACACCGAAATAGACAGAGTCTGCTCCTCCCAGGATGGCCGCTCGCAGCGATTCCCATGAACCTGCCGGCGCCATTATCTCTATATCTTTTCTCTTCATGAAGCTTTATCCGGCAGTTATTTTTGCTTTTTCAGGATGACTCTCATGCAACTCCCCCTGCCGGGCTCGGAACGCAGGACAAATATCCTTCCTTTGTGGTATTCCTCAACTATTCTTTTCGAGAGGGACAGACCCAGCCCCCATCCTCGTTCACGTGTCGAATAGCCTGGTTTGAAAATTGTATTGAAATCCTTCCGGGGAATACCCCTTCCGCTGTCCTCCACGTCAACAATAGCCTCTTTGTCATTCTCTGAAATCCTTACCGTGATGCTTCCGCTGCCTTTCATGGCGTCCACGGAATTCTTGACCAGATTTTCAATGACCCATCCGAGGAGAACAGGATTGAGAGGTATGCCTTTGCAGCCGGTGGACTCATTTACCACGCTCAGGGCGACTGTCGATGCAATACGTTTACGCAGATATGCAGCGGTATTTTCAGCGAGGGCAGGCAGGTCTTCCGGCAGCAGCTTTGGTTTGGATCCTATAAGCGAGAAACGTTCTGCAACCCTGCCGAGCCTCTCGACGTCAATGGAAAGCTCTTCTGCAATATCGGAACCTGGGTATCTGCTGCGCAGGATCTCAGCCCATGCCGAAAGCGATGATGTCGGCGTGCCGAGCTGATGCGCCGTCTCTCTTGAAAGACCCACCCAGACCTGGTTCTGCTCCGCCTTTCGTGATGAGTTGAATGCGACATAAGCGACAGCAATGAACAGCAGGATCACGCCAAGCTGAACGTACGGATATATCCTCAGCTGACGCAGGAGAGTGCTCTCACGGTAATAGATATAGTTGAATGTCCCGTTGCCAAGATCGATGGTTATAG